>Ga0207694_10000724_pt1 | contig 29652 bp, 31 predicted proteins | sample KBSC34metaG_FD_184353 | JGI IMG/M metagenome (GOLD analysis project Ga0207694, IMG submission 184353) | Corn rhizosphere microbial communities from Kellogg Biological Station, Michigan, USA - KBS C3-4 metaG (SPAdes) (version 2) | ecosystem: Host-associated > Plants > Roots > Rhizosphere > Soil... | reverse complement strand
CGACGGCCACGACGAAACCGCCGGAGCCGCCGCCCGCCAGCGCTGGACCGAATACAAAGCCGCCGGCCACGCCATCACCTATTGGCAGCAGGGCGAGCGGGGCTGGGAGAAGCGGGCCTAGGTCTGGCTCCGCGTGGCGCGGCGCTGGCCGACGCGGTTTATGAGATAGACCCATATTCCCATGAAGGCCCCGAACGCGATTGCGACGGCGATCATGAAACCGATGCCGGCGACGATCGGAACCGTCAGTCCGGTCTCCATCACCAGGATGCCGCCTGTAAACATGATCGAGAACGGAACGCCCCAGGACACGATCCCATAAAGAATAGCTATCCAGAACCCGACGGTACCGAAAGATGCGTGGACCCTTTTAGGTAGCTTGTTGAAGAAAGGCAGCTGCCGCAGAAACTGCTGGCCGACGAGCGTGACGACAATGAAGACGGCAAGCCGGACCGACGCGTCGATCCGCAGACCGGCAAAGAATCCGGCAACAGTGGCGATCAGCGTGGCGAGATAGCTTCGCGGTACAAGACGAAACGATTCCGCCAGGACCTGCCCGATCGGCACTTCATTTCGTTCGACGACGAGGGATGCCGCAGTCCGTTTCTGCTGCCCTGTCAAAATCGGAATGATGCCGATGAAGCTCAGTAACAGGATGAGACCGGCCGCGACGGCCGGGCCGCCGAACCCGATGCCGAACGCGTCGGCCGGCTGGACGATAAGAACCATCCCGACGATCAGCGGGACGTATGTGCCGAGCCGCAGCAGCGCAACCTTCCAGCGCGGGATCAGCCCTGTCTCGTCCAGCAAGCGTTGCAGCCGCTCGGCTGCCGTGACCCATTCCCCGCCGTGGGACCGGGCCCAGAAACGGCCCCCCAACGTCGTCAGATACATCAGCAAGAGAACGGCGAAAAAGCCGATGGCCGGGGTGTAGCCGTTTCCCAGAAACATGCGCAGAACGGGACCGACCGGGAGCACGACGAGAGGACTGATGAGGGACTCAGCCACCCGTTGCCCGAGCGGTTTCCACAAGACGAGCTTATCCGCCATCACCCCTCCCGGCCCGATATGGTATCCGGCGGCGATTATCGCCGCCGGAGGGTATCAGGCAAGCAGCAACTCGGCGATCTGCACCGCGTTCAGCGCCGCGCCCTTCAGCAGCTGGTCGCCGGCGACGAACAGGTTCAGCGAGCGGCCGGAGGGATCGCTCAGATCCTGGCGGATGCGGCCCACCAGTATGTCGTCCTGGCCTGAGGCGTCGATCGGCATCGGGAAGTAATTGTTGGCCGCGTCGTCGACCAGGCGGACGCCGGGGGCGTCGGCGATCAGGCGGCGGGCGGTGTCGGGCGCGATCGGGTCGGTAAACTCGGCGGTGATCGACACCGAGTGGGCGCGCAGCACCGGCACGCGGACACAGGTGGCGGAGATGGGCAGGTCTGGCGCGCCGAAGATCTTGCGGCTCTCGGCGATCACCTTGGATTCTTCGCCGTTATAGCCGGTGGCAGGATCGATCGCGGTGTTGTGGCTGAACAGGTTGAAGGCATAGGGGTGCGGCAGCACGGTGTGCTGGTAGGTCTCGCCCTCGAGATAGGCCTGGGTCGAGAGCCGCAGCTCCTCCATCGCCGCCGCCCCGGCGCCGGAGGCGGCCTGGTAGGTGGAGACGATCAGGCGGCGGATCGGGTTGCGCCGGTGCAGCGGCCATAGCGGGGTGATCGAGATGATCGCGGCGCAGTTGGGGTTGGCGATGATGCCTTTATGCCCCTCCAGCGCGAACGGGTTGATTTCCGGCACTACCAGCGGCACGTCGTCGTCCATGCGGAAGGCCGAGGAATTATCGACCACCACGCCGCCGCGCGCGACGGTCAGCGGGCCGAACTCCTTCGACGGGCCGCTGCCGGCCGAGAACAGGGCGAGGTCGATGTCGCGGATATTGGCGTCGTTCAGCTCCTCGATCACCAGCTCCTGGCCACGGAAGGGCAGGGTCTTGCCGGCAGAGCGCTTGGACGCCAGTAGGCGCAGCGACGACAGGGGGAAATTCCGCTGCTCCAGGCAGCGGATCAGCTCGATGCCGACCGCGCCGGTGGCGCCGACGACCGCGACGCGGGGCTGGGACAGGGATTGGTAACTCGCGCTCATGATCCACTCCGAATTATTGGGGGCCGAATGATACCGGCGGCTTCAGAGGGACCCATGAAAAAGGCCCCTTCCGTCGCCAGCGGGGCCTGTTTGGTTCGATCTAGCCTGGTTTCAGCCGAACGACACCGTACAAGCACCACCGGAGGTGGTCTTGGTCGTCGTCGTCGTTTTCTTCATGGCGAAGCCGTGCATGGGCGCACCTCCTATAGGCCGCGCGGCGGCTTGTAAAGCGGGCGGCCATGCATCGGCGCGATTTTTCGCCGCCGATGCTCACACCTGGCTGAGGAAGGCCTCCAGCGCCGCGTTATAGAGTCCGGTCTGCTCGAAGAACGGCGAATGCCCGGCGCCGGGAATGGTGACGAACCTGGCGCCGCCGACGGCGGCCGCGGTCTCCTCCATCATCCAGGGCAGGGTGAGCTGGTCCTGGTCGCCGACGATGAACAGGGACGGGACCGGGAAAGCAGAATAATCTACCGTCGCCGCATCGCGCATCCGCCGATACGGCTCATAGACCCGGTCGTCGGCCGGGCGCACCGGCGATTCGCTGACCCGCATCCGGCAGATCGCCTGGTAGAGCGCGTGCATCTCCGGCTCGCGCTCCGCATAGCCGGGGGCGAACAGGTTCTCCATGACATCGAAGCCGTTTGCGATCTTGTCCATCATCTGGACGGCCCAGCGCGGCAGCGCGGCGGTCTGGAAGCCGAAGGGCGTATCGCTCATCACCAGCGCGCGGACCCGCTCGGGCCGGCTTTGGCTCACCCCCGATACCGCCATTCCGCCCATCGAATGCCCGACCAGGATGGCCCGGCCGATATCCAGATGATCCATCAGCGCGAGAAGGTCATCGGCGGCGCTGTGCACGGCATCGGCCGGCTGCTCCGGCACATCCGACAGCCCATATCCCCGCGCATCGTAGGTCAGGCAGCGATAGCGGCTCTTGAAGGCCGCAACCTGCCTCCACCAGCACAAATGATTCCCGTCACCGCCATGGGCGAAGACCAGCCAGTCCCCTTCGCCCTCGATCTCGTAATACAGATTGCAACCACCGACCGGGACGCGCGGCATGGCTTTCCCCGTTGACCGACCGAAAAGGCCCGCATCCGCAAGCCTGCGGGATTGCTGACACGAGGCCGGCCGGGAGGCAACCGGAATACGAGGGCGCGATCCTAGAGCGGTACGATGCTCGCCCAGCAGACGATGGCGCTGCAGATCGAGCTCCAGCGACCGAAGCCCTTGTAGATCTGGGCAGCCATGTCGCCCTCCTGCTTGAGGTTCATCGTGCCCTTCTGGATTTGCGGGTCGGAGACATTGCGGATGGCAAGCCAGGGCGGCGCGGCATTGCCCATGTCCCGCGCGACCAGGCCCAGCACCGCATCTCCCATTTCCGATAGAGCGCCGAGATCCCACAATTTATAGTGATCGTCGGAGGTGTCGAAGCCGAAGAAATCGGTCGTGACCACGCAGGAAGCCAGTGCGTTCGGGGCGTTGACGATGATCGTCGGCGGACGGCCATTGTCCTGGGGCAACTGGCCGGCATTCGCCGCGAAGAGGGTCTTGGCGACTGCGAAATGCGATGTGTCGGCGGCGCTGCTCGAATAGTGTTCCTGAGCGATCGGCTGGTTGTTGAATGCGAAGTTCTTGAACTTGGCGGTGCAGTCGAACCTCACCACCGGGCTCACCACCACATCGCCGACCAAGGCTTCCTTGCCGATGCCGCCGCCCGTGCCGGTCGTGATCACGAGACGGGGCTGCACCTCCTCGATGATCTGCCGCCAGACCCGGATGTTCGGAAGCTTGGGGCCGTCCTGGGACATATGGGAGTCCGACTTGAACACCACGACTGATTTCCCCGCGATGGTGGTTCTCCAATAGCTGCCCAGGCGCCTTGCTTCGACCGCCGGGCAGCCGGCGCGCATGTCCTGCGCGATCGCGGCATAGTTATGGGTGTAGGGAAGGTAGTCGTCCTTGGAATCCTTCCCCGGCGTCAGGACGCGGCTCAGCGCATGGCCCTCGTCGACAGTCCAGGTCACCACCAGGACATCGGCCTTGGGCAGCGGGCCGCCAGCGACGCCTCCCGGATCGGCGGCGGTCACCGGAGCCAGCCCGGCCGGCCACGGGATCGGCCGAAAACGCGATAGCCCCGTGGCTGTCGAAAAGGCCATGAAGCGCAGGCCGGACTGCGCCTCGGAATCGAACTCGATGATCTCCCGCTGCAGGTCCTCGGCCTGTTGCGAGATGGCCGCGGCGGCGAACGTGTAGGTGTTCGCCGGCGGTACATCCTCGAGCGGGTCGTAGCCGAGGTTGCGCTTGAACCAGGCGCGGTCTGCCGTCATGGCTGGCTCCTCAAAAACAAGGCGAATGTCGATGCCGGTTGCTAGTGCAGCAACGCCGCGAGCAGCTGGGCGATGTTGGGCACGCCCAGTCCCGTGACCAGATCGAAGCCCTTGGCCGCGCCGTAGCTGCCGTTGCTCCCCGATGCGATGTCGCGGAAAGCATTCGTGCCGAGCAAGGGATAGATCAGCGGCGGGAGGAAGGTCAGGGCCGGCTTGCCGGCCTTCGTCCGTCCCTCATTCATCAGGGCGCAAAACCCGGCCCACACCGGGGCGCTCCAGCTCGTACCGCCTATGCCGCCTCTCACCGGCGCCCCATTCAGCACAAGGAAAGCGCCGTGGGCGGGATCGGCGGCGAGGCTGACATCCGGCACCAGCCGCTGGGAGCCCTTGGGGATGGATTTCCCCACCTGCCATGCGGGCCGGGGGAAATAATGGCTTTTGCCGCCTCCACCGCCGGACCAGCCGGTCTCCGAGGTGACATTGCCGGCAGCATCGAGGTCCAGGTTCGTACCGCCGACACCGATCACGCAGGGATCGGCGGCCGCGTACTCCGCTTGCAGCGGACCGTTGGAGAGATGGCCGTTCGGACCCGGATTGGAGCCGGCATCGCCACTCGACACGAAGACATTCACGCCGGCGGCGGCGAGCCGCAGGTATTTCTGATGCTGCGTGGCGATTTCCCCATTGGGCCCATGAAGATAGAGTTCGCCCAGACCGAGGCTGATGGAGACCTGCCGCAGGCCCGGCCGCGCCAGCGCATCCTTGATGATCTCGTCCAGCGCGCGGTCCAAAGCGGGAAAATCGAGCCCCCCGCTGGCATAGACGCGAACCTGCGCGCCCGGCGCGATCCCGCTCGACCATTCGGTGTCGAGGCTTTCCTCGCCTTCGATGGACGGCAGGGGGCCGCCGCCGACATTGATCTTCTGGATGCTGGCCAGGCTGCTGGCGATGCCGTTCCTCTTCCAGAATTCGGCCACGTCGGCGTCGAGGGCGAAGGTGTCGATCAGGATGCCGATCTCCTGGCCCTTCCCGGTCAGGCCCAGGCCGTTGGCGCCGTAGGCTTTCAGGATATCCGCGACCATGTAGCCGTCGCTGCGGGCAGCCGCGGGCCGCATATTCAACGGCTGGCGCCGGAAATGCTTATGGACGCGCAGGAACGGCTGCAGCCCGCCGATATGCTGGACATCCGCTGCGATATTCTCGGGAAGGCCGGGTACGTCGCTGGAGGCTGTGACCGTCATGCCGTCGCTGGTGACGCGCACCATATGGACGCCGAGGCTCTTTTGTATCTGCTGCACGGTGGCGCGCGCGTACACGCTGGTCCGGTCGGGCGTAACGTGATCGATCTCGAATCCCTGTTTCTGCAGCCAGCCGGTCAAGGCATCGGCGCTTGCCTGCGGAACGACGTACTTCTGGGTGAGGTCGGCCGGGGAAACACGTTCGCCCTTGGCGACCCGCTCTTCAAGCTCGTCGCTCAAGGATTTCGGCGGGCTCAGGGAGAAATGCAGGGTCCGCACCTCATCGAGATGCGGCGTTTCGATGGCGTTCACCACCATGCCCGTGGGCGATATGCCCGACGCGGGCAGGGGAACGACGCTGTCAGGAAAGAGCTTCAACTTTGCCATCGCATCTTCCTCCTAGGTCGGACGATTATCGATTGCCGTCGGCAATCCATTAGTGGCTGGCAGTAAGCTTCGAACTTGCGCGTGCGAGGAAATTGAGACCGCGCTCAGCTATCGCGCGGAATGGTAAAACAATGATCAGCGGCTGGTTTGTTATAATATACGCACCGCTTTGCGTGATTTTCTTTAATTGTCGAACCTAAAATAAAAGAGAATACACGATCCTTCATCGTAAATTTTAGGTACTCCCGGGAATTTTCGCGATTTCCACAATGAAGTCATAAGAAGTGCCATGACGGGAAAAGCCGGTGACGTGGGAGCCGGGCTGCGGGTTCTGCTGTGGTAAATCAGCGGCCGCCTCTTATCGTCCGGGCCTCGGCCGCTCCGGCTGGACGCCCCAACCCCCGGCGGCTATAAGGCGCGCGATCTTCCGATCCTGACCCGAAACGCATGAGAGACCCATGTCCGTCGAACGCACTTTCTCGATCATTAAGCCCGACGCCACGCGTCGCAACCTGACCGGCGCGGTCAATGCCAAGCTTGAGGCGGCGGGTCTGCGGATCGTCGCGCAGAAGCGCGTGCACCTGACCGAGGCGCAGGCCAAGGCTTTCTACGCCGTCCATAAGGAGCGCCCGTTCTATGGCGAGCTGGTGTCGTTCATGATCTCCGGCCCGGTCGTGGTCCAGGTGCTGCAGGGCGAGAACGCCGTGGCCCGCAACCGCGAGGTGATGGGCGCCACCAACCCGGCCAATGCCGAGCCGGGCACGATCCGCAAGGAATTTGCCGAGTCCATCGAAGCGAACTCGGTCCACGGTTCCGACAGCCTGGAAAATGCGAAGAACGAGATCGCGTTCTTCTTCTCGGAGTCCGAGATCGTCGGCTGATCGGATCAGCCGACGTTAAGACAGTATGAGCGTCGCCGGGGTCTTACAGGACCCCGGTAACCCAACCGATGAACAGCAGACCGATCACGACGCCGATGATGCCGCGCGTGATCAGGTGCGTATAGCCGACATACATCTGCTGGTGGGACTTCATGTCCGGGAAGTCTTCGGTGCTGCTGGCCGGGCTGCTCATTCTCTTTCCCTCGTAAAGCGGTAACGGTCTTTTAGACACGATGGCGGGCGGCCATCAAGTCGGTTGTCCCAATTTCAGGCGGATTGCGGCGCTTTATCCGCGCGGGTTCAGCAGGGCCGCGGCGGCGAAATCGCCGTCGACGAACCGCACAAGCTCATCCACCACCTTGACCCGCCCCTCGGCGATCAGCCTGACCGCCAGCGGATAGCTTTTATGCTCGGCCTCGAGAATGCGGGCGGCGAGGCTGTCCTCGTCGTCGCCGTCATGCACGGGCACGGCGGCCTGCAGGATGATCGGCCCGGCATCCATCTCGGGCCGGACGAAATGGACGGTGCAGCCCGAGAAACGTACCCCGGCTTTCAGCGCCTGGGCGTGCGAATCGAGTCCCTTGAATGAGGGCAGCAGCGATGGGTGGATATTGATCAGCCGGTCGTGCCAGCCCTGCGAGAATCCCGGCGTCAGCAGCCGCATGAAGCCGGCTAGGCAGACCAGCCCGACACCGGCGTCGCGCAGCGTCTTGTCCAGGGCCGCGTCGAAGGCTTCCCGGCTGGCGAATTCCTTGTGCGGGATCACCTTGGTCGCGATCCCGGCGGCCTCGGCCCGGGCCAGCCCGCCGGCATCAGCCTTGTTGGAGATCACCAGCGCGATCTCCGCCGGATAGGACGGATCGGCGGCCGCGTCGATCAGCGCCTGCAGATTGCTGCCGCGGCCGGAAATCAGTACGCCGAGCTTCAGCTTCACCATGCGGTGGCCGTATTGGCGATCTCGACCCGGTGCTCGCCGGCGGCCTTGACCACGCTGCCGATCGGGCGGGCGCCGGTGCCGTCCAGCAACTTCAATGCCTCGTCGCGCCGGTCGGCGCTGACGACGGCGACCATGCCGATGCCGCAATTGAAGGTGCGGGCCATCTCCGCCGCCGGCAGCCCGCCGACCTTGGCCATCCAGCGGAAGACCGGCAGCAGCGGCCAGTCGTTGGCGTCCAGCTTCACGCCCAGCCCATCGGGCAGCACGCGGGGAATATTCTCGGTCAGCCCGCCGCCGGTGATATGGGCGAACCCCTTGACTGCCCCGGCCCGGACCAGCTTCAGCGCCGGCTGCACATAGATAACGGTCGGCGCCAGCAGCGCCTCGCCCAGCGTCTTGGCCGAATCGAACGGGGCAGGGGCGTCCCAGGCGACGCCGGATTGCTCGACCAGCTTGCGCACCAGAGAATAGCCGTTGGAATGCACGCCGGAGGAAGGCAGGCCGATCACGACATCGCCTTCGACGATGTTCAGCCCGTCCAGCGCCTGGCCGCGTTCGACCGCGCCGACCGCAAAACCGGCCAGATCATAGTCGCCGTCGGCATACATGCCCGGCATCTCGGCCGTTTCGCCGCCGATCAGGGAGCACCCTGCCTGATGACAGCCCTCGGCGATGCTGGCGACGACGCGGGTCGCGACGCCGACCTCCAATTTGCCCGTGGCGAAATAATCCAGGAAGAACAAGGGCTCCGCGCCCTGGACAATCAGGTCGTTGACGCTCATGGCGACCAGGTCGATGCCGATCGTATCGTGCATGCCGGTGGCTATGGCGATTTTCAGCTTGGTGCCGACGCCGTCGGTGCAGGCGACGAGGATCGGATCCTTGAAGCCGGCAGCCTTGGGATCGAACAGCGCGCCGAAGCCGCCCAGGGATGCGGTGGTGCCGGCCCGGGCCGTGGCCTTTGCCAGCGGGCCGATCGCCTTGACCAGCGCGTTGCCGGCGTCGATATCGACGCCCGCCGCCTTATAGGCGCCCGGCTTCTCGTTAGACGGTGTCGTTATGGCATCCTCGCGCTGGCTAAGATATGGTCCGGCCAAGCCGACAAGGCGATTGGCTTCGGCGGGCATAGATGAGCGAACATGGACTGCTTTGCAATATTTAGAGGCCGCCTGACCGTTCAGACGCTGCTCCTGGCGTTCGCGGTGGCGTTAGTCGGGACCGCCCGGGCCGAAACCTTCCTCACCGTCAGCGACGTGCCGGTCGATGTCACCGCGAAGGACGCTGCCGCCGCGCGCGATCAGGCCATCGCGGTGGCGCAAAGCAAGGCATGGGACAAGCTGGTGAAGGAGATTGTCACCGACCCGGCCCAGCAGGCGCGCCTCCATCCCAGCCAGCAGGATATCGAGAGCTTCGTGCTGGATTTCGGTGTCGAGAACGAGCGGGTTTCGACCGTGCGCTATATCGGCCTCTACGACGTCCGCTTCCGGGAGAGCCGGGTGCGCAAATATCTGGCCGACTCGGGCGTCACGGGAATCGGCGACGTGTCCGCCCTCGAACAGGCCGGCGGCGGCCCGGGCGGAGCCACCGGCGGCGGTCCCGAGCAGCCGGCACCCCCGACGGGCGTTGCCACGCCATATCCCATCGCCGTGCCGGTCGCCGGGCTTGAGGGCTGGGTCAGGGTGCGCAATCAGCTGGCCGGAATGCCTGGCGTGCAGCGCGTATCGCTCGATGCGCTGACGCGTGAGGCGGCGGCGCTGACGCTCGATTTCGGCGGCGATGTCGTCGCCCTCCAGGCTGCGCTGTCGAACAGCGGCTATGTGCTGGTGCAGACCGCGCCGGGCAATGCCGCCGGGCCGGGTATGTTCCAGCTTCGCCTCGCCGGCGGCGCTCCGCCGTCACCCCAACAGCAATTCGCCGGCCCGCCGCCGATGGCCGTGCCGCCGCCTCCGCCGCAATGAAATCGCGCACGGAGTTCTCCTTCGCCCGCCAGTTCCTGTTCTGGCTGTTCATCGCCGCCGCCGCGATCTTCCTGCTGTGGCAGCTCAGCGGCGTGCTGCTGCCCTTCGTCCTCGGCATGGCGCTGGCCTATGTGTCGGATCCGTTCGCCGACAGGCTGGAGCGGCTGCTCTTTCCGCGCTGGCTCGCCAGCCTGATCGTGCTCGGCATCATCGTCGGCGGCGGTATCCTGGTGCTTGTCCTGGTGATCCCGGTGATCGCCAATCAGGCAGTGCAGCTGGCAGAGCAGATGCCGCACTATCTCGACCTCGTGCGCCATCGCTTCCTGCCGCAGCTGACGCGTTTCGTCGCCAAGGTCGGCGGACCGCATGACGCTGCCGACGTACAGAAGGCGGCCGGCGCCTATGTCGGCAGCGTCTCGTCCTGGATGTTCAGCATGCTGAGCCATGTCTGGTCCAGCAGCCTGGCCATTGCCAATGTCATCTATGTCATGGTGCTTACGCCCCTGGTCGCGTTCTATTTCCTGCGCGACTGGGATCTGATGGTGGCCAAACTCGATTCCTGGTCGCCCGTGCGCCACCAGGCCGACATCCGCGGGCTGGCGCGGGAAATCGATGACATATTGGCCGGTTTCATCCGCGGCCAGGCGACGGTCTGCCTGATCGTGGGCTTCTACTATGCTGTAGCGCTGACCCTGGCGGGGCTGGAATACGGCGCCATCATCGGCACGGTGGCCGGCATACTGAGCTTCATTCCGTATCTGGGGGCGATCGCCGGGCTTCTTGCCAGCGTCACTGTCGCCTTCATCCAGTTCGACGATCACCTGCGGGTCGCGATCGTCGCCGGGGTCTATATTCTGGGGCACATGATCGAAGGCAATCTCATCACGCCGATGCTGGTCGGCAACCGGGTCAAGCTGCACCCGGTCTGGATCATCTTCGCCCTGATGGCGGGCGGCGCGTTGTTCGGTTTCACCGGCGTGCTGCTGGCGGTGCCGGTGGCGGCGGTGGTGGGTGTCCTGGTGCGCTTCACGCTGCGCCAGTATCTCGACAGCAATTTCTACGACAACCGCGCCGAGATCCTCCCGCTCGTCGATCCCAGCGAGCTGTAACCGTGGCCGGATCGCAGCAGCTGATCTTCCCGTTTCCGGAGAAGGTCGATCACGCCGTCGAGGCGTTCATCGTCGCGCCAAGCAACAGCCATGCCTTCGACTGGATCGAGCGCTGGCCCGACTGGCCGTTCGTCGCCCTGGTGCTGGTCGGACCGGCGGGGTGCGGCAAGACCCATCTCGCCGCGCTGTGGCAGGGGCGAACCGGCGCCGCGGCGATCGATCTCGCCAGCGCGGGCATCGAGCAGATGGCCTCCCTGACCGCCGACGGGGTGCCGATCCTGGTCGAGGATTGCGACCGCGTGCTGAACGAAACCCAGGCGGAGCGCACGCTGCTTCAGCTCTACAATCTGGCCAAGGAGGCCGGATCGCGCCTGCTGCTGACCGCGCGGCAGGCGCCGGCGCAGTGGCGGCTGGCGCTGCCCGACCTCAAATCCCGCCTCAACAGCGCCATGGTGGTCGCCATCGATCCGCCGGACGACGGGCTGCTGCGGTCGGTCGCGGCCAAGCTGTTCGGGGACAAGCAGGTCGAGGTCGGGGAAGAGGTCGTCGCCTGGCTGCTGGCCCGCTGCGAGCGCACCGTCGCCGGTGTGGCGCATGCCGTCGAGACGCTGAACACGGTCAGCAAGGAACGCCAACGCCCGATCACGGTGCCGATGGCCCGCGAGGTCCTGTTCCCGCCCGGTGAGGATTAGGCTTCAGTCTTCCAGCAGGATCGGTCGCCGGGCCGTGGCCAGCATCCGCCGCCGCGCGCCGACCGCAAAGACCGCGACGCCCGCCCAGATGAACAGGAAGGACGTCATGCCGAGCGGCGTCACCGTCTCGCCGTCGGCGAGGCCGATGGCGAACTGGATCGTCGGTGAGATGAACTGCATGAAGCCGAGCACGGTGAGCTTCACCCGCTGCGCGGCGAAGGCGAAGGCCACGAGGGGAAGAACGGTCGCCGGGCCGCAGACCAGCAGCAGCGCCGTCGCTCCGCTGCGGTGTCCGAACACGCCCGCGCCGGCATGCTCCAGCCACGCGGCATAGGCGATGGCCGGCAACAGCAGGACCGCGCATTCGACCAGCAGGCCGGTCTGGGCATCGGCGCGCGTCCGCTTATGAACCACGCCGTAGGCGCAGAATGAGGCGCCCAGGGCGATGGACACAAACGGGAAGGTGCCGAGCGCCACACCCTGGACCGCCACGCCGATTGCCGCGAGCCCGATCGCGATATGCCCGGATCGATCGATCCGCTCCCCGAACAGCAACGCGCCGGCCGCCATGTTCATCAGGGGGTTGATGTAGTAGCCGAGGCTGGCGGAGATGGTCTGGCCGTTATCGACCGCCCAGACATAGAGGGTCCAATTGAAGCCGATCAGCAGCGCCGAGACGAAAAGCGCACGCAGTTCCTTCGGCTGGGCCGCCAGCGCCTTGAGGCCGGAGCCGCGCCCGATCAGAAGTACGAGAGCCAGCGCAAGGGGCAAGGACCAGATCGCCCGCCAGGCGACGATCTCGAACGGTGAGGCGCCCGCGCGCGCCGCGGCATGGAAGAGCAGCGGCAGCAATCCCCACAGGATGTAGCAGAGGAGGCCCGCGGCCTGTCCGCGCTGTTCGTCCGATTCGGTCTGCATGATCCCGGCTTATCGGATTACCCGCTGCCGAGACAGTTCACTTTCCGATGGCTGGGGCGCGCTAACGCGATTGCTCGGGGTCTTACGCGTCCATCCTCGGCGTGGTGAAGCGCCGGAAGGCGACCCTTTCCGGTCCCAGCCGGCTCCAGCCGCCATCGCGCAGGTCGAACACCGCGATCGCGGCGGTCGGGAACTTCTCGCGCATCATCCGTGCCTCCGGCTCGGTTTCCTCGGACGCCAGCCAGAGGGCGAATTCCTCCATGCAGGGATTATGGCCGACGGCGACGACGCTGCGCATCGTCGCCGGCACCGCCTGGAGTCGCTTCAGCAATTGCGCCGGGCTGCACAGATAAAGGCCCGGCTCCAGCGCCAGTTCGGGCGCCTTGGCCAGGGCCTTGGTTGCGATCTCCCAGGTCTCGCTCGTGCGCCTGGATGCGGAGACCAGGGCAAGATCGGGTTTGAACGGCGCGATGATCTTGCCGGCCCAGGCGGCGTCGTCGCGGCCGCGATCGGTCAGCGGGCGGTCGAAATCTTCCTGCCCCGGCATGGCTTGAGCGGCCTTGGCGTGCCGCAGCAGGGTGAGGATGGCCATCGCGAGAGCCTCGTTACAGTCTATGAATTGTCGGTGACGCCGATCTCTCTCTGGTAGCGCAGCCAACCTGACTTTGCTATGTACGGCCTGCGATCGGCGGCGGATGTCACAGGTCTTTTCGGCGTCTTAATCTGCGAGGATTCCATGGATGCGGCTCCAACCGTTCAGGAAGCTGAGGTTCCCTCCGTGTCCTGGCCGCGCGACTCCGCCGACCGTTTCCTGAACCGCGAGCTGTCCTGGCTCGCCTTCGACCAGCGCGTGCTGGAGGAGGCGCAGAACCCGCGCCATCCGCTGCTGGAGCGGGTGCGCTTCCTGTCGATCACCTCGTCCAATCTCGACGAATTCTTCATGGTCCGGGTCGCCGGGATCAAGCAGCAGGTGCTGGCCGGCGTCACCAGCCCGAGCCCCGACGGCCGCACGCCGCTGCAGCAGCTGGCGGCGATCCGCGAGCGCGTGCACGAGCTGATGCTGACCGGGCGCAGCACCTGGCTGATGCTGCGGCAGGAGCTGCGCGAGAACGGCATCGCCGTCATCGATGCGCCGGAACTGACGGCTGAGGAGCATGAATGGCTGAGGGAGAAATTCCTGGCCGACATCTTCCCGATCCTGACGCCGCTGGCGATGGGGCCGACCCATTCCTTCCCCTTCATCCTCAATCGCGGCATCGCGCTGGCGGTTGAGATGTTCGACGAGAGTACCGGCCGCGACCTCGACGCGCTGGTGCCGATCCCGTTCCAGCTCGACCGCTTCGTCCTGCTGCCGGGTGACGAGATGCGGTTCATCCCGCTGGAGCAGGTGATCCTGCTGTTCCTGAAATACCTGTTCCCGCCGTTCGAGCTCAGGGCCTCGGGCGTGTTCCGCATCCTGCGCGACAGCGACCTCGATATCGACGACATCGACATCGAGGAAGACGGCCATCACCTGATGATGAACATCGAGACCGCGCTGAAGCGGCGCCGGCGCGGCAATGTCATCCGGCTCAACGCCTCGGACGACATGTCCCCCGACCTGCTCGAGTTCCTGAAGGAAGAGCTGGGCGTCGATCCGGAGGATGTCAGCGTTTCCGAAGGGCTGATCGGCCTGGTCGACATCAAGCAGCTGATCGTCGACGCGCGTCCCGACCTGCTGTTCACGCCCTATACGGCCCGCTTTCCCGAACGCATCCGCGATTTCGGCGGCGATTGCTTCGCGGCGATCCAGGCCAAGGACATCATCATCCACCACCCGTATGAGAGCTTCGACGTGGTGGTCCAGTTCCTGCGCCAGGCCGCGCACGATCCGGATGTGGTGGCGATCAAGCAGACGCTCTATCGCACGTCCAAGGACTCGCCGATCGTCAAGGCGCTGATCGAGGCGGCGGAGGCCGGCAAGTCGGTCATCGCCTCGGTCGAGCTGCAGGCCCGGTTCGACGAAGAGGCCAATCTGCGCTGGGCGCGCGACCTTGAGCGCGCCGGGGCTCAGGTAGTGTTCGGCTTCGTCGACATCAAGATTCACGCCAAGACGTCGCTGGTCGTGCGGCGCGAGGGCGGAACCTTGCGCTCCTACGTCCATTACGGCACCGGCAACTATCACCCGGTCACGGCGAAAATCTACACCGATCTGTCCTTCTTCACCTGCGACCCGGTGCTGACCAGCGACGCGCAGCGCATGTTCAATTTCATGACCGGCTATGCCCCGCCCGATGCGCTCGAAAAGCTGGCCATCTCCCCGATCAACCTGCGCAAGACGCTGTGCGACCTGATCGAGGGAGAGATCGAGCATGCCCAGATGGGGCGCCCGGCCCATATCTGGGCCAAGGTGAACAGCCTGGTCGATCCGGACATGATCGACTTGCTCTATCGCGCCTCGGCCGCCGGGGTGGAGATCGACCTGATCGTGCGCGGCATCTGCTGCCTGCGTCCCGGCGTTCCGGGCCTGTCGGAGCGCATCCGGGTGCGCAGCCTGATCGGGCGGTTCCTCGAGCATGCCCGCATCGTCGCCTTCGGCGCCGGCCACGCCATGCCGTCCAAGCATATGCGGCTGTTCATCTCCTCGGCCGACTGGATGCAGCGCAATCTCGACCACCGCATCGAGACGCTGGTGCCGCTGGAGAATCCGACGGTCCGCCAGCAGGTGTTCGACCAGATCCTGGTCGCCAACATGAAGGACGACATGCAGAGCTGGCAGATGCAGCCGGACGGCACGTTCACCCGCATCAAGCCCGGCCGCAACCCCTTCTCAGCGCATAATTATTTCATGACCAACCCCAGCCTTTCCGGCCGCGGCAGCGCCATGCACGAAACCCGGAACCCGCCCCGCCTGCAGCTTAAGTCGAGCTCGTGAGCGCAAGAGGAAGGCCTGCCGAGGTCAAGATGACCAAGGCATCGGAGCACCGCATAGCGGTCATCGATATCGGCTCCAACTCGGTGCGGCTGGTCGTGTTCGACAAGCTGTCGCGGGCGCCGGTGCCGTTGTTCAACGAGAAGGTCTTCGCCGCGCTGGGCAAGACGGTCGGCGAGACCGGCAAGCTCAACCCGATCGGGGTCGAGCAGGCTTTCTCGACGCTGACCCGCTTCAGCCTGCTGCTCAAGGCGATGAATGTCGGCTCCTGCCATGTCGTCGCCACGGCGGCGGTGCGCGACGCGTCGGATGGCCCCGACTTCCTGCAACAGGTCAAGGCGCGGTCCGAGCTCGACGTCACCATCATCAGTGGCGAGGAGGAGGGGCGGCTCTCCGCCGAGGGCGTGTTGTCCGGCATTCCCGACGCCGACGGGCTGATGGGCGACATGGGCGGCGGCTCGGTGGAGCTGGTGCGGATCGAGGAGGGGGAGGTCAACAGCCGTACGACGATGCCGCTCGGCCCATTCCGGCTGATGGCGCTCGGCGGCTCGCGCAGTTCCCAGGTTGCGCTGATCGAGTCCAGGCTGGCCGAGCTGCCGTGGCTGGCGGAAGTGCGGGGCGCCGCGGTCTATGCCGTGGGCGGCATCTGGCGCGCCTTCGCCAAGGTCCATATGGAGCATGTCGGTCACCCGCTGCACATCATTCACCATTATGCGATCCCGGCCAGCGAGGCGATCGAGTTCGCGCAGCTCCTCTCGCGCCAGAGCCGGATGTCCCTCGAAGGGTCGGGCATCGCACGCCGTCGGGTCGATGCGCTGCCCTATGCAGCCATGTTCATGGAGTGCCTGCTGGAGCGGACAAGGCCGGCCAAGCTGGTCTTCTCCGCCTACGGCCTTCGCGAAGGCATTCTGCACGATATGCTGCCGCCCGAAACGAGGGCGCTCGACCCCCTGCTGGCAGCATGCGACGACTTCGCCGGGCGCGTCGGCCGGTTCGGCGACCCGGAGCTGCTGATCGCCTGGGTGCGCGGGCTGGGCCAGACATTCTCGGCCCATGTCAGGCTGGCGACCGCGACCTGCCTGTTGAGCGATATCGGTTGGCTGGAGCATCCGGACTATCGCAGCGAGCAGGCCTATCTGAAGGCACTGAGGACTCCGCTGGGCGGCATCGACCATATGGGGCGCGCCTTCATTGCGCTGGCGCTGCACACCCGCTATGGCGGGCGGATGGACGATCCCGCGGTCTATGCGGCTCACGCCTTGCTGACTCAGGATGAGGTGGTGGATGCGGTGGCGCTGGGCTTGGCGCTGAGGCTGGCCTACACGCTCTGCGGCGGCGCCCTGTCGCTGCTCGACGCGGCTGCGCTGACGCGTGACGGCAGCCGGCTGATCCTGCAGATCGCGCCGGAATTCGCCGATCTCAATGTCGACGTCGTCGAGCGGCGGCTGGAGGCTCTGGCCACCCATATGGATATCTCGGCCGAGATCATGATCGCCCCGCGGCCCGCGCGGCTTCAACGCGGGCGCTGACCCTAAGGGGGATTTCGCCGGCGGCTCCGTATCAGCGCTCGAATATCGCGGCGATACGGAAGACCTTACGATGAAGAACTGGATGCCGATCGGGCTGATCGGCCTGTTGCTGGCATTGCCGGGCTGTGGCGCCGGGATGCTGGCGAAAGTCGGGGCAAAGGAACTGCTGGGCGGCAAGGACAAGCCGCCGGCCGAACGGATCGCCGCGGCGCAGGCAACGGCGATCTCGTCGGCCCACGGGGGAAGCCCGGCAACGCCGATCGCCTGGAGCGACCATAAGTCCGGCATTCAGGGCACGCTGGTCGCCGATGACGGCCCGGCGGGCGCCGGCGGCTGCCGCACGTACCAGCAGACGGTCATCCTCTCCGGCGAGACGCTGCAGGGTCATGTGTCCGCCTGCCCGCAGCAGGACGGTTCCTGGAAACTGTCGGACCAGGCACCGCAACCGCGGCCATGATGCCGGGTCGGGGGAAAGGCCAACGGGCGCCGTATCAGTCGGTGCCGCCGCTCGGGCGGCTTGGAGACAGTCGATGCGTCCTCGCCAAATCCTGATCTACCATTGGGCGCTGCCCATCGCGCTGGCAGCCATCATCGCCGAGATCGCCTGGTACATGCTGGTCCAGAAGCGCGCCTATCCATGGCGCGAAATGGCCGCCAGCATCGCCATCCGCATCATGCAGATCCCGCTCAGGCTTCTGACCCCGCTCGTCGTCGGGCCGGCGGCTTATTTTGCCTGGAGCCACCGGCTTATGACGGTTCCGCTCCATACCGCATGGGGCTTGGCGCTGCTCTTCCTGGGCGAGGAGTTCGCCTATTACTGGGCTCACCGCGCGGGCCATGAGATACGCTGGGTCTGGGCCTCGCATGTCGTGCACCACACGCCTGAGCATATCCACCTCGCCAGCGCCTTCCGCCTGGGCTTGACCGAGCTGCTGTCCGGCAACTGGCTGTTCCGCATGCCGCTCTATCTGCTCGGCCTCAACCCGGTCGCGGTCGCCGGGGTGATGGCGGTCAACGTCTCCTACCAGTTCTTCCTGCATACCGACCTCATCGGCCGGCTGGGGCCGCTCGAATGGGTGCTGAACACGCCCTCGCATCACCGCGTGCATCACGCCTCGAACCGGCAGTATCTTGATCGCAACTATGGCGGCATCCTGATCGTCTTCGACCGGCTGTTCGGCACCTTTGCCCGGGAAGAGCCTGGTGTCCGCATCACCTACGGCCTGGTTCACCCGATCGGCAGCCTCAATCCGATCAGGATTGCCTTCAGCGAGTGGGCCGCCATCGTGGGGGACCTGTTGCGGGCCCGATGCTGGCGCGAGCGGCTGCGGCTGGCCTTCGGCCGCCCGGCCGGCGGGTTCGCGCACTCCGCGCAGCCCGCTCTGCTGCAAGGAAATTTCTCGCCGCTATAGGGGGAAAATATCCGGATGCTTCGTATCACGACCGCCGGCTTGCGGACCGAAGGCAGGAACCATGGATTTGGATATTGCAGGAAAGGGATGGCCCATGGTCATGCGGCTCTCGCGTGGCGCATCAGGCGCTCGTTTGGCGACCGCCGCCAAGCCTGCCGTGGCTAGCCCCCGCATCTATGAGGAGGCTTCCGATCCGGACCTGCTGCATTGGTCGGCCGGCGGGGACCGGCGCGCCTTCGGCGAGGTGGTCACCCGCCATGGTCCGTTCGCGCTGCGCGTCGCCGCGCGCCTGGTCGCCGATACCCACGCAGCCGAGGACCTGGTGCAGGAGGCGATGGTCCGCGCCTGGTCGCAGGCCGCCAATTTCGACCCGCGCCGTGCCCGCTTCGCGACCTGGCTGTACCGGATCGTCGTCAATCTCTGCATCGACTATCGCCGCCGCGCCCGGCCCGAACCGCTGCCCGACAATTTCGATCCGGTGGATACCGCGCCTCCCGCCGACGAGGTGCTGGCTGCCGCCCAGCGTCGCGCCGCGGTCACCAGGGCGCTCGGCGAGCTGCCGGTACGCCAGCGGGCGGCGATGACGCTGGTCTATGACGAAGGCCTGACCGGCGTCGAGGCGGCCGAGGTTCTGGGCGTCTCGGCCAAGGCGGTGGAACGGCTGCTGGCACGCGCCAGAGGGACCCTGCGGGACCTGCTGCTGCCGCAGGGCCTCGGTTAAGGAGACGGAAACATGCTGACGCTCAAGCGTTTCGCCGCCCTGGCGGCAAGTTACGGCGCGGACCTCGGCCGCTGGCCCGAGGAGGCGCGGAACGAAGCCGCCGCACTCCTCGCCCGATCGCCCGAGGCGCGGGCGCATCTCGCCGAAGCAAGCGCGCTGGACAGCGCGCTGGCGGCAAACACAAGCCCAGGCGAAGCCCGCTGGGAGGAAGCCGCCTTGGTGAGGTTGCGGCTGGGCGTCGAGGCCGAGATCGCTGCGAGGCCCAGGACGGCGCGGGCGCTGTCGCGCCTTGTGCTGCCCTGGCAGTTCGGCTGGCTCGGCATGGCGAGCGGGGGCGGGCTGGCTGTCGCCGCCGGCCTTGCAGTCGGCATGCTGTACATGCCGGCCTCGTCGTCGGACATCGTGCAGATGATGTTCCAGCCGGCCCCGATCGATATTCTGGCGGAGTAGGGCGATGGCCGAGACAATGCAGAAATCCTCGCGCTGGTGGCGGATCGTGCTGCCGCTGTCGCTCGTGCTCAACCTGTTCTTCGTCGCCGTGATCGGCGGTCATGTGCTGCGCGTGAACCGGGGGGAGGAGGCGTTTGGCACGCCGCTCGGCCGGGCGCTGGCCCATGCCCAGGCCAGCCTGTCGCCGCAGGATGCCGCCGCTTTCGGGGCCGCGATCCGGCGTGGAGCCCCGCAATACGGGATGGATCTGCGCGATCTCGCCGAGGCGCGCCAGGCCCTCAACCGGCAGGTGACGGCCGAGACCTTCGACCGCGATGCGACCCGCCAGGCGGTGAAAGGCTGGGAAACCGCATGGGGCCGGTTCGTGGACGATTTCACCGACAGCTTCATAGATGGGCTCGCCGGAATTTCGTCCGAGGGCCGGCGCAAACTGGTCAGCGAGTTCCGGACATCGCATCCGCCGCGCGCGGAGCGGGCCCTGCGCGGCAATTGAGCGTCAGCCGACGGGAAAAATCTTCACCCGGCCGCGCTCCAGCCCCAGCATCAGCTTTCCGTCGCGCAAAGCCTCGGCATCGGCGCCGAAAAGCTCCTGGCGCCAGCCGGAGAGGTGTTCGCGGCCCGCCGCGATCCGTTCCAGCTCGTCGGTGGTGGCGAGCAGGCGGGCGGCGACGCCGTTCTTCTCGGCCTTGTACTTCAGCAGCACCTTCAAGAGCTCGACCGTCGAGCCGATATTGCTCGGCGGCTCGGGATGGGCCTCCGGCTTGGGTAACTGGTCCTGGGGCAGGGCCATGACCGCTTCCAGCGCCTCGATCACCGCTGCGCCCCATTTACCGTCGGCGAAGCCGCCGGGCAGGCCGCGGGTGCGGCCCAGTTGGGCGGTCGAGGTGGGCATGTGGGTGGCCAGCTCGATCAGGGCCTCGTCGCGCAGGATGCGGCCGCGCGGCAGGTCGCGCTTCTGCGCCTCGGTCTCGCGCCAGGCGGCGACGGCCTTCAGCGCCGCCAGGGTGCGCGGCTTCGGGTTGCGCAGCTTGACCCGTCGCCAGGAGTCGGCGGGGTCCAGGCGATAAATGGCGGGGTCGGACAGGATCGCCATGTCGCCTTCCAGCCAGGTCTCGCGGCCGGTCTTCTCCAGCTGTTCGCGCAGCTTCACATAGACGGTGCGCAGATGGATCACATCGTCCAGCGCATAGATCAGCTGCCGCTCGGTCAGCGGGCGGTAGGACCAGTCGGTGAAGCGGCTGGATTTGTCGACCGAGGCCTTGGCCAGCTTGTTGACCAGCGACTCGTAGCTGGCGCTCTCGCCGAAGCCGCAGACCATCGCCGCGACCTGGGTGTCGAAGATCGGCGCGGGCACCTTTCCCGTCGCATGGAAGAAGATTTCCAGGTCCTGCCGCCCGGCATGGAAGACCTTCAGAAGCTCAGGGTTCTGCATCAGGTCGTAGAGCGGCGTGAGGTCAATGCCGGGGGCCAGCGGGTCGATGGCGGCGACCGATTCCGGCCCGGCGACCTGGACGAGGCACAGTTTGGGCCAGTAGGTCTGGTCGCGCAGGAACTCGGTATCGACGGCGATGAAGTCGGCTGAGGCCTGATCGGCACAGAATTGGGCGAGAGCGTCCGTTTCGGTAATCAAATTCATTCCGTCAGTTATAGTGCCGATTTGCGCTATGAATAGGGGCGGTCCTTGACATCCCGCCCCAAACCGACGTTCTTCCCCGCCGAATCCCTTTCTGAGGCAGTACGATGCATCCCTATCGCACCCATAACTGCGGCGCGCTGCGCGCCTCCGATGTCGGCGCCACCGCGCGCCTGTCCGGCTGGGTGCATCGCAAGCGCGACCACGGCAACCTGCTGTTCGTCGATCTGCGCGACCATTTCGGCATCACCCAATGCGTGGTCGACAGCGACAATCCGCATTTCGCCGCGCTGGAGGGCCTGCGTGTCGAATCGGTCGCGACCGTTACCGGTGAAGTGGTGGCGCGCAGCGCCGATACCGTGAACCCGAAGCTGGCGACCGGCACGGTCGAGCTGGTGGTCAAGGAACTGACCATCCAGTCGCGCGCCGACCTGGTGCCGCTGCAGGTCAACAGCGATACCGACGCGTCGGAGGAAATCCGCTTGCGCTACCGCTTCCTGGACCTGCGCCGGGAGCGTATCCACCGCAACATCCTGCTGCGCTCGGCGGTGATCGCCAGCCTGCGCCGCCGCATGATCGACCAGGGCTTCACCGAGTTCCAGACGCCGATCCTGACTGCATCCAGCCCCGAGGGCGCGCGCGACTTCCTGGTGCCCAGCCGCATGCATCCCGGCACCTTTTACGCGCTGCCGCAGGCGCCGCAGCAGTTCAAGCAGCTGCTGATGGTCGCCGGCTTCGACAAGTATTTCCAGATCGCGCCGTGCTTCCGCGACGAGGACAGCCGCGCCGACCGCAGCCCGGGCGAGTTCTACCAGCTCGATTTCGAGATGTCGTTCGTGACCCAGGACGACGTGTTCGCCGCGATCGAACCGGTGCTGCACGGCGTGTTCGAGGAGTTCGCCGGCTGGACCGGCGACGGACGCACGGTCTCGGCACTGCCGTTCCCGCGCATCCCGTTTGAGGAGTCGATGCTGAAATACGGCAACGACAAGCCGGACCTGCGCAACCCGCTGGTCATCACCGACGTCACCGAGGTCTTCGCCCGTGAGGATGTCGAGTTCCGCGCCTTCAAGGGCACGATCGAGAAGGGCGGCGTCGTCCGCGCGTTGCGCGTTCCCGGCGTCGGCGAAAGCAAGCCGCGCAGCTTTTTCGACAAGCTGAACGACTGGGCCAAGGAGCAGGGCGCCCCGGGCCTCGGCTACATCATCCTGGAAGGCGATGCCGGCAAGGGCCCGATCGCGAAGTTCGTTCCGCCGGCCGCCTTGGCCGCGTTGGTCGGGAAGACCGGATTGCAGTCAGGCGATGCGGTCTTCTTCGTCTGCGACCAGAAGACCCCGGCCTCCAAGCTCGCCGGCCTGGCCCGCACGCGCATCGGTGAGGAACTGGAGCTGATCGACAAGAGCCGGTTCGAATTCTGCTGGATCGTCGACTTCCCGATGTTCGAGCTGAACGAGGAGACCGGGCAGGTCGATTTCAGCCACAACCCGTTCTCGATGCCGCAAGGCGGGCTCGAGGCGCTGGAGACTCAGGACCCGCTGACGATCAAGGCCTACCAGTACGACATCGTGTGCAACGGCGTTGAGCTGTCGTCGGGCGCGATCCGGAACCATCTGCCTGAGATCATGGTCAAGGCCTTCGCCATCGCCGGCTATCCGGAGGAGGTGCTGGAGGCACGCTTCGGCGGCATGCTGTCGGCCTTCCGCCTCGGCGCCCCGCCGCACGGCGGCTCGGCCCCCGGCGTCGACCGCATCGTCATGCTGCTGGCCGACGAACCCAACATCCGCGAAGTCATCGCCTTCCCGCTGAACCAGAAGGCCGAGGACCTCCTGATGGGCGCCCCGTCGCCGGTTGACCTGGCGCGGCTGCGCGAACTGCATATCAGGCTGGATCTGCCGAAGGCCAAGGTGGCGCCGGGCGCGAAGCCTGTCGAGTAAAGCGCCGGCTGCTAAAATCGCTTAGCGTCTCCCAGGTTCGGCATTAGAGTGGCGCAGGACCGGGGAGGGCTGTAATGAGCAAAGTAATCGTGGCCGCGTCGATTGTCTTTTTGGGCTTCGCGGGTAGTGCTTTTGCAGAAGGCCACGCGATTCGATGGGCGAAAGCCGGGGCCACATACGAGAACTATCTCAGCGATCGTGCGGCCTGTCTTGAGGAGGCCAGTGCGCAGGCGGGAACGTCGCCGCGATTCCGTGGCGGAATTGTTCGCTCCGCCCATGTATTCAACAACGATGCAATGGCCGCCTGCATGGTCGGGCGCGGCTATGTCCAGGACCCCAACGGATTTCTGCCGCCGGACGGCGGCGTCCGGATGCAGGGCGGCGCGGTCGTGCCGTATCAGCCGAAAACCTCCAACTGAGCGTCCGTTTTACCGCTGCAGCGCCGCAACCTGCCGGCTGGAAAATGCCAGCCGTTCCGCCTGGATGCGCACCGTGCAGGTCAGCAGGGCGGCGGTAACGGCCGGAGCTTCGCGGGTCAGGCGCTGGTAGGCGGCGTGGCTCAGGGTCCAGACGGTGGCGGGGCCGTCGGTGCGCAGATTGGCCGTACGCGGCACACCCAAAAAGAACCCGACCTCGCCGACGATCGTGTTGGGGCCGAAGACGCGCTGACGGATCGGGGAATGGCCTTCGTTCTCGACCTCGACGCTGACCCGGCCGTCTTCGATGAAAAGCAGCGTGTCGGTCGGGTCGCCGGCACGGCAGAGATAGCCGGCGCCTTCATGATTCGCTGGCTCCAGCGCCGCAACCAATGTTTCCGCCAGATCTGCGCCGCCGAGCGCCTCTGTCAGCCACTCGGGCAGCGCCCGCTGCCCGGTGGCATGCCCGCCGTGATGCGTCAGTAACGCCTCTTCTCCGCGTTCCAGCGCTTCGTCCAGGTTGTCGAGCTGGATGACGTCGGCCTTGAGGCCACCGGCATCGGCCATCACATGGCGGATGTCCGGTGTCAGGCCGACGATGACGTGGGCGATGTGGTGGCTGCGCAGCCTCTCCTCGATTCTCAGCAGGCTCGATCCGGCCGAGGAATCGATGCCGTCGACAGCTGTGAAGTCGAAGATCACCATGCGCGGCGCCATCGACGTGACCAGCGCGGCGATCCTTTCCTGCAGGCGGTAGGCCTGGCCGAAGAAGATGAAGGTCGCGAGCTGTACGATCCGCACTTCGTGGCCGTGCTCGGCCAGCAGCGCCATCTCCTCAGATGAGCGCACCAGGGAGGAGGGGCGCTCGTCCACGGTGAAATGGTGCTTGACGATGTCCACGCGGCTGACGCTGACCACGAAGATCACGCAGCCGCCGATGATGCCGATCAGGAAGCCGATCAGCACGCCGAACCATGCGGTCACCACCAGGATCACCGGCACCAGCAGCCATTCCATCAAGGCCAGCCGTTTGCGCCCGGCAATACACCAGCGCCAGACCAGCCGTGCGCCCAGCTGCAGCAGCAACCCGGCAAGCACGAAGCGCGGCACATAACCGATCAGCGCCAGCCCGCCGGCGAGTGCGCCGAAGCCGATCAAAGCGACCACCATGCCCGTAAGCCGTCCCGATCCGCCGGCTTCGCGCGCCATGATGGTGCGGTTGAGCACGATATGGCCGACCAGCCCGCCCAACAGGCCCGAGGCGATATTCGCCAGTCCATGGGTTTTGAGCTCATGATCGAGGTCGATATCGATCCGCCAGGCCTCTTCGATGCTCGTCGCCGTCAGTGCGATGGTGATCGCGGCCATCAGCGCCACGGTCGCGATCTCGCCCGAAATCGTCAGCAGGGAAGCCCAATGCACGTGCCAGAATCCGGGCGCCAGCGCGGGCAGCGCGACCTGCATGCCGCTTGAAACCGGAAACAGCCAATGCGCCGCCGGCACCGACGGCGCCACCCTGAAGACGACATCGGCGATGATGGCCGCCGCGGCCAGGGCAACCGGCAGGGTGAGCACATTCCGGATGCGCGCGGTGAGCCGCCACAGCACGACCGCCCAAATGGCGGTGGCCGCCAGCATCGCTCCGGTCTCGCCGCTGAGCAGCACCGGCACGGTCGCGAGGTGGACGGGCACGCCGGTCGACATGCGGATCGAACCCGTCGCCATGATCCAGCCCGACGCCGCCTGAAAGCCGGCCAGCACCGGATAGGGGATAAAGCGCGCCAGCCGCCCCAGCCGGTTGTGGCCCAGCAGAAAGAGGATAAGACCGGTGAAAACGGTCACCACCGCCAGGGCCGCCAGGGCCAGATACAGCGCCCCGTCGCCAGGCTGCGCGGCCAGCAGCGGCGCCATCGCCGCCATCATCGCCGCGATCAGCGCCGCGGTGTTGCCCTCGGGCCCCGACACGGAGACCTGGAAGCCGGACCTGAGCGCGATGACAAGGCCGATGACGCCGCTGCAGATCAGCGCGACGGCGACGCCCTGGCCCAGGAAAGGCTGAAGCGGGCCGGCGAAGATCAGGGCGCCGAAGGAAAAACAATAGGCGAGCGATACCGTCGACGTGACGAGGCCGGCCGCCAGATCCGCGAGAAGATTTCTGCTCTGCATGCTAAAGGTGAGTCTATCGGAGCAGCTTCGCTATCGACACCAATAAGTGACGGTTCGGATGGGGAAAATGATGCTGACGCGGCGGCGGGCCTTGCATGCCGGCGGCGCGGCGATTGCCTCCGCGGCCTTGAGCCGGGGTGGCTGGGCCACGCCGTGGGGCGCGCGTTCGCCGGTCGATTTCACGGTGCCGGCCGGTGCCTGCGACTGCCATGTCCATATCGTCGCCGATTCCCGCCGCTTCCCGATGGCGCCCGACCGCGTCTACACGCCCCCGGAGGCGTCGCCGGACATGCTGCTGGATCTCCAGCACGACCTTCATTTCGATCGCGTCGTGCTGATCCAGCCCAGCTTCTACGGTACGGACAATGCGGCGATGCTGGATGCGCTCGGCAGGCTGGGCGGCCGCGCGCGGGCCGTGGCGGTCGCGGGTGAAAACGTAAAGGCGGCCGAGCTGGACGCGATGGCAAAGGCCGGCGTGCGCGGGCTCAGGATCAATCTGGAAACGGCCGGCCTGTTCGATCCGGCGGTCGCGGCCCGGAAGCTGGCGGTCGCCGCGGCCCAGTGCCGCGATCGCGGCTGGCACGTGCAGCTTTATACCCGCCCGTCGGTCATCGTCGCCTTGCGCAGCCAGCTGGACGGCTTGCCGGTGCCGCTGGTTCTCGATCATTTCGCCGGGATGCAGGGGGCTCTGGGGCTCGGCCAGCCTGGCTTCGATGCCGTGACGGCGCTCGTCGGCGCCGGCAAGGCCTATGTCAAAATCTCCGCCGCCTATCGCGCCTCGAAAGCGCCGGCGCCGTATGACGAGATGGCGCCGTTTGCCCGGGCGCTGGTCGCGGCCAATCCGGATCGGGTGATCTGGGGCAGCGATTGGCCCCACACCGATGCCGCGCGTGTACCCGGCCGGGCGGCCACCGCCATTTCGCCTTTCCTCACGATCGACGATGGGCTGATGCTGAATCAGTTTCCCCGCTGGGTGCCGGATGCGGCCTTGCGCCAGAAGATCCTGAGCGAAAATCCCGCCCGCCTTTATGGTTTCTGAAACTGCATAACGCCTTGTCCTGCTTGGTTTTGTGAAATACCGTGAGGCCCTGATGCGACCAGCGGCGGGGCTTCGATCTTGCCTATTCCGGATATTGCAAAGCGGCGTGACCAGCGGCTGATTCACCTGTTCGGGCGCTGGCGCCTGTGGGCGCCGCTGGTCCTCATCCTGGTTGCGGCGCTTGTCTCGATCCTCTCCTCGCCGTCTTTCTCGAAATGCATGGTCAGCCATTCGGCCGGCGATACTTTCAAGGATGGGGCGATCCTGAAATTCCGCTGTGTCGGCAGCTTCGTCGTCGAATATGCCCCGGCGATCTCGGCTGTGGCCGAGGGTGGGATCGCGCTGATCATCTTCGTGCTGTGGGTCTATATATCCGACGTTCTGAAGAATGCCGCCGCCCAGTCCGATCTCATCCGCCACTCGGTGGAACTGACCCGCGTCGCGCTGGTGTCGAGCGCGCCGCCGGCGCTCAACTTCCGCGGTTTTTCGCTGGCCGAGCGGAGTTTCGGCGAGAAGCAGCGGGTTCAGGTGAATTTCACCGTCACCAATCGGGGTGGGACGACCGCGACGATCACCGACACCGGCGCGGCGGTCGTCTTCGTGCAATCGGTGTTGCCGCCCGATGTCGCTTTCGCCAAGCGCGCCATCACCAACGTAACGTTGCGCAGCGGCGAGGCGACGAACTGGCCCGTCGCCTCGGCGGAGCCGCTGACGGCGGCGGAGGTCAACGCGCTGTATCAAGGAACGGCCAAGATCGTCTGCGTCGGCTATTTCACCTACAGGGATGATTTCGGCACGATCCGCAACACCGGCTTCGCCCGGCAATATGATCTTGCCCGCCGCCGCTGGTCCGTGCTGGCCGATCCGGACTACGAATATGCTTCCTGACGATTGGTTCTTTTTTGCGCAGTGAATGCACTTGCGTGCCGCGCATTCGCCGTGCGGAATGGTGCGTATGACCAAAGAAGAACCCTGGAAACCCCTCCATCGCTACTGGTTGCTGAAGCACAGGGACGGCCGTCCGCCGGCGCGCAAGGACCTGGATCCGTTGATCGAGATTCCGTCGATGGTCGCCAATCTGGTTCTGCTCGATCCCGTGGACGGCAGCTATCGCTATCGGCTGGTGGGGACCGAGGTCGTGAAACGCTCCGGCGTGGAAATGACCGGAAAGATGGTCGGCCTCACCATCACCGCGCCGGGAATGCGCGACCAGTGGCGGATGGCGCTGGATACGGTCTCGGAAAGCCAGAAGGCGCAATTGTTCCTGTCGAAAATGCCCGAGGGTGTGACGGCGCGCTATGTCACGCTGATGCTGCCGCTGGTCTCGGCCGCGGGAATCACCGAGATGATCCTGGCCGGCATCTTCTTCGACGGCTATGTCCCGCCCGGCCGGCTTGTGCCTGGCCTGTCCCCATTGGACTTGGATTGACTGTCATTAAACTGTCATTTCATCTTATATATTGACCAGGGCGTGCCCCTCGCGTAGTTTCACCGGGCACGCCTTGGGAGTTGCGGGATCATACCGTCCGGGCGATTTCCCGCGCCCGGCCAGAAGAAAATCGGAACGTCCGCCCGAGGCGCTGACCCATCTGGCCACGAGGTGCGACTATGTCCGTTGACACGCCTGCAGCCTTCGATTGGAACATCTCTCCGTTCGATGAGGAAGTGACCCTGTCGGGCATTCCCAACGGCGAGAAAATCTCCGCCATGCATCTGTCGATCACGCCGCAGCCCGGCTTCGGCGGGGTGCGCATCCTGGGCCGGATGCCTGACGGCAGCACCGGTGCGGTCACCTTCTTCGGCAATGTCTATGCCGCCAAGCTGCCCTTCTCGGACCGCACGATCCGCCTGCAATATCTGGGTACGACCCGCACCGTCGGGGTCGAGCTGACGAGCTATTCCCACTAGCACGGGAAATTTGCCAGACTGCGCGTCCCGGCTGACAAGGACGCGCAGTGACCGACGAAGACGAGATCGCCCGCGCGCAACGCAAGTCCCGCGAATGGAAGGCCCGCCAGGCCGAAATGGCGGAGGCCGCCCGCGAGGACGCCGATCGCATCGCGCGGCGCCGCGAAGCGCTGGAGCAGGAGCGCCAGGAGACTTATCAGGAGCGCGGCCTGCGCAACCTCGTCCTGATCGGGGCAGGGGCACTTGCCATCCTGCTGATGTTCGAGCGCTTCGAGATCACCGGGGCTGCCCAGGACTGCCTGGAGGGCGCCAAGCATCCGCATCAGTATAATTGCGCCGCGCAACTGACCCGCTCCTTCTGGTCCTGGCTGATCCCGGGCGATGTGAAGGCGGCCCTGGAAGCGGCGCGGCCGTGATCAGCCGGCGCGCGTGCCGTCCGGGACAGGCTGCTCCGGTATTGCGAGCACCGGAACCACGCTATCGGCATAGCCGATGTCGAACAGCATCCCTTCGGAGAGAATGCCCTTCATTTTCCGTGGCGCGAGGTTGACGACGAACAGCGCTTGCCTGCCGACGATCTCCCGCGGATCGGCCCGCTCCGTCTTGAGACCTGCGACGATCGTCCGCTCATGATCGCCGAAGCCCACACGCAGCGCGACCAGCCTGTTGGCGCCGGGGACATCGTCCACCGCTTGGATGGTGCCGACACGGATGTCGATCGCCTCCAGCTGCTCGAAAGCGATCTGTGGTTTGATGGGGGCTGGGATCATGGCGGCTCTCTAAGCAAAGGCCGTCCGGGGCCGGGACCTGGCCAGCAAATAGAACGCGACGGCGTGCGTGATCATCAGCAATGGTACATACACGATCGGAATGACATAGGCGGCGCCGAGTTCTCCTGCCAGCGGCGCGAGGCCGAGCTGGATGCCGTGATAATAATCGATCAG
>Ga0207694_10000717_pt1 | contig 29816 bp, 17 predicted proteins | sample KBSC34metaG_FD_184353 | JGI IMG/M metagenome (GOLD analysis project Ga0207694, IMG submission 184353) | Corn rhizosphere microbial communities from Kellogg Biological Station, Michigan, USA - KBS C3-4 metaG (SPAdes) (version 2) | ecosystem: Host-associated > Plants > Roots > Rhizosphere > Soil... | reverse complement strand
GCCGGCGATGACATCAGCGACACCGCCGACACCATCAGCGAAACCCTCCAGCAACGGCTCGCCGACCCGGCCCTCGCCAAGACGCTCCTCGTACTCGTCACCCGCGACGCCGTCGCCACCGCGGCCGGCGGGCCCGACCCCGCCGCCGCAGCCGTCTGGAACCTGGCCCGCACCGCCCAAGCCGAGAACCCCGGCCTCCTCCTGCTCCTGGACACCGACGCGCGTCCCGATACCGCGGCCGCCATCCCGGCGGCCCTCGCCGCCGCCTTCGCCGCGGGTGAGAACCGCCTCGCCGTGCGCGCGGGCCAGGCCCTGATCCCCCGGCCGGCCGCCCAGGACGCCAGCGTGGCCCCCGCTCCCGTCGAAGCGGCGGCCACGCTGGCCGCCGACCTCGCGCCCCTCACCCCCGCACAGCAGCACACGTATCTCCTAACCCTGATACGCACCCACGCCGCTGCCGTCCTCGGCCACGCGGCCTCCGACGCCATCGGTCCGAACCAGGCCTTCAAGGACCTCGGCTTCGACTCCCTCACGGCCGTCGCCCTCCGCAACCGCCTCAACGCAGCCACCGGCCTCACCCTCCCGATGACCCTCGTCTTCGACCACCCGACGCCCGACGCGCTCACCCGGCACGTCCTGACCCGCCTCAATCCCGAAACCGCATCGACGACGCGCGCCGCGCTCGACAGCCTCGAAGACTTCCTAGCGACCAGCGCCGCCGACGACAGGACCCGCGGCGAAGTCCTTCGAGGGCTGCGCGCCATGCTCCAGCGCTTCGACAACGCGATCACCGGCGCGCCGGACGATGACGACGCCCTGGATCTCGACTCGGCAACGGAAGACGAACTCCTGCGAGCCCTCGACATGGAACTCGAGGACTTCTGAGGCAGACAGAGCGGTCTCACGCCGGCCCAGCAGATCGCACCGCCGCGATCGGCTGGGCCGCGCCGATGGGTGTGGCGTCACACTGTCCCGGTTCCCGGTCCGCTCTTCCGTTTCCGCCTACCGCGGATTCCCACCTTCACATAGAGATCGCCGCGATCCCCGCCGTTCACGTGAGTGACACCCAGACCACGTAACCGCAGTTTCGTTCCATCCACCGTGTCGGCCGGGATTCGGATCGTCCGTTCGCCGTCAAGGGTCTCGATGGCCAGAGTGCCGCCGTCGGCCGCGAGCTCGGCGGCGATCGTCTCATGGCACAGGAGATCGTCATGATCGCGGGTGTAGCGGGAATGCGGCACCTCGGCAATCTCGATGTACAGGTCGGCGGCCTCGCCGCCGCCAGGGCCGATTTCGCCCTCACCCTTCAGGCGTATCCGGGTGCCGGTATCGACACCTGGCGGGATCTTGACATTCAGCGTGCGGCGAGCACGGACCCGGCCTTCCTCAGCGCACTCCGGGCACGGCGTCGGCGCCAAGAGCCCGAAGCCGTGACACAGCGGGCACTGACGCGCAGCCAGCCTCTGGCCGCCCTGACCATCGCGGGTCGCCTGCGACACCTCGCCACGTCCGGAGCACATGTCACACACCACCCACCGCGTCCCTGGCGCCACGCCCTCACCGGAACAGGTTCCGCAGACCACGGCGGTGTCGACCAAGATCTTGCGGGTCGAGCCGAAGACCGCCTCTGCGAGTTCGATCTCAAGCCGAATCATGGCGTCGCGGCCTCTGCGGACGCGCGGACGCGGACCCCGCGCGGTCGCCTCTCCGACGAAGGCGTCCATGATGTCGGAGCTGCCGGAACCCGTGGAGTCCCGGGCCGAGCGCGTGTCGTCGACGGTGATCGTCCGGGCCGAGGCGATGAAGACCTGATTCTCAAGGGTCGCCCACATGAGCGGCGTCTGCTTCGCTCCGGTGGCGCGCACCGTTTCGTACACATACTCGTAGAGCTCTGTGATACCGATCCACCCGTCGCCGTTGAGATCGGCCGCGCCGGTACGCAGCCCCTGGATGATCGCACCGGTGAAGCGTGAGGGCTGCGGCAATGACGCCTCCACGTGGTCGCCCTCCCACGCGTACTCGGTGCGGTTGGTCGCGGTCAGAATGGCGCGGCCGCTGCCGCTCAGGTCTCGGATGTGGACGCGGTCGTCGCCCTTGGCCCCGCGCATGAAGGACCCGCTGTAGCAACAGTCGAGAAGCAGGACGATGCTCTTCGCGCGACACCGGTCCATCTGATCCTGCAGGAATCCGGCGGGAACCGCCGTGGATCCGAGGTAGTCGCGGTCGGTGTCGGCGGCGGCGAAGTACAGCCGTCCATCGTCGTCCTTCAGCCCGTGGCAGGAGATGTGCACCAGGAGCAGGTCGTCCCGGCCGCGGTTGCGGAAGAATCCCTCCACGCTACGGGTGATGCGGCGCGAGGGCTCGTCGATCAGCTGCTCGACCCGGAAGTCGCCGATGGCGGAGCTCGATAGGACCTCGGCCAGGCCGGACACGTCTTGGACCGGCGAGCGCAGAGTCCTGAGCTGCTTGTCCTCGTACGCCCCGGTGGCGATCAGGAGAGCGTCACGGCTACCGGTCATCGTCAGCTGTCGACGCGATGAACGCCTCGACCAGCCGGGCCTGCTGATCGCCCGAGGCGTTCGTCAGCTCGATGGTCCGGCCGTCGATCGTGATCTTCACGGACCGGAGCGGACGATGCTGCATCCACGTCTCGACGGTGTGGAACACGGACCGCACCATCGACGGAGCGAGACTGACGACAAGCGCCCCCACGGCGATCGCCTCGCCGGCCCTCGCCCCCTGCGGGACCGCACCGGTCCGGTCCGGCGACACGTCGGTGACGTCGGACTCGAGGAGTCTGCTCCGCAGGTGCGCCGTCAGGTCCGACAGTTCGTCCTCGTCAACATCGGCGTCCGCCGTCAACTGCAGGTGGAGACTGCGCTCCGAGCTCATCCGGCCCCCCAAATCTGGCTGAAGACCAGTGTAAGCACTCTGGCAGGGCCGGGTCCGCCGAACCCGGCCACGCACCAGGCGGATCAGCCCGTCAGATCCCCGCCCCGCCCATCGCCCTCGCCCGGCGATTCGCTGCTCTTGCCGCGCACTTCCTCGATCAACAGCACCACGCCGTCGCCGGGGCCGTGTAGTGGTGAGCAGGAGATGTGGCAGAGGATCGTCCGGCCTCGCCGGTTGACCGCGGCCAGGTCCAGCGGGTCGGCGGCCACTCCGGAGGACATGCACTCGGTGACCATGGTGAGCAGTCCGTTGGCCGGTAGGCCGAAGTCGAGGCTGAAGAAGACCTGGTCGTAGACCTCGCCGGCGCGCAGGCCCCACAGTTCCTCGGCGCCGCGGTTCCAGCTGCGGACCCGCAGGTCCCCGTCCAGGACGATCAGCGCGGCGTCGACTGAGGACAGGACGCCTTCCAGGAACGAGCGCGCCTCGTCGAGTTCTCCGGTGCGCATCCGGAGTTCCTCGTTCATCGTCTCGAGTTCTTCGTTGCCGGACTGGAGTTCCTCGTTGGTGGTCTCCAGTTCCTCGTTCGTGGACTGGAGTTCCTCGTTGGTGGTTTCCAGCTCCTCGATCGAGGACTGGAGTTCCTCGTTGGTCGTCTCCAATTCCTCGTTGGTGGACTGGAGTTCCTCATACGCGGTCTCCAGGTCCTCCCGGACGCGCTTGACCTCCAGTTGCAGGCGCGTGGAGAGCGTGGTGTCGGTGAACGTGACCGCCACTCCGGACACGCCGTCCTCGTTGCCGCTGAGGGGCTGGACGAGGATGTCGAAGTACTGCACCTCGTCGGCGGCTACGCGGCGCTCGACCGCGCTGGCCCGCAGGGAGCGCTGTTCGGCGCGCGCCTGGTCGATCAGGGAGCGCAGCTCCAGGGGGCGGTAGGACACCTCCAGGTCGCTGAAGGGGCGGCCGATGTCGTGTCCGGTCAGGCCGAACTGCGAGCGGGCGTGGGTGTTCGCCAGCGCCACGGTGCCGTCGGCGGCGATGAGGATGATGGCGTTGGGGGCGCTCTCCAGTACCAGGTCGCGCAGCTGTCGCCGGCGCGAGAGGTCGCGGACTTCGGGGCCGGAGTAGGTGTCCAGGCGTACTGGTGCGCCGTGCGGCCGTAGCTCGGGGTCCACGGAGCGCTTGCGGAAGATGCGCTGGCGCATCGAGAAGGTCTCGAAGCGGTCGACGTCCGACAGCAGCATCTCGGCCTTGCCCAGGAACAGGAAGCCCTCGGTGCGCAGTGCGAAGTGGAAGCGGTCCATGATCGAGGACTGGGCCTCGACGTTGAAGTACATCAGGGTGTTGCGGCAGACCAGCAGGTGCAGGCGGGAGATCGGCGCGTCGCGGGTGATGTCGTGGCGGCCGAAGATCACCCGGCGGCGCAGGTCGGTGCGGAAGCTGAACATCGCGCCGTTGTGGTCGAAGTACTTGCTGCGCAGTTCCGGGCTCAGCCGCTCCAGCGCCTTGGCCGGGTACGTGCCGGCCCGGGCGTCGCGCAGCGCCTCCTCGTCGACGTCGGTGCCGTAGATCTTGACCCGCTCCACCGCCTCCTCCATGCCGAGGACCTCGGCGAAGGCGATGGCCAGTGAGTACGCCTCCTCGCCGCTGGCGCAGCCGGCGCTCCAGACCCGGATCTCCTCGCCGGGCGCCACCCGGTCCATGAGCTCGGGGATGACCTCGTGCTGCAGGTAGGTCCAGGACTCCACGTCGCGGAAGAAGCTGGTGACGTTGATCAGGATGGTGTTGAACAGCAGGCCGAACTCCTCGGAGTCGACCTCCAGCCGGTCGTGGTACTCGGCGTAGGTGGCGGCCCCGGCCTCCTGCATCCGCTTGTGGACGCGCCGGGTCAGCGTCGAGCGCTTGTAGCCGGTGAAATCGAACCCGCGGGCGTCCCGGATGAAGAGCAGCAGCTCTTCGAGCTCCTGGTCGGCCTCCGGGGTCTTCTCGGCGGCATGGTCACCGGCCTTGTCGTTCATGCCGGCTCCCCGGTGCCCACCAGCGAGGCCAGCACGTCCGCGATCTCCTCCAGCGGCAGGACGAAGTCGACCGCGCCGGTGGCCAGCGCGGCTGAGGGCATCCCCTTGAACTCCGCGGTCTCCGGGTCCTCGATGACGACCGTCCCGTTGCGGTCCTTAATGGCCCGCACGCCCATGGCCCCGTCCACCCCGGTCCCGGTCAGCACGCAGCCCACGGCGCGGGCGCCGTAGGCCCCGGCCACCGACTCGAACAGCAGATCGGCCGAGGGCCGGACGAAGTGCACCAGCTTGCTGTCCGTCAGCGCCAGCCGCCCGTCGCCCTCGACCAGCAGGTGCCGGTTGGGCGGTGCCAGGTGCACCACGCCGGGCCGGGCGAGCTCTCCGTGCTCGGCCAGCTTGACGGTGAGCCGGGTGCGGCGGGCCAGGATCTCGGCGAGCACGGTCTCGTGCCGGGGGTCCAGGTGCTGCACCACCAGGACCGGAACGGGTAGACCGGCCGGCAGGCCGGACAGCATCTTGCTCAGCGCGGTCACCCCTCCGGCGGAAGAGGCGACAGCCACGACGGAGAACCTCTCGGCTTGATGACGACGCTCCCGGCCGTCCTCGGTGTTCGGATTCATGTCACTGTGAAATCTATCGAATTCCAGGGGAGATGAGCGCACGAACGCGGCCCGGCCGAGGTGCCCGTCGGCATCCGGGGGTGGATTTTCCGACCGGTGCGAATACGATCGTATCTGTGGGCTTTGACGCCGCGACGCTCCGGGCCATCCGCGAAGCCCTCTCCAGGGCGGCGACCGAACGGCGCCGGGCGCACCACGCCGCCTTGATCGCCGCCCGCCATGTCAGGCAGGCAGCGACCGGCAGCCCCGCGATGGCCGAGTTCCACACCGGCATGGCCGCCCTGCACCGTCGGACCTCCGAACGGCACTCGGCCACGGCGCGGGCGCATCTCGCCTACGCGGCCCGGATCCGCCGGACCGGCGGCCTGCAGAACCACGACACGATGACGCTGTACATGGCCGGCGTCGCCGACAGCGTGCACGCCGAGGGCGCCTCGGTGATGTATCTGGAGAACCACTTCGGCCGGGCCCTGCGGATCGGCTCGGACGCCACCGCCAAGGCCGCCCAGGACCTGGAGACCATCGTCGGCGAGGGGCCCTCGCTGGAGGCTTTCGCCCACGCCGAGGCGGTGGTGGCCGACGGGTTCGACCTGGCGCGCCGGTGGCCGCTGTACGGGCCGGCGGCCGCCCGGCTCGGCGTGACCGGTGTGGTCGCGCTGCCAGTGCCGGCCGGCCAGGGGCGCGTCCTGGGCGCGCTGACGCTGTACGAGCCGCGCGAGCCGGTCGGACCGCGGGCGATGGCGCGGCTGCGCGCCGCGGCCGACAGCATGACCGCGCTCCTGCTGAGCGAGGAACTGGGCTCCCCGGACGAGGTCGCGCCGCCGCTGTGGCGCCGCGTGTACGCCGACCAGCTCGCGGTGATCCACCAGGCGGCCGGGATCCTGGCCGTCCGGCACGGCTGCGGCGTCGAGGACGCGCTGGCCATGATCGGCGCCAGGGCGTTCACCGAAGGGATCCCGGCCGAGGACGTGGCCGCGGCGATCCTTTCGGAGCGTTTGCGGGCGGACGGGCACGGCCGGATGCCAGACTCGGAAGCCTGAGGAGCGGCCGGGGCCGTTCACGGGCCCGCCACGAGATGAGGGGCATGCCATGCCGTCGCAGGGGTTCCCCCAGGAGCGCCTCGCGGTGGGACTGGCCAGGATGACCGCCGAGGTACTGGCCACCGCCGACGTCGAGGCCGGGCTGCGGCACGTCGTGACGGCCGTCGCCGGCGTCGTCCCGGGGCGGCCGATGGTCGGGGCGGTGGTGTGCCGGGACCACGGCGTGACCGCCGCGACCAGCTCGGCGGTGCTGGGCAGCCTGTTCGACACCACGCTGGGCCAGGACGGCCCGAGCCGCGAGGCCATGACCACCGGGACGCCGCGCCACGCCCGGGACCTCGGCGCCGAGCGCCGCTGGGGCCACTACCCCGAACTCGCCGCGGGCCACGGGATCGCCAGCCTCTACTGCCACCCGCTGCGCACCGGGGACGGACTGATCGGTGCGCTGAGCGTGTATTCGCACCGCCTGGACGCCTTCACCCCCGAGGACCGCGACGCTGTGTCCCTGTCCGCGCGGCACACCGAGACGCTGCTGGGGATGCTGGTCCGGGAGCGCGAAAGCCGGCGGCTGGCCGAGCACCTGCGGAAGACCCTGGATGACCGGTCGACCGTGGACCAGGCTCTGGGCGTCATCATGGCCTCACGGCGCTGCGGCCGTGAGGCGGCGTACAGCTTTCTGCACGCCGCCGCGCAGGAGCGGGGCGTTTCGCAGGCCGTGCTCGCGCGGCGGATCGTCGAGCGGGTGAGCGGAGGCGACGCCGGGCCCGGGCCGTTCGGGGAATCAGCCCTTTGGTGACCGGACCACTGTCCTCTCCGGCGGCGTGGATTCGCCCACGGTGCTCACGATCTGGGCCGCGAGCTCGGCCAGGCGCACATTGCGGCGCTGGGAGGCGGTCCGCAGGACGCAGAACGCCGTGGTCCGGTCGCAGCGCCGCCGGGCCATGACGATACCCAGGGCCTGGTCGATCTCCGAACGCGAGACCAGGGCCTGGCGCAGCTGCTCGGTCAGCCGGGTCTGCTCCGAGGCCCGGACGACCGCGTCGAGCAGCGTGCCGATGTGCTCGCCGGTCAGGGCGATCATCCGGCGCGCCTGGGCGTCGAAGCCGTGCGGCCGGGACGCGTACAGGTTCAGGACGCCCGCCACCTGGCCGCCGCCGGCGAAGGGATGGAAATAGGCGCTGCCCACGCCGTGGGCCAGGACCCGGCTCCGGTACCCGCCCCAGCGGCGCTCGCGGGCCAGGTCGGGCACGTGGACCGGCTTCCCGGTCCGCAGGGCCTGCAGACACGGGCCCCGGCCGTGGTCGCCCTGGATCTCAGCGGCCAGCGTGGGGTGGTCGCCGGCGGCCGCGACGGTGGTGACGTCCCCGCCGTGCCGGATGGTGAGGCCGGCCACCGGGTCGCCGGGCAGCATCGCGGCCACCACGGCGGCCACGCCGGCGACGGCCTCCTGGACGTCCGGGATCGCCAGCATCAACGCGCTGAGCTCGGCCAGCGCGTCGGCCAGGCCGCGCCCGGCCGGGCGCGGACCCCGGTCGCGGCCGTCCAGCTCGTCTGTGGGCATAGCGTGTCCCGGCTCCCGTCCCGCCTCACAAGTCCCACCGAACCTAGTCCCGGATGCCGCACCGCGCCGGTATCACGCCGGTGGCGCACCCTGGCGGATCCGAGCGCGCGCCGGGCGCGTGATCGCTCGGCCCTTCGCGGCGGCCCCGAGCCCCTACCATCGTGACGACCGGAGTCCGGAAGCGTGGCTCGGCGCCGTGGCGCCAGCCTGCCCTCTTCCGCCGAAGGACCTGTCATGACCCCGCATTTATCGGCCCGCGAAGCGTCGGCCCCGACCGGCCTGAGCATCCAGGTGACGTGGGCCGGGGACCACGGCTGCACGGTGGTCCTGTCCGGCGAGATCGACATCGTCAGCGCGGACGACCTCTACCAGGGGTTGACCACCGTGATGCGCAGGTATGGACCGAGGATCGCCCTGGACGCGGCCGCGGTCCACTTCTGCGACGCCCGCGGCCTGGGCGCCCTGGTCCGTGCGGCCAACCACGCGCGCGCCCACGGCGGCGGCCTCATCGTCGTGGCCGCCTCGCCGAAACTCAGTACGTTGATTTCGGTCACCGGGCTGGCGCGCCGGTTCGCGCCGGCCCCTCCGCCGCCGGACCGCCACCGGCCGCCATGAATCCCGCGGGCGGCCGACAGCGGCCCCCGCATCTGCCCGGTCCAGGTGCGGATGTTCTGAGCGACATGACAGACCGCTATCGCCGATATCCGTCGCCGACGCCCGCGGCCGCCGATCTCATCCGCCTCTCCACCTCGGCCAGATCGGCGCCCACATGGCCGAGCTGAACGGCCAGCGAGGTCAGCGAACGCCTCAACGCCGCGCTGTCGTTCCGCAGCGCCGCGCTCCGCGCCAGCAGCACCGCACTTTCGGCCCGCAGCCGCGCGTTCGCTGTCGCCCGCACATTTTGGTACGGTTCCGGCACTTCGAACACGGTTTCATAGTCCGCCGTCGACGGGGTAACCACAAGTGCGGGAAGGTGTGGAGGACGCGCACCAGGCATCACTCCCGACTGCGGCGGAATTATTCGATCGCCTGACACGATCGCCGTGCCGCGGGACAATGACCGGCGCCACGAAGTGGCGAGGACCGCGAGGCGATGCGGGAGCACCGATGGCAGCGGCGGAAGCGGGCACGGGCTCGCGGATCTACGGAGTCCTGGTCGAGCTGAGCGATACGCTCGGCGCCGATTTCGACGTCAGCGGGTACCTGGACCGCTTCTGCTTCCTGTGCGCCGAATTACTGGACGTCAGCGCGACCGCGGTGTTCCTCGCCGGCGGCCCGCGCGGCCTCGAGCTCGCCGCGCTGCACGGGGAGCATGCCAGGGCTCTGGTTCAGCACGAACTGGCCCAGGCCGCGGGGCCGGCCTTCGACTGCCACCGCACCGGGCGCGCGGCCGCCTGCGAGGACCTCGCCGCGCCGCAGCCGCCGCAGCCACCGCAGCCGCCACAGCCCGCGGCTCCGAACCAGGCCGCGGCCGCCGCGGCGGGCGGGATCGCGGCGGAGTACGCCGTCCCGATGCGCTGGCGCGGCGAGACGGTCGGCGTGCTGACGCTGCTCTCGGAGCGTCCCGGAGCGATCACCGGGGACCGGCGCACCCTGGCCGCCTCCCTGGCCTCGGCGGCGGCCGGCGGCCTGATCCACCACCGCGACCTGGCCGGGCAGACCGAGGTCGCGGCCGAACTGCGCGCGGCGCTGGACGACGCGGTGCCGGTCGAGCAGGCCAAGGGCATGCTGGCCGAGCGGCTGTCGATCCACGTCGCCGAGGCGATGGTCCTGCTCGGCGAGTACGCCTGGGCCCAGTTCCGGGGCGTGCCGGAGGTGGCGGCCGACGTGCTGGCCGGGCGCCTGGAGATCTCCAAGGAGCCGCTGCTCACCGGCTTCGGCGCGGCCGCGGCCGGGCCTTGTGCCGACGCGCATCAGGCTTCGGTGGTGCTGGAAGCGGACTCGGCCGCGCCGCGCGCGGCCCGGAGCTTCGTCGCGGCCGTGCTGCGCGCGTGGGGGCTGGCCGGCCCCAGCGACACCGCCTGCCTGCTCACCTCGGAGCTGGTGACCAACGCCGTCCGGCACGGCCGCGGCCCGATCGGGCTGCGGATCGGCCGCCGCCATCCGGAGACGGTGATCGAGGTCAGGGACCGCGGCCGGGGCGAGGTGCGGCGCTCCCGGGGGCCGGTGGCCGACACCGGGACCGGCCGGGGGCTGGCGATCGTCGAGCTGCTGGCCGACCGGTGGGGCGTGGCGCCGGTCGCCGAGGGGAAGACGGTGTGGTTCGCGCTGTCGAACCACACGTGAGGATCAGCCCGGGCCGACGGCGGAGGACGTGCTGTCGTAACACATCAGGGCCTCGGCCAGACCGGTGATCTCGATGATGTGCCGGGTCAGGCCGCCGACCCGGGACAGCCGAGCCCAGCCGCCGGCTTCCGTCGTGATCTCGCGGGCGCACAACAGGGCGCGCAGTCCGGCGCAGTCGCAGAACCTCAGATGCGCCAGATCGAGCACGATACGGGTGTACCCCTCATCGACCAGTGCGTGGACGCGCTCGGTCAGCAAGGACGTGGTGGCGATGTCCAGCTCGCCGCCCAGGGAGAGCACCATCGCGCCGTCCACTGGCCACGTCATCATGCTGAAATCTTCGCCCGCACGGGGCACCGCGTCCGCCATACCGCATCCAACCAGGGGAGTTAGCGTCCGACGCCGTTCGGCGAGATGCCATGGTATCAGGGTGCGCTGATAGATACGCCTCGAAGCCGACGGCCGCTTCCGGCCAGGCGGGCCTGACCCGGCGTCACTGCCCGCCCACCGCGACCTTCGCCAGATCGCACACCCGCGAGCCGCCGGTGAAGGCCCGCAGATCGATCTTCAGCCCCAGCTTCGACCGCGCGCGCACGACGAGCCGCATGGCCAGCAACGAGGTGCCGCCCAGGGCGAAGAAGCCCTCGTCCACGCCGACCCGCTCCACGCCCAGGATCTCGGCGAACAGCGCGCACAGTTGCTCCTCCTTCTCGGTGCGGGGTGCGCGGTACGGCGAAGCGTCGGTCTGCGGAACCGGCAGAGCCCTGCGATCGACCTTGCCGTTCCCCGTCAGCGGCAGCCGCTCCAGCACCACCAGCGCGGAGGGGACCATGTAGTCCGGCAGCATGGCGGCGGCGAACTCGCGGACCGCCGCGGCGTCCACCGCGCCGGTCACGTAGCCGACCAGCCGGCGCTCGCCGGGCCGGTCCTCGCGAACCATCACCGCCGCCGCGCCGACGCCGGGCGCTGCGCCGAGCACGCCCTCCACCTCGCCGAGCTCGATCCGGAAGCCGCGCACCTTCACCTGATCGTCGACGCGCCCCACCAGGACCAGCCGCCCGTCGCGATCCCAGCGCACCAGGTCCCCGGTCCGGTACATCCGCGACCCCGGCGCGCCGAACGGATCGGCGACGAACCGCGACGCGGTGAGCGCGCCACGGCCGGCGTACCCGCGCGCCAGCCCGGAACCGGAGATGTACAGCTCGCCGACCACCCCCGGCGCGACGGGCACCAGTCCGTCGTCGAGCACCGACAACCGCGTTCCCGGCATCGGCGTCCCGATCGGGACGGTCCCGGAAGGCGTCGGCGCCGAGGGCTCGATCCGGAACTGCGTGCAGCTCACCGTCGTCTCGGTCGGCCCATAGACGTTGAACACAGTCACCCCCGGATGCCGCTCCCGCCACTCGGCCAGCACGCTGCCCTGCAAAGGCTCGCCGGCCAGCAGCAACTCCTCGGTGGGCGCGAAGGTCTCGGGCAGCTCGGCCAACACCTGCAGATGGCTCGGCGTCGCCTTCAGGAACGTGCTCCGCCGCTGCGGCGCGGGCTCCTCCAGTGCCGCTAGCTCTACGGCCCCGCCGTTGATCAGCGGCACGTACAACGCGGTGACCGTCAGATCGAAGGAGACCGACGAGTGCAGCAACGCGGTCCCCCGCGTGCCGGCGTAGACCTGCTTGGCGAAGGCCAGGTAGTCGGCCAGCGAACCGTGCTGCACCATGACGCCCTTGGGCGTCCCGGTCGACCCCGACGTGTAGATCACGTACGCCGGATTCCGCGGGTCCACAACGACGTCGGCCACGTTGTTCGCAGGCTGCCGGGCCACGCCGCCGGCCGTGGTCGGATCGTCCACGACCACCCACCGCGCGTCCAACGGCAAACTGTCGGCGGCCCCGGCCGTCGTCACCACGCACACCGGCGCGGCGTCATGCACCATGTAACTGATCCGCTCAGCCGGATAGGCCAGATCAAGGGGCAGATACGCTCCGCCGGCCTTCCCCACGGCCAGCAGCGCGACCAGCAGATTCGCCCCACGCGGCAGAGCCACCCCGACCAGCCGCTCCGGCCCCACCCCCAGCGACCGCAGATGCCGCGCCAGCCGATTGGCCCGCCGATTCAGCTCCGCGTACGTCAGCCGGTCCGCCCCGCAGACGATCGCGATCGCATCCGGCGTGCGGGCCACCTGCGCCTCGAACAACTCCGGCAGCAACTGAGACCCCTGCGACGGTCCCCCGTCGCCCAGCTTGCGCACCCACGTCGACTCCTGTGCCGAGAGAATCGGCACGTCTCCCAGGCAGACCCGCGGGTCAGCCGCCACAGCGTCCAGGAACCGAACGAACCGCTCGGCGATCCCTTCAGCGGTGTCCTGATCGAACAGATCCGTCGCGAACTCGACGCAGCCCTCAAGCCCGTCAGGCTGACCACGGCCGTCCAGCCGCTCGCGCAGCGCGAAAGCGAGATCGAACTTCGACGTCCCGAGCCCGGATTCCCACACCTGCCCATCAACGCCGGGCAACACGACCCGCAGCTGTTCACCTTCCAGCGTCAACAGCACCTGGGCCAGCGGATGCCGCGACGTGGTCCGCACCGGATCGACCACGTCCACCACCCGATCGAAAGACACGTCAGCAGCACCGAACGCGGCGACGTCCACCTCCCGCACCCGCGTCACCAGGTCGCGAAAGGCCGGATCCCCAGCCGTATCGACACGCAGTACCAGGGTGGTGGCGAAGCACCCGACCACGTCATCGAGCGCCGCATCGCCACGTCCAGCCGCCACCGCCCCGATCGGCACATCCGTCCCCGCGCCCAACCGGGTCAACACCCCGGCCAGACCGGCCTGCACCACCATGAACAACGTCGCCCGGCACTCCCACGCGACCCGCAAAAGCCCCGCATGCGTGCTCGCCGCAACAGCGAATCCGACGCGCCCGGCCCGATGCGAAGCCACCGACGGCCGCGGCCGGTCCGTCGGCAACGGCAACTCCTCCGGCATTCCATCGAGCGCCCCGCGCCAGTACTCGGCCTGCCGCTCGATCTCGCTGTCCGGATCGCCCTCGGCACCCAGCCGCTCGCGCTGCCAGAGCGTGTAATCGGCATACTGAACCGGAAGCGCTGACCAGCACGGCTCCGCACAACGAAGCCGTGCCTCATAGGCGAGGCCCAAGTCCCGCCCCAAAGGTCCCAGCGACCGGCCGTCACCGGCGACGGGGTGCATGAGCAGCAACAACACCTGCTCCTGGGCACCGAGCCGGAACAGCCACGCCCGCACCGGAAGCTCGCCGCTCAAATCGAACCCGTAAGCGGCGGCGCGCGCGTATTCGTCCTCGAATCCGCCGTCCGTGCAGTCCACAACGGACAGCAGGGACGCGGGTACCGACGCCGTGTCTCGCACGATCTGGCATGCGTCTCCATCGATATCGGCGAACAGCGTCCGCAACGACTCGTGCCGGATGACCACATCACGCAGCGCCGCCTCCAAAGCGACGACGTCCACGACGCCCGACAAGTGCAGCACCAGCGAAACGTTGTCCGTCGCGACGTCGCCCTCAAGCCGGTTGCTGAACCACAGCGGCCGCTGAGCGAACGACAACGGCACCGGCTCCGGCCGGGCCATCGGCGCCAACGCGGCGCGCGCCGGCTCCGCTCCGGCGAGCGAGCGTGCGAGCCCGGCGGCCGTCGGCGCGTGGAACAGGTCCGCGATCCCGGCCTCGACGCCCAGCGCCGACCGGATCCGGGCGATCAGCCGCAGGGCCGACAGCGAGTGGCCGCCGAGCTCGAAGAAGCTCTGGTCGACACCGACGCGATCGACGCCCAGCACCTCGGCGAACAGCGCGCACAGCACCTCCTCGGCCGCCGTGCGAGGCGCACGGTATCCGACGCCTGATCTGTAGACCGGCACCGGCAGAGCGCCGCGATCCACTTTGCGGCTGACCGTCAACGGCAGCCGGTCCAGCACCATCAGCGCCGAAGGCACCATGAAGTCCGGCAGCAGCTCGGCGGCGAACTCCCGCACGACCGCCGCATCGACGGCGCCGGTCACGTACCCCGCGAGCCGCCGGTCCCCGGGCCGGTCCTCCCGGACCACGACCACGGCGCCACCGACCCCCGGAGCGCGGCAAAGCACTTCTTCCACCTCGCCGAGCTCGAGGCGGAAACCCCGGATCTTCACCTGGTCATCGTCCCGGCCCACGAACACCAGTCGGCCGTCGCGACCCCAGCGCACCAGGTCGCCGGTGCGATACATCCGCGTCCCCGGCTCCCCGAACGGATCGGCCACGAAGCGCGACGCGGTCAGCCCGCCGCGTCCGACGTATCCCCGGGCCAGCCCGGAGCCCGCGATGTACAGCTCTCCGACCACGCCGGCGGCCACCGGAGCCAGACTGTCGTCGAGCACGTACACACTCGTCCCGGCGACGGGCTTGCCGATCGGCGGTATCCCCACGCCGGTCAGCGGATCGCTGAGCGTCGCGCAAACGGTGTTCTCGGTGGGACCGTAGGCGTTGATCATGCGACGGCCGGCCGACCATCGCGCCGCAAGCTCCGCCGGGCACGCCTCGCCGCCGACGACCAGCGTCTCAAGGTGCGGATGGTCCTCGGGCCGCAGGGCCGCCAGCGCCGCGGGGGTGATGAGGGCGTGGCTGATCCGGTGCTCGTTGAGGAAGGCGCCGAGGGCTTCGCCGTCGGTCGGGTCCGCGGGCGCGATCGCGAGCGCGGCGCCGAGCGGCAGCGCCATGTGCAGTTCCATCACGGAAGCGTCGAAGCTCGGCGCGGCGCAGTGCAGCACCCGGCTGGTCCGGGTGACCCGCAAGCGCGTCGTGTGGGCGCGGACTAGGTTGGCCAGGCCGGTGTGCGAGACCATGACGCCCTTGGGCGTCCCGGTCGATCCTGAGGTGTAGATGACGTACGCCGTGTTCGCCGGTGTCAGAAGGCCGTCACGCTCGGCGTCGCCGGGATCGGTGTCCGGCTCGATGTCCAGCGCGAGCTGCGTCTGCGGCACGTCGAGCACGAGCGTGGGCGCCTCGGTCGTCGGCAGGCGGTCCACGATCGCGGCGTTCGTCAGCACCATCGCCGCGCCGGAGTCCTTGAGCATGAACCCGATCCGCTCGGTAGGGCTGTCGGGGTCGACGGGCAGGTATGCGGCGCCGGCTTTGGACACGGCCAGGATCGCCACGGCCATCTGCGTGGACCGCGGCAAGGCGATAGCCACCACACGTTCCGGCGCCATGCCGGCGCTGATCAGCCGGTGTGCGAGCCGGTTGGCCCGGCGGTTCAGCCGCGCGTAGGTCAGTCGCGTCTCGCCCTCGATCAGTGCGACCGCGTCCGGAGTCCGCACCACCTGGGCTTCGAACATCTCCGCCACAGTCGCCGCGGGCTCGGGAGCGCCGCCGTCACCGGCGGTCAGCAGCGTCTGCCGCTCCTCGGGGAACAGCACCTCGACCTCGCTGAGCCGCGCCTGCGGTGCGGCGGCAACAGCGGTCAGGAACTGGACGAAGCGCAAAGCAACGGCTTCAGCAGTGTCCTGATCGAAGAGGTCTGCGGCGTACTCGACATAGCCTTCCAGCCCGTCAGGCTGCCCCAGGTCGTCGAGCAGTTCGCGCACGGAGAAGGCGAGGTCGAACTTCGACATTCCCCCTCCGGTCTGACGCACTTCGACCCGGACGCCCGGCATCTCCACGCTCAGCGGGTCATCCTGCTCGAACGCCATCATCACCTGGAACAAGGGGTGCCGCGCGGTCGAGCGAACCGGATCGACGGCCGCGACGATCTGCTCGAACGGGACGTCCTGGTGGCCGAAAGCCGACAGGTCCACGTCCCGGACGCCGACGACGAGATCGCGGAACGCCGGGTCGCCGGAGGTGTTCACGCGCAATACCAGGGTGTTGACGAAGTACCCGATCAATTCGTCCAGTGCCTCGTCGCTGCGCCCGGCGGTGACCGAACCGATCGGCAGGTCCGTCCCGGCACCCAGCCGGGTCAGCAGGCCCGCCAGCGCGGCCTGGACGACCATGAACAGCGATGCCCGGCAGGACGAGGCCAGCCGCGCCAGCTCCGCGTGCACCCGCGACGGCACCGAGAAAGCGGCCCGGCCGCCACGGCGGGAGGCCACCGCCGGTCGCGGCCGATCCGTCGGCAGCGTCAGCTCCTCGGGCAGGTCCTCCAGCGTCGAGCGCCAGTACCGGATCTGGCGCGCGATCACGCTGTCCGGATCGGTCTCAGACCCCAGCCATTCCCGCTGCCACAGCGAATAGTCGACGTACTGAACCGGCAGTGGCTGCCAGTGCGGAGCCATGCCTCGCGTGCGAGCGGCGTAGGCGGTGCCGATGTCGCGGCCGAGCGGGCCCATCGACCGGCCGTCACCGGCGATGGGGTGCAGCACCAGCAGCAGGACCCACTCGTCCTCGGGCAGCTGGAACAGCCAGGTGCGCAGCGGGGGTTCGCCGGCCAGGTCGAAGCGGTGCGCGACGGCCAGGGCCACCGCGTCGGGCAGGTCTTCGGCGGTCAGGGGGACCACCGACAGCCTCGGCCGCGCCTCGCGGCAGCGCAGGACGACCTGGACCGGCTCGCCGTCCACCTCGTCGAAGACCGTGCGCAGGCTCTCGTGGCGGGCGATCACGTCGTGCAGCGCCAGTTCCAGGGCCCTGACATCGAGGGCGCCGGAGATGTGGAGCTCGTGGGGCAGGTTGGAGGCGGCGTCCGGTCCTTGGAGCCGGTGGGTGAACCACAGCTGCCGCTGCGCGAACGACAGCGGGACCTGGTCCGGGCGCGCGGTCGGCACCAGCGAGGCACGGGCCGGGACGGCCCTGACCGCCAGCCGCGCCAGCCCCGCGACGGTGGGCGCTTCGAAGAGGTCCGCGATCCCGACCTCGACGGCGAACAGCGCCCGCAGGCCGGCCAGCACGCGCATGCCTTGCAGCGAGTGGCCGCCGAGGTCGAAGAAGCTCTGGTCCACACCGACCCGCGGCAGTCCGAGCACGTCGGCGAACAGCCCGCACAGCAGCTCCTCGACCTCGTTCCGGGGCGGCTGGTAGATCGAGATGCCGTGCTCACGCGCGGGCGCCGGCTGGGCTTTCACCGGATTGTCGGCCCGTCCGGCGAAGATCAGCTGTCCGTCGGGGTTCCAGCGCACCAGGTCGCCGGTGCGGTACATCCGCGATCCCGGCGCGCCGAAGGGATTCGCGACGAAGCGCGAAGCGGTCAGGGCGCCGCGGCTGACGTAGCCACGCGCCAGGCCCGTGCCCGCGACGTACAGCTCCCCCTGTTCACCGGCAGCCACGGGAACCAGGTTCTCGTCAAGCACGTACAGATCCGTGCCGTCCAAGCCGCTGCCGATCGGGACCGTGCCCTCGGCGTCGAACCGGCCTCGCATCGGGAACGACGTGGCGAACGTCGTCGTCTCGGTGGGGCCGTAGCCGTTGACGACGGTGAGGCCGGGGCAGTGGTCCAGCACTGATCGGACGGCTCCGGGCGAGACGGCGCCACCCCCGGTCCACACCTCCCGAACCCCGGCGAACACCGTCGGATCCTGCTCGACGATCGCGCTGAACCTGCCCGCCGTCAGCCACAGCGCCGAGACCTCGCCCTCGGTCAGGACCTGCCGCAGTGCGGGGGCGTCTAGCACCGGAGCCTGCGGTATGACCACACGACCGCCGGACAGCAACGGGACCCAGAGTTCGTAGGTGGCCGCGTCGAAGGTGAGCGCCGAGTGGAGCAGCATGCAGGTGTGCGCGCCGTGCGAGAACGCGCTGTCCGCCGCGAGCGCCGCGACGCTGCGGTGCGTCACCGCCACGCCGTTGGGCAGACCCGTGGCGCCGGAAGTGAAGGTGACGTAGGCAAGCTGCTCGGGATGCACCGGCACATCAGGGTTGCCGGCCTTTCCTTCTGCCGCCTCGACGTCGACGTCGTCCTCGGTGAGGACGAACTGCACGCCGTACCCGCGCAGCACAGCCTCGATCCGGAACTGCGGAGCGCGCACGTCCAACGGCACGTAGACCCCGCCGGCCTTGGCCACGGCCAGGACCGCGACGACCGTGTCGGCGGAGTGCTCGGCGCGCAAGGCGACGAAAGCCTCCGGGCCGACCCCTGCGTTGACAAGGCGGTGCGCCAGACGGTTGGCGCCTTCATTCAGTTGGGCGTAGGTCAGCCGGGTCGCTCCGTGGACGACGGCGATGGCATCGGGGGTGCTCGCCGCTTGCTGCTCGAACAATCGGGGCAAGGATGCGGGATCGGACATGGCTGGTCCTCTGTGAGAGGTCTGACTGAGTCGTTGGGCGAGCGGGCTAGTCGCCGTCGCCGCGGTCCATCGCGCGCGCCAGGCTGGCCGGGCGCATGTCGGTCCAGTGCCGGTCCACGTAGTCCAGGCACGCCTGCCGGCTGTCCTCACCGTGGGCGGTGCGCCAGCCGTCGGGGACGGCGCGCGCCGCGGGCCAGAGCGAGTACTGCGCTTCGTCGTTCACCAGCACGAGGAAGCGGCCTTCAGCGTCGTCGAAGGGGTTGGGCATCATTGCTCCCGCGGGATTCGGTGTGGGCGGTGATCGGTGGGGGTCGTGGGTCGGGCGGCGGGGCCGACGCAGCTGCGCTGGGCCACCAGCACGGCGTGGTCGACGGTCGCGTGGTCGTCGCTGTGGCTCCAGGCCGTGCCGTCGAACAGGTCCAGGACGGCTTCGACCTGGTCGGGGCCGTGCTCCAGGAACAGCCGGCCGCCGGGGACCAGGAGCCGGCGCGCGGTGCGCTCGACGGCCCGGACCACCTCCAGGCCGTCCGAGCCGCCCCACAGGGCCAGCGCGGGGTCGTGGTCACGGGCTTCGGGCACACCGATCGCCCGGCCGGCCGGGATGTAGGGCGGGTTCGCGATGACGACGTCCGCGCGGCCGTCGAGATCGGGCAGCGCGGTCGCGACGTCGCAGCACTCGAACACGGCTTCCACGCCCAGCGCGTCGGCGTTGCGCGCGGCGAGGGCGCAGGCCTGGGGCGAGAGGTCTATTCCGGTGACCGCCGTTCCGGGGACCTCGGCCGCGACGGTGATCGCGACGACACCCGAGCCCGTGCAGAGGTCGACCACGCGCGGCGTCTTCGTCGGCAGGGCGCGGAGGAAGTCGACGACGCGCGCGACCAGTTTCTCGGTCTCCCGCTTCGGGACGAACACCCCCGGCTCGGCCAGGAACCGGCGGCCGGCGAAGGACGAGACTCCGACGATCAGCTCCAGCGGTTCACGAGAAGCCCGGCGCTCGACGAGCGTCCAGAAGTCCTCGGGCACCGGCGCGTCGAAGCGGCTGCCGATGGCTTCGGGCGTGGTGTTCCAGACATGCGCGGCCAGGCCCACGGCGTCACGCCCGGCGCAGTGCACGCCGGCCTCCTCCAGCGCGGAGGCGGCGCGCCTGATCGCCGACCAGGTGGTCATCGTGTTGGAAGTCATCGCAGGGCCCTTGTTCTCCTAGGTGTGCTTCTACGAGCCGCCCGATGCATTGATGCCCGAGACAGAGCACGAACACCGGATTCAAGCCATCGAGTCGGCGCACGGCATTCGGCGGGGCACCGTTCTGATCCGGCGCGCGCGGCCCCGAGGAGACGATCACGCGATCCGGCACGAGCCGCTCGGGCTCCCCGACGGCGGATGGCTGCGCCGGACATCTGCGCGCAATCCAGGTCCCGGCCGCGCTTCACCACTTCCCGGGAACGGTGAAACATTTGCGCAAATAGACAGCCGACTACGCCCAGGCGGTAAGGAAGCGGATAGCCGCAATACGAAATCTTGTCGCCGTTCCCGATGAACGGTTTGGGATTGCTGCGGATGAAATGTGCTGCCCGCGACGCGGGCAGCACAAGGCAAGGTGACACTGGCCATTCCTCCAGTCACGGTGATGCGCGCGCCAACTGATCGCGCCACGGTGCGTCGGGTCCGCCGCGCCTGCGGTACTCGCATCAGCCGGCGAAGCTCACGACAAGCGCCATGAGATATAGGGAGAACGACCTCGGTGGCGGACCGGTTCAAGACCGATCGGCAATAGGCTCCCCTGCCACCTGCGAAACCCGTGAGACCACGGACAATCGCCGCCCCTTAGGGACAAACACCCCGGCATGAATCAGGGTTGGAAAGCGAGGAGCTTCTTACCGTAGGCGACATAGATCCGCGCGTCGTCCGCGGCGACCGCCCACGTGAGCTCGCTGGCGACGGTGGCGTCGTGGTACGTCCAGCGGGTCTGGCCGGTCCTGGCGTCGACGGCCACCACCGAGCCGTTGTCCGCCTCGGCCGCGACCACCACATCGGCCGTGGCGGCCAGCGCGGTCTTCAGCCCGAACTTCGCGCCGCCGCGCTCGGTCCACCGCACGTCGCCGGTCTCGGCGGCGAACGCCCGCAGCGTCCCGCCGCCGGGACCGGTCGTGGTGGCGACGATAAATTCCGTGGCAGGACGCTGCCCCCGGACCACGATCACGCTCTGGAACTCATCGCCCGGGTTCACCGTGCCGGCGGTCCAGCGAGCCGTGCCCGTGGCCGCGTCCAGCGCGTAGAGCCGGTCGGAGGCCCAGTAGAAAGTGTGTCCGTCCCCTGACACGGCAATGCAGGCCGCCGGCGACGCCGGCAACCCGATGCGGCCTGCGTTGCCGGCGTCCTTGCGCCACCGGACGCTCTGATCGTCGATCGAGTACGCCGTGAGCCGGTAGGTGATCTCATCAGCGGTGACGACCACGCCGGCCGACTCGGAGGCGGCCACGGCCAGGTTGAAGTCGATGCCGCTGATGGAGAACGCCACGCCGTGGGTGCCGGTGTCCACGCCCCAGAGGACCCCCAAGCCTGCGGCCTGGTCGTCGATCGAGCCGGTGCTGAAGAGCAGAGGGCCGGCGTTCCCGGCCACCGTGCTGATGTCCACACCGCTGCTCGCGAACTGGGTCTTCCAGCTCAGCGTGCCGTTCGACGCGTCGACGGCCAACAGGTCCCCGTCGGCGTCGAAGCCGAACAGGACGTCGCCGACCACCGTCAACGGTGAGTCGCTGTTGAAGAAGAACTCCACCGAGGGCTGCCACTTCGCGGCTCCGGTGCGGGGATCGAAGCCGAGCACGTCGCCGAATCGTTCCGTCAGGAGCACGCTCCCGGCACCGACCGCCACGGCCTTCGTGCCGCGAACCACCGGAACGGACCAGATCGGCGTCGCGGCGGGGCCGGCCAGAGAGCCCGGGGTGCGCACCGTGGCAAAACCCGGATTCAGCGGCGGATTCAGGGCTCGGCGATGCCGGGCGCTCTCCTCTGCCTCGGCCACGACGCCCGCGACGACGGTGCCGGCGACGGCCGCCCCCGCCACCCCGAACAGCAGCGCACGCCGGGTCACGGAGGCCTTGCGGGTCTGGCCGACGCCCATCAGCCCCAGCAACGACTCGGATCCGTCGTCTTTCCGTTCGCGCGGCATGAGCCGTCCCCTCTCGCGAGTACCAACTGAGGTTAACGGAAGAGGCGATCGCCTCGGGCGGCCGTCAGCTGACGTGAAGAATGCTCAACGCCCCGCACCGTTCGCACAGATCAGCGACCTTCCCCTTTCCGGCTCTGGACACGATCTTGACCGTGAGCGACACTCATGTTCATCGTCTGATCAGTTCACTGACATCCAGACATGCGGACATCCTGATCCCGGGATGTCCGGACCCCTGCTAGAGCACAGCGCAGCGTGGCGCCGTGTCCAGCGGCGCCGCGGAATGGCAGCCACCGCCATCCCAAGGAGTCGCACGTGCACATACCTCTCTCCCCACGTCTGGGCAGAGTCGTCGCCCTCACCGCCGCACTGGCGCTGACCGTCGGCGTCACCGGCGTCACCGGCGCCGCGGCGGCCACCGCCGGGCACCCCGGCACGGTGAAACCGAGCGCCCCGGTCAAGCCGGGCAGCCTGACCGGCGCCAAGCCCAACGCCCGATCGGTCTGCCCGCCGGCGGCCAAGGGGGCCTTCACCTGTTTCGCGTTGCAGCGCACTGACATAGCGCAGAGCGCCGGCCTGACGCGGGCCGGCACCGCGCCGGCCGGGTTCGGCCCGTCCGATCTGCTCAGCGCCTACAACCTGCCGGCCGACGGCGGGGCCGGGACGACCGTCGCCATCGTCGACGCCTACGACGACCCGAACGCCGAGGCCGACCTGGCGCTGTACCGGACCCAGTTCGGGCTGCCGGCGTGCACTTCGGCGGGCGGCTGCTTCAAGAAGGTGGACCAGACCGGCGGCACCAGCTACCCCACGCCCAACTCCGACTGGGCCGGGGAGATCTCGCTCGACCTGGACATGGTCAGCGCGATCGCGCCGCGGGCACACATCGTCCTGGTCGAGGCCACCACGCCGAACTTCACCGACCTGGGAGCGGGCGTCGATGAGGCCGTGGCGCTCGGGGCCGGCTACGTCTCCAACTCCTACGGCTCCAACTACTCCTCGACTCCCGGCAGCGGCGAGGACCCGTCCGAGACCACGTCGATGGACCCGTACTACAACCACCCGGGCGTGGCGGTGATCGCCAGCTCCGGCGACGGCTCCTACGGCGTGTCCTACCCGGCCGCCTCGCAGTACGTCACCTCGGTCGGCGGCACCTCGCTGGTGAAGGACACCAGCACCCGCGGCTGGTCGGAGTCGGTGTGGTCCAACTCCTACGGCGGTCCGGGCTCGGGCTGCTCGCTGTACGAGCCCAAGCCGAGCTTCCAGACCGACACCGGCTGCGCGATGCGCGCGGAGGCGGACGTCTCCGCGGTCGCCGACCCGGCCACCGGCGTGTCGGTCTACGACACCTACGGCGCCGGCGGCTGGCAGGTCTACGGCGGCACCAGCGTCTCCAGCCCGCTGATCGCCGGGGTCTACGCCGACGCCGGCACCCCGGGCGCCGGGACGTACCCCAACGCCTATCCGTACGCCAAGGCCTCGGCGCTCAACGACGTGACTCAGGGCTCGACGAGCACCTGCACCCCGTCGTACCTGTGCACCGCCGGGCCAGGCTATGACGGCCCGACCGGACTGGGCACGCCCAACGGCCTGACAGCGTTCAGCAGCGGCCCGCACGGCGTGGTCTCCGGCAAGGTCACCGACGGCACCAACCCGGTGGCCGGCGCCCAGGTCTCGGTCGGCTCGGCCAGCGCGACGACCGCCGCGGACGGCAGCTACACGCTGTCGGTGCCGCCCGGGACGTACACGGTCACCGCCAGCGCCTTCGGGTACGCCGACCAGTCGGTGACCGGGGTCGTGGTCGCCGACGGCGCCACCGTCGCCGAGGACTTCACGCTCGCGGCCGTGGCCCGCGTCGCGGTCACCGGCAAGGTGACCGACGGCTCCGGCCAGGGCTGGCCGCTGTACGCGACGATCACGGTGGACGGCATGCCGGGCGGCCCGGTGTACACGAACCCGAAGACCGGCGCGTACTCGATCCAGCTGCCGGTGGACAAGTCCTACGTGTTGCACACCACCGCCGCCTATCCGGGGTATCAGAGCACGGACACCTCGGTGACCGTGGGCGTCTCGGCGGTGACCCAGCCGATCTCGGTGAAGGTGGACCCGGCGACCTGCTCGGCCGCCGGATACACCGTCGGCCGCTCCGGGACGTTCCAGTCCTTCGACGGCACGACCGCGCCGACCGGCTGGACCGTCACGAACAACACGGCCTCCGGCGGCTGGGAGTTCGACGACCCCGGCCACCGCGGCAACCTGACCACCGGGTCCGGCGGCTTCGCCATCATCGACAGCGACCACCTGGGCACCGGCAATTCGCAGGACACGTATTTGACCTCCCCGGTCACCGACGTGTCCGCGATCGCCTCGCCGGAGCTGGACTTCGCCACGTACTACAAGCCGTACGGCAACTCCGCGGCGACCGTCGAGGTCAGCGTGGACGGCGGCACCACGTGGTCCGCGGTGTGGTCGCAGACCACCGGCGCGGTCGGCGGGTCGAAGGTGAGCATCCCGCTGCCGCAGGCCGTGGGCAAGACGCAGGTGCAGGTCCGGTTCCACTACACCGGCACCTGGGCCTACTACTGGGAGCTCGACAACGTCCTGATCGGCACGCCGACCTGCGACGCGGTGCCCGGCGGCCTGGTGATCGGGCAGGTCACCGACGCCAACACCAAGGCCCCGCTGGCCGGCGTGAGCGTGTCGGAGACCGCGGCGCCGACCGTCGGCGGGACGTCGGCGGTGACGGCGGACCCGGCGATGAAGGGCGCGTTCTACTGGTTCTTCTCCCCGACCACCGGCTCGGTGCCGCTGACCGCCGCCAAGGGGCACTACGTCTCGGGCACGGCGACCGCGACGGTCGCGGCGTCCACGGTGGCCGAGGCCGACTTCGCGCTCAAGGCGGGACGGCTCGCGGTCACACCGGCTGCGGTGTCCAAGACCGTGCCGTGGGGCGGGAACGCCACGCAGACGGTGACGGTGAAGAACACCGGCTCGGCTCCGGCGACGCTGAACATCGGCGAGCAGCCGGGCGGGTTCGTCATGCAGAACGTCCCGGCGGCGCCGACGCAGATCGTGCCGGCGAACGTGACCATGGGCAGCGCCCTGGCGGCGTCGAAGAAGCTCGGGGCCAAGGCGGTGCACCCCAGCGCCACGACCTCCGGTGACACCTGGCAGCCGCTGGCGAACTTCCCGACGCTGATCCAGGACAACATCGCCGACTACGCCGGGGGCAAGCTCTACTCCGGGTTCGGCTTCGACGGCGGCAACGACTCCAGCAAGCTGTACTCCTACGATCCGACGGCGGGTGCCTGGACGGCGCTGGCCTCGGCGAGCGACACCCGCGAGTCCCCGGCGCACGGGTTCATCGGCGGCAAGCTGTACGTCGCCGGCGGCTGGGGCGCGTCCGGCGACCCCGATCCGAAGGTGGAGATCTACGACCCGGCGGGCAACAGCTGGAGCACGGGTCCGGCGGACCCGGCGCCGTACGCCGGCTCGGGCAGCGCGGTGATCGGCTCGACGCTGTACGTCGTCGGCGGCTGCACCAGCAGCACCTGCGGGACGACGGACGTGTACGCGCTGGACGCCGCGGCCGGGACGTGGAGCAAGCTGGCCGCGTACCCGGAGTCCACGGCGTGGGTGTCGTGCGCGGCCGCGCTCGGCAAGCTGGTCTGCGCCGGCGGGACCTCGGCCACCACGGCGAGCCAGAACACGTACGTCTACGACCCGGGCACCGGCACCTGGACCAAGGCGGCCTCCGCGCCGTCGGCGTTCTGGGCCGCGGCCGGCACCGGCGCCAACGGCAAGCTGCTGGTGACCGGCGGTGTGGTCAACGGCGGCCTGACGAACCAGGCCTGGGCCTACGACCCGGCGGCGGACAGCTGGTCGACGCTGCCGAACTCCAACGTCAGCGCCTACCGCTTCGCCGGCGCGCTGGGGTTCTACACGGTCGGCGGCGGACAGGGCACGCTGACGCCGCCCCTGGCCACGACCCAGGTGCTGCCCGGCTACGACGTCGGCCCCGCGACCGACGTTCCCTGGCTGAGCGAGAGCGCCTCGACGCTGACCATCGCCCCCGGCAAGTCGGCGACGTTCACGGTCACCGTGGACGCCGGCGACGCCTCGATCACCCAGCCGGGGGCCTACACGGCGGGCCTGACGCTGAGCACTGACACGCCCTACCCGCTGAACGCACTGCCGGTCACGATGACGGTGAAGCCGCCGGCGACCTGGGGCAAGATCACCGGCGTCGTGGAGTACACGAACGCGAGCGGGACGCTGGTCCCCATCGCCGGCGCCACGGTCCAGATCGACACCTGGGCCACGCACTACACACTGCACACCGACATCAACGGCGACTACTCGCTGTGGCTGGACTACCGGAACAACCCGCTGACGGTCATCGCCGCCAAGGACGGCTACCAGCCGGCGGTCAAGACGGTCACGATCAAGAAGGGGGCGACGAGCACGGCGAACTTCGTACTGCTGAAGGACTGATCGTGCGGTAGCGCCGGGGGCGGGATCCTCAGACGGGGATCCCGCCCTCGCGTGCGCCACATGAAGCGCCCCTGAAGCCTTACTCCATCAACAACTCGCTGAGCCGCCGGGCGTCCACGTTCCCGCCCGACAGCATCACCCCGACCCGGCCGCCGGACCCGGCGCGTCCCGCGAGGGCGGCGGCGACGGCCGCGGCGGCGCTCGGCTCGATCAGGGTCTTGAGACGTTCGAGGACGAAGCGCAGGGCGTCGCGGATCTCGTCGTCGGTGACCAGCACCACCTCGCCCACCAGCCGGCGGTTGATCTCGAAGGTCAGCTCGCCGGGCATGTCGGTGGCGATGCCGTCCGCGATCGTCTTCGGCACCGGGATGCGAACCCGGCGCCCGGCCGCTAACGAGAGCTGCGTGTCGTTGCCCCGCGCCGGCTCGACGCCCACGATCCGCGTCGCCGGGCTCAGCCCCGAGGCCGCCAGCGCACACCCCGCGATCAGCCCACCGCCGCCGACCGGCACGAGCAGCACGTCCAGCGCCTCGACCTGCCCGAACAGCTCGACCGCCGACGTCCCCTGGCCGGACATCACATCAGCGTGCTCATAGGGCGGGATGACCACCAGCCCTCGCTCCGCCGCGAGCCGCGCGGTGATCTCCTCGCGCCGATCCGTGTACCGGTCGTAGGTCACCACCTGCGCCCCGTGCGCACGCGTCGCCGCCACCTTCCCCGCCGGCGCGTCACGCGGCATCACGACGGTCGCCGCCACCCCCGCCTCACGCGCCGCCAAAGCCAGAGCCTGCGCATGGTTCCCCGAGGAGAACGCGATCACGCCCCGCGCCGCCTGCTCGGCATCGAGCCGGCTCACAGCATTGAGCGCGCCCCGAATCTTGAACGACCCGGTCCGCTGCAGGTTCTCAGCCTTCAGATACACCTCGGCGCCCACCGCCGCGTCGAGCGCCGCCGACGTCAGCACCGGTGTCCGATGCACCCGTCCCCGCAACCGCTCGGCCGCTTCCATGACCGACTCGAACGTCGGGACCCGGTGATCACTCATGCTCAGCATTATCTAGAACCCGCTGCACGGCAGCGGGCCCGCGCCGAAGCACGGGCCCGCCAAGGAAGCATCACCTACGGCAGCGTCCACTTCTGGTTCGCGCCGGCCGTGCAGTCCCAGATCTGCAGCTGGGTCCCCGATCCGCCCGAACCCGTGTCGTCCAGGCATCGGCCGGAGTGCGGGTTGACCAGCTCACCGTTGCTCTGCGCCTGCCAGACCTGCGCGGCAGTCCCGTTGCAGGTGTACAGCTGGACGAGCGTGCCGTTCGCCGTACCCGCGCCGGTCACGTCCAGGCACTTGCCCAGCGCCTGCAGCGTGCCGTTCGACTCGACGGTCCACTGCTGCGCGTTGGTGCCGTTGCACGTGTACACCTGCACCGGCGTGCCGTCAGCATTGTTCGCGCTGCGCACGTCCATGCACAGCCCCTGGTATCCGGTGACCTGCCCGGTACCGCCGCCGCTCGAGGACCCCGCCGGGGACCGCCACACCTGGTTCGCCGCGCCGGAGCAGTCGTAGATCTCCACCTTCGTCCCGGAGCCGCCGGAGCCGGTGTCGTCCAGGCAGCGCCCGGACGCCGGGTTGCGCAGCGTCCCGTCGCTCTGCGGCGTCCACTGCTGCGCGCCGGTGCCGTTGCAGGCGTACAGATCCACAGCGGTGCCGTTCGCGGTGCCGGCGGCCGTGATGTCCAGGCACTTGCCGAGCGAGCGGACCGTTCCGTCAGCTTCCTCGGTCCACTGCTGAGAGTTGGTTCCGTTGCAGGTGTAGACCTGGACCGCGGTGCCGTCGGCGTTGTTCGCCGCCGCCACGTCCAAGCAAAGGCCCTGATACCCCACCAGCGGCGTCGTCGGGACGTTCGCCGTCGAGGGCACGACGGTCCACAGGAACGTCGTCGTGGCGCGCGCGCCGTTGCCGTCCGTCGCGGTCACGGTGACCGTGGACGTTCCGGCGGCGCTCGGCGTGCCGGTGATCTGCCCGGATGCCGAGATCACCGTCCCGGCCGGCAGCCCCGTGGCGGTGAGGCTCGGAGTCTGCCCGCTCGTGGAGTCGCTGGCCGCGACCTGCACCGAGACCGCGGCGCCGGCCGCGCCTTCCTGCGGGCCGGGGTTGGTGACGGCCACCGGCGACCCGAGCTGGTTCGCCGCGACCGCCAGCGTGCCGGTCAGGGTCAGGGCGCTGGCGGAATCGGCGTCGCCGACCGCGATCCCGTAGGTGCCGGTGCTGGTGGCCCAGTTGTTCGTGCTCGCGTTCCAGTAGCGCAGGTTCTGCTCGGTCAGCGGGAACGACACCGTCTGGCTCTGGCCGGGGTTCAGGTTCACCCGCGCGAAGCCCTCCAACTGCCGCGGCGGCTGCCCGGAGGCGGCCGGGTCGCTGACGTACAGCTGCGCGACGTCGGCGCCGGCGCGCGAGCCGGTGTTGGTCACCGTCGCGGTCACGGTCGCGGCGCCGCCCTGAGGCAGGGTGCTGATGTGCAGGTTCGAGTACGTGAACGTGGTGTACGACAGGCCGTATCCGAACGGGAACAGCGGCGTCAGGCCGTGGCTGTCATACCAGCGGTAGCCGACATCCACACCCTCGGAGTACTGCACCTGGCCGTTCGTGCCCGGCCACTGCGCGCTGGTGCTCGCCGGAACCTGGGACAGCGAGGTCGGGAACGTCACCGGGAGGTGGCCGGAGGGGTTGGCGGTGCCGTACAGGATGTGCGCGATCGCCGTGCCGTCGCTCTGGCCCGGGTACCAGGCCTCCAGCACGCCCTTGACCGAGGACAGCCACGGCATGGTGACCGCCGAGCCGGTGTTCAGGACCACGATCGTGTTGGGATTCGCGTTCGCCACGGCCGAGATCAGCGAGTTGTTCGCGCTCGACAGATCGATGCCCGACAGGTCGCTGCCCTCGGACTCCGAGGTGCTGACGAACACCACCGCGACGCTGGACTTCGCCGCGAGCGCCGCCGCGGAGCCGGCCGAGGAGCCGCTGTCGTAGCTCACCGTGGTGCCGGACGGGGCCGCGCTGGTGATGCCCTGCAACGGCGTGACCGTGCCGCTGGAGTTCACCGCCGCGCTGCCGCCGCCGGCGCTCTGCACGCTGGTCGAGGCGTCGGCGCCGATGACGGCGATCGAGGTGTCGCCCGAGCCGAACGGCAGCACGTTGCCGGCGTTCTTCAGCAAGACAGTGCCCTGCTCCGCCAGGCGCTCACCGGTCGCCTGGTTCGCGGCACTGGTCGCGGTCGCCGCCGGCGAGCCCGTCGGCGGCCGGTCAAAGAGACCGAACGCGAACTCCTCGGTCAGGATCCGCGTCACCGACGTGTCGATCGTCGCGGTCGACACCTGGCCGGAGTCGACCGCCGATATCAGGGAGCTGCCGAAGTAGGTGTTGTCGCCGGGCATGTCCTGGTCCAGGCCCGCGTTCACGGCAGGCCCGCCGGCGTGGGTCGCGCCCCAGTCGGAGGTGACGAAGCCGGTGAAGCCGA
>Ga0207694_10000715_pt1 | contig 29850 bp, 29 predicted proteins | sample KBSC34metaG_FD_184353 | JGI IMG/M metagenome (GOLD analysis project Ga0207694, IMG submission 184353) | Corn rhizosphere microbial communities from Kellogg Biological Station, Michigan, USA - KBS C3-4 metaG (SPAdes) (version 2) | ecosystem: Host-associated > Plants > Roots > Rhizosphere > Soil... | reverse complement strand
GCTGAAAGGCTCCGGCCAGATCGGCTTCACCATCATCTCGCTGACCGTGTCGCTGATCGCGGTGCTGATCCCGCTGCTGTTCATGGGCGACGTGGTCGGCCGGCTGTTCCGGGAATTCGCCATCACGCTGGCCGTCACCATCCTGATCTCGGCCGTGGTGTCGCTGACCCTGGTGCCGATGCTGTGCGCGCTGCTGCTGAAGCAGGTGAAGCAGGAAAAGAAGCCGTCCGAGTTCGGCCGCCGGTTCCAGGCCTTCTTCGACGGGGTGATGGATAAATACGGGCGAATGCTGAACTGGGTGCTGGACCGGCAGGCGCTGACCCTGGCCGTTGCCGTCAGCACGCTGGTCTTCACCGCCCTGCTCTATCTGCTGATCCCCAAGGGCTTCTTCCCGGTGCAGGATACCGGCCTGATCCAGGGCATCTCGGAGGCGGGGGGCACCGTCTCCTATGCCGCGATGGCCGACAGGCAGCAGGCCCTGGCGGCGGCGATCCTCAAGGATCCGGATGTCGAGAGCCTGTCCTCCTTCATCGGGGTGGACGGCAGCAACACGACGCTCAATTCCGGCCGCTTCCTGATCAACCTGAAGCCGCGCGACGACCGCAGCAATTCGGCGACCCAGGTGATCGCCAACCTGCAACGCGAGGTCGCCTCGGTCAGCGGCATCTCGCTTTATATGCAGCCGGTCCAGGACCTGACCCTGGCCGACACGGTGAGCCGCACCCAGTACCAGTTCATCCTGGAAGACGCGAACCTGGACGAGCTGAACGAATGGGCGCCGAAGCTGGTCGACCGGCTGGCCCAGCTGCATCAGATCCAGGATGTGTCGAGCGACCAGACCGGCCAGGGGCTGGCCGCCTATATCACCGTCGACCGCGATTCGGCGGGGCGCTTCGGCATCACCGTCGGCACGGTGGACAACGCGCTCTACGACGCGTTCGGGCAGCGCATCGTCTCCACCATCTTCACCCAGTCGAACCAGTACCGCGTGATCCTGGAGGCCGATCCGACCCTTCAGAACTCGCTCGATTCCCTGTCCTCGCTCTACCTGCCGTCGGCAGGCGGCGGGCAGGTGCCGCTGACCGCGGTCGCCAAGGTGCATCAGATGGCGGCGCCGCTGGTAGTGGGGCATCTGGGGCAATTCCCGGCGACCACCATCTCCTTCAACCTGACGGACGGCACCTCGCTGGGCGAAGCCGTCGACGCGATCCAGGAAGCCGAGAAGAGCATCGGCATGCCGCAGGGGGTTATCACCAACTTCCAGGGCGCGGCGCTCGCCTTCCAGAAGAACCTGTCGAACGAGCTGTTCCTGATCCTGGCGGCGATCGTGACGATGTATATCGTGCTGGGCGTGCTCTATGAGAGCTTCATCCACCCGATCACCATCCTGTCGACCCTGCCCTCGGCCGGCATCGGCGCCTTGCTGGCGCTGATCCTCGTCGGCAGCGACCTGACCGTCATCGCGCTGATCGGCATCATCCTGCTGATCGGCATCGTCAAGAAGAACGCCATCCTGATGATCGACTTCGCCCTGGATGCCGAGCGCAACGAGGGCAAGCCGCCGCGCGAGGCGATCTTCCAGGCCTGCATGCTGCGCTTCCGCCCGATCCTGATGACGACGATGGCCGCTTTGTTCGGAGCGTTGCCGCTGATGCTGGGCACCGGCACGGGGTCGGAGCTGCGCCATCCGCTGGGCGTCGCGATCGTCGGCGGCCTGATGGTGAGCCAGGTGCTGACGCTGTTCACCACGCCGGTGATCTATCTCGCCTTCGATCGGCTGGCGCAGCGGTTGGGCCAGAAGACGGCGCCGCTGAAAGACGGCGAGGCCGGACCAGAGGCCGAACCTGCATGAACCTGTCGGCGCCCTTCATCCAGCGGCCGGTCGCAACGACACTGCTGACCCTGGGCATCCTGCTGGCCGGGATCATGGCGTTCCGCCTGCTGCCGGTGGCGCCGCTGCCGCAGATCGAATTCCCGGCCATCGCCGTCCAGGCCCAGATGCCCGGGGCGAGCCCGGAGGTGATGGCGTCGAGCGTGGCGACGCCGCTGGAGCGGCATCTGGGCACTATTGCGGACGTCACCGAGATGACGTCCACCAGCTCGCAGAACTCGACCAGCATCCAGATGATCTTCGGACTGGACCGCGACATCGACGGCGCAGCCCGCGACGTGCAGGCCGCGATCGTCGCCGCCCGCGCCGACCTGCCGACCAACCTGCGCAGCAACCCGATCTATCGCAAGTTCAATGCCGCCCAGGCGCCGGTCATCATCCTGTCGATGACATCGGACACGCTGTCCCAGGGGCAGATCTACGATGCCGCCGCCACGATCGTGCAGCAGAAGCTGTCACAGCTCGACGGCGTCGGCAACGTCACCGTCCAGGGCAGCGCGCTGCCGGCCGTGCGCGTCGAGCTCAATCCCCAGGCGCTGTTCAAATACGGCATCGGGCTGGAGGATGTGCGCGCCGCGCTGTCGGCCGCCAACGCCAACGCGCCCAAGGGCGCGATCGAGAACGACAAGCTCCATTTTCAGATCTACACCAACGACCAGGCCAACCTGGCGGAGCAGTACAAGCCGCTGATCGTTGCCTATCGCGACGGCGCCCCGGTGCGCCTCCAGGATGTCGCACAGGTGCTCGACAAGACCGACGGGGCGGTCGAGAACATTCGCAATTACGGGCTCTATAACGGTAAGCCCGCGATCTCGGTCATCATCACCCAGCAGCCCGGCGCCAACATCATCGAAACGGTGGACCGGGTGATCGAGCTGATTCCCGAGCTCAAGAAATCCATCCCCAACACGATCGACCTGGAGGTTGCGCACGACCGTTCCATCACCATCCGCGCCTCGCTGAAGCAGGTCGAGCGCACGCTGATCGGCGCGGTGCTCCTGGTAATCCTGGTGGTGTTCCTGTTTTTGCGCGATTGGCGGTCGACCCTGATCCCGGCGGTGGCCGTGCCGGTGTCGCTGATCGGCACGTTCGGGGCGATGTATCTGTTCGGCTTCAGCCTGGACAATTTCTCGCTGATGTCGCTGACCATCGCGACCGGCTTCGTCGTCGACGACGCCATCGTGGTGATGGAGAACACGACCCGCCATATCGAGGCCGGGATGCCGCGGATGAAGGCGGCCTTCGTCGGCGCCAGCGAGGTCGGCTTCACCGTGCTGTCGATGAGCCTGTCGCTGGTCGCGGTGTTCGGCCCGCTGCTGATCGTCGGCGGCATCCCGGGCCGGCTGTTCCACGAGTTCACCATAACGCTGACGGTCGCGATCCTGATCTCGCTGGTCATCTCGCTCACCACCACGCCGATGATGTGCGCCCGGCTGCTGTCCGAGCCCGGCGAGCCGAAGCGCGCGTCCCGATTCTTCCGCGCCACCGAAGCGGCATTCGAGCGGACCAAGGCTGGGTATGAGCGCACGCTGGCCTGGGCGGTCGATCATGGGCTGGTGATGATCGCGATCCTGGCGGCATCCATCGCGCTCAACATCGTCCTCTATTTCGTCATCCCGAAAGGTTTCTTCCCGCAGCAGGACACCGGGCAGATGCGTGGCGTGGCGCGCTCGGATCAGTCGACCTCCTTCCAGTCGATGAAGCAGAAGATGATCCAGATCGCCAAGATCATCCAGGACGACCCGGCGGTGGATACGGTGGTCTCCAACATCAACTCGAGTGGCGGCGGCTTCGGCCCCTCGGGCACCACCACCGCCACCTTCAACGTCACCTTGAAGCCGCTTTCCGAGCGCAAAAAGTCGGTCGACGAGATAATCGCGCGGCTGCGGCCCAAGTTCTTCGCGGTCAAGGGCACCCAGACCTTCCTTCAGGCGGTGCAGGACATCATGGGCGGCGGCCGCGCCTCCAGCTCGCAGTACCAGTACACGCTGACCGGCGACGACCTGACCGAGCTGAAGACCTGGTCAGACAGGCTGCGCCGCGAGTTGCAGAAGGTACCGGAAGTGACGGATGTGGATTCCGACCAGCAGCCGGGCGGGCTGGAGACCGAGGTGGTGGTCGACCGCGATTCCGCCTATCGCCTGGGCCTGACCTCCAGCCAGATCGATGCGACCCTCTATGACGCCTTCGGCCAGCGCCTGGTCTCGACCATCTACAACCCGCTGAACCAGTATCATGTGGTGATGGAGGTGGCGCCGGAATACTGGCAGAACCCTGAGATATTGAAGGACATTTACGTCTCGACCTCGGGTGGCGGCGTCACCGGCACGGCCTCGACCAACGCGGTCGCCGGCACCACGGTGCTGACCTCCAGCGCTGCGCCGTCGGCCTCGGCGGTCGCCAACGATTCGGCGCGCAACGCCCAGGCCAACGCGCTGGCCAACACCACCAAGGGCGGCGCCTCGACCGGCGCGGCGGTGTCGACCGCGCGCGAGGCGATGGTCCCGCTCGCTGCCTTCGCCCATTTCGACAATGGCACGACGCCTACCCAGGTAAACCACCAGGGCACCTTCGCCGCCACCACGATCTCGTACAACCTGCCGACTGGGGAGGCCATGTCCAAGGGGACCGACGCGATCGACAGCGCGATGCGGCGGATCGGTGTGCCGGCCACCATCCACGGCGAAGATGCCGGGACGGCGAAGAATTTCCGCCAGTATCAGGGCCAGCTGCCGCTGATGCTGGTGGGCTCGCTGCTCGCCGTCTACATCGTGCTGGGCGTGCTGTATGAGAGCTATATCCACCCGATCACGATTCTCTCGACCCTGCCCTCCGCCGGCATCGGCGCGCTGCTGGCGCTGCTGGCGACGGGCAACGAGTTCACCATCATCGCGTTCATCGGCATCCTGCTGCTGATCGGCATCGTCAAGAAGAACGCCATCATGATGGTGGACTTCGCGCTGGAGGCCGAGCGTGCCGAGGGGCTGGCGCCGCGCGCCGCGATCCTGAAGGCCTGCGCGCTGCGCTTCCGCCCGATCATGATGACGACCTTGGCCGCCATCTTCGGCGCGTTGCCGCTGGCGATCGCGTCGGGCGACGGCACCGAGATGCGCCGGCCGCTGGGCATCTCCATCGTCGGCGGCCTTGTCGTCAGCCAGATCCTGACCCTCTACACCACCCCCGTGGTCTATCTTTACCTCGAACGGTTCCGCCAATGGCGCAAAAGAAAGTCCGGCCGCAAGACCATGACGCCGCTGCGTCCCCGCCCGGCGGAGGTTTGAGGATGGATTTCCTTCTCCGTCATTCCCTCTTCCTCCGTCATTCCCGCGAAGGCGGGAATCCAGCCTCAGAGCCGCGTCCGCGGCGACGTGACTCGCGTCCGTGCGGAGGCCCTCTGGATTCCCGCCTTCGCGGGAATGACGTGGTGAAATTTGCGGTGGTAAGCCTTCTTCTGGCAACGACCGCCTGCTCCGTCGGCCCCGACTACAAGAAGCCCGATGCCCCCGTCGCCACCCAGTTCAAGGAACTGGCCGGCTGGAAGCCCGCCGCGCCGGCGGATGCGGTGGATCGGGGGTCGTGGTGGACGATCTACAAAGACCCGGTGCTGGACGATCTGGAGAAGCAGATCGACATCTCGAACCAGACCTTGAAGGAATCCGAGGCGGCCTATCGCCAGTCCCGCGCCGTGGTGGACCAGGCCCGGGCCAGCTTCTTCCCCACCCTGTCGGGCACCGGCTCGGCCCAGCGATCCTATGTCGGGCCGGGGGCGTCGCGCGCCGGGGCGGCCGCGACCAGCGGCGGGGCGACCGTTACCGGCAGCCGGGGCGGCTTCGCGACCACCTCTTTCTCCACCGCGCTCCAGGGTTCGTGGGACCTCGACGTATGGGGCCGCATCCGCCGTACGGTTGAGGGCGACGTCGCCAATGCCCAGGCCAGCGCCGCCGACCTCGCCTCCGCCCGGCTCTCGGCCCAGGCGACCCTGGCGACCGACTATATCGAGCTGCGCTATCAGGAGGAGCTGAAGGCGCTGCTGGAAACCACGGCAGCCGATTTCAAACGCTCGCTGGAGATCACGCAGAACCAGTATACCGCCGGTGTCGCCGCCAAGGCGGATGTGCTATCGGCCCAGACCCAGTATCTCGACGCCCAGTCGCAGGCGATCAATGCCGGGGTCCTGCGCGCCACGCTGGAACATGCGATCGCCGTTCTGGTCGGCAAGCCCGCGGGCGATTTCAGGATCGAACCGGGCAAGCTGCCCGGCAGCGTGCCGGTGGTGCCGGTGGGCCTGGCCTCGACCTTGCTCGAACGCCGGCCCGACATCGCCGGTGCCGAGCGCCGCATGGCCGCCGCCAACGCCCAGGTCGGCGTGCAGATCGCCGGCTATTTCCCCGATATCAGCCTCACCGGCTCATACGGCAGCCAGGCGACCCAGGCCGCCGCCCTGTTCGCCTCCCCTACCTCGGTATGGTCGGTGGGGGGCAGCGTCGCCGAAACCCTGCTCGATTTCGGCGCGCGCTCGGCCCAGGTGGAGCAGGCCCGCGCGGCCTATGACCAGACCGTCGCCACCTATCGCCAGACGGTGCTGACCGGCTTCCAGCAGGTGGAGGATGAGCTGTCGACGCTGCGCATCCTGCAGGAGCAGGCAAAGGTGGAGTTGGAGGTGGTGAAATCCGCCCAGGAGGCGGCGCGCCTGACCTTGAACCAGTACAAGGCCGGCACCGTGCCCTATTCCAGCGTGATCACCGCCCAGGCGACCGCGCTCTCCGACGAGCAGACCGCGCTGAACATCACCCAGCAACGCCTGACCGCCTCGATCACGCTGATCCAATCCATCGGCGGCGGCTGGGACGAGAGCAAGCTGCCCCGGACGGATCAGGTGGAGGACGACACGTCGTTCCTGCATATGGTGCCGGTGACGAACGAGCATCCGACGAGCTCGGACGAGCCGGCGAAGGCGGGGGATGGGAAGTAGGGCGATAGTGGATAGTGAGGATAGATGGCATCTGCTTTGTCAGTGCTGATTGAGCAAGCCGGTAGTGCAGCGTAATCCGACACTTGGCGTCGACCCTTGCACTGATGCCGCGCCAGCGCGGCTGGTGGATTACGCTGACGCTAATCCACCCTACCCCGGAACGGCACCTCACCCCGCCAACCGCACCCGGCAGGCCTGCATCTCCCACGGATTGCCATCGGCTTCCAGCCTGCCCGCCTCGACCAGGGCGACGAGGCGCCGGAGCAGTATGAGGTCGCCGACCTGAGAATACGGCTCGCTGTTCTGCCCCATCGTCATGCCGACGACATAGGCGACCTTGCGCCAATCGGGGCCTGCCTGTTCCAGCAGCAGCGGGTCGAAATGGTCGATCGGGGCTGAGCTCAGGCCGGTTTCGGTGACGATCCGGAACGGGGCGTTTTCGGATTTCAACCGGCGCCAGCGTCGCCGCGCCTCAGATACTTCTTCAGCGGAGATCGGCCGTTCGGCGCCGAACAGCGACCGCGCGTTGTCGGCGTTCAGGATGAAAGCCGCTTTTGCCCGCCAGGTCTGTGGAGTGGCGGGGCCGGGCCTCGCGGGCGGGAATTCGCGGTCGGTCACGTCGACGATGTCGTAAGGTCGGTCGCCCAGGCGGTCGGCCAAGTTCAGGAAGAAGGCGAGTTCCTTTGCGCAACGCCGGCCGAACCAGACGACGAGGCGTTCGTCCGTGGTCTCGACGTGCTGCCAGAACGCAAGCAGCCGTCCGGCGAGGTCCCAGTCGCCGTAGCCCCACCAGGCGTCACGCTGCGCAGGGTCGCCAGGGTCGATCGGGCCGGCGCTGAGGTCGTCCGGCCATTTCAGCAGCGCGTCATCCCGCCCGGCGTCGCGGAGCGCGGCCTCGAGAGAGCCGCCGGCCGAATAGCCGGGGGCGATGTGCAGTCGCCTCACAGCCTTAGTCATTCCAAATCCGCCCAAGCGCATCGGTGAAGTTCCGCCCCAGCACCTTCTCCACCGCACCCGCCTTGTAGCCCCGCTTCAATAGCGCATCGGCGATGACCTCAGACCGGCGCGGAGTGTTGAGGCCGATGACGTACATCGGGCGGCCGTCCTCGCCTGGGGCGGCGACGCCGGCTTTGCGGCGGTCTTCCTCGTCTTTCGCGAACGCGGCCATCGCCTCGGGCGAGGTGTCCCAGGGGGCCAGTTCGCTGTCGCTGCCGATGCCGACATGGTCCTCGCCGCAGATATTCAGCGCGTGGGTCATGTGGGCCATATAGTCGTCCAGCGCCGGCTGCTTGGGGCTGGGCGTCAGGTAGGGCAGGTCGAAGATGCCGACCACGCCGCCCTTGTCCGCGACGGCGCGCAGCACGGCATCCGACTTGTTGCGCGGGTTATCGTGGATCGCGGCGCAGCCGGCATGGGTCACCAGCACCGGCAGGGTTGACGCCTTCAGCACATCCATCGCGGTGGCGTCGTTGCTGTGGCTGAGATCGATGGCGACACCATGTTGGTTCATCGCCGCGACCGCCTTGCGGCCCAGTTCGGTCAGGCCCGCCTTCGGGTCGCCCAGCACGCCGGTGCCGAAGGGCGAGGCCTTGTTGTAGGAAAGCTGCATCACCCGGATGCCGAGGCCGCGGAACAGCTCGATCCGCTCGACCTTGCCCTCCAGCATCTCGACCGATTCGAAGGAGAGGACGACGCCCATCCGCTTCTGGGCCTTGGCCTGGGCGAAATCGGCATGGCGGCGCACCAGCAGATAGGTGGCGGGATATTCCTCGAAGGCGCGCAGATAAAAGCCGATCTGCCCGACCGTGTATTCGAAATTGCCGTCGAAATCGCCCAGCGACGTCTTGATCGCGGTGACGCCCGACTGCGCCACCATGTCGAGCATCGCCTTCGGGTAGGGAAACCCGACCTGGAGCGGCGGGACGAGATTGGCGTCGAACACCATGGCGCGGTCGTAAAGCCGGGTCGCCTCGGGCGAAACCGGACCCTCGGCCCGCGCCGCGCGAGGCAGCATGGCCATCGCCGTGCAGGCGCCGGTCAAGGCAAGCATTTCCCGCCTATTCATGTCATCTCCTTCAGAAGACAGCCCGGTGCTCTCTCAATACGGCGTCCCGTCCTTATGCAGGAAGCGCCCATCGGCCGCCGGGCTCATCATGTCGATATCCGAGCAGGTGGCAATGTCGGTGGGGGAGCGGGAGCCTACTTCCAGATAGATGGCCGTGGTGTTCGACCGGTTGATCATGTGATGGCCGTTGCCGGAGTTCTTCGGAAAGGCGGCGCAGTCACCCGGGCGAAGCAGGGTTTCGCCGGCATCCTCGATCAAGGTCAATTCGCCTTGAAGCACATAGACGAACTCATCCTCCGCCGAATGCCAGTGGCGTTGGCTGGACCAGTTGCCCGGCGGCAGGCGCATCAGATTGACGCCGAAATCGGCCAGACCGCCGGCATTGCCCAGCCGCTGGCGGATGCGGTCGGCCGAGAGCGCGGCGAATGTCGGCGGATAGCCGACGCCCCTCACCTCGGGCACGGTGGCGATGTCGATCTTGGGCATGGCTATCCTTCCCTCGCGTCAGGGAGAAATTTGCCGCCAAGGCGGCGTAGGTCCTCACGCTATCATCTCTCTCTTTCACCCGCGCCGTGGGAAATCGAAGTATTCGAAAGATTAGTGCTAAAATTGCGGCGACATCGAAGGCGGAGCGTTTTACGATAGTCATCATAATGCGTCGGCGCGGTATGGGCCCGATTGCTGCAACAGATGCCGAAGGACCTGACTCGATGATCAAAACGCTGATTCCCGCTGCTCTCCTGATCGTGGCCGCCATGCCCGCCGGCGCCGCGTGCACCCAGGCGAATATCGCCGGGACATGGACGGCCTATTCGCTGTCGCAGGACAATTCCGGTGAGCTGGCATGGACGGGCTGCAATCTGGTCATCAGCACGGCGGGGGCGTTCACGACGGCAAGCTCGTCCTGCACGGCGTCGGGCCAGACGGTGAAGGTGCAGGGTTCCGTGAAGCTGATAGGGACTGCCAAATGCGTCTATAGCGGCTCGATCTCCATCCCCGGACAGGTAACCGATCCGATCCCCTCCCTGACCCTGTCGCTGGACAGGCAGACCGCGATCGGCGTCACCGGGCACAATGGGGCAGGCAACGTTTCCGCATTCTCGATGGTGAAGACGCAGTAAAGGGCCGCTCAGCCCTTCGCCATCCGCTCGCCGACGGGCTGATAGAGGATGGTCTTGGCGCTGCCGGCGTCGAGCGCGTCGGAGAGCACCATGCCGCCGCCGGTGCCGAGCGCCATCAGGCGATCGAGCACCTCCCTGGGGTCGTCGGCCTCGATCTCATAGATCGCCATATAGCGGCTGGCGGGCAGCGTGTTGTGCGGCAGGTCCACCAGCTTGAACCGCTGGGCGGCAACGAAGCCGTCCACCGCGACCACTTCGGCCAGATGCACATTGTCGTACCAGTCGTTATAGGCGTCGTCCTGACCCGGCTTGGGCTCGGTGAAAACGACATATTTGAAATGCGGCATCTGGCGTTCCCCATCTTCGCGACGCGTAAAGGCTCCTGGCCTTACCGTGACGGCCCTCGCCCCTCGCAGCAAGCGCATTGTAGGGAATCCAGAGCTTTAACGCCGAGGACGCTGAGGGTTCGCAGAGAACGCGGAGGAAGAGATTTGTTCCTCCGCGACCTCAGCGAGAGCTCCGCGCCCTCCGCGTTAAAATCTTCCGCTCTACAGCGACCGCGAGCCCAGTCTCTCGATGGCAGCCAGGCCTTCGCGGATCAGGGCCAGGCGGGTGTCGTGGCGGGCCGTCCAGGGATGGGCGGGCTCGACCAGGGCCGTGGCGACCCAGGCGCCGGCATAAGGCCGGGTCGCGATGCCCAGCGTCGCGGCCGCCACGGCGGGGCCGCAGCGATGGAGCGCGTGCAGCAGGCGCTCATATTCCGCCGCGATCCGATCCTCGCGCCTCACCAGATCCTCGGTCTCGGCCAGCCGCGCGACCGCGCGGCGGCCGTTGCTCGACCCCAGCGCCATCTGCTCCCCATACACGTCGCGCTCGCCGGCCGCGTCGGCGCCGAAGCAGGCCCGGCGCGCCGCCTCCAGCCGCTGCCCCGCGCGGTAGAGATCGTCACCGATCTTGCCGTGGCCGAACAGCACGCCCAGCGGATCCATCGGCAGGTCGGTACGCCCCGTCGCCCATCGTTTGACCGCCCGCAGTTCTACCGTGCCCATGTCGCGGTCGGCGCGGCCTTGGCCCGCGCGGGTGGTCTGCCGCCGCTTTGCCGTGGCCGAGGCCTTGCGTCCAGCTCGTCCCATCATCGTCTCCTTTTGTGAATGAACAAATCAGGAACATACTGATAGGGGCGACGCAGAGGGACGTCAATGTGAAAAATCACTTGACATGCGGTTTAAATCACACTACATCCCACCCAATGAGCCAGACTCTCACAGGCCGCCTGGAGCGGGCGATGCGGGACGCGGGGTATAATCCGCGCAGCCTGTCGCTTGCGGCCGGCCTGGGGATGACGGCGGTGCGCGACATACTGGACGGCCGGGTCGCGAGCCCGCGCGCCCAGACGCTTGAAGCACTGGCCCGGCTGCTGGGGGTCAGCGTCGGCTGGCTGATGAACGGAGAGGCGGCGGAGGCGCATCCACCCACCGGGGCTACGGCGCCGGCCGCCACGCCGCGCGACTTTCCGGTCTATGGGGCCGCCCAGGGCGGTCCCAGCGGCGCGATGGCGATGGACTCAACCCCCATCCAGCATATCGCCCGGCCGGATCCGCTGATGACGGTCAAGGCCGGTTCCGGCTACGGCATCTATGTCGTCGGCGAATCGATGAGCCCGGCCTATGAGCAGGGCGACATCGCGCTGGTCCATCGCGGCCTGCCGCCCCGCCGCCAATCCGACGTCATCCTGATACGGCGCGAGCCCGACGGCACCCCACACGCGCTGATCAAGCACCTGGTCGGCTGGACCGACGACAACTGGCGCGTGCGCCAATACAATCCGCCCGGCGAGTACGAGTTGCCGCGCAACGAATGGGCGGAGATCGAGACGATCGTGGGCCGGTACAACGCGCGGTAAGCGCCCCGCTCTCCCTGGCGATGAAGACCGCTCCAGGAGACGAGCTCAGAATGTGTGATTATTCCCAAAAAAGTGATTGACAAACCCATCGGCCTGATGTACACGTAATGCATCGTCGACATCGTGGCTGACGCGGCGCCCGCCGCTCCCCACCAGCGACTTCCCGACAATCCGAGGTTCCCATGGCCAAGCCTTCCGCAGCGGAGGATCTGGGGAGGCTTCGCCGCATCACCATGCTGCTGGCGGGGCGTCTGGAAAAAATGATCCCGCCAACAAGGAAGAAAGATCCTCCCCCACCAAAAGAGGAGCTGCCGCCGGAATATGAACGGCTGCTGGGGCGCAACGACGGCGTGGTCGACGGCATCAATACGCTGGGACAATTGGTTATCCGGCTGATCGACAAGGAGCGGGAAAGCTGTGATCCCCCCGAGGCTGCCCCTGTTTCTGTTTCGAAGGCTGCTTATGCAGCACTCGACAAACGCCTCCTTGCGGAACTTGATCGCATCGCTGAGCGACGTCGAACGGGTGGAGCTGGCGCACAGGCTGACTGAGGACCCCGCCGTCGCACGGACCGTCTGGTTCGGATGGGACAATCATGGCCGCCAGGAGCAGCTGCTGCCCGCCGGCGACGACTGGATCGTTTGGCTCCTGCTCGCCGGCCGTGGCTTCGGCAAGACCCGAACCGGAGCCGAGACAGTCCGCGCCTTGGTGGAAGGCCATGGCGAGGCCGGATTGCGTATCGCCCTGATCGGGCCGACCGCCGGCGACGTGCGCAGCGTCATGGTTGAAGGAGAAAGCGGGCTTCTGGCGGTTCATCCGCCGGGCGAGGCACCGGTTTATGAGCCATCCAACCATCGGGTCGTGTGGAGGAACGGGACCATCGCGACCTGTTTTTCCGCGGACGAACCGCAGCGCCTGCGTGGGCCGCAGCATCATTTCGCCTGGGCGGACGAGCTGGCGGCGTGGCGGTACGCAGAGGATGCCTGGAACATGCTGATGCTGGGGCTGAGATTGGGCGACCGGCCGCGGGCCATGATCACCACGACGCCGAAGCCGCTTCGTCTGATCCGGGAGCTGGCGACGGCAAACACCACGTATCTCACCCGTGGCTCGACCTACGACAACAAGGACAACCTGGCGTCCACCTTCCTCAGCACCATCGTCAGCAAATATGAAGGCACGCGCCTCGGCCGGCAGGAGCTGAACGCCGAGCTGCTGGAGCAGGCGGACGGCGCGCTGTGGACCCGCAAGGCGATCGAGGATGCGCGCATCCCGTCCGGCAGTCAGCCTGAGCTGCGGCGCACCGTGATCGCGATCGACCCGGCCGTCACCACCGGCGAGAATGCCGACGAGACCGGGATCGTCGTTGCCGGCATCGGCTATGACGGGCAGGCCTATGTGCTGCGCGACGCCTCGGGCCGCTATACGCCCAACGAATGGGCAACGCGGGCGGTGAACCTCTATCGCCTGCACCGGGCCGACCGCATCGTCGCCGAGACCAACAATGGCGGCGAGATGATCGAGCTGACGCTGCGTACGGTGTGGCGCGAGGTTCCGTTCAAGCCGGTCAGCGCCAGCAAGGGCAAGCAGGCGCGGGCGGAGCCGGTCGCCGCGCTGTATGAGCAGGGGCGGGTCCGCCATGCCGGTGGCTTCCCGGCGCTGGAGGACCAGATGTGCAACTGGGAGCCGGGCAGCGGCGCCGGCTCGCCCGATCGGGTCGACGCCCTGGTCTGGGCGCTGAGCGAGCTGGTGCTGGAGCCGGGCAATGACGGGCTGATCGACTTCCTGAAGGACAGGGCCGGACGCGCCAAACCGCAAGACTAGGCCGCGCCCCGCCTGCTGCCTTATTGGACCATCGCATGGTGAGCCCTGCCGTCCAGCCGCCGATCCTCGGGCTGATGCGCGATGGCGCGATATAGACCCCACCCGGCGATCGCCGGGTGGAGATTTCGCCTGTCGCGAGCGACAGGTCTGCGCAAACCTGCAGGCGGGCGGCCGGCCGGCCATAAGCCCGCTCTAGTCAGCAAATTTTTCCAACAACCGAATGAGGCAGCTACCATGCCGAGAGCCGCAACGCTGGCGAAACCCGCCCAGCAGCAACAGGCATCGCCCGCCGATACCAAATCCGCCGCCTCACCCGCGCGGCATGACCTGGCCGAGCTGAAGATGGATCTGCGCGACGCCGAGCGCGCCGCGCTGGCCGCCCGCGCGCCGGTCGCCCGGCTGGAGGCGGAGATCGCCGACGAGGCCGCGGCCCGCGCGCTGCTGACCGAGCTGGACGGCGACTATGCCGCGCGCATCGCCGAATGGGCGGCCTCCGGCTCGGCCCCCGGCGCCGCGCCGGAGCCGAGGGCCGACCGGCACGAGGCCGAGGCGACGCTGGAAGCAGCGGCGCTGAAGGCGGAGGCGGCGCGCAACGCGCTTTCGGCCGTGCGCCAACGAATCGCCGCGGCCGATGCCCGGGTGGGCGAAATCAGAGCGAGCGTCCGGCCGGCCGTCGCCGTGGCGCTGCGCGAGGAGGGCGCGTGGCTGGCCGCCGAATATTGGCGGCGCTATGCCGATCTGGAGCAGGTGCGCCGCGAGCTGACCGCGCTGGACGAGATTCTGATCGCCGACTTCCCGATTGTCCACGGCCCGACGGGCCGGACGGTGATCGAATGGCTGTCGCCCGCGAAGCTCTCCGCCACGGCTGCACTGGACGCCGCCGAGGAGGCCTGCGCCGGGCTGGACGACACGGCCGAGTACGGCCGTTTCTGGCGCGCCCGCGCGGCGGAACTGGAACGGTGATACAGTCCCCATGCTGGACGGAAGAGGGCGGTTAATTTAATTTGTCGCCATGCCCATCGCCGCCACGCTGTCGACGCTGCTGAGCCGTCTCAAGGTTTCCCGGCCGGCCGAGAAAAAACCGGCCTGGGGCAGGCACAGCCATATCGACATGCTGGCCGAGGGCCTGGCCCGCGACCGCGAAGGCTGGGTGCTGGGCAACAATGCGATCCACCGCAACGGCGTCGACATCGCCTGGAACGGCCCCCTCACCGCCGCCGGCACCTCGGTTACGGTGAAGATGGACGGCCAACGATTTACGGTGACAGCGGACGAGACACGGAAACTGAAGGAACGGCTTGGGGAGTTTCTGGAAGCGAGAGCTAGTGGGTGAGATTAAGCCGCTGACATCTCTTCGCGGGATTTTCGCGCTCTGGGTAGTGTTATTCCATTTACATGCCTGGTCTGACAAACCGGATAGCCCTCTGATTATTATTGACCGAGGGTATCTGGGTGTCGATTTCTTTTTCATGCTGAGCGGGTTTATATTAGCCGCTCGACATGGTGCTGAATTCATATCTCCATATGATTTGAACACACATATCAACTTTTTGATTAAACGCTTTGGCCGAATGTTCCCTTTGCATTGGGCAGTGCTCTTGGTTGTCGTTGCATCGATGTCTTTCTTTGGAGAGCCGCTTTATTGGTGGACGCATATTGCATCTGAAGCCGCACTCATGCATCGATGGGATTTGTTTCATGTACCGCGAGCTGCTTTAAACGGGCCAGACTGGTCAATCAGCACAGAATGGGCCGCTAACATAGCTTTTCCAATTTTTATCTGGATAACAGGATTTAGAAATCGATCATCTTTATATGCCTCACTTAGCGCAGTATCATTTGTAGCCCTTGTGGTTTTCGCGGAGCGCAGACACGGAAATATGAATATCGCAGAGGCGAATTCCATGCTTCCATTGCTGAGATGTTTCGCTGAATTTGGGCTCGGGATTATCCTGTTTCAGTGGAGGCATTTATTTCGCCAAGTGAGCGGCGACTTTCCGGCTCTCGGAATATCGGCTCTAATTCTGGCTGGCTTGTGGCTTAGATACGATCTCTTGGTCGTATTTTTCATGATTCCCCTACTCCCTGCGCTAGCGCTTAACAAGCAATTGTTTGCAACAACCTTATCTAGAGCGCCGTTTTATTTTCTTGGGGTCGTATCGTACTCGATATATCTGATACAAATACCGATCATAACAACGATTGATAGATTTCTGGTGGGCTCGTCGTTCGCCAGTGTAGCCCATTGGCTAATAATGCTTCCAATTGTTGCATTCGCTGCTCTCACTTATCGATTTATTGAGAAGCCTGCTAACCGGCTCTTCAAGTCATTTAGCGCCAATCTTGCCAGCCGATCCCTAGAATACAAACAGTCGAATACCGGCTCTAATCAATAAAGCTAATTTTCGGGATCGACATTCCCGCAGGCCTCGCCCTCAGGTGCGATTTAATCCAGGCGAACGCATAGCGAGTCTGCAGACTTTGTAGAGCCGCGCGTTTTAGCAAGGTGCTGCTTATCATCGACCTCAAGGGTGACCTATGACCGTAGTTTGTTCTGAAAACTTCGATGGTACGGGCGTTGGCACCCTTCCCATTGGCTGGACGCCCATAGGAGGGACCGCCTGGGCTGTGCAAAGTACGACGGTGATATCCGGGCCTAATGCCCTTGGATGTTCATCGCCTGATAGCGCTGTTATTCTGTTTACTGGTGCCACATCCTTAACGGACATGGAGGTCCGCTGGGATATCAAGCCAAACTCTGGCTCCAGCTTCATGGGGGTCATACTCAGGGCGTCGTCGAATGCTCAAGACGGCTACTTCGTGATTCCGGAGAACGCGGGAAGCCTCAACGGCAATTGGCACATTTTCAAAGTTGTTGCTGGCGTCTCGACCTCCATTAATACGTCTTCAATCTCCGGTTTGTCCGGAGCGGTGAGCGTAAGGGCGCGCATCCAAGGTTCGACGATATCCGCTAAAATCTGGAGTCAAGGAGCAAGCGAGCCAAGTGGATGGTCTATTCAGCAGGTCGATTCCTCCATTACCGCCCCCGGCTATCCTGGCCTCTATAACCAGGGCGCCACGCCCAATGCGGGGGCGGACAACTTCACCCTCGACGACCTCCAGTCCTCGGCTACCGATTTTACCCTCACCCCATCGTCCCTGACCACCAATCCCGGGTCGGCTACGGGCAGCTATACGATCACGCCGAACGGCACGCCGTCCGCATCGACGACGATCGCGCTGTCGGATGGGGGCGCCGGCGGAGCGTTCAAGAATGGCGGCGGGACGACGATCACGTCGCTGACTTTTACCAGCGCGGCCGGGCAGACCTTCACCTATACGCCGGCCGGCGGGGCGACCAGTTCGCCGATCACGCTGACTGCGACCGCCAGCGGTGGGTTCGGTGCGACGCATACCGCAAGCTGCGTGCTGAATATTCCCGCGACGGATTTCTCGGTGACGCCCTCGTCGCGGAGCGCCACGCCAGGATCGGCGACGGCGGCCTACAGCGTCGCGCTGAACGGGACGCTGTCGGCCAATGTGGTGGTCGCGCTATCGGATGGCGGGGCTGGCGGCACGTTCAAGAACAGCGGCGGGGCGACGATTGCGTCGCTGACCTTCACCTCGGGCAATGCCGGCACGGGGCAGACCTTCACCTACACGCCGCCTGGCGGATCGGCGGGCGAGACGATCACGCTGACGGCGACTGGATCGGGCGCGTTCTCGGCTGCGCATAGCGTCTCCTGCTCGGTGAGCTCGGGCCCGCTGACCATTCCCTGCACTGACGGGCATTTCTTCTTCTCGCCCGGTAACTGGGACCATCTGGCGCCGGGGACGTTCGGGGTCGCGTCGCACACAATGCAGGCGAGCGCGCCCGGCGCCTATGTGAAGTTCGCCGTAACCGGCACGGTCAACCTGTCGCTGGGCATCGATACCGCGCCGCTCGCCGGCTACAGCGTGCCGCCGACCGTTCGATACTCGATCAACGGTGCGAGTTGGGCGGATGTCAGCCTGACGAACCAGAACTCGATCGCCCTGTCGTCGTCGCTCGGCCCCGGCACGGTCAACCAGGTCGAGGTCTATTTCATCAACAGCTCGACCACCGACGGCACGGGCATCCGCTGGGGCTCGTCCGGTGTGAGCCCGACCGACGTCGTGCGCATCACCGGGATCACGATCGACAATGGCGGTGCGATCTCAGCCTATGGCGCGCTGAAACCCAAGCGGGCGCTGATCTACTCGGACTCGATCGGCGAGGGGCAGCATGTGCTGTCCAGCGGCGCCAACGATGCGCTGCAGGCCTTTCCGACCGTGCTCGCGCTGACCATGAACGCCGAATACGGACAGGTCTGCTATGGCGGGCAGGGGTTCGAGACGATCGGGAATGTCGGCATTCCGCCGTTCATGAGCACTTATAGCCTCTACAGCGCCGGCCGCGGCCGGAGCTTCGCCGGGCTGGACTATATTTTCGTGGTCCATGGCGGGAACGACGCGCGACAATCGACGCCGGTGGCGGGCAGCACGATCCAGGCCGATGTGGCGACCCTGCTGCCGAGCCTGAGGTCACTGGCCGGATCCTCGACCGACATCTTCATCTGCACCGCGCCGTTCGGCGGCTATGCCTCCGATCTGGAAGCGGCGGTCGCCGCCTACAAGACGGCGCATGGGGACGATGCCGTGCATCATCTCGATGCCGGCGCCTATTTCCCGGACGGGACTTTCACCATCACCTTCGGCGGCACGACCGAATGGACCTTTGACGGGGTCCATCCGAACATCTATGGCAGCGCACGCTTCGGCGCCGCTTTGGGGGCGGCCGCGCTCACCGCGCTGGGCGGGGGTGGCGGCACGACAATCGTCAATGCCGGCTGCTCGCGTGCCGCCGTCGCCAACGCTTAACCGGAGACCCTCCTCATGCAGCTGATCCTGAACGGCGATACGCGGCCGATCCTGTTCTTCATGGCGCAGTCGTCCGACCATATCTCGCCCCTGACCGGCGCGGCGCCGACGGTCACGATCTCCCGCAACGGCGGGGCCTTCGCCGCCCCGGCCGGCGCGGTCGCCGAGGTCGGCAACGGCTGGTACCGGCTGGTGCCCGCCGGGAGCGACGCAACGACGGACGGTGTCCTGCTGCTGCACGCCACTGCCGGCGGCGGCGATCCGGCCGATGTGAAGGCGCAGGTGGTGGCGTTCGATCCCTATGCGGCGGCGCCGACGCTGGGTGCGATCCTGGACGGTGTGCTGAATCAGGCGCTGGCCGAAAGCTACGCCGCCAACGGCCAGCCGGCGACCCTGACGCAATTGCTCTACGGCATCGCCGCGATGATGGGGAACGTCTCGCAAAGCGGCGCCACCATCACCGCCAGCAAGCTGGACGGGGTGACCCCGGCGATGACATTCACGCTGGACAGCGCCACGGCGCCAACGACGCGGCGGCGGGCGGCTTAGGCTTGCATGTTAAGGCCCGCTGACGATATTACCTTATTCGGTAATCATCGATCCGAGGGCGTGCTTAATGGACATCACCAAAGATATTCAGCCGATGACGACTTTCCGCAATAACTCTGCGGAAATCATGCGGCATCTGAAGGAAACTAAGCGCCCCGTCGTCCTCACGGTGAACGGCAAGGCCGCCGCTGTTGTACAGGATGCCGAGGCTTATCAACGACTTTTGGACATCGCTGCGGAGGCGAGCGCTTCCGAAGGTATCCGCCAGGGGCTGGAAGATCTGGCGAACGGCCGTACGCGTCCGGCGAGAGAAGTTTTCGACGAGATGCGCACGGAATATGACATACCGCGTTGAGTTGACCGCGCGTGCTGGCCGGGACCTAAGGCGCCTCTTTCAAACCATCGGCGCCGCCGACTCAGCGCAGGCAAGGCTGTGGTTTGATGGGCTGACCGATACGATCCTCAGCCTCGAAAACTATCCTTCGCGAGGGTCGGCGACACCGGAAAGTCGAAGCCTGAGACATCTGCTCTACGGCAGTAGTCGGTACGTTTATCGAATCATCTATTCAATCGACGAAGGTCATGCGCGGGTCACTGTTGTCCACATCCGCCACGGATCGCGTAAATCTGTGAAGCCCAACGAATTCTAAGGCAGGAAATATCGTCCGGCCGCTGAGCCGTGCTGCCGCGCACCTGCTCGTAAATCTGCATCCGCGTCACCATGCGCATCGACTCGATGGTCGAGCCCTCGCAGGTGGTACCGGAGACAATCTGCAATCTGTCTCCAACAACCCGCTTTCTGAAAACTCAGGAGACCGCCATGCCCGCTTGGCCGATCACATTGGGGTTGGGGCAAGGCGGGCCTGTATCGGCTTGCCTGGCCGGGCTCAAAGGCGGGGGAATCGCGCTCAATCCCAGGCGGGTGTTGATACCGGTGTTTTCCTCCGGCTATGCCGGGCGGGATTTTCCGGCGCTGTCGGCGTTGGCCGACGATGCGTTCGCCATCGATCTGCGCTGTGCGCTGGATGTCGGGGATCGGCTGGATTCGGATACGCTGCAGACCTTGTTCTTCCCGGTCGATGCGCCGGCTGAGGGTTATGCCGACGCGCTGGATGGCGAGCCCATTCTGATGGGTACGATCGCCGCCCAGGCGATCGCGCAGCCGCCCAAGGGTCGATACGCACTGGGTTTCAGCTGCCGGACGGTGAACGGGCGGACGATCCAGATCCATTCCTTCTTCGATGCCATGGGGCTGCCCGATGCCGCTTGAGGGGAAATTGACGCCGCTGACCGGGCCGGTGCAGCCGATGCCGGGCTTTCTCGCCCGGGCCGGCGCCGGGCTGCGCTATGCCATCCGCGGCGTGGCGCCCAGCGACTGGTTCGGGCCGCTGCAGCCGTTGGCGCCGGTCGATCCGGTATTCACCGAGCCGCGGCGGTTCGATTACCGCTCCGGCCTCAACATCCAGTACCAGCCGCGCGGCGAGGAGGGTGTCTCCTTCGCGCAGATGCGGGCCCTGGCCGATAGTTACGACGTCCTGCGGCTGGTGATCGAGACCCGCAAGGACCAGGTCGAGCGGCTGCGCTGGAATATCAGACCGAAGGTCGGCGCGGGAAAACAGACGCAGGGCGCTGTTGCGGCGATCGAGAGCTTCTTCCGCAAGCCGGACGGCGTCCATCGCTGGGGCACGTGGCTGCGCATGGTGCTGGAGGACCTGTTCGTCATCGACGCGCCGGCCCTCTACAAGGCGCGCAGCGTCGGCGGGGCGCTGCTGGCGCTGGAGCCGGTGGACGGGGCGACGATCAAGGTGCTGATCGACGACCAGGGCCGCACGCCGATGCCGCCCGACCCGGCCTATCAGCAGGTGCTGCATGGCGTGCCCAAGGCGGATTTCGACCGCGACACGCTGATCTACCTGCCGCGCAACCCGCGCACCGCCAAGATCTACGGCTTCTCGCCGGTCGAGCAGATCATCACCACGGTCAATATCGCGCTCCGCCGCCAGCTGGCGCAGCTGCAATATTTCACCGAGGGCAACATGCCCGAGGCGCTGATCGGCGTGCCGCAGAGCTGGACGATGGAGCAGATCGGCCAGTTCCAGGACTATTGGGACACGATCCTGGCCGGCAATTCGGCCGAGCGGCGGCATGCCAAGTTCGTGCCGTCGGACTTCCGTTATCAGCCGATGCGCGACCCGCCGCTGAAGGACGATTTCGACGAATGGCTGGCGCGGATCGTCTGCTACGCATTCTCCGCCTCGCCGGCGCCCTTCACCCGCCAGATGAACCGGGCCACCGCCGACAATGCCCAGGAGATGGCGCTGGCCGAGGGGCTGGGGCCGATCATGCTGTGGGTCAAATGCCTGATTGACCAGGTGATCGAGGAGGATTTCGGCTGCCCGGACCTGGAGTTCGAATGGGTCGACGAGAAGTCCGACGACCTGATGCGCCAGGCCCAGATCACCGACATGAAGGTGAAGTCGGGCCTGAAGAGCATTAACGAGGCCCGCGCCGAATCCGGCCAGGACCCGATCCCCGGCGGCGACACCTTGCTGATCTATACCGGCGGCGGCGCCGTGACCTTGGAGAGCGTGCTGAAAGGCGCCGCCACACAATCCCAGAACGGAGACAACGCATGAGACTCTACGCACCGATCGCCAAGATCGACGAGGCCCAGCATATGGTTTTCGGCTACGCCTCGACCGAGGCCTTGGACAGCCAGGGCGAGATCGTGAAGCGCGAGGCGTTGGAGGCGGCGCTGCCCGACTACATGCGCTTCGCCAATATCCGCGAGATGCACCAGCCCTCGGCCGTCGGCGTCGCCACCGAGGCGGAGATGGACGAGCGTGGCCTGTATCTGGCCGCCCGCATCGTCGACCCCACCGCGTGGGAGAAGGTGACGGGCGGCGTCTACAAGGGCTTCTCGATCGGCGGCAGCGTGGTGGCGCGGGACAAGGTGCAGAAGCACGTGATCACCGGCGTGAAGCTGTCCGAGATCAGCCTGGTCGACCGGCCGGCCAATCCGGAGGCGGTGTTCACCATGTACAAGGCTGACGACGTCTGCGGACTGGGCAAGGTGGGCGCACGCAACTCATCCGCCGACCTGTCGATGATTCAGGCGATCCATGACCAGGCCGTCTCGCTCGGCGCCTCATGCGACGGCTGCGCCGCGGACGATGACGATACTGGCGAAGACGATACCGAGATGGCCGACAAGATCGCCGGCCTGATCGCGGAGCGCGACGCGCTGAGAAAGGCGCTGGCCAGTCTGCCGGCCGAGCGCAAGGCGGCGCTGAAAGCCGTGCCGATCGAAAAATCCGCCGACCGCCTGGGCGGCGTCCCCCGCGACGAGCCGGTCAGCACCGATCCGGTCGAACTGGCCAAACTTGCGCTGCGCCGGCCGATGACATTGGGGCAGATCGAGCGGCTGGCGAATGGGTGAGTTCAAATCCCCTCGCCCGTGAAACGGGAGAGGGAGGGACCCAGCCGCAGGCTGGGAGGGTGAGGGGGTTTTCAGTTTCGAATATTGCGGTGAAGCACGCGAAACCCCAGAGTCCCCTCACCCTCCCGTCCAAAGCGACGGGCCCCTCCCTCTCCCGCGTTGCGGGCGAGGGGCTCTATGCCGCCTCCGCGTATTCCGTCAGTTGGACGAACGCAGCCAGCAACCGCCCATACAGCACAGTCTCTACCTCGCAGAACCGCCGCAACCGACCAAGGTCGAGTTCGCCCAACCCGCGCAATCTTTCCGCCATGTCGGTCAGATGCCCAGCCTCCTCGGCCAGCAGGCTTTTCAGCGACACCAGGCTCCCGGCTCTCACCAGCGCCGCCTGATACAGGCGATAACCCCACACGGCGCGGAATTCGATGACCATGGACATGGTGAGGTAGACGGCGCGCGGGTGGATGTTCGCCGGGAAGGCGCGGACCATTTCCGCCTCCAGCCGCTGGAAATAGCGGCGGGCGGCCAGGGGCGCGATCATATCGGCCGGGCTGTATTCCAGCGTCCGGCCGGCCTCGCGGTTGGCGTGGCGTTTGAAGAAGAAGGCGTGGCGGGTTTCCTCGGCCAGGTGCTTCAGGGTCGGCTGGTCGATGTGGGGCCCATGCTGGGTCGCCATGATCTTGTGGCTGCCCATATGCTCCAGCAGCGACAGCGTGTTCATGAAGCGCGCATGGGTCGGCCGGTCGGCGATGAAGCCGGCCAGCATCGCCTCGGTGCCGGGAACCAGATGGGCATTGGCGCGGTCGAACTCGGCGACCAGCGTTTCGATATCGGATTGCATACTCGGTACTCAACTCAGAACGTCACCGCTTGGTAAGCCAACCCGCGCGGCGCGCACAACCGCGCCAGGGTGCCGCAGGCGGTCAACTTATTCCGGCCGGTGAAGCCCGCCATCCGGAGATTTCAACGCGCCCTTGGGCAAGGCGAAGGGAGCGCCGGGAGGCGCCCTGTCCCCATAGATGGAGCCTCAATTCATGAACGGCACGACGACCGCGGAGACGCTGGCGCTGGTGAAGGATGCGCTGGCCGGCCCCGATATCCTCAACAAGACGATCACCACCGGCACCGGCCTGGTCGCCTACGACCTCCAGGCCTCGGCCAAAAACCTCTATCCGGCGGCGACACCGATCCGCAACGTGCTGCCGCGCGTCGGCGGCGGCACCGGCACTGCTACCAACTGGCGGCAGGTCAACGCGATCATCGGTTCCGGCTGGGACGCGATGGGCTGGGTGCCGGAAGGGCAGCGGTCCGGCCGGATGAGCTATTCCACCTCCACCCGCTCCGCCTCCTACGCCACCGTCGGCGAAGAGGATTCGGTGACGTTCGAGGCGGTGTCGGCTGGCCAGGGCTTCGAGGATGTGCAGGCGGTCGCCACCATGCGCCTGCTGCAGAAGATGATGCTGAAGGAGGAGAACGCCTTCCTGGGCGGCAACGGCACCCTGCAGCTAGGCACGCCGGCGACGCCGTCGCTGTCGGCCGGCGGTTCGAGCGGCACCTTGCCGGCGGCGACCTATTCGGTGATCGCGGTGGCGCTGACCTATGAGGGTTTTCGTAACTCCAGCCTCGCCGCCGGCATCGCGACGTCGAAGAGCATCACCGGGGCGGACGGCAACAACTTCACCTTGAACGGCGGTTCCTCGGCGCCCTCGGCCGCCGCGACCCAGGCGGTGACATTGGGCCAGATGCTGTCGGCCAGCGTCACGCCGATCACCGGCGCCATCGCCTATGCCTGGTATGTCGGCACGGCCGGTTCGGAGAAGCTGCAGGCGATCACTACGATCAACAGCACGACCTTCTCCGCGCCGCTTTCCACCGCCACCCAGGCGGCGACGGCGATCACCGCCGATTGCTCCGCCAATCCGGGGCTGGCCTATGACGGGCTGATGACCTCGGCCTTCAAGTCCAGCTCGGGCGCCTATGTAAACTATCTGGGCACGGGAACGGCCGGGGCCGGCACGGCGCTCACCAGCTCGGGCCGCGGGTCGGTCAATGAGATCGATCTGATGCTGGAGAAGATGTGGGACCTGTACCAGGTGAGCCCGACGGTCCTCTATGTGAACAGCCAGGAGCAGCGGAACATCACCAACAAGGTGCTGTCGAGCGCCTCGGCGCCGCTGCTGCGCTATACCACCGACGGGCAGGATCCGTTCGCCATCGTCGCCAACGGGGTGGTCGAATATTACTACAACCCGTTCGCGCTGGACGGCGGTTACAAGATCCCGGTCAAGATCCACCCGTTCATGCCGCCGGGCACGATCGTCGGCTGGGCCGAGAACCTGCCGGCGCAGTACCAGTCCTCCAACGTGCCCAACGTCGCCGAGGTGAAGACCCGGCGCGACTATTACCGGATGGACTGGCCGCTGAAGACCCGCGCCTATGAGTTCGGCGTCTATGCCGAGGAGGTGCTGGCGGTCTATGCGCCCTTCGCCATGGGCGTGATCGGGAATATCGCCAACGGCTGATCCCTGAAGTCCGCAATCGGGCCGGTTTCGTGAGGAACCGGCCCTTTTCTTTTTGGAGGTGCCGATGGCGAACGGCGATCTCGTCTCCATGGCCGAGGTGAAGGCCTATCTGGGCGGCGACCTGCAATCCAATGACGATGCCGTGCTCGCCCGCCTGATCTCGGCGGCCAGCGCGTTCTTCATCACCGCGTGCGGCCGGCCGATCCTGGAGCATGCCTACAGCGAGCTCTATGACGGCAAGGGCAATGGGCGGCTCTATCTGCGACACACGCCGGTGACGTCTGTAACGTCCCTCAGCATCGACGGCGCGGCGGTGCCCCAGGCGAATGCGCCGGGCGAGTCCGGGTGGCGGCTGAACGGCAATATCGTGCTGCTGTTCGGCCACTGGTTCGGGCGCGGGCTGGTCAATGTCGCTGTGACCTACACGGCCGGTTATGCCGCGCCGCCGGCCGATGTGGCCGAGGCGGTGATGGAGCTGGTGGGGCTGCGCTATCGCGGGCGGGATCGGCTGGGCAAGACGTCCGAAAGCATCGGCGGCATGGCGACGACGTCCTACACACAGAAGGATGTCAGTCCCTTCGTTGCCAGCGTCATAGCGCGTTACACACGGGTGAACCTGGCATGATCGACGCGACTTTGAATGCCGATGCCGTGCTGGATCGCTTGGGCGCGCTGCCGGACAAGATGGAGAGCACGCTGCGCGGGGCTGCTTCCGACCTGATGATCAGGCTGCGCGATCGGGTGGATACCAATCTGGCCGGCGGGGTCCTGAAGGCGCGTAGCGGTGCGCTGCGCGCCTCGCTGGCGGCGAGCCTGAAGCAGACGGACGGACTTGCCGCCGGGGTGAGCGCGACCGCGCCCTATGCCGCCTTTCAGGAATACGGCTTCAGCGGCAGCGAAAGGGTGCGCGCGCATCTGCGGCGCGTGACCCAGGCTTTCGGCCGGCCGATCCGGCCGGTGATGGCGCAGGTCGGCCCCTATAGCCGCACGGTCGACTACCCGGCCCATTCCTATCTGCGCAGCGCCCTCGCCGATCTGTCGGTGGATGTCCGAACCGGAATCGAAGCCGCGGTGGCGGGAGCGCTCTCATGAATCGTGAAGCCATCCAGGCCGCCCTGTTCGCGCATCTGACCGGCAACGAAACCGGCCTTACCGACCTCAGGGTCGCCAGCCGGCGGCTGAAATCGCCCCAGGATGTCGGCGCCGGCAACTGCCCGGCTTTGTTCCAGATCTACAAGGGCGAGACGGTCGAGTGGAGCGGGATGCAGCCGCTGAAGCGGACGATGCATCTCGACCTCGTGCTCTATGTCCATTCCGGCGACAAGAGCTTCCCGACCTCGTCGCTGCTGAATCCGATGCTGGATGCGATCGAGCAGTCGTTCGGCGCCGGCGATCCCGCCCAGGTGCTGACCCTGCGCGGCCTGGCGCGCCGAGTCACGATCAACGGCCGCATCGAAACCGACGAAGGGCTGCTGGGCGAATACGCCTATGCCGTCGTGCCCGTCGACATCCTCACACCCTGAAACGTCCAACCCCAAGGAGACATCATGACCGAGAACACCCCGCCGGCGGCGGCCACCCCGACCGCGCCCGTCACCCTCCCGGCCGTTCCGGCCATCGAGGCCGCCATTGCCCGCTGGTTCAACGACCATATCGTGGGCTCGCCGGTCGCCAAGTCGGTCGAGGCCTACAACCATGTCCGCTCGGCCCTCGGCGCGCTCAGCTCCGCCATCGCGTCGATCAGGGAGATCTGAGCATGACCCAATATGCATTCGGTCTCGGGGCGTTGATCGCGCTCCGCACCGATACGACGCCGCCGACGCCGGCGCAGTTCGGCACCCTGCAGGAGGTGCAACTCGATCTCAGCTTCACCGTCAAGGAGCTGACCGGGCAGTTCCAGGCGCCGGCCGCGCTGGCCCGCGGCGGGCTGAAGATCACCGGCAAGGCGAAGGCGGCCAAGATCAGCGCCGCCAATTTCAACAACATCTTCTTCGGCCAGACGCAGTCCACCGGAAACACGCTGATCCAGGTGAACGAGGCCGGCACTGTGAGCGCCGGCGGCAGCCACACGGTCAATGTCGCTAATAACGGCGCCATCACCGATCTCGGCGTTGCCTATGCCGCGACCGGCGCGATGCTGATCCCGATAACGGGCAGTCCGACGGCCGGGCAGTACAGCGTCAACAAAACCACCGGCGTCTATTCGTTCAGCGCCGCCGATGCGAACGCCGCCGTGCTGATCACCTACAGCTACAGCAGCACGGCTGGAACCAGCCTGTCGCTGAGCAACCAGCTGATGGGCTCCGGCCCGACCTTCAGCCTGGTGCTGAGCGAGCAGTACCAGGGCAAGCTGCTGAACCTGCAGTTGAATTCGGTGATCGCGCCCAAGCTGGCGCTGGCCTTCAAGAGCGAGGACTTCATGGTTCCCGAATTCGACTTCCAGGCCTCGGCGGATGCGGCGGGCAATATCGGCAATATCTGGCTGAGCGAGTAAGCATGACCGACACCATCACGCTGGGCGGCCGCGACTATCCCGTCGCGCCGCTGAAGTTCCGCGACCTGAAGCGGATACTGCCGCTGTTCCTCGAGCTGGGCATCGACAGCGAGGCCAAGCTGGAGGCGCAAGGCGATATCGTCGCTGCGGCGATCGCCACCGCCGATCCGAACTTCACCCGCGCCGCCTTCGACGACCTGTCGCCGACGGTGACGGAGCTGCAGAGGGCGGTCTCAACCGTCGCGATCCTGTCCGGCCTGGAGCGGCGGAGCCCCGTACCGGGGGAAGCGCCGGCGGCGAGCCCGTCCGCTGGGGCGACATCTACGGGCTGATTGCCACGGCCTGCGGCTATCGCTGGCAGGACATCGACGAGATGACCCTGCCGCAATACCGCGAGCTCGCCGCCTATTGGCAGAAATTCCCACCGATACATCTTTTGTTCTCGAATTCGGTCCGTTATAAAGGCGACGGAAGCAGAACAAACGATCTATCGGACCTGATGGCCGTTTTCGGCAAGGGAGGGAATTTTGCGAAATCTTGAAGCCGGCGCGATCATGATCGCGGCGCTATCGCTTACATCATGCAGGTTCGGGCCAAGCCCGGCCGCCGTCATGCTCGACAATCAGTGGGCCGCCGCAAAAGCCGCGGAAGAAGCATGGATCAAACCTTACGTAGGCAACTCCTATTGGATCGCGCAGAGAGCCACCCTGCGAGTTTGCGAGGATGAGGAGTCAAAGCGCAACTGTGTCGAGCGTTCAGGCCATTTCAGGGTCGACGGGTTTCATGAAGCCAACAGCAGGAACGCCATCCTGCATGTGACGTTCGACGACAGGCCTGCGGGCTATAGTTTCGTCTTTCGCAGTGAGGTGACCGATCACTTCGTGACGACGCCGCCAGCGCCCCTGCCACCGTCGCCGCCGCCGCCCGACACAACGATCTATCCCTCCTTCCTGGATCACCTCCCCAAAAAGGAGGCAGACGCGCGGCGCAAACGACAGGGCGTCAGGCTCGGCATGTATCAGAGCGAGGTCCTCGACAGCGCCTGGGGCGCGCCGCTCAGCAAGAAGGAGTTCCGGTCGAGCAGGGGTATCAGGGAAGAGTGGCATTACCCCCACGGCAATGCCCTCTTTTTCCATAACCGCGTGCTGGAAGGGTACGAGAAATAGTCGCAAGCGCCCTTCGGGGCGCCTTTTTCATGGAGTCCTCATGACCGGCAACCAGATCGAAATCGGCATCACGGTCGACGATGACTCGCTGAAGGCCAAGCTGGACGCGGCAGCGGCGAACGTCACCGCTACCTGTCAGTCGATCAAAGACAACCTGAAAACGCTCAGAGACCAGTTTGTCACCTTCAGGCAGGCCTTGGAGAAGGACGATGGCTCGTCGACGTGGCGTAAGGCCGAGGAAAATTCGTTCGCGGAGCAGGTCGCCCATGTGCAGGAGCTGCGGACGCTGAACCAGATCTCGGCCGATGAGGCGATCCGATGGCAAAAGCAGATCGAGGATGCGAAATACGAGACGCTGAAAAACGAGACTTACGACCAGAAGCAGCTGGATGAGCTGACCACGCAGCACTACGCCAAGCTGAGGCAGCTCGATCAGAAGGCGATCTCCGAATCGATGCAGGCCTGGCAGCAGATGCTGACGCCGATCAGCAATGCCTTCTCCTCCTCGCTCACCGGCATGATCACCGGGCAGCAGAATTTCCGCCAGGCCCTGGCCAATATCGGCAACGCCATCGTCAGCGATTTCGTCAATATGGCGGTCAAGCGCGCCACCAACTGGATTGCCGCCGAGCTCACCATGACCCAAGCCAGTGCGGCGGGCGATGCGGCGCGCGCCGCCTCGCATGCATCCGCGGATGCGGCCGGAAAAGCCGCCCAGGCGGCATCCGGTTCGGCGACGGTGTTCGGCGATGCCAACAAGGCGGCTTCGGGCGCCTTCAGCGCGGTCGCCGGCATTCCCTTTGTCGGCCCGATCCTGGCGCCGGTCGCCGCGGCCACGGCCTTTGCCGCGGTGATGGCCTTCGACGTGTTCTCGGCGCGGGGCGGTTTCGACATTCCCGCCGGCCTCAACCCGGTGACGCAGCTCCATGAGCGCGAGATGGTGCTGCCTGCCAGCATCGCCGATCCGTTGCGCGCCGGGCTGGCCGGCAGCGGCAGGCCGGCGGGTGG
>Ga0207694_10000710_pt1 | contig 29942 bp, 21 predicted proteins | sample KBSC34metaG_FD_184353 | JGI IMG/M metagenome (GOLD analysis project Ga0207694, IMG submission 184353) | Corn rhizosphere microbial communities from Kellogg Biological Station, Michigan, USA - KBS C3-4 metaG (SPAdes) (version 2) | ecosystem: Host-associated > Plants > Roots > Rhizosphere > Soil... | reverse complement strand
ATCATCGTCGAAGCGGGCGGAATCATTTTCCCGCCGAGCGCCGGATCCAACCAGGCGGTAAACATGGGCGCGATGAGCGAACACGAGGCGATGATATCCACGCAGGCGCGTAATTTTCCCGGCCGAAATGGGCATCCCAAGGCTCGGCACTATCTGGCGTCTGCCGCAACAGTGGCTGCTTCTGCTTTGGCTGGCCGAATTACTGACCCGCGAACCTGAAGTGGGGAGCAGCGGTTCGGTATGATGTACGAGCGGAGAGTTGCATGATCATCGATTCACACGGCCACGTTACTGCCCCCGAAAAACTGTACGTTTACAAGGCCAACATCTTGTCCCATCGCGGCGCGCACGGCCGCGGCAGCCACGGCGCCTCCGATCAGGAAATCAAGGACGCGCTGAACTCGCCGGTTTTCGGCGGCACCTCGCATCTCGAGCAGCTCAAGGAAGTCGGGACCGACATGCAATTGATCTCGCCGCGTCCCTACCAGATGATGCACAGCGAGGACCCCAAGGTGGTGCGCTGGTTCATCGAAGAGACCAATGACATCATCTATAAGCAGACCAAGTTCTACCCCAACGTATTCCGCGGTGTTTGCGGATTGCCGCAGAGTCCCGGCGTCAGCCCCAAAGAAGTTCTGCCGTATCTGGAAAAGTGCGTGAAAGAGATGGGATTCGTCGGATGCCTGCTGAATCCGGACCCGAGCGAAGCCACGTCCACTACAACTCCTCCGCTGGGCGACCGCTTCTGGTATCCGCTCTACGAAAAGATGGTGGAGCTGGATATTCCCGGCCATATCCATTCAGCCGGCTGCCGTTCGCCGCGCCTGCCGTACTCCCTGCACTTCATTAATGAGGAAAGCATCGGGGTTGTGTCGCTGCTCGAATCGAACGTCTTCAAAGACTTTCCAGCACTGAAGATTCTTGTCTCGCACGGCGGCGGGGCCATTCCTTACCACTGGGCACGCTTCGAAGCCAGCTCGCTCCGCAAGGGCGGAGAGCGTTTCTCCGACAAGATGCGCAATCTGTACTACGACACCGTGCTCTATTCGAGCGAATCGCTCCAGCTGCTGATCAAGACCGTGGGCGCGGATCGATGCTTGTTCGGCACGGAACGGCCTGGAGTCGGCACGGTGAAAGATCCGCGCACGGGTCGCTGGCTGGATGAAACGCGCTTCCTGATCGAAGCGTTCGATTGGCTCAGCGCGGCGGACAAGAAACTGATCTTCGAGGACAACGCCAAGAAACTCTTCAAGCTCGATGTGCCGGCCCAGTCCAGTGCCAAGGGAGTCAGCTCATGAGATCCAGAATCTGGCTGGCCTTACTAATCGCAGCCGCCCTGCTGGCGCCTGCGGCGTTCGCCCAAAAGATCACGCTGATCTATCCCAACCGAAGCGGTTCGCAGTGGCCTTTGTTCCTCGCGAAGGAAGGTGGCTACTACCAGAAATACGGGCTCGACGTCGATCTGAAGTTCGTCGTGCATCCGGGCAGCATCGCTGCACTCGTTAGTGGAGATGCCGCGCTGGTGAATTCGTCGCTGGAGCAGCTGATGCAGGCGGCATCCAAAGACGGGTCGATGACCATCGTCGGCAGCTCGCTCAACAAGGGCACGTTTGCGCTGATGGCAAACAAGAACATCGCGAGTATCAAAGACCTGAAGGGCAAACGCATCGCCGTGGGCCAGGTGGGCGATGCGCCGTACGGATACGTGGTCGCGCTGCTGGCGAAATCCGGATTGAAGCCGCGCGATGTCGCATGGGTCCCGGTGGGTACTGATGTGAGCGGTCGCGCGGCCGCGCTGGAAAGCGGTCGTGCCGACGCGACCATGCTCACGGCGCCGGCGTATTTCAAGCTGGAGGACGCCGGGTTCAAGACGCTGGCGAATCTGGCTGAGCACGACGATATCTTCGCTTCCACCGGCTACCTGATGAAGAAGAGTCAGATCCAGGCGAATCCCAAGCTGCCCGAGCTGCTGATCAAGGCCCAGGCCGAAGCCATCAAGCGCTTCTATGAAGACAAGGCCTTCGCGGTGAAAGCCTACATGGCTTACGACAAACAGCCTCAAGCCGATGTGGAACGGATCTACGACCTCTACGCCAAGCCCACGGCATTCGAGCGCGTGCCCTACGTGCTGGCCCCGGCTGTCAAAGCGGTGGTGGAGCAGCAGTCCGATCCGCAGATCGCGGCGCAGATGAAGGCTTACGACTTCCATAAAGTGGTCGACAACAGCACCGTAGATCGCCTGGCGAAAGAGAAGTTTTTCGAGACGCTGTTCGGCGCGACGATCAAGGCGGAAGAGGATCGCAAGGCCAAGCTCGCGTTCAAGTAACCGTACACATGGTTAAGCTGTCCATCGAGCACCTGTCTAAGCGCTACTGGTTTGAGCGCGAAGATCGCGAAGTGCTTGCGGTGAGCGATGTCTCACTCGAAGTCGAGGACGGCGAGTTCCTGGCGATCGTCGGTCCCAGCGGCTGCGGCAAAACCACTTTGCTCAATATCGTCGCGGGCCTGCTGCCATATGAAGACGGCATCGTCAGTATCGATGGGAAGCGCGTCAGCGGGCCGGGTGTGGACCGCGCCGTAGTATTTCAGCATTCGAGTCTCCTGCCCTGGCGGACCATCGCCGGTAACGTCCGTTACGGCATGGAAATGCAGCGCCGCTTCGATGAAGCCACCATGCTGGAGCGCACGGATCATTTCGTGAAGCTGGTCGGGCTCAACGGATTTGAGAAGCACTTTCCCAACGAGTTGTCGGGTGGCATGCAGCAGCGCGTAAATCTTGCCCGCGCGCTGGCTGCCGATCCGAAGGTGCTGTTGATGGATGAGCCGTTCGCCGCTCTCGACGCGCAAACGCGTGAGTTCATGCAGTCAGAGTTGCTGAAGATCTGGTCACAGGCGCGCAAGACGGTGTTGTTCATCACCCACCAGATCAATGAAGCCGTCTACCTGGCGGATCGCGTCGCCGTGATGAGCGCGCGTCCCGGCCGGCTGAAGGGTGTTTTCAAGATTCCATTCGGAAGGCCGCGCACGCTGTCTTTGAAGCGAGATCCTCAGTTCCTGGAGATCGAAGATTCCATCTGGCAGCTCATCGAAGAGGAATCGCAGAGTCTCAATATGGTCCTGGCGGAGAAGTAGCATGAAAGCGAAAAAGTCTGGCCGCCCCCACCAAAGCTTCTACGCCAAACATGAGGCGGTGATTCTGGGGACGCTATCTGTCGTGCTCTTGCTCGGCGGATGGCAGGCGGCCTTCAAGGCCGGATGGATTTCGCCGCTGTTCTTCAGTAGCCCCGAGGCAGTCGTCAAGCAGTTTCGCTACACGCTGGTCGAGGGGACCCTCCTCGCCGACATGAAGTACAGCTACACGAATTTCGCCATTGGCTTCGGGCTCGCGGTGATCACGGGCGTCGTGTTCGGCGTACTCATCGGCTGGTACCGGCGCTTGCGGCTGTTCTTCGATCCGTTCCTGAACGCCCTATACGCTACCCCGCGCGTGGCGATGGTGCCTCTGATCATCATCTGGTTCGGAATCGGGATCTGGTCGAAAGTGTTCATTGTGTTTCTGTCTGCGTTCTTTCCGATACTTGTGAACACGGTTGGCGGCGTGCGCGCGCTCGATCGCGACTTGCTGCGTGCCGCGAAAGCCTACTGCGCGTCCGACTGGCAGATTTTCACGACGCTCGCGATTCCCGGATCGGTGCCCTTCATTCTCACCGGCATTCGGCAGGGTGTAGCGCTGGGATTAATCGGCGTCGTAGTCGGCGAAATGGTGGGGAGCAGCCAGGGCGTCGGATTCATGGTCGCCTACGGTGGACAAACGTTTAATACGGACACGCTTTTTGTGGGCATGATCGTCATCGCGTTTTCCGGGATCCTGCTGACCTGGATCGCCGAGCGCCTGGAGCGCCGCTTCTCGCGCTGGAGACCGGAACGCTAAAGAGATATGAACGAATTTGTTGAGCGGCTAGGCCGCCTGGATTCCTGCGCTGTCTCCGACGCGTTGGACAAACTCGGATTGAAAGGCTCGGTCACGGGTATCGAGCGCTTTTCGACCGACCGGCGCATTACCGGACAAGTGTTGACGGTCAAACTGGACCGCGCCGAAGGCCGGACGAATACGCGTCATCTCTGTACGACTGCGATTGACGCTGCCAAGCCCGGCGACATCATCGTCATCGAGCAGCGGACGGGGCTCGATGCCGCATCCTGGGGCGGGAATCTGGCGATCGGTGCTCAAGTGCGCGGCGTGGCAGGTGTGATCGTCGAAGGTCCGGCGCGCGATATCGATGACTGCCGCAAACTCGACTTCACCGTGTTCGCGCGCAGCCATACGGCCCGAACCGCTCGTGGCCGAATCGTCGAAGTCGCCACCAACGAGCCGATCACCGTGGGCGACATTACCGTTTCGCCCGGCGATTACGTGATCGCCGATGCCAGCGCAGTGGTTTTCGTCGCGCAGAGTGAAATCGAGCGCGTTCTGGAGGCCGCCGAAGCCATCATGCAGCGCGAGGATGCCCTCGCTCAGGCGATTCGCTCCGGCACACCGATCAGCCAGGTGATGGCTGGGAATTACGAAAACATGCTGAAGAAAGCATAGACAAATGCCAGACGACAAGAACGTCGAAAGAGCCGCAAAGCTGGACACCACCGCGATCAGCGACGCCATGGATCGGCTCGGTATCGCCGGCCAGTGCCTCAACATCAAACCACTGGATCCACGTTTTAGACTGACGGGTCGCGCGTTCACCATCCTGTACGGTCCGGCAGGAACCCCTCCTGGAACGGTTGGTGATTACATCGAGGACGTTCCTGTGGGCGGCGTGGTCGTGCTCGACAACGGCGGCCGCGAGAATGCGACCGTGTGGGGCGACATTCTCACGTGGGTCGCGAACCGCCGCGGCGTGGCCGGTACAGTAATCGATGGGGCATGTCGTGACACTCATCTGGCCCGTGAACTTGGCTATCCCATTTACAGTCGCAGTTACTCCATGCGTACCGGCAAGGATCGCATTCAAGTCGAGGCGATGGGCGGGCCTGTGAATATCGGCGATGCGCGCGTCAACCAGGGCGATATCCTGCGTGGCGACGCGGATGGAGTCGTGGCGATTCCTCAGGCTCACGAAGACGCAATCCTGACCAACGCCGAACAGATCGACGCGGCGGAGTCGGAAATTCGCCGTCTGGTGAATGAGGGAAACACCTTAACCGAAGCTCGGGCAAAGCTCGGATACCACAAGCTGCAAACTAAGCGCTAGCCTGTTCCCCTGTTCGAAATGGCGGGGTCCAACGATTTAAACAGATATGGACCCAACCATTGAGCTTGCAATTGACGGCTTCCCTCTGGATCCCGCCGACCCGGATTTCCGTTTCCATCGGGAACTGAGCACGTGGCTGGAAGTCGAAAACTCGAATCGCTTTCCCGTTGCGCTGCAATTCGATTCTCCTTCGGAACGGCCGCGTTGGCTGCGTCCTGCATTGCGCAGGTTCACTTGGGTGCGGGCTCATGGCGATCTTATTCCGCGTGACAGGAAGCTGGATGCCCGTATCGCGCACTTGATTAGTCTCCTGGTGAACCGGCTGTATAAGCCGGAGTCGGGAATGATCGAGGAAGCGATCTTCGCTGAACTGGCAGCGCAGGCATCGGCAATTGAAGCAAGCGGCGCCGGGAGTATGTTCCGCGCAGATACCGGACGGCTACTGCTGGATCTCGTCAAAGCCGGCGTCAGTCCGGCCACGCGGCAGCGCCTGCACGCGATGCTGCGGGCTCTTTCCACGGAAGAACGCTTCGGCGTCATGCACGAGTTGGCGTGGTACTTGTACTTGCACACGGAATATGCCGAGGACAGCGAACCGTCGAGATGTGGGCAACTACTCGGCGACTTACAGCAAATGAAGCCTGCGCGCCGCAAACTGTGGATGAGCCTGTTGAGACTTGCGCCGGTACGGAAGGCGACGGATGCGAAATGGGAACAGAAGATACGGGAGGCCTTGCAACGGATCGGGCGGGAAGACTGGGAGAGTCGCGTAGCATCTTGGTGCGCACTCCTTGAGCAGCCGGGACCGCAGGCCCTGGAACGCCCGGATCAGATTCTGCTCCGGCTGATGGTCGAGATACGGCGCGTCGCGGAAACGCCTGAACCTCGGCCAGGTGCTGACAAACAGGACTTTCTAAAGCTCCTGGCAGAGGGGCGTCATGCCGGGTTCGAACAAGCCGTCGAGTACACCAAGCAGCACGGCTATCAAGCTGAAATCGTCGAGGCGGTGCGCGAATATCACGCTACGCTCCACGGATCGGTGACTGACCAGGCCCGCCGGCAGCACGTCGGGTGGTGGCTGTGGCTCGAGGATGTTACGCCGATCAACGCCGAGGAATGTTGGAGCAGCATCGTTCGTGCGGATCTGCGCAGTTTCACAGGCTCGCGCAGGAAAGCCTGGATGGCGTTGATCGGCAACATGACATTTGCCGTGGTCGCCAAGCCCCCGGCCAAATGGACCAAGGTGGCTGAGGCCGCGATGGCGGCTGTCGGACCGGAGGATTTCGCGAATCAGATGCGACGCTGGCTCGCGCCCATGGCGGAAAGCAAGCCTCTGCGCCTAAGCACGCCCGGGCGCGACGTGCTGCGCTGCCTGATTTGGAATTGCACGCTGTGCTCACCGGATCCACAACTCAGCGAAGCGCTCGCATGGATTGGCAAAGCAACGTGGAAAAACAAGGAATCGCGCGATCGCTTATCGAAAATCGCCGGACCGCTCAACGATGTCTTATCAACGTCCCATCCCCAAGGCGTTATGACGTTGGACAGGCCAGTCCCGAAGCCTTACGATCCTCAAGCCGCCATGGACAAAGCGATGTCGCAGTTGCTGAAATCCCAACCCCTGGGCAACCGCATCGAGATCCACGCAGATCATATCCTCGTGCGCGGCGAGCGGGACCATTACCGCATTGCCATGGATGGCGTCGTTACACGCCGCAGCGGACGTCACGTTCGTGTCAACATGGACGCCCTTCCGCCCTACATCAGCCAACTGGTGCAGCCTGGCGTCGACGCCCTCGATCTGGAGCAAGGGATGTTCCAGCCGAACCGAATGCGGCTGTTTTCGCTGGCGACGATTCTGGCCCACGATGCCCAGTGGGAAAGCGCGATCGAGTAAGCTACTAGACACGCGCTATGCGTGTCGGAATCGCCATTCTGGGTCTTTTGACCGCGCTCTCGCAGGGCGCGGCCGCGCACGATATTCCCAACGATGTGACCGTGCAGATGTTTCTGCGGCCTTCAGGCGCCCAGCTCGATTTGCTGGTGCGAGTGCCGGTTAAATCCATGCGCGACATCGATTTCCCGAAACTTGGTCCCGGCTATCTGGATCTCTTTCGCGCCGACCAGTTCTTGCAGGATGCCGCCACCGTCTGGCTGGTGCGCCCCATCGAAATCGATGAAGGCGACCGACGGCTGCCCGCGCCGAAGCTGCTGGCCGTCCGGCCGTCGCTCGAGTCCGACAAGTCGTTTGCCTCTTACGAGACCGCGATGGCGCACATCACCGGCCCGAAGCTCCCCGAGAGCACCCAGGTCCCTTGGGATCAGGTCATGCTCGACGCGTGGCTGGAATACCCGATTCAGTCTGACCATTCGGCCTTCTCCATCCGCCCGAATGTCGATACACTAGGCGTCCGGGTGATAACTGTCCTGCGCTTTCTTCCGCCGAACGGTGCGGTTCGAGCCTTCGAGTTCGAGGGTGACGAAGGCGCCATCCAGCTCGACCCCAGCGTGTACCAGGCTTCTTTGCGATTCGTTCGTGCCGGATTCCTGCACATTCTCGACGGCACGGATCATTTGCTGTTCCTGCTGTGCCTGGTGATTCCGTTCCGCCAGTTCCGCCAGTTACTCCTGATCGTGACGTCGTTCACGGTGGCGCACTCGTTCACGTTGATTGCCTCGGCGTACGGTCTGGGGCCGGATGCGCTGTGGTTCCCACCTCTGATCGAGACATTGATCGCCATGTCCATTCTCTACATGGCCCTCGAGAACATCGTTGGGGCAAGCAGCATCGGCCGCCGCTGGATAGTGACCTTCGCCTTTGGCCTGGTGCACGGGTTTGGCTTTTCCTTCGCCCTGAGGCAGACGCTGCAGTTCGCCGGATCGCACCTCCTGACCTCGCTGGTCTCCTTCAACCTAGGCGTGGAATTGGGCCAGATCCTGGTCCTAGCGGTCTGTATCCCCTTGCTGGATTTGCTCTTCCGCTACGTAGTCGCCGAGCGGATGGGGACCATCATTCTCTCGGCACTGGTGGCCCACACCGCTTGGCACTGGATGGTCGACCGGTGGGGGAATCTGCGCCAGTTTCCGTTCCCGCGGCCGGTGCTAAACGCGGCGTTCCTGGCATCGGCCATGCGCTGGGCGATGGTCCTGGTCGCCCTGGCCGGCCTCGTCTGGCTGGTGTCCTTACTGCTCAAAAAAAGATCGAACAAGCCGGCCCCGGCCAACGTAAGAAGTTAACGCGAGGGATTATGAAGACTCTCGGTGCAATCGCTATCGTCACTTGCCTTTTCATGGCCGGATGCGGGTACCACGACCGGTATCGCCACCGCGCTGAAGTCCGGCGAGCCCAGGAAGAAATCCGGCGAGCGCATGAAGACTTCCGCCGCGCCGGATGGGAGGCTCGGGAAGACCTCCGCCGCGCCCGCCAGGACGTCCAGCGCGAGCTGCGCCAAGCTCGTGAGGACTTCCGCCGCGAAATGCGCGACGCCCATCGCGACCTCCGCGACGAATTCGGCCGCTGGTAAGCTATATCAGCGGCGCGGATGCCCGCTATCAGCCAACCTGCGTTTACATCCCTTCCAGACGCGCTATTCTGTTAGATTCGCCGAAAACCTTCCGCGTAGTCAGTCAGCATGATCCTGAAACTTAACCACCTCAAGGTGAAGGCCGCCGCCACCACGCAGGGCGTGATCGAAGCCGTCTACGCGCTGGTGGAAGCGGGCCTCATCGATCAGGGGCAGTTCGCGCGCCTCCAGGTGGAGCTCGATTGGATCCAGTACAAATCCAATTTCCGGGAAGCCGTCGCGGCCACCCAGGGCTACAACGCTTTCGGGCATTCCCTGGGGCAAACCGCCCCCATCATGGACGTGCACGTCGATACGCGCCAGGTGGTCCCTGAGACCCTGCGTTCCGATCTGCTCCGCGCCATACATCGTGCTCAGGCCGGAGCCGAGGCGGATGGCTGCCGTCTCCCCCTCGAAGAGTTCCAATCCCTGCGTTCAAGTATTGTCTGGACCTTCAATCGATTCTTCTGGCGTCACCTGCTGGCCTGGGAAGCCGCCACCGGCCAGGGTTATGACAAGGCGCTCCCCGGCGGCTCTTCGGACGGCCATAATCCCCTCGCCATCGCCGACGATGTCGCCGAGTTTTTGGACCTGCTGTGCGCTCTTCAAGCCAAGAACCAGTTGCCTCCCGAGGTGAACCTGCTCGAAATCGGCGTGGGCAACGGCTCGCGCTGCGCCCAGTGGATCGACCAGTTCCAGAAGCTTGACCAAGAGCGCGGCACCGGCCTGTATTCTCGGCTGTGTTTTTACATGGGTGACTATTCGCAGGACACCCTCAACAAAGCCAGGCTCACCGTGGCAAAGCACATCGATCAGTGCCGTTTCGTCCAGGTAGACGCGATCAATCCCATCAAGTCGCTGGCCCAGTTGCGCCACAAGATCCTGCAGGTGCATCTAACGAATGTGTATGACAACCTGCCCGATGAGGAAGTCGTCCGCCGCGATGGCAAGTTGTACTTCGTGCAAGTGCGCGCCTATGTACCTACCGCCGCGGTGAACAGTATCGGCGGCAAGTACGGTATCCCCCCTGAACTTTTCCGCGATCGCGTGTATCACATGCTGGAAACCGGGTTCGACAGTTTCGGCGGCGCGGCGCACGGCGTTCCCTTCTGGCAGGAACTGTGGGCAGCGATGCGGATGGAGGAACGGCTGGTGCAGCTCGAGGATCTGCCGGAGTTCCCTTTCCCGGAAGGGCTCGACGCCGGCAGACTCGAAGATATCTTGCAGGACGCTCCCACCGACTTCCGCTTCCATCTGAGCTCGGGCGCGCTCGAGAGCTTTATCCGCACGCTGCCTCTGCTTCACCCCAGCGGATATATGCAGGTCTTCGATATTTTCGTCACCGACATGGCCCAATACCGCACCGGTTTCTTCGGTCCCGGGAAACTGGACGGTTCACTGCTCAACTGGGTCAACGGTGCTCTACTAAAAGAAGTGGCCCAGCGCGAGGGCTATAACGTGAACTTCCGGCCCTTTAAGTACCGCGCGAATACGCACACTACCATCCTTTACACGACGCGTAGGGAGTAACCAAATTTTTAATGACTCTTCCCATTCTTCCCACTGCGATCGTCGGCAGCTACGCCATGCCCGGCTGGCTCGAACGGCTCAAGACCGACTATTTCGCCCGCCGCATCTCGCGCCACGATCTCGACGAAATCTACGATGCCGCCGTCAAAGCTGCCATCAAGGACCAGGAAACGGCCGGCCTCGACGTCATCACCGATGGCGAGCTGCGCCGCGACAATATGGTCGATTACTTCGCGGAACGGCTTCCAGGAGTGCAGATCGATCGCACCTCCAAGAAGTTCTACTACGATTTCTACGACAGCGCGGTAGTGACCAAGCTTCCCATGGCGTCCATGGGCCTGGTCCAGGACTTCACGTTCCTGAACACGTTTACGGATCGCGTCCCCAAGTTCTGCGTGACCGGCCCGCACTGCCTCACCAAGCGGATTCGCAACCAGTTCTACCCCAGCGAAGAAGCCTTCGCCACGGATATCGCCCGGGTGATGAACATGGAACTCAAAGCCCTGGTCAAAGCCGGAGCCACGTTCATCCAGATCGACGAGCCTTATTATTCCGGATTCCCGGAAGATCTGGCGTGGGGCGTCAACGTCATCAACACGCTGGTGGAGGGCGTCGACGCCAGGATCGCCGTCCATATCTGCTACGGCAATCGCTACGGCAAGCCTTCTTGGGAAGGCAGCTACCGCTATCTGTTCCCCACGATTCTCAAGGCCAAGGTACAGCAGTTGACACTCGAATTCGCGCGCCGCGGTGGAGAAGATCTGGACCTCTTCAAGGAATTCCAGGCTCCGTTTGAATTGGGCCTGGGCGTTATCGACGTGAAGAATACCGATATCGAAACGCCGGATATGGTGGCCCAACATATCCGCAAGGCGCTCGAAGTGATGCCTGCCGAGCGCATCCACATCCTGACCGACTGCGGGTGTTTTCATCTGCCCCGCGATGTTACGTTTGCGAAAATGAAGGCGATGGTAGAGGGAGCCAAGATCGTGCGCAAAGAGCTCGGAAAGTAGCAATGACAGCAATAAATCCAATCCGGGAAGCGCTCACGTCGGGTCGCTTCAGTTACATGGTCGAGCTGGTCGCCGGCGCCAAGACCACCGAAGAGCAACTCGTCGAAACCGCCGCGGGTTTTATGCAGGTTCCCGGAGTTTTGGCCGGCAGCGTGACCAGCTTCGCGGGTGGTTCGGCCGGGCACGATCCGGTTCGCATCGGCTCCATGATGCAGGCTCGCGGGTTGACTCCCAATATCCACCTGACCTGCGTCGGGCGCGACCGAATGAATGTTGGCAATGCGCTCGCGGAGCTGCAGACGCTCGGGATCGAAAACGTATTCGCCATCACCGGCGATTTTCCCAAGGGGAGCAAGGAAACCGCGGAGACGCTGTACGATCTCGATTCCGTCCAGCTGGTGGAATTCATCAACGAGGTCCGCCAGCAGAAGGGCTTTCCGTTCTATATCTCCGTGGCCGTCTCGCCCTTCAAATACACGGAGCCAGACTGCGCGTATCAATATCTCAAGCTCGAAAAGAAGATCGCAGCGGGAGCGGATTACGCCATCACCCAGCTCGGCTACGATTCGCGCAAGATGCGCGAGCTAAGACGCTATATGGATGAACGCGGGCTGCGGACGCCGGTGTTCGGGAACGTGTACGTTCTGCCGCTGGGGGCGGCCAAGAAATTCAACAAGGGCGAGCCTCCGGGGTGCTTTGCCTCGAACGAACTGGTGGCGCAGATCCAGGCCGAAGTCGATGCGTCCACCGATAAGGGAATGGCCGCGCGCCTGGAACGCGCCGCGAAGATGGTCGCCATCCAGCGTGGCCTCGGGTTTGCCGGATCGTACATCGGCGGCGATCACAACGCCGATCGCATCCGCTGGATCATCGAACGGTCGGAAGTTTTGGCGCCGCAGTGGGAAGAACTCGCTGCGGAGATGGAATATGCTCCCAAGGGTGGATTTTACTTCTTCGAGACCTCTAAACAAACGCCCGAGCCGCGGACTTTCTGGAACCGCGTGGCGGACGTCATCGAGCCGGCCAATACACCGCGTGCCCTAAAAGGCGTGATAACGGGTACTCTGCGCTTAATCGACAAGAGTCCCGCGGCCGCGCGAGCGCTGGAGAGCGTCGAGCTGGCCTTCAAGAAACCTGTGTTCGGTTGCCAAGCGTGCGGGAATTGCGTCCTGGGGTTGATGGAATACGTCTGCCCCATGACGTGTCCCAAGAATCTGCGCAACGGTCCCTGCGGCGGAACGTTCAACGGCCAGTGCGAGGTGATCCCGGAACAGAAGTGTATCTGGGTGGAAGTGTACAACCGCGCCAAGGCGGCCGATCGCGTCGAGGAGCTTAAGACCTACATCCCGCAACGCGACCGGTCGCTCAAAGGGACGAGCTCGTACATCAACTATTTCCTTGATCGCGACAGCCGGCCGGAGCATCCCCAACCGCTGATCCAAATCAGTGTCTCTTCGGCGCCTTCAGCTCGTGCCGAAGACGCACTCGTCAAGAAGTAAAGCAGCACCCCGGCCCGAAAACTATCGAGCCGTCAACGAATAGCTGTGGTCCCAGGACGCCAGATCGCCGATCGGCTCTCCTGAAATGACGATTTCCACGCGGCGGTTGTCCTCTCGCCCACCCGCTGTGGAGTTGGAGCCCAGAGGCCGCGTAGCGCCCATTCCTCGAGCTGAAACGGCCGTCAGACCGTGACTGACCAAGGCTGTGCGGACCTCGTCAGCGCGCTTGGTGGCGCCTCCCGCAGCGCTTTCGCTATCGGTGTGCCCTTCTACTTCAATCCGAAGTCCCGGATGTGCGGCCACTGCGGCGCTGATCCGAGCTATGGATGCCGACGATTCGGCGGGCAGTAAGTCTCCACGGAAGGCCGCGTCGGGAATCGTCACCACCAGACCGCGGGGCGTATCGCGTGTGACGAATGTACCGTTGAGTTGCTCCAACAGCCTGACGCGTAGCGCCGACTTACGCGCGGAGTCCTGCGGTGGTGTTGGCTGGGTCACGACGACCACCGCCGGAATAGCTTTCGCTTCGAGCTGCGCCTCCGCTTGCGCGGCCCGTTGCCGGGCTATGGAGGCATCGTCTTCAGCGCGCTGGCGAGCGGCCCGTTCCGCCTCCGCTTGCGACTGCGAAGCTTGCGCCTGCGATTTCGCCAACCGGGCTTCATCCTCGGCTCGCGCGGTTTGCTGCTGGGCGCGTGAAACCTCGGCCTGCGCGTTGTTGACCGTCTCGTCCTGTTTCCGCTGCTCGGCGATCAGGCGGGCATCCTCGGCCGTCTCGGCTGCCTGGCGGGCATCTTGAATGACCCGGGTCCGGTCCGCATGCGAAGCGTGCAGTTGTTGGGCTGAAGTCAATAGCTGCTGCGCTTTGGCCATAGTGTTCGGCGCATAGCGTTCAGCGTTAGCCGAACGTGCGATCCCCACCGCATTCTGCGCCTGATAGATCTCGGTCAGCATCTCGTACTCGCGCATGGAAACCTTCGGCCCGTTGGCCGCCGACTTCTCCAGATCGCTTGGCACGTTCCAGGTATATTGCCCTCGCGGCAGAAGCGAGTAGTTAGCCTGGACTTCTTCGATGTTGCCGCTGGTATCGCTGCGAACAGCGTTTTCCAGTACTACCACGTCGGCCGGCTGCCGTACGGCCGAGTATGGCTCGGCTGTCACGATCAGGGCGAAGGCCTGGAGATCGGTGGTCACGTGTAACTTGCCTTTGTCGGAAGCATCGGCGACCACTTCGCCCAGATTATGGGGACGCCCATCGGGCGTTAGTGCCCATAAGACATAGGTCAGGTACTCCCGCCCGAATCGGCCGGGCGCTGTCAGCTTTTCGAACTGAGCGTCGATTTCGGTGCGGCCTTGCTTGGATTCAACAGTCGCCGAGCCTTTGGCCTGGGGCAAAAGCACGGTGCCGCGAAAATCGATCTGGGTAGGATCGGACCGGTATCGATAGTTGATGGCCTTGATCGTACGCTCGACTACTGTGACGTGGTAAATGGGTGCGGACGCTCGATTGACATTCTGCGATGCGGCCCCGCTTGGATCGCCGTTCTGCCCTGCTAGAACGGCGCAGCTCGCGCAGAAGATCGCGCAGGTTGAAAAGTTTCGGTTCATAACACCTCTCCTCCCCCTGGAGTTGTGTTGCACCCTGTCTTCCATGTCCGCTATCCCACTTCAAACACTCGACATCAGGAAAAAAGGCTCGCTGTAAAACTTTCCGGTCGGGAAGAACAGCTCAGTGACGCTTTCCGGGTATAATCGAAAATTGTCTCGGCCCATCGGCCAAACAGCTAAAAAACATGCCCCATAAGCTATCAAACCTTCGAATACCTGTCCCCAGCGACATTGATATCGCTCAGGCCGCCACGCCCCTGCCGATCGCCCAGATTGCGGCCGACGCGGGCATTCTTCCCGACGAACTCGAGCTCTATGGCAAATCCAAAGCCAAGGTTCACTTATCGGTTCGCGACCGCCTGAAAGATGCGCCGAACGGCAAGTACATCGTGGTGACCGCGATCACTCCCACGCCGCTGGGCGAGGGCAAGACGACGACTACGGTCGGCTTGAGCCAGGCGCTCGGAGCGTATCTCGGCAAAAAAGTATTTACCAACATCCGCCAGCCCAGCCAGGGTCCCACGTTCGGGATCAAAGGCGGCGCGGCGGGCGGCGGCTACAGCCAGATCGTGCCTATGGAGGAGTTCAACCTCCACCTGACCGGTGATATCCACGCGATTGTCGCAGCTAACAATTTGCTCGCGGCGGCCATCGACGCGCGCATGTTTCACGAAAGCACCACCGATGACGTGGCGCTTTTCGACCGGCTCGTGCCCGCCAAGAAGGACGGCAGCCGTAAGTTTACGACGATCATGTTGCGCCGTCTGAAGAAGCTCGGGATCACCAAGACTGATCCGAATGAGCTGTCTCCGGAAGAGCGCAGCCGCTGGGCGCGCCTGGATATCGACCCGGACACCATCACCTGGCGCCGCGTCGTCGACACCAACGATCGTTTTCTGCGCCAGATCACCGTTGGCCAGGGTCCGGAAGAAAAGGGCGCGACCCGCGTTACCGGATTCGACATTGCCGTGGCCAGCGAGATTATGGCGGTGTTGGCGCTGACCACCAGCCTGGCCGACATGAAGGAACGCTTCGGCCGCATGGTGATCGGATCCAGCCGTAAGGGCGAGCCTGTCACCGCGGACGACATCGGCGTCACCGGAGCGCTGATGGTTCTGATGAAAGACGCCATCATGCCCACCCTGATGCAGACCATCGAGGGCACCCCGGCATTTGTACACGCTGGCCCGTTCGCGAATATCGCGCATGGCAATTCGTCGATCGTGGCCGATCAGATCGCATTAAAGCTCGCCGGGGCCGATGGTTACGTGCTCACCGAGGCCGGATTCGGCGCGGATATGGGCATGGAGAAGTTCTTCAATATCAAATGCCGTTACAGCGGGCTCACGCCGGATTGCGTGGTCCTGGTGGCGACCATTCGCGCGCTCAAGATGCACGGCGGCGGACCGAAGGTGGTCGCGGGCAAGCCGCTGGCACATGAGTACACGCAGGAAAATCTGGATCTGCTGGAAAAAGGTTGTTCGAACCTGATCCGCCACATCGGCAACGCTCGCAACTTCGGCATTCCGGTGGTGGTCGGCGTGAATCGTTTCAAGGACGATACCCCGGCGGAAATCGAGCTGGTGAGGAAGCTTGCCAAGGCGGCGGGCGCTGAAGACGCCGTGGTCAGCAACCACTGGGCGGAAGGTGGCGCGGGAGCGGTCGAGCTAGGCAACGCCGTGATCGCCGCGTGCAAGCAGCCGAGCCACTTCAAATTCCTGTATCCCCTCGAGATGAGCATCAAGGACAAGATCGAAACTATCGTGCGCGAGATGTACGGCGGATCCGGAGTTGAGTATTCGCCTGAGGCCGAAAAGAAGATTGAGGTCTATACCCGTCAGGGCTTCGACAAGCTGCCCATGTGCATGGCCAAGACGCATCTCTCGATCAGCCACGATCCGAACCTTAAGGGCGCCCCCAGCGGGTTCACAGTACCCGTGCGCGATATCCGGGCCAGCGTGGGCGCGGGGTTCTTGTATCCGCTACTTGGAACGATGGCGACGATGCCGGGGCTGTCGACACGTCCGGGATATTACGACATCGACGTCGATACCGAGACGGGCCGGATTATCGGGCTTTCGTAGCTTTCTTGCGCGCTCGGGTGTAGTGAAGCGAAATATCGCTTCCGTAGGACTTGCACTCCAGCAGCTTGAAATTGCGCTGCGGGAATCCGGCGGGGAATATCGGGATGCCTCCGCCCAGCAGAATCGGAACGACGTGCATCATTAGTTCGTCCACGAGATCGGCTTGCAGGAAACTGCGGGCCAGTTCTCCGCCGCCCATGTGGCAAATATGTTTCCCCGGCTTCCGGCGAAGCTTCCGCATGAAGGCCGTTGGAGACTCCTTGACGAAGGTCATGCCGTCGCGCTCGCCGGAGGGAAGCGTGCGTGAGAAAACGTACGTTTTCCAGGGCCCCGCCGGGCCCTCGTGCTCACCTTGAGCGATCATGCGCTGCATGGCGTCGAACGTCTTGCGCCCGAACACGATCGTGTCGATGGTGGCGTAAAACTCCGCCGCAACCTTGGCGGCCCCTTTGGGCATAACCAGGAAATCGACCGAGCCGTCCGGCCGCGCGATATAGCCGTCCAGTGTGATGCCGCACCCCAGGATCACTTTTCGCATACGGCTACTTGCCGGCGAGCTTCTTCATATATTCGGGGTACATCGTCTCGGGACCACCCAGAGCCGCATTTACCGGAATCTTCCACTTGTCGGCGAATTCGTGCAGGAACGGATTCTCGCTGGGCATGAAGCTCGGCACACGGCTATTGTCGTGGTTGGGAAGCTCCTCGACATACTCGCAGGGCCAAAGCCAGTTTCCGCCGGTGTTGTCGTTCAGCAAGTAATCTTCGCTCTTGACGAGCGGTTCCAATAAGTACACGGGGTCCGTGACCACGCTGACGTGCGTCAGATGGTTGTCGTGGCGGATGAAATGATCCACAAGGGTTATCCGGTCGCTCGAAGGCAGGCCGTTGCGGCGAGTCCACCCCTGCTTGATGTGCGTCGTGTAGATGGTGAGGATGTTGCCTTCCCACTTGCCTGTTGAAAATCCCTGCCAGGTGTGGACCGCGTACTCGGGAGGATGCGGACGCCCGTCCATCCAGATCACGCGATTCTGCTCGTAAGTGCTGCTGTACAGGTGAATCGCGATCAGGTCCTGCGTTTGCGGATCGCGTTCTTCCCAAATGCGCAAGCGCAGCGGGCCGCGATGAATATACGCCGCCGTATGGACTTGGCACTGATGCTCGGGCAACCCCAGACGATCCGGGTCCCAGCTCAACGCCCATTGGCGCGCGGCTGCATTAATCGGCAGCCCGAGAAAATCGACCAGCTCGGGTCCCGGTCCACGCTCGGCACTGTCCTCGTGAAACGTAGGTCCCCAGACGCCGGACAGGTCGACTTGGGCCGACGCAGGAACGCCAATGAGAGCCGCTAAGGTCAGCAACAACAGGGCCCGAAAAGAATTCGCCACAGGTTTAGCCTCTGGTACATTCTAGTTGAAATACTTTGGTAAAAATGCCTCGTTCGATCTGGTCTGAATCGTTGTCTTCTTTTTCCGATGCACTCGCAGCCACGCGGCCGGCGCCCGCGGGCGTGACCGCTGCGGCAGTCGCCGCCGAGCTCGGAATCAGTTTGATGATCAAGGCGATGTCCATCACCGGTGGTCATGATGAGCTTGTGGATGCAGCCCGCCAAGAGGCGGCGCATCTGCGCGGCGCCGCGGATGACGACGTCGGTGCGGTGCTGGAGTTTATGCGTGACCGCGATGCTGCTGCCCGCCGGCAAGCGATCGAGGCTCCCATGCGAGGCGCGCGCGCCTCGGTCGCAAGCTTGGAACTATGCGTGCGGGCTTCGGCGGCCGTCAAGCCCTCCCTGGCTGTGGACCAGCTTGCGGCTGAGGCCCTGATTGCGGGCGCTCTTCGGGCCATCCTCCTTTGCATCAACGCTAACTTAAAGGGCCGTGAGGCCGAATATCCCGACGCGGTCGCCGAAGCTAAGTCGATCGAGGACCGTGCTCGTGCTACTGGTGTATACTCGCGCTGAACGGAGTCCTGATGAGTAAGATGACGCGCACGATTCTTCCCGTTATTCTGCCGTTGGCGTTGGCAGCGCCTGGTTTTGCTCAGCAGCTCTCGCCTACAGCGAGCTGGGCGACGCACGCCGCCAACGAGTATCAGATGTATCCCAACGTCACCTACCTGACCATGGGCGATACCCAGCTCAAGATGGACATCTATCGCCGCCGCACCGCGACGACTCCGCAGCCCACCATAATCTACATGCACGGCGGGTTTTGGGTGGCGGGTAACAAGGAAGGCGCCGTACTGAACCTGCTGCCGTGGATGGAGATGGGCTGGAATGTGGTCAACGTCGAGTACCGGTTGGGTCCCAACACGCTTGCGCCTGGCGCGGTGGAGGATTGCTTCTGCGCGCTGCGATACGTCGCACAGCAAGCCATGATGTACAACGTCGATGTGAATCGTATCGTCGTCACCGGCGAATCGGCCGGCGGACACCTGGCGCTGGCTTTGGGCATGCTCCCGGAGAGCGAAGGATTCGACCGCGAGTGCGCCGCCAACACACCCATGCCCAAGATCGCGGCCGTGCTCAACTGGTTCGGCATCAGTGACGTGCCGGATGTGATCGATGGTCCGCATCGCCAGCCAGCCGCCGTTCGCTGGTTCGGCAGTCTGCCCAACCGCATGGAAATCGCCAAACGCGTATCGCCCATCACCTACGTGCGGGCCGGTCTGCCGCCGATTCTCAGCGTCCACGGCGATGCCGATACAACCGTTCCCTACCAGGAGTCGGTGCAATTGCATGCGGCGCTAACCAAAGTAAACGTTCCGAACCAGCTGATAACCATCCCCGGAGGCAAGCACGGGGGATTCACGCCCGCGGAGCGCGATCACATCTACCTGACGATCCGGGAGTTCCTTGGGAAAAACGGACTTCCGGGAAAGTGATCCGGACGCGAGGTCGGTCACAGGCAGCGTAGTACAATCTGATCCATGCGCCTTAGATTTGCCGTGCTACGGCTAATGGCCGCGCTGGCAATCGCGGGCAGTGCTTCCGTTTCCCTTTTTGCGGCCGACCGGCACCTCCTGAATGAATGGGACGTCCGGAATGAGATCCATCTCGCCCCGGGAGTCAACCCAGCCCTCGTGAAGGACTACTTCCCCTCGTTCTACGATTACTTGGATACGGTCCTGTTCCATCCGACCGCGGGCTATTACTCCAGCGGGCGTGTGGATTTTACCAATCACTACCGGACGTTCCCGGGCGCGCTTGCTCCAGTCTTCGGTCACATGGTCGCCGAGCAGATGTTCCGGATGTGGGATGGCATGCGCAAGGCGGGCACTTTGGGGCCTGCCGAGAAGTTCACCATCGCCGAATTCGGTGCGGGCGATGGCGCCATGGCCGAATCGGTGCTCGACTATATCGATCAGCAGGCCGCCAAGAATCCCGATCCTCGTTGGCGCGAATTCAAGCAGCAGGCGATTTATGCCTGCTACGACCGCTCCCCGGCGCTCAGTGAGATCCAGCGCAAGCGCAATTCGCGTTTTGGCGCACGGTTTGACGCCCGTCAGGGCGATGCCACTAATCCCAGCGCCACCATCGCGCGGGCCACTCTGAAGGGCGTGATTCTTTCTAACGAACTGCCCGACTGTTTCAGCGTGTACAAGGTGATCCTGGATGCGGATGGCACCGCGGAGATTGCCTTCACGGTCCCCTCCGTTCCCAACCAGGTGTGGCAACGAATCGAGGGGTCCCTTCCCGCGGCCGCGCGGAGCCTCATCAAGAAGGATGACGAGGCCATCTCTCGCAAGTTGTTCGCCGACAAGAACCCCCAGAACGCGAGCGCTCCCCGCGACCGGGTTTATCTGAGCCACGCCGGGTTTTCGGCCATTCTGGACGCCTTCAACGCGGGGTCCAACTACGAAGACAATGTGAAACTGCTCCAATTTCAAGAGCTGTACGTCCCTTCATCGGTGATGCCAGACTTGGCGGAGCATCTGCGGCGCTATGCCCGCTCCTACGCGTACGCTTTAACCAAGAGCGGCAAGGGCATGGTTACCTACATCAATCTGGGCGAGGGCAAATTCATTCAGGGGGCCGGCGCCGCCCTCAAAGCCGGCTACGTGATCACCATCGATTACGGTTCCAACTGGGAGGGGACCTTGGGGCAGGAGTTCGATCACCTGCGGATGTATGGACCGGGGAGTTCCCAATCCCATGCCGATCCCTATCATTCCCCCACACTGAATGACATGACCACCGACGTGAACTTCAGCCACATCGCGGCGGAAGGGAAATCCGTGGGACTCGAGGCGCTGTATTTCGGACCCCAGCACTCGCTTCAGATGGGCACACCGGTCGACTTGGACCAGTTGCCGCCCAGCCGCCCGCAAAACCCCGACGAAACGGCTGACTTTCAGCAGTGGGCCGGCCTGTTCTATTCCTGGGAAGCCTACAAAGTTCTGATCCAGCAAAAGGACAATACCGACGCGGCCTATCGCTACCCGGGCGATGGTGCGGAAGCCTTGGCGATCCCTGAAAACGGGCTGAGCCCAGCCGAGCGCCAGAGGCTGGCGGAGATCGAAAAGAAGCTCGGGCACTAGTTAGCTCCAGCTAAAAAGTCCGACCTCAGGCAAGCGAAATCCGATTATTAAAAGACGTATATCTAGGCCCGAATGTATATGGATAACTGTATACAAACAAAGGCGCAATCCGGTGATGAATATGCTTGACGGCAGGGTTAGCCGGGAGTAAACTGCAGTCAGTTTTTGTTCCTGGGGCCTAGGAGGTCTCCACCAACAACAACAGCCAGTCACTGGAGGTACCCATGCGTACATTACTGCGTTCTGCAGGCTTGTTCCTATTTGCTTTTTCGATCTTTGCGCAGAGTGATCGCGGCACCATCACCGGCACGGTGTCTGATCCGGCCGGGGCCGTAATCCCAAACGCTCTGATAGAAGCCAAACATGTGGATTCAGGTTCGGTCTACAACGTGGCCAGTACGGCTACGGGCAACTTCACGCTGACGCAGTTGCCGATTGGCAATTATGAACTGACGGTCACCGTGACGGGCTTTAAGAAGTTCGTCCGGCAGAACATAACGGTTCAAGTCGCTACCACGGCACGTGTGGACGTGACGCTTCAAGTTGGCGCCACCACAGAATCCATCACCGTAAGTGACTCCACGCCTCTGCTTAAGACCGAGAGCGGCGAAGTCAGCCACAACTTTGACGCGGACCGACTGAATACTCTCCCCCTGGTCACTTTGGGCACTGGCACCGGGCTGCTGGGCAACGTGCGAAACCCCTTGTCGGTGGTCAATCTGATGCCCGGAGCGGCGTTCGCCAACGACAACACGCTGCGCATTAACGGGATGCCTTCCAGCACGCAGTCCATTCGCATTGAGGGCCAGGACGCCACCAATGGAATCTGGCGCCAGATCAATCAGGAGTCTCAGCCCAGCCTGGACGCGGTTCAAGAGGTGGCGGTGCAGACGAGTAATTATGCGGCTGAGTATGGTCAGGCGGGCGGCGGATACTTTAACTTCACAATGAAATCCGGCACGAATAAGTATCACGGCGGCGCGTACGACTATTTCGTGAATGAAGCGCTGAACGCCGGGACGCCGTTCACCGATGCAGGACTCGCCGACAGCTTGAAGAACGGACAGCATATTCGAAATCGCCAGCGTAAGAACGACTACGGATTTACCTTTGGCGGGCCGATCTACCTTCCCAAGATCTATGACGGCCACGACCGGAGTTTCTTCTTTTTCAGCTTTGAGCAGTACCGTGAATCCCTGAACGTGGGGACGGGAATTACGACGGTCCCGACTGCGGCTTACCAAGCCGGCAACTTTGCCGGCGCCCTGGGAGGTCCGCTACCTCTCTTGGACCCATTGGGCCGCCAGGTTTTCCAGAATCAGATCTTCGATCCGAACTCGCAGACCACCGCGTCGGATGGCTCCCTGGTCCGCACGCCGTTTCCCGGCAATGCCATTCCGACGGGTTCCATCGATCCGGTGGCGGCCAAAGTTCAGGCCATGCTGCCGCAACCAACGGGGTCCACAAAAACAAATAACTACACTATCCCCGCATACAGCAATTTCCGGCACACCACCATTCCATCCTTCAAGCTGGACCACAATCTCAGTTCCAGGATCAAGTTGTCCGCATATTTTTCCTACACCCACACGGTGTCGCCCAACGCCAATGGGTTCACGCAAGTGTTTACCAGCGCGGAGCCCTCCGACACCGAGTCGACCACCACGCGGATCAACTATGACCAGACCATCTCGCCTACCATGCTGCTGCATTTGGGGATTGGCCTGTTGAATACCAATCGGCCCGCGATTCCTCCGAGCTTCGACCAGGGCCAGTTTTGGACGCCGAACCAGCAGTTCTATATCAATCAGTTTCCGAACATCATCGGCTTGAACGATCTCTTCAATGGCGGCAACAATATCGGCTTGGGCTCGGGCTTCGGGGCCACCTTCATCAAGGACGTGAAGCCTACGGGAAACGCCAGCCTCACTTGGGTTAAGGGTAACCACACCATCAAGCTGGGCGGGGAAATGGTGGTCGAGGGGATTCCCACGCTGAACACCTCCCGCGCCAACGGTGTGATCACCTTCGGCGCACAGCAGACCGGCGAGCCCTGGGAACTGGGTAAGAATTTGAACGGCCTTACCACGGGATTCGGCTACGCCAGCTTCCTGCTCGGCGCGGTGGGCGGGCTCAATATTACTCCGGTCGCAGAAACGCGGCTGGGTAACCACTCCTTCTCCATGTTCCTTCAGGACACCTGGAAGGTCACGCGCAGGCTGACTCTCGACTACGGACTGCGCTACGACTACCAAACGGAACTAAAGGAGCAGTACGGCCGGATGCAGAACGCCGCGTTTAATACCCCCAACCCCAACGCGGGGAACCGCAACGGCACCGTGATTTACGAAGGCGACGGTGGGGGCCGCTGCAACTGCAATTTCCAGAGTAATTATCCGTACGCCATCGGACCGCGATTCGGCCTTGCCTATCAGCTTAATAGCAAGACAGTGTTCCGCGCCGGTGCCGGTCTAGCTTACGGAACCGCTCCCAACAACGCCTTCCTTTCCTACAGCGTGAATGACTTCTACCCCGTGACGCCGGCCTACGGACAAGTCGTCAGCCAACTGAAGGATGGGAATCCGTACCAGGTGGGGAACCCCTTCGGCAACCCTCCCTTCCACTATCCGGACTTTACTCCGCATTTCCCGTTCCCGACCGCTCCCGGGGTGGTTCCTCCGGTGACGGTGTTTATCTCGATCGATCGCAACGCTGGCCGGCCGCCACGCATTTTCCAATGGAGCCTGGGGCTGCAACGTGAGATTACGCGCGACCTGGTGGTGGAGGCAGCCTATGTCGGGAACCGCGGAGTATGGTGGACGGCTCCTCTTCTGGCGACGCAGAATTACAACGCTCTTCAACCCGGGGATCTGGCGAAAGTCGGGATCGATCTGACCAACCCCGGCGATCGCGCTCTGCTGACCCAGCCCATTGCCTCCGCTACGGTGATAGCCAGGTTCCCTTATCTGGCCAATCCCAATAACGTCTACCCTGGATTCCCCAATAACCAGCAGTTGATCCAAGCCCTGAAGCCTTATCCGCAATGGCTGGGAATCCCACCCTTCCTGGGGCCGCCACTGGGCGACACTTGGTACGATTCGCTCCAGGCGAAGGTGACCAAGCGGTACTCTCATGGACTGTCTGTCCAGGGCGCCTTCACCTGGCAGAAAGAGCTGACACTGGGCGTCAACTCAGACACGTCGTATCTGACGCCCCAGGCGCCGCTGATCAATGACGTATTTAACTACGCCCAAAACAAGCAGCTTTCGGGCTTCAGCCGGCCCTTGCAGTTGATCATCTCCACCAACTACACAACGCCCGGATTCGGTGGGGACAGCACGCCGATGAGAGCCATGTCGTGGGCAGTACGGGACTGGACCTTTGGCGCCGTGCTCCGCTATCAGAGCGGGCAGCTGCTTCGTATTCCCGCTTCCAACAATCAATTGCTGACCCAGTTGGGCCGCGGGCCCTCGAATAACCCTGCGCTGTGGGGGGGCGGGGCCACCTTCGTAAACCGTGTTAACGGGGTGCCATTGTTCCTGCAGGACCCCAACTGCCACTGCTTCGACCCCACCCAGCAGCTAACGCTGAATCCGGCAGCCTGGCAGGATGTACCCGCCGGCCAGTTTGGCGCGGGGGCGCCGTACTATAACGACTACCGCTGGCAGCGCCAGCCCCAGGAGTCCTTCAACGTCGGCCGGAACTTCCGGCTGGCGAAAGAAGGCAGAGTCAATCTCAACATCCGCGCCGAGTTCCAGAACGTCTTTAACCGCGTGACGCTGTCCGCTCCGGGAGCGTGCTTCCTGTGCGGTGGGAACGTCTCCAACGCTGCTCAACCGACGCTCCGCAACAACCCTGGGGGGGCGCTTTCGTCAGGATTTGGATGGGCGAGCACGCTCAATGGCTTCGGAACCAATCCCCGGTCGGGCCAGATCGTGGCGCGTCTCACGTTCTAAACTAACCGCACTCTAGTTCCATCTCGCCGCTTCCCATATCGGAGGCGGCGAGTCTGTTTTGGCGGGCCATTTTTCGTTATGGAATTCAGTATAAATGCCATATTTCATACCGATTTAGGGAGAGTTGGGTAGGGGAGGCTCTTTTTGTTTTTTATGTTGACGGGTTGAAATGTTACAGGTATACTTGCAGGCTGTTAGGCGCAGGTCTGTTCTGTAGGGGTTGGATCAGCCTGCCACGTTGTCAAAAAGGGGACTTCAAAACATGCGATCCATGCGGATTTCATTCGGTCTACTGCTTTGCGCTCTGTTCGCGTTCGGCCAAAGCGATCGAGGTACCATCACCGGAACCATTCTGGATCCGGCCGGCGCTGTGGTGCCGAATGTTCCCATCGAAGCCAAGAATTCCGGCACCGGTGCGGTCCTCCGAGTCTCGGCGTCCGGCACCGGCAATTACACCATCTCCAACATGCCAGTCGGCACGTACGAAATTACGGTGGCGGCGCAGGGATTCAAGAAGGCAGTTCGAGCGGGCGTTGAGGTTTCCGCCAACACTACGTTCGCCGTGGACTTCACGCTCCAAGTTGGCGCCACTACGGAATCGGTGACGATCACCGAGCAAACTCCTCTCTTAAAGACGGAGAGCGGCGAGGTGAGCCACAACGTCACCACCGATACTCTGAACAACATCCCCATTCTTACCATTGGCGGCAACGCGGCGGGTGTTCGCAACCCTCTGGCGGCGCTGCAAATGATCCCGGGCGCATCGTATTCGAACGACGCCGTGCTTCGCGTTAATGGGCTGCCTTCCAGCTCGCAAAGCATCCGCATTGAGGGCCAGGACGCGACCAGCGGCTTCTGGAAACAGATCAACTCCGGCAACCAGACCGGCGTCGACGCGATTCAGGAAATCTCGATTGAGACCTCCAACTTTGCGGCCGAATTCGGTCAGGCGGGTGGTGGTTACATCAACTACACCATGAAGTCCGGCACCAACCAGTACCACGGCAGCGCTTTTGAGTATCTGGTCAACGACGCGTTTAACGCGGGTACCTTTAACACAAATGCGGGTTTGACCAACTCGCTGAGGAACGGCCAGCTGGTGCGTAATTCAAACCGCCGCCACGATTTCGGCGGCACCTTCGGCGGTCCGATCAACATCCCCAAGGTATACGACGGCCATGACAGGAGCTTCTTCTTCTTCAGTTATGAGCAGTTCATCCAGAAGACCCTGACCACCAATCTCATTAACACCGTTCCTACCGCGGCCTACCAACAAGGCAACTTTAGCTCGGCTCTAAACCCTCAGCTCACGCTCCTCGGCGTCCCCCAGTTCGATGCGAATAACAACCCCCTGATCGCCAACCAGCCTTACGATCCGAGAACCCAGTCGACCGTCAACGGGCAGGTGGTTCGGCTGCCGTACGTGAACAATACGATACCGGTGACGCAGATGGATCCCGCGTCCCTGAAGGTCCAGGCTCTCTTTCCGCAGCCCACTAACCCAACCGCACTCATCAACAACTACAACGTTCCCGGCTTCTACAACTTCACTCACACCAAGCTCCCGACATTGAAGCTGGATCATAACTTGAGCGCGACCAAGAGGGTCTCTTTCTTCTACTCCGCCAACCGGCAAGTTTCGCCGGCGGCGAATGGCTATACGCAGTCTTTCAGCGCGGCGGAGCCCACCAACAGCTTGTCGCAAACCACCCGAATTAACTACGATCAGACCATCACTCCCACGCTACTGTTGCACGTCGGCGCGGGACTGCTGCAGACCACTCTCTACACCCTTCCGTCGGCCACTTACGACAATAGCCAGCTATTCGGCACTAACCAGTTTTACCTCCCCGGCGTATTTCCGAACATAGGGGGCACCTCGGATCTCAGCAAAGGCGGAGCCAGCCTCAACGGGGGCCTAGGAGTAGGATTCGCCGCTCTTTTCCAGAAGGACACTAAGCCCACCTTCACCGCCAGCGTCACCTGGGTCAAGGGCAACCATACTTTCAAGTTCGGCGGCGAAGCGATTTTCGAAGGCCTGCCGATTGCAAACGGCTCGCGCTCCAATGGGATTTTCGGGTTTGGCCAAGCGGAAACGGCCGACCCGTTCGCAACGGGGATCGCGTTTCAGAACGGCTCGACCGGATTCGCATATGCCAGCTTCCTGACGGGCGCCTACAGCAGCCTAAACTTGTCGCCGCAGGATACCCTCCGGCTGGGCAACCACAGTTTTGGGATGTACGCGCAAGACACCTGGAAGGTCACCCGCAAGCTGACCGTCGACCTCGGCCTCCGCTACGACTACGAAACGCTTCTTGCAGAGCAGCACGGACGCATGCAGGACGCCGCGTTTAACACACCGAACGCCGCCATCGGCGGGCGGATCGGCGCGGTGATCTACGGCGGTAATAGCAGCACGCCCTTGAACAAGAATTACCCCTTCGCCATCGGTCCGCGTCTGGGAATCGCCTACCAAATCAACAGCAAGACCGTGCTCCGCATGGGTGCGGGCGTCTCGTACACATCTTCGCCCAATAATGCGTTTCTGACCTACAGCGTGCCGGATTTCTACACCTACACCAATCAGAATGTCGCGGGTATCCCGGCCGGCCTGCTGAAAAACGGCAACCCCTTCGCCCCGGGAAATTCGTTCGGCAACAAACCATTGGTATGGCCGGATTTCTCGGCGCACTATCCGTTCCAGACTGCTCCCGGGTACATTCCTCCGCAGTCGCCCTTCATTTCGATCGACAAGAACGCGGGGCGGCCTGGACGCATCATGCAGTGGAGCATCGGTCTCCAGCGGGAGCTCACCAGCGGAACTGTACTTGACGTTTCCTATGTGGGTAACCGTGGGGCGTGGTTTACCGCGCCGCTGCTTGCTACCACCACCTACAACGCTCTGACGCCCGCGGACATTACCAAGGCCGGTTTGAGCCTTAACAGCCCCACGGACTTGGCGCTGCTCACCACGCCGATCAGCTCTCCGCTGGTGCAGGCACGTTTCCCGAGTTTGGCGATTCAGACGCTGCCGTCCGGATTGCAGACTGTCCCTTCGGTGTATGCCGGCTTCCCCGCCACTCAACAGCTTGGTCAAGCGTTGCGCCCGTATCCGCAGTGGTTCGGCGTGCCTCCATTCCTCGGTCCTCCGCTGGGCGATACCTGGTATGATTCGCTGCAGGTCAAAGTGACCAAGCGTTACTCGCACGGCCTGAGCGCCCAGTACGCCTTCGTGTGGCAAAAGGAACTGGTCAACGGAACTGGGTCGGATACCTCGTATCTGACGCCCGGTGCTCCGCGCGTAAACGATGTATTCAACTACGCGCAGAACAAACAGCTTTCGGGTTTCAGCCGCCCGCTGGTGAGCACCATCTCGCTGAACTATCAAACGCCCAAAGTTCGCGGCGACGGCATGGCCATGAAGTCTCTCTCCTGGGTTAGCAGAGACTGGGTGGTAGGCGCTCTGCTGAAGTATCAGAGCGGCGCTTTGATCGCTACCCCTAACGCTAACAATAACTTTCTGAGCCAGATGCAGCGCGGCCCGGCCAACAACCCCGCTGTGTGGGGCGGCGGGAGCACCTACCAGACCGAAGTTCCGGGTCAGCCGTTGTTCTTGCAGGATCCGAATTGCCACTGCTTCGATCCCACCACGACTCTGGTACTAAATCCGGCTGCTTGGCAGGATGTCCCCGCCGGTCAATACGGGCCCGGCGCGCCGTACTATAACAACTACCGCTGGCAGCGTCAGCCGTCCGAATCGATCAGCCTGGGCCGCCTCTTCCCGCTCGCCAAAGAAGGCAGGGTCAACCTGAACGTCCGCATTGAGTTCCAGAACGCCCTCAATCGGACCACTCTATCGTCGCCGACGGCCACCAATCCGACCGCTACAACTCTCAGAACAAATACGTTCTCGAGCGGAGCGCCCGGCGCACTTTCGTCCGCGTTCGGATTTGTGAATTCGTTTAATGGAGCGGGCGCTACTCCGCGTAGCGGCCAGATCGTCGCCAGACTGCAGTTCTAAGCGGATCCTAGCTAGTACATCTCGCCGCTTCCGGATACCCGGGAGCGGCGAGTTTGTTTTTGGGATCCGGGATGTTTGACCCTGTGTGCGCACGGTGATAACGTCGGGAGAGCTGGAGGCGTCATGAAACGCACAGGTATTGATCGACGGTCGTTTCTTCGGGTAACTTCCCTGGCCGGCGGCGGCATGCTGCTCGGCTTGTACCGTACGCCGCTCGTCGCCCAAGGGCAGGGGCAAGGTCCGGCCACTGGCTTCAAGGCCGACGCCTTTATCCACATCGCCGCTGACGGGACCATAACGATCATGGCGAAGAATCCGGAAGTCGGCCAGGGCTCCCAGACCCACTTGCCGATGATCATCGCCGATGAGTTGGACGTCGATTGGAAGGACGTCAAGGTCCAACTAGCCGATCTAGATCAGGCCAAGTACGGTCCGCAATCGGCGGGCGGCAGCAACTCGACGCCCACGAATTGGGATCCGCTGCGCTTGGTCGGCGCCACCGGAAGGCAGATGATGCTCACGGCCGCCGCGCAGACCTGGAATGTGCCCGAATCGGAATGTGCGACCGGCTCGGGAAAGGTGACGCATCGGCCCAGCAACCGCACGGTAGGCTACGGCGCGCTGGCGGCCAAGGCTACCACGCTGCCTCTGCCCGATCCGAAGGCAGTCAAGCTCAAGGACGCCAAGGATTACAAGATCATCGGCCAATCGATGGTTGGCGTGGACGTGGCGTCGATCGTAACCGGCAAACCCATCTTCAGCATCGATTTTACGGTTCCCGGCATGCTATTCGCCGTGTTCGAGAAGTGTCCGGTGTTCGGCGGCAAGGCGAAGTCCGCCAATATAGACGCGATTAAAGCCATGCCCGGCGTGCGCCACGCGT
>Ga0207694_10000709_pt1 | contig 29966 bp, 24 predicted proteins | sample KBSC34metaG_FD_184353 | JGI IMG/M metagenome (GOLD analysis project Ga0207694, IMG submission 184353) | Corn rhizosphere microbial communities from Kellogg Biological Station, Michigan, USA - KBS C3-4 metaG (SPAdes) (version 2) | ecosystem: Host-associated > Plants > Roots > Rhizosphere > Soil... | reverse complement strand
CACCGGCGTGCCGTTCTTTACCATGATCATGGCGGTGTCGTGCATATAGATGCCGCCCAGCACCTCGTCATTGACGAGCGCGGTCTGCATCGTGCCCTCGTCCTGCCACCACAGCTTCACATTGCCCTTCAGCTCGCTGATCTTGGCGATCACCCTGTCGATCCCCTCTTCGGTCAGCAGCACATCGATGCCGCCGAAATAGGTCGCGGCGGTCAGCTCGAAGATCTGCGAGGTACTGCCGTTCATGATGCCCCAGGCATTGGGGTGCTTGTCCCACAGAGCGGTCCAGCTGTCGGGAGCAGGCTTCAGCTCCTCCGGATTGATCACGAAGGTCATGTACCAGGACATGGCGGCGACATTGTCGAAGGCCGGTTGCGGCTCCTGGAACTTGGCCATCAGCTGGGTGAAATTCACGATGGCGGTTTTGTCCAACCCGCGCCAGATGCCCTGGGCCCGGCCGCGCAGCACGTCGATCGCGCCCAGGCAGCAAATATCCATCGGCGGGCTGCCGGCCTTGTTCGACGCCGCCAGCTGGAACAGGAACTGCGCCCCCTCAGGCTGCTCGATCGACTGGACCTGGATGCCGGTCGCCTTGGTGAAGGCCGGAAAGACATGCTGGGCGAACATCCGCTCGAAATAGCCCCCGAACGTCGAGATGCGGATGCTGCGCTCAGCCGCTTGGGTCCGGCGGATAAAGGGCATCGGCAGGGCCGCCGCGGCGACCGCCGCCCCCGCCCCGCGCAGGATCGCGCGCCGGGAGGTCTTCGCGGGGGAGAAGGATGGTTCCGTCATTTCAGAGGCTCCAAAACGAAGGTCTTCGGGGCTTGAGGTTGGTCGGCGGGAGCGGCAACGGGCAATGACAAGCTCGGCAAGATCAGTTGACGGATCGCGAAACTATCCGATCACCCCGCGCCTATTTCGTGGCCAGCCGTGCCCAATCGCTTGGCACGCGCATCCGGCGGCGGCGCGGGCGGGAGGCTGTCCAGATGATCCAGCAAGGCGGCGACATGCGGGGATGAGGTGCCGCTGCGGGTCACGAGCTCGATATCGGTCGAGAAGCCGAACACCTCGGGCAGGATCACGCGGAACTTGTTGAGCCGCCAGATCGACTGGACCAGATGGTCCGGCAGGGTGCCGAGGAAGCAGCCCGTGCTGATCAAGGTCGCGACCGCCTCCATCGAATCGACCTGGGCGGTCTTCACCAGCGAACCCTCGGAGCGGAAGCGGTCGAAGTCGTCCAGGAAGGTATAGCCGGCATAGTCGCAGCGATGGATATCCTCCAGCCGGATCTCCGGCTTGTCGTAGAGCGGGTGATCCTGCGAGCAGTACATGTTGCAGTTCTCGCGATAGAGGAACCGGTAATCGAGCTGGTTGATGTGGCGGCGGCCGATCACCATTCCGGCATGGAGATTGCCGTCGAGCAGCCCTTGCTCGATCACGTTCGAGGTCGCGGTGATGACGTTGTATTCGACGAACGGGTGCTTCTTCTTGTAGGTCCGTAAGATCTCCGGCATCGGCTGGTGGCCGTCGGTGATCACCGTGTCGATCATGCCGATATTGAGCGTGCCGGTGAGGTCGGAATGGATCGAGCGGATGGAGGCTTCGAACCGCTCGAGATCGGCGACCAGCTGCAGGCTGGACGAATAGACCTGGCGGCCCTGGTCGGTAAGGGAGAAGCCGACCCGCCCGCGCCGGCACAGCCGCACGCCAAGCCTTGTCTCCAGATCCTTGATGTAGCGGCTGATCGACGGCAGGCCGAGCTGGAGCTCGGACTCCGCGGCGGCGAACCCGCCGCAGCGGACGACGGCGCAGAAGACGCGCAGCAGGCGGATGTCTCCATCGCTGATCTTGCCGTTAAAGGTGCGGGGATTAAGCCTCATTAGTTTCGATCCTCGGCAATAATCGTTGCGCAACTCGTCATTCTCGTCCGCCCCGAAATCGTGCAAAGCCTATGCCAGCTTTGATGCGCTGCAGCATCGCAGGACAGCCGAGGGGAAATGACCGAGCCCAAGAATGCCAAGCGGCCCATGATCGTCGGCAGGCCGGCCCTGATCATGGTCGACTTCCAGGGCGGCGACGGCACCTACATTCCCGGCCGGGAAGGCGGTGTGCCGACGATGAGCGGTCCCGACGAACGGAAACAGCGCTGGGCCCGGGCGCGCGAGCTCGTCACCGCCGCGCGGGCAGCGGGCGTGCCGGTGATCTTCATCCAGGAGGTCCACCGCCCCGACGGCATCGATTTCGGCCGGGAGCTGGACGGGGCCGAGGACGTGCATGCGATCGAGGGGCTGAAATCGACCGAGATCGCCGCCGCCGAGGTCGATTTCCGGCCCGGCGACTATCACGTGCCGAAGCGGCGCTATTCCGCCTTCTACGGCACCGATTTCGAGATTCTGCTCAAAGGCCTGAAGGTCCAGACCCTGATCCTGACCGGCGGGCTGACGGATGTCTGCGTCCATTACACCTTCGTGGACGGGCATCAGGGCGATTATCACTGCCGCGTGGTCGAGGATTGCGTCGGCGGCTCTAGCCGTGCGGCGCACGAGGCGTCGCTCAACGCCATGGAATATCTGCAGGCCGGGGCGCGGCGGACCAGCGATGAAATACTGGCCGCGCTCAAGACGATGACACCGGCACAGGCCGCTTAGGGATCCCGGGGAGGGAAGGCCGGGCGGACCAACGCCCGGCCCACATTACTGGAGAACAGGATGCTTGAGATCGCGGAGCGGTGGTTCGAGATCGAAAGGCTGACCGACGGCATCACCCGCATCTGGGAGCCGCACGTCATCCGCGTCGCCCAATGCAATATCTGGCATGTGCGCGGCCGCGACCGCGACCTGATCATCGATACCGGCATGGGCATGGCGAGCCTGTCGGACGCCGCCCGCCATCTGTTCGACAAGCCCTTGAGCGCCGTCGCCACCCACACGCATTACGACCATGTGGGTTCGCTGCACGAGTTCGAGGACCGCATCGCCCATCCGGCCGAGGCGGAGACGCTGGCCCGCCCCTCGGAGACGTTCAGCATCTTCCGTGAGGACCATGCGCCCGAAGCCATCGCGTCGCTGGAGCGGGCCGGCTACGAGATCGGCCCGACCTTCATCACCGCCCTGCCCCATGCCGATTTCAACATGACCGAGTTCACCTTCCCCGCCGCCCCGGCGACACGGCTGGTGGCGGAAGGCGACGTGATCGACCTGGGCGACCGGGTGTTCGAGGTGATGCACCTGCCCGGCCATTCGCCAGGCAGCATCGGCCTGTGGGAAGCCGCGACCGGCATATTGTTCTCAGGCGACGCGATCTATGACGGGCCCCTGCTGGACGAGATCCCCGGCAGCGACATCGCCGTCTATTGCGCGACCATGACGCGCCTGACGCAATTGCCGGCGCGGGTCGTCCATGCCGGGCACGACCCGAGCTTCGACGGGCGCCGGCTTAAGGAACTGGCCTGGGAGTATCTGAAGCGGCGGGCTTAACGCCTGCTGACCTGCACGCCGGCGTTGGCGGCCTGCGGCTTGGAGATGTCTTCCCCTTTCGGGGAGACCGCCGCCGCGATCGGCTTCACGTTGGGATCGCGCGGCTTGACCGCCAGGATGACGATATCGTCGTCATCGCTCGCCGCGGCCATCGTCATTTGAAACGGCAGCGCCACGACGGAAACGGCGCAGAAGAACAGTGCCCATTTCATTTGCCCACCTCATGCATCGGCCATCCAACCGGGACAGCCAATGCAATCGGTGGGCCAACCGGCGCTTAGCTGTTGGGCGAGTGGGCGACGGTGAAGCGGGCGAGCTGCTGCTTCGGCGTGTCCCAGGTCGGGGCAAGCTGGGCCGCCTTGCGATAGTCGAGATAGGCGCCCTTCATATCCCCATCGTCCTCGCGCGCCATGGCGCGGTCGAAATAGACGACCTCGGGATGGGACGGGTTCAGCGCGATGGCGTCGGAGAAGGCCTGGCCTGCCTCTTTGTTTCGCTTCACCGCGCTGAGCGCGATGCCGCGATTGATATGGGCCTGCGCAATGCCGGCCTTTGCATGGATCGCCGCGTCGCTGTCAGCCAGGGCCGCGTCATACTGCTGAAACGCCAGATGCAGCACGCTGCGATTGACATAGGCCGCGGCCAGCTCGTCCCGCATGCCCTTGGCCTTGTCCACCGCCTGGTCGCAGACCTTCACGCTCCATTTGGCCACGGCTTCGCCAGCACCGGCACGGGCGGCATAATCCGAGCATTGCTGCATCGGGTCAGGGCTCAACGGCAAAATGCTGTCGTAGGCCGAGGCTTTCATGACCGGCATCGCGGCAACGGCGCAGGCAGTGGCCAGCGTCAGCAACTTAAAATTCATCTCAACTTCCCCAATCGCATCGGTTCGATGGATGAAAGCTAGGCCAGGCCGCGACAAAAAACAAGGAAATTGCACAAAGATTCATCAGTTTGTGCTCAAGACATAAGCAGATTGTGTACAGTTTTGGCATCGCAGCAAGCACGGATCGGCTGCATTCCCGCGGGCCTCGCGGTATCCGGCGTTGCGCCGCACAGTGCGCAGAAAACTTGCAGACCGGCGATGCTCAGGCCGGCTCTTTCAGTTCGATCTCGACGAATACGAACTCAGAATCGGAATCGTTGACGACGTCGTGCTCGACGCCGGTCTCGCGGGCATAGCTGATGCCGGTGGTCAGTTCCGCATGGCGGCTCACGCCGCCGGGCTCCTCGAGCAGCAACCGGCCGGTGGTCATCGGCACGACGACATAGTCGTGCGCATGACGATGCCAGCCGGTGGCGGCGCCGGGTGCGAACCGCCACTCGGTGACGCGCAGCCGGGCGTTATCGACCTGGACCGTCGGAACGGCTGCCGGGCGCGCCATGGTTCACATCGGCGTGGGGTAGAGGATGAAGTCCTTGTGGATGTCGAGTTGCGCCCCGCTCATCTTGTGCATGGAGGCTTGAAGCTGGAGCAGATCCGCGTAGGGCAGCTCCAAAGGATGCTCGTTCGGGTGGCTGGGCGTGTGCATCGGATAGTCCTGCCCCGGCTTGGCGGTCATCTCGATATGGTTTCCCATGACCCAGGAGACGGGATGGGTCCTGGTGAAGGTCACGATCCGGTCGACCGTATCGCGAAAGGCCTCGAAATTGCCGCCGGTGACATAAAGGCGCCCCGGATAGAGCTCGTCACCCATCTGCAGGAACCTGGTTTCCGGATCGTAGACCGTGATCTCCGCCGGCTCGTGGCCCGGCGACGGGATGACCGAAAGCACGCGCCCGCCGAGATCGAACGGCACGATCTCGCCCGGCCAGTTCCTGATGCCGAAGAAGGCGGCGACATCCTCAGGCTTGTGGCCGACGACGGTGACGTTCGGATCGCCGGCGAACTCCGCATCGCCGGCGATATGGTCGCCATGGGCATGCGTATGGGCGACGACCAGCGGGATGGAGGCCTTGCCTTTGGACGCCAGCCATTTGGCGATCACCCCGTCGATCGTCGGCCTGATCTTCAGCCCCCCTGCCCCGCTATCGAGCAGCAGGGCCTTGTCGGTGCCGAAGAACAGATAGAGGAACGGCCCTTCGAAATTGGTCTTGATCGACTGGCGGATGACGAACGTGTTCGCATCCACCTGCTGCACCTGCATCTCGGGCTCGGGCCCGTGCGCGGCATCGATCCATTTCTCGGCGAAGAGCGGCTTCTTGGTCTGCGCCTGGGCGGCGGTGCAGGCGAGGATGATGGCCCCCGCCGCCAACCCGATCGTTTTCAGGCGCTGCATCAGAACTTCACCTCCGCAGATACGCCGAATATCTGCGGCGTCGGCGTGTAGCCCTCGGCGACGAAATTGTCGGCCGGGCGCTGAATGACCTTCCGCTCGTTGAACAGGTTCTTGGTGAAGACCGAGAATTCCCAGTTGTCATAGGTCACGCCGATGCTGGCCCCGAACAGGTTGTAGGTTGGGCGCTGATAGTCCTGATTGTCGCGGACGAACGTGCCATGGCTGGCGCCGATGAACTGCCAGTTGGCGCGGGCGAAGAAGCCATACAGGTCCGTCAGCTGCTTCTCGTAATCGGCCGACAGCGTGACCGACCATTTCGGCGAACCGGGGACGATGTCGCCGTTGCGCACGCCCAGGCTGGGCACCGCCTCGGTGAAGGTGGCGTCGTCATAGACCCCGGTGAAGCCGAGGGTCAGGTCGGGTGTCACCCGGTCCAGGACCTCGGTTTCGAAACCGACGCTGCGGGCGTGGCCGACATTGGCGAAATAGTCGAAGCCGCAGGTTTTGAGCGGCACGTCGAGCTGGATCTTGTCCCACTCGATGTCATAGGCGGACACGTTGACGGAGAGCTGGTTCTCGAAGAACCGGCTTTTGGCGCCGACCTCATAGTTCCACAATTTATCCGGCTGGTAATTGTCCGGTGCCTGGTCCAGGCCGAAGGCATGGAGGTCGACGGCGCACTGCACCGCGGGAACGGGCGCGTTGATTCCGCCCAGGCGATAGCCCTTGGACACGTTCACATAGGTGGTCGTGCTTTCGGAAACGTCATACGTCGCGGCGAATTTCGGCGTCAGCGCATAGGCCTTGGTGTTGCCGCTGGAGAATGGCGTGGAGGCGAAGAAGCCGCCGGACGTATTCGTCGCCGAATCGCGGCCGTAGAGATAACGAAGGCCCGCGGTCAGCTTGAACTCGGGCAGGACATAGTAGGAAACCTCGCCGAAGGCCGCATATTGCCGGTCGTCCAGCCGGTTGACGAAGTCATAGAACAGGTCGTTGGGGGTCGCGACGCCCAGCGCGTCGATCGGCGGCTCACCGTAGAAATGCTGGAAGGTCGCGTTGAAGTCGGTAACGTACTGAGCAGACGTGCCCAGATATTTGGCGTCCGAATAATACAGGCCGGCGATCCAGGTGATCGGCAGGCCGCCGCCGTTCGGATCGTAGGGCTTGGAAACCAGGCGGATTTCCTCGGTCGCCTGCCGGCTGTTGAGCGAGTTGTAGACCGGCCCAGGCAGGGCGCCCAGCGCATCGCCATGCATCTTCCCGTCGGTACCGGTGATGCCGAGGATGCTGTCGACGAAATAGCCGACGAACTCGCTGTTGAAATAGGTGCCGTCGGTCGTGCGCGGGAAATGGCGATAGGCGTAGGACGAGACAGAGGTCAGGTCGGCCCAGCCAAGATCGTAATTGATCTTGATGCTGGGGACCGCCAGCGTATCGGTACCGCCTTCGGGCACCAGCTTGGTGGTGACGTAGTTCGAATTGTCGAGATCGACCAGGCCGGTATCGGCGATGTGGGTCCGCTGCATGAATACCGACGGCGTGATCGTCAGGTCCGGTGTCACGTCCCACCGCATCGTCGCCTTGATGACGTTCGAGCGATCGCCGTTGATGCCGCGTTTGTCGAGCACCCCACCGATCGTTTCATGATCGACGAAGCCGCTGTCCTGCGTGGTTTCGAAACCGATGCGCAGCCCCAGAGTATCGGTGACGATCGGCACGTTCACCACGCCGCGGAAGACGTAGTTGAGGCCGCCATGCTCGGTCTCCGACAGCTCGCTATAGGCGTTGCCCTGATAGGTGCTGAGGCTGACCGGGTTCGAAACCAGGCGGATCGTGCCGCCCATCGAACTTGCGCCGTACAGCGTGCCCTGCGGCCCGCGCAGCACCTCGCTCTGCGACAGATCGAACAGCAGCGGTTCGGGCTGGCCGGCATAGAAGGAATTGTTGCGGATGGTGATCGGGGTGTCGTCCAGATAAACGGAAACCGTCGGCTGGCCGATGGTCGAGCTGATGCCGCGAATCTCCAGATTGCTGAGCCCCGGACCGCCGCCGTTGCTGAAGGACAGGCCCGGTATGTTGCGGCCCAGGTCGGCATAGTCGTCGATATGCTGCGCCTGAAGCTGCGTGCCGGTGAAGACGGAAATGCTTTGCGGAACGGCCTTCAGGTTCTCGGTCCGCTTCGTCGAGGTGACGACGATTTCCTCAAGCTGCGAAGCCGCCGGCGGAGCCGCCTGATCCTGCGCATAGGCGACGGTCAGTGCCAATGAGGGACCGAGATATGCTGCGGCGCACAACAACCCGAAACGCAGCCTGTTCCGCCTGACATCCATCGCTCGCCTCCTTATCCATCTCAGGGTTTCTGAGAATTTTTGATAATCGAGCGTAACCGCGAACAGTGTCACGATGCATAACGTTGTTCACAATTTTAGTTGCAGCGCAGCGAAAGTTTCAGGCCTCCGCAAAAGCCGCTTTTCTGGCGATCGGCAGGTCGTATGTGATCGTCGCGCCATAGCGCCCCGGCGCGTCCGGATCGATGCGGACCTTGTCGAAGGTCAGCACCCGCGTCGCCAGGGTGAAGGCCTCCTTGAGGTCGTGCGAGACCATGAAGACCGTAATCTTTTCCTCCTGCCACAGCCGGGTGGTGAGTTCGTACATCTGCTGCTTGGTTCCGGGGTCGAGCGCACCAAACGGTTCGTCGAGCAGCAGCAGCTTGGGCCGGCGGATCAGGGTCTGGGCGATGGCGAGACGCTGCTGCATGCCGCCGGACAATTGGGCCGGATACTTGTCGCGCGCGCCATCCAAGCCGACCGATTCGATGCAACGCTCGGCCTCCTCGATAGCCCGCCGGCGGGCCGCGCCGAACAGCTTGCCAAGCCCCGGCGACCGGGCGAATTCGAGACCGAGGATCACGTTCTGGATCACGGTCAGATGCGGGAAGACCGAATAGCGCTGGAAAACGATGCCGCGGTCCGGCCCCGGCTCGGGCGGCAACGCGTTCCCGTCTAGGAGGATGGCGCCTTTGGTCGGCCGCTCCATCGACAGAAGCAGGCGCAGGAAGGTGGTCTTGCCGCAGCCCGACGGGCCGATCAGGACATTGAACGAGCCGGAGGGGATTTCGAGATTGACCCGCTCCAGCACCACCTGTCCCGGATATTCCATCCACAGATCGCGGACCGAGACTTGGCTCATGATTGGGGGCTCATGATGTCGCCGTCAGCCAGGGGAAGCAGCGCCGGTTGAACAGGCGCAGCAGCCAGTCCATGACGAAGGCCAGCAGCGTGATCCAGGCGACATAGGGCAGGATCACATCCATCGCCAGATAGCGGCGCATCAGGAAGATGCGGTAGCCCAGCCCGTCCTGGGCGGCGATGGCCTCGGCCGAGATCAGGAACAGCCAGGCCGGGCCGAGCGAGAGGCGCAGGGAATCCGCCAGCCTGGGCACGATCTGGGGCAGAACCACCCGCAGGATGATCTGCCAGGTCGAGGCGCCCAGCGTCTCGGCCTTGATGATGAGCTCCCCCGGCATCTCGGCGATACGCAACGCCAGGTCGCGGATCAGGAAGGGGGTGATGCCGATGGCGATCAGCACCACCTTGGACAACTCGTCCAGCCCGAAGACGATGAACAGGATCGGCAGCACCGCCATGGGTGGGATCATCGACAGCACGGCGATGAAGGGCGACAGACCGGCGCGCAGATAGGGGATGACGCCGGTCGCCACGCCGAAAGCCAGCCCCAGGACCGTGGACGCGCCAAGGCCGAAGGCCAGCCGCCGCAGGGATGAGAGCGTATCGAGCCACAGCAATATCTGCCCGGTCCGCATATCGCGGTCGATCGCCACCCGCCGGATGGCAGCGCCGAAGCTGGATAGGCCCGGCAGAAGCTTGTCGTTCGGGTTTTCGGCCAGCCGCAGCGCCGAAAACACGAAATACACGGCCACCGCCGCGATGAACGGAGCCGCCCCCCAGGCGATCCGCCCGCCGCGGCTGGGCCGCAGATTGATCAGCCGATGTTTCATTGAAAAATGGGCTTCAAAGCTTGTGCGCCGCCGCCAGCTTCATGAACTGATCGTCGAAGCGCAGCTTCACATTGCCCTTGTCGCCCAGCACGGTACCGTCCGGAAACTGGATGCCGACGGCATCCGCGGACGCCGCCCCCTGCCCAAGAAGCCCGTGATCGAAGGAGAATTTGCGGACCAGATCCATCGTCTTGGACAAGGCCGGGCTGTCGGCGAATGCGGCCGCATCGGCCGGATCGGCGAACAGATGGGTCGTCTCCAGCTGCTTGTCGAAACCGGCCAGGTCGGCACCGGAATCCTTGGCCATCTGCTCGTGCGAGGCCTGGGCCGCCGCGTCGTGGCCGGTCATCGTCGCCATCACCTCGTACCAGGCGCCGGTAAGCGCCATGGCAAGCTTGGGGTTATCCTTGATGGCGCCGGTCTTCAGCGCCAGCATGTCGACGATCTCGCCGGGCACCTGCGATGAATCGAAAACCTTCTCGGCGAGCGGATTCTTCATCACCTCGCCGACCTGCGGGTTCCAGGTGACGACGGCGCCGACATCCTTGGTGCCGAACGCGGCGACGATATCGGCGTCGGATGTGTTCACCAGCTTCGCGTCGCGTTCCGTCAGATGGACGGTGTCGAAGGCACGGGCCAGCAGATATTGCGAGACCGAAAGCTGGACCAGATTGACCGTCCGCCCGGCGATATCGGCCAGCTTCGGATGGTCGTCCGGGCTCTTGCGCTTCAGGATCACCGCATCGTTGCCGTTGGAATAATCGCCCAGGATGATCGCCGTGGTATCGACACCGCCCGCCGCGGGGATGGTCAGGCAATCCATGTTGGTGAGGACGACGCCGTCAAAGCCGCCGGCGGTGTACTGGTTGATCGATTCGACATAGTCGTTGACCTCGACCATCTCGATCTGGATGCCGTATTTATCGGCCCACTTCTTGAGGATTCCGGTCTCCGCCGCGTAAGGCCACGGCATCCAGCCGACATAGATCGACCAGGCGATACGGAACGAAGTCCTGGGCGCCGCCTCGGCCTGCCCCGCCAGCATCAGCCCGGCGGCGAGGGCCGCGCCGATCCATTTGTATGAACGCATGGGACGGCTCCTCACGGGTTGAAACGATATTTGGCACTGACGCCGACAGTCAGCGGCCGCACGGTGTAGCCTTCGATCACCGTGTTGAGCTCGGGCCGCTGGATGATGGTCCGGTCGTCGTTGAGGTTCTTGGCATAGAGCGAGACGTCATAACTCTCGGTCTCCAGCCCGACGCTGGCATTCAGCACGCCGTAGCTCGGATTGTAGTAGTCCGAGTTGCCGATCTGGTAGCTGCCGTTGGATCGGCCGGTCCAATCGTAGTCGGCATGGACGGTGACCGTCATGTCGCTGGACAGCGGATAGTCGTACTGGGCCGAGACGGTCAGCGTCTGGTACGGCACGTCGATCAGCCGCTGGCCGACGGCGACGGTCTGGGCATTGTTGGTCCGGGTGATCGCCGCATGCTGATAAGCGGCGGTAAGGCCCAGGGTCAGGTCGGGCAGCGGCCGATAGTTGGCTTCGAACTCCCCGCCATAGATCTCGGCATCGCCGACATTCAACGTCACGTAATAGCCGCAGGTCGGCAGATAGACCTGCTGCTGGATATTGTCCCAGTGCGTGTAATAGCCGGAGGCGTTGATCGACAGCCGGTTGTCGTCGAGCCGGTTCTTGGTGCCCAGCTCATAGGTCCACAATTTGTCGGATGCGAATTTCAGCGGGTCGCTCTTGATCCCCAGACTGTTGAAATCGCCATTACACACCGTCGTCGGCCCGAACGGCGCCGGGCTCGGCTCAGGCCCGCCGAGGCGGAAGCCCTTCGAGACCGAACCGTAGACGTTGGTGTCCGGCGTAACGTCATAGGTGAGGGTGAATTTCGGCGTGAAGGCGTAGGAATGCGCCTGCTGGTTGAACGGATTGAAATTGCCGATCTGGTAGAAGCCGTAGGTGTAGAAATTCACCACATCGCGGGCGTAGAGGTACCGCGCGCCGGCCGTGAAATGCAGGTCGGGCAGCAGGTCGATATCGGTCTGGCCGAAGATCGCGTATTGCCGCTCGTTGTAGAGCTTCTCGTCAGCCTCATCGACATCGTCCGGGAACAGCCTGGTGATGCCCGGCCCGCCGAAGGCGTCGTTGACCGGGCTCTGCTCCATGGGCACGCTATAGATGCTCTTGAAGGCGGCGTTCAGCCCTGGGATCTGCTGGAAGTTGGTGTTGTGGATCCATTGCTGGGCGTAATAGAGCCCGACCACCCATTTGACCGGCAGTTCCCCCTCTTCCGGCTTGTGCGAGGCAAGGCGGAATTCCTGCGATATCTGGCTGTAGCGTGTGGTGTAGCGGACCGGCGAGCGGAGATTGCCGATGACCGAATCGTTCGTGTTGTCGAATTGCCGTTCCGACACGCCTGGAATCAAACCGGCCGCCCGGAACTGCGGATATAGCGGATCCAGAAAAGCCTGGGCGAACAGGGTCGAGTTGTAATAGGTGCCATCCTGCTGGCGGGCGAAATCGCGCCAGAAATAGCCGCTGACCGAGGTGAAGTCGGCGAAGCCGAAATCGTGGGTCACGGTGAGGCTGGGCAGGAACATCGTGTCCCGGCCATATTCGTCGACCGCCTTGTCCTGTTTCCACAGGCCCAGCGCCGGGTAGAAGGCGCCGTTGTCGTCGGCCTTGTCGCGCTGGAAGAACACGCCCGGCGTGATCGTCGTATCGTCCCCCAGCAGCAGCTTGCCGGTGGTCCGCAGCATCAGCGCGGCTTCCTGGTTGACGCCGGACTGAACCAGGGGCCCGGGCTGGCCCTCGATCCGGGCGTAATGATCGATATAGCCGCTGTCGACGCTGTAGGAGATGCTGGTGCGGATCGCCGCGATGCCGGGCACGATCGGCACGTTCAAGGCGGCGGCCTCGCTGTAGTTCAGCCCGCCATGGACCGTGCCCGACAGGTCGGACTGGAACACGCCGTTGAAGTTCTCCAGGTCCGGCTGCTTGGTGACGAACTTGATCGTGCCGCCCATCGAGCTGGCGCCGTAGAGCGTGCCCTGGGGGCCGCGCAGCACCTCGATCCGGTCGACATCGAACAGCTTGGGCTGGCTCGACCCGTCGAAGAAATTCTTCACCGTCATCGACACGTCGTCGAGATAGATGCCGACCGTGGCCGAGCCGGAGGTCGAGCTGATGCCGCGGATGGTGATATTGTCCAGGCCCTCGCTGGCGCCGATCGAATTGAAGGAGACGCCGGGCACGGCGCGGGCGATATCCTGGAAATTGGCGATCTGCTTGGCCTGAAGGTCATAGGTGCTGATCGCCGAGATGCTGATCGGGATATCCTTCAGGTTCTCCGAACGCTTCTGCGCCGTGACCACGACCTCCTGCAGCCCCGTATCCGCCGCCGCATCGGGCGGCGCCGTCTGGGCGCGGGCGGCATTGCCTGAAACAGCGAACATCAGTGCAATCGTGCTGACCGAAAGAAATGACCGACCGCGAAATCCCATAGTCCGAAGCCTCCTTTTACGGGTGCCGGATTGCACCCTTGGAAGAGGCCTTCGCGTCCGGGACGTGTCCTGCGCTTCACGGCGGCTGGCACGGGCGACCATCCCGGGGGGCGCGAACGCCTCTCCGACATTGGATCTCCCGGGCTTTTGTCCCGCCGTGTGTCCTTGAGCCTCGCGGCCCCCGGATGGCATCTCTCGGACCAGACATCCCGTAACAGGACCGGAACCCTAGACGCCCATTTCGATAAAAAAGATGAGCAAAAACCGTGCCAGCTCAAAGGCTGTGTTTCCTTGTGCACCGCACATAAAGGCGGGCCGGTTTCTGCCCAACCAATCAGCAGATGCCCTCCGCCCTGATGTGGAAATAGGCAGGCATCAGGCGCGGTCCCGGTTCAGCCAGTTGCGCCAGCCACCGAAGCCGGTGATGTCCTCCGCCCCGGCGGCGGCATAGGCCTCGCCCAGGAAGCATTTGACCGTCCCGCCATCCTCGAGCGTTACCGTGCCGATCCCGAGGGGCGGGGGAATTTCGGCGACGAAAGAGCCGAAGCCGGCAAAATCCAGTTCCCAGATTTCGACCTCGATCAGCCCTTGCCCCTCCCCGTCGCGGATGAGGCCGGGCTTGGCCGGCACGGTGCCGGCCAACGCATAGAGGCTATAGCCGGATGCGGTGCGCGCCGTACGGAGGAAGGTCGCCTTGCGATCGGTCAGCTGCCAGTTGAGCGGCTGGCCGGCAAGATGGGCGCCGACGACGGCGAGCTGAACCCGCGCCGCTTTCCGCGGCACCGGCGATACGGGCGGCAAAGGCAGGCCGGTGCCGCCGACGCTCGGTTTGTTCGATGCGCGGTGCAGGCGGTCGGCCAGTCCGGCGATCTTCGCATCCTCGAAGGCGCGGCCGATCAGGGTCACACCGAAGGGCAGCCCGTTCGGCCGGAAGCCGCCCGGCACGGCGATGGCAGACAGGTCCATCAGGTTCACGAAATTGGTGTAGAGGCCAAGATTGCTGTTCAGCGTCACCGGATCGGCCAGCACCGCCTCGATGGTATAGGTCGTGCCCGTGGTGGGCAGCAGCATGACATCCATCTTTGCCCATTCCGCCTCGGCGGCGCGGGTCAGCGTGGCCAGCCTGTACATCGCGGCGAAGCCGTCGGCGGCAGTGATGCGGTTCGCCCCCTCGACGATCTGCCAGACGACGGGATGGACGGCATCCGGCCGCTCGAAACCATATTGCCGCAGCGCCGCCAGCCGCTCGGCCACCCACGGGCCCTGATAGAGCAGCCGGGCTGCATCGCGGAACGGCGCGAAGTCGATTGCAACCGGCGTCCCGCCCAGCGCCGTCAGGTTGTCCACCGCCTGGGCATAGAGCGCCGCCGCGGCCCCATCGCCGAAAAAATCCAGCGGTTCGGAAGGCACGCCGAACCGGAAGGCATCCGGCATCGCACCCGCCGGCGATGCGGCCCGCGAATAATCGTCTTCTTTATCGAAGCCCTGCGCCGCATCCAGAACAAGCAGCGCCTCGTCGACCGTGCCGGCGAAGATCGAGACACAGTCCTGGCTGCGGCACGCCGGAACGACGCCGCGCGTGCTGATCAGGCCCTTGGTCGGCTTCAGCCCGACGATATTGTTGAACCCGGCCGGCACCCGGCCCGAGCCGGCCGTGTCGGTGCCGAGCGAGAAACTGACCAGCCCAGCCGCCACCGCGACCGCCGAGCCCGAACTCGACCCACCCGAGATATAGCCGGGATCGAACACCGAGGCCGGGATGCCATAGGGCGAACGCGTGCCGACAAGGCCGGTGGCAAACTGGTCCAGGTTGGTCTTGCCGACGACGATCGCGCCGGCGGCCTCCAGCCTGTCCACGACCGCCGCCGACCGCTCCGGCACATAGGCGAATTCCGGGCAGGCCGCCGTCGTGGGCACGCCGGCGACGTCGATATTGTCCTTCACCGCGAAGGGGATGCCGTAGAGCGGCATGGCATCGCCCGCTTGCCTGCGGGCCTCGATCTCGGTGAGCCGCGCGGCGATCCGCTCGTGCGGCACCAGGCCGATCCAGACGGGCCGCTCACCCATTGCGGCGATGCGGGTGGAAATATCGTCGAGCACCTGCGCCGGGGTCAGCGCGCCGGATAGATAGGCGGCGGTCAGGCCGGCGACATCGAGGGGCTGGGTCATGACGGCTCCGGGCGGAAGATCGCGAGGGTCTGGCCGGTAGAGACGCCGCGCCCCTCGGCGCAGCGCAGTTCGACCACCGTCCCGTCGGCTGGCGCGCTCACCTGCATCTCCATCTTCATCGATTCGACGACGATCACCGGCTCACCGGCTTTCACGGCCTGCCCCGGCTCGACCAGGACGCGCCAGACGCTGCCGGAAACCGGGCTTGGGATCGCCTCGCAGCCGGGCGGCGGCGTATCCTCGTCTTCGTCGGGCTGCGGCTCGGGCAGGTCGGCGCCATAGCTGATCTGGCCGCTCGCCTCCCACCGGGCGCGCTCGGCCTCGAATGCCGATTGCTGGCGGGACTTGGCGGTAATGATGCTGTCGGCGTTGTCGGCCAGGAATTGCCGATAGTCCTTCAGGCTGAAGCTGGCCTCGGTGATGTCTAGCTTGGCCCGCCCGTGCAGGAAGTCCTCGCGGAATTTCAGAAGCGCATCGCCGCTGACCGGATAGAAGCGGATCTGGTCGAAGAAGCGCAGCAGCCAGGGGCTGCCGGCCGTGAAGTCCGCCGTCGTGCGGTAGGTGTTCCACATCTGGCAGGTACGGCCGACGAACTGGTAGCCGCCCGGCCCCTCCATGCCATAGACGCAGAGATAAGCCCCGCCGATGCCGACCGCGTTCTCCGGCGTCCAGGTGCGGGCCGGGTTGTACTTGGTCGTCACCAGCCGCTGGCGCGGGTCGACCGGGGTCGCCACCGGCGCGCCCAGATAGACGTCGCCCAGCCCCAGCACGAGATAGGACGCATCGAAGACGATCCGCTTCACATCCTCGATGGATTCCAATCCGTTGATGCGGCGGATGAACTCGATATTGCTGGGGCACCAGGGCGCGTCGGCCCGGACCGACTGCATGTATTTCGAGATCGCAAGCTGGGTCGCGGCGTCGTCCCATGACAGCGGCAGGCGGACGATCCGTGTCGGCACCACCATGTCGGCCACGGGCGGCAGCGCCGCCTCCGCCGTCTTGAGCCGGGCGAGCAGGGTTTCCAGCGGCAATATCCGGCTATCGTAATGGATCTGCAGCGAGCGGATGCCCGGGGTCAGATCGACGATACCGGGGAGCGCCTGCGCCTCGACCCAGCCCATCAGGGCATGGACACGGAAACGCAGTTCAAGGTCCAGCACCAGCGGCCCGTATTCGACCAGCAGATACTTGTCGCCGGCCCGGCGATAGACGACGGCCGGGCGTTCCGCTTCGGCGGGCAGTTCGGCCAGAATCGGCGCGTCGCGGCCGGTAGCCTGGGGCACCTCCAGCCGTTCCGGCTCGGCCAGGGTCGCGATCAGCCTCTCCTGCCGCTGCTCCATCGCCGCTGCCTCGGCCGGCGTCAGCCGGCGGAAGCGGACCCGGTCGTTGGGACGGAGCTGGCCGATCTTCCACAGCTCGGCCTGGACGATGGTGACCGGACAGACGAAGCCGCCCAGGGACGGCCCGTCCGGCCCCAATATCACCGGCATGTCGCCGGTGAAGTCGACCGCGCCGATTGCATAGGCATTGTCGTGGATGTTGGACGGATGCAGCCCGGCCTCGCCGCCGTCGGCGCGCGCCCATCTGGGCTTCGGCCCGATCAGCCGCACACCGGTTCGGTTGGAGTTGTAGTGGACCTCCCAGGTGGCGGCGAAGAAGGCCGCGATGTCCTCTTCGGTGAAGAAATCCGGCGCGCCGTGTGGGCCGTAGAGTACGCCCAGCTCCCAGTCGCGTGCGATCTCAGGCACGATGCCGGCCGGGATGGCGCGCGGTATGCCGCCATCCGCCGTTCCGAGATGCAGCACGTCGCCGGCGATCAGGTTGCGCCCGCCGTGCCCGCCGAACTTGCCGAGTGTGAAGGTCGAACGACTGCCGAGATAGTCCGGCACGTCGAACCCGCCCCGCACCGCCAGATATGCCCGGCAGCCGGCATCCCTGATCGCGCCGATGCGCAGGGTGGCGCCGGCCGGAACCGTCACCGGCGCGCCGTAAACAACGGGCTTGCCGTCCAGTTCGGCGGCCATGTCCGCGCCCGTCAGGCAGATCAATGACGCCGTATTGAACTTCAGCGTCGGTCCGGACAGGGTCAGCTCCAGCGCCGCCGTGCCCGGCGCGTTGCCGACCGCGACGTTCGCCAATCGGAAGGCGACATGGTCCATCGGGCCGGACGGCGGCACGCCGACATGCCAGTAGCCGACGCGGCCGGGATAATCCTGGATCGTGGTCTGCGTGCCGGGCACCAGCACCTCGATCGTGCGCGGCGCATAGGCGAAATTCTCCAGCGCCCGCGTCGTCATGCTGCCGGAGGCGAACAGCCGATCGGCGACGAGCTGGCGCAGGTAACCGAGATTGGTCTCTATTCCGGCGATGGAGGTGTCGGCCAGGGCCTTCGACAGCCGGGCCAGCGCCTCCCGACGATCGGAGCCTTTGACGATGACCTTGGCGATCAGCGGGTCATAGAACGGCGAAATCTCTGAACCGTTCGCCACCCAGGTCTCGACCCGCGCATCGGCAGGAAAACGTGCCTGGGTCAGCAGGCCGGATGACGGGCGGAAATCGCGTGCCGGATCCTCTGCATAGAGGCGTACCTGGATCGACGCACCCCGCGGAACCGGCACGGTCGGCGCCATCCCCTCGCCCGCGGCCTGGCGGATCATCCATTCGACCAGGTCGACGCCGAAGACTTCCTCTGTCACGCCGTGCTCGACCTGCAGGCGGGTATTCACTTCCAGGAAATAGAATTCCCCGCTGTCCGTATCATAGATGAACTCGACCGTTCCGGCGCTGGCATAAGCCACCGTCTCACCCAGCCGCACCGCGGTGGCATGCAGGGCCGCGCGGGTTTCAGGCGCGAGACCGGGCGCCGGCGTCTCCTCGATGATCTTCTGGTTGCGCCGCTGGGTCGAGCAGTCGCGTTCGCCCAGCGCCACGACCTTGCCCCGGCCGTCGCCGAATATCTGAACCTCGATGTGCCGGCCGCGCTCGACATATTTCTCAAGGAAGATGCCGGCCTGGTCGAAATTGCCCCGCGCCAGGCGGGCGACCCGGCCGAACAGCTCCTCCATCTGCTCGGGTCCACGACAGAGCTGCAGCCCGATGCCACCGCCGCCGGCCGTGCTCTTGATCATCACCGGATAGCCGATCCTCTCGGCCTCGCGCCTGGCATGATCGACGTCGTCGAGCAGCCCGCTGCCCGGCGCCAGGGGGACGCCGGCCTTTTCCGCCAGTTCGCGCGCCGAATGCTTGAGCCCGAAAGCCCGCATCTGCCCGGGCGTCGGGCCGATGAAGGCGATGCCGGCGGCGGCGCAGGCCTCGGCGAAGCTCGGATTTTCCGACAGGAAGCCATAGCCGGGATGGATCGCCTGCGCGCCGGTCGCCTTCGCCGCGTCAAGTATCGTGTCGGCACGCAGATAGCTCTCGGCGGGGGCGGCCGGGCCGATGCACACCGCCTCGCCCGCCAGCGCGACATGCAGGGAATTGGCGTCGGCCTCGGAATGGACGGCGACCGATGCGATCCCCATCCGGTCGAGCGTGCGGATGACGCGGCAGGCGATCTCGCCGCGATTGGCGATCAGGACCTTGGTGAACATGCTGCTCAGGATGCGCCCCAGATCATCACTTCGATCGGCGTCGGGTTATAGGCGTTGCACGGGTTGTTGAGCTGCGGGCAGTTGGAGATCAGCACGATCACATCCATCTCGGCCCGCATCTCCACATATTTGCCGGGTCCGCTGACTCCGTCGGCGAAGGTGAGGCCCCCTTCCGGCGTCACCGGCACGTTCATGAAGAAATTGATGTTGTGGGTGATGTCCCGCTTCGTCAGCTTCAGGTCGTCGCGCTCGGCGACGGCCAGCAGCCAGCTGTCGCGGCAGGCATGCATGGTCCGCTTCTCCAGCGCATAGCGCACGGTGTTGGACTCCGTCGCGCAGGCGCCGCCGATCGTGTCGTGCTGGCCCACGAGGTCGGCCACGATCTCCAGCATGACGTTGCTCTCGGTCGACATCAGCTTTGTGCCGAGGCCCAGATAGACATTCCCGCCGGCGCGGATCGTGTCGACCGCGCTATAGCGCTCGGCCGGGTCGGCGGCGGAGAAGAAGAGGGTGTCGGCGGCCTGATTGCCCTCCAGGTCGACGATGCGGAAGACCTGGCCCTTCTCGACGGTGTGGATCCAGTAATCGCCGGCCGGGACGACATGGCGATAGATCGCGACATCGGGCGCAAGCGTGCTTTCCTTCAGCATGAGTGCCCCGCTCCGCACAGATGGTAGATTTCGTTGTTCTGGAAGCCGCGCCCGTTTTCCGGCCGGAAGTTGAGGCAGTAATCGTCCGGCGTGACAGGATCGGCCTTGTGGAACCGGATGCCGACAGGCTTGCGCGGATATTCGGCCGCCATGTTCAGCGGATGCGGGCAAGTGTGCAGCAGCACCAGCGTGTCCATCTCGAACCGGAGGTCGACGGATGAGCCGGCCGGCGCATTGGATGGGTCGTATAGCAGCGTGCCGTCCGCCGCGGGCACAACCTTGGAGAACCAGTTCACATTGGCGGCCAGATCGCGCCGGCCGAGACCGTATTTCCCGCCCTCGACCAGGAAGGCGTCATGCCCGTTCTGGGTCCAGTCGTTCTTGAAATCCTGATAGCTTTTCAGCCCCCAGCGCTCGGCCACTGCCGCCTTGGTGACGTTGCCGCAGACGGTATCGTGCCAGCCGACCGTATCGGCGACGATCGAGCAGAAGATCCGCCCCATGTCGGAATAGAGACAATGGCCGCGGGTCAGCCGGAAAGTGTGCTGGCACTTCAGGGTGTCGGGCGCGTTGTAACGCTCCAGCATGTTCGCCGGGTTGTAGAACAGCATACCGACATTGGCCCCGCCCTCAATGTCGGTGAGGCGGATCAAGGTACCGCGGCGGGCGGTGAACGACCAATGTTTGCCGCCCTCGATCGCGGTCTCGTACAGCGGTGCCCCGTCAGCCATGGAACGGCTCCGGCACGCTCAGCGGGAAAAATCGAAATGCCATGACGCGCGGCCTCCTCAAGCTGCAACCGTTGCACTTCGAAGGAGGTTCGGGCGGTTCCGGGACCTGTTGCCGCCCATGCGGAAGACCGTCCCGAAAAGGCTCGCGCCTTCTTCGACATTCGATCTCCCGGGCTTTTGTCCCGCCGTGTGTCCACCGCTGACGGCGATGGATGGCATCTCTCGGACCAGCCGTCCTGTTCAAGGACCGGAACCCTAGACGCCTATCTATTCAGTAGCCGCAAATCACGGCGATTTCCAGATGGGGTTTCGCGCCGACTGTGCGGCTTAACGACCACCCCCTTGAATACCGGTTTACGCAAACGCGATTGCCCCGCGATGAAACCATCCGGGCTGTCCTCAGCCAGATGGCCGGCGATGGCGCAAACAAGGCTGGAAGAACTGGCGTCCCCAGGGGATTCGAACCCCTGTTACCGCCGTGAGAGGGCGAAACTGGAGCCTTGTGAACTCTCGCCTATTCTCTGCCAAGCAACTGAAATCGAACGATAATTGGTTCTTTTCAGCCTTGTCCGTACCTGTGGGTTTGATCCGGTTCCCACGAGTTCCAGGATAGGATTGGATCAGAATTGGCCAAGGGAAACCTGAAAGGACTGACCGGGACCACCGAAATAGCGGCTGTCATTTGGGATTTAGAGCGGTCACGAGGTCCTTTATCGCAGCGCTTGCGGATGCAATCCGGGGCCTACGGGGTTCCATCCTGCAGGATCGGGTACACGATGTTCGTGCTCTATACACCCTACTATCCATTGATGAATGCTTTTTACCTGCAGAATATCGCCACGATCGCCGAAGGAACGGCTCGACTTCCTGCCCTGCTCTCGCGGTGACGTTGGTATTGCAGCTCAAAGAGATAAATCGGCAAAAATTTTCAGAGCTGGCCACCAACCGGCTCAACTGAAATGCCTAAGAACCTAAATTTATTACGTTAATAAAGGGTGACAGCCCTGACCCCTTCAATGATATCGGGCTGATTTCGGGCCAGATGATCAGCAGTATCGATACAGCTGGAACATGCCGTGCCGCCGACCAACACTGATCCAACCGAAAACGCGGAAAGTAAGGTAATATCCTTGGGCGGGCGAATGCCCTTGAGCGGGCCAGGTTCGGGGCTTGACGGTACCGCTCGCAGATGTTGATTCCGGTGTCTTAAAAGTGCAAGAGAAGACCGCGAACGCGATTGTCAATTCGCGTTATCGCCAATCGCCTCCTTCGGGAAGATTATCAGGGAAACCCTGTGAGTTTGATCGTTTTTGTGGCCAGCCAGCTACCGGAACATGAAAATCTCCGTGAGCTCACGACGGCTCTGGGTCGTGAGGCGGAGGTGCGCATTTATGAAGATCCGTATGAGCTATTGTCGGGCGCTGCGATCACGCCCCCTGATCTGCTGATCGCTAATGGCCATTTATCCGGGATGTCCGCCAGGGAGCTGCTTGAACGCCTTCGCAGCTGTCCCGCCTGCAGCGACGTCCCAGCCATGGTCCTGGTGGCCTACGAAAGCGATGGGTGGCGGGAGGTGTCGTTCAAGCCTGGGATTACCGAATTCGCTATCATGCCGGTCGATAGAGAGGAGTTGACACTCCGATCGAAGCACCTGATTTCGTCACGAACCGGGCAAAAATCCGGAAGCGAAAATCCCGTCCCTGGAAGGCTGGCGGAACACTCGAGCATGGCAGCCGCAGCGGGCGATCCAATGAATCAGATCAAGGTCCTGGACGGGCTGATTCAGACGCTCAGCGCCAAGCTGTTGGCGAAAATCGCTGAAGTTGATCGCCTGCGTGGTGAGCTGCAGAACCTTGTCGATGCGACATCGATCGCAGCCGTCTTTCTGGACCGGCAAGCCCGTGTCCGCCATTTCACACCGCAGATCGCATCCTTCTACGAACTTTCGAACCGCAATATCGGCAAGCCCTTGCAAGACGTGCCGTGCAAGCTGGGCTATTCGGGCCTGGAAGCCGATATTCGCCTCGCCCAGTCCACCGGATCGCCGGTTGAACGTTATCTCGAGCAGCACGCATCGGAAACATACTTCCTGATGCGGATTTCGCCGAATCGTGGCAGAGACGAGACGGTATGGGGGATGACCGTCACATTCGTTCAGGTCAACTTGCCGTCTCCAGGCCGGGCGTAAATACGCCGGTCGAAACGGCGAAGACCGGCGGAATACCCGGCTGCAACGGCACTTCGGCCCGCGCAGAGAGTTCGGGCGCGCACAGCACCAGCAGATCCCGAAAATGGTGCCAGAAGGAAGACGTGTGGCGATCAACCGCGAGATGCCGGCTGAGCGCGCTGTGACCATGCTCCACGTCGCTGTCGAAATGAATATGCTGGATCAGGAAATGCCGAAATGCCTGGAGCAACGGCCCTTCCCAATTCGGAGCCGTCAGGAAGGCGCGGAAAACCGCCTCCAAGCCGCCGCCTTCGTAACTACCGATACTTGCGGCCTGCGCCGTTAAAGGCATGGCGCGAACGTAGTCGAGATATGCCGCGCCGTATCCGGAGTAGAAAGCCCGTTTCATCGGCGTGACGGGCGACAGTTCGAGGGCCCTTCGCATGAATTCGTCGTGGTTCATGCATTCACCGGGCTTCGCCACACACGGCCACGGCGACAAATTGGCGGTGTCGCATTCCTCCTCTTCCAGTCGGATCAGGTTCTGGTCCTCGGGATGCAGCGTGCGCGCGGCATGAAGGTTCTCCCGGAATTGGATCGAGAAAAAGTAATACGCCCAGGCAACGCTTGTCAGCGTATCGATCGATGCGTCTTCCCACCTGAGATCGCAGATCTCCCGAATGGAAGGAGCGCAGTCATACAAAGAAATACTGTCCATAGTTCCCCTCATCGGATTTCTGGTCAAACACCAAACATTGCTCGGTCCGAGAACGACAAATCGCCTAACCGGGGCGCTCTCGGGCCCTTGTAATATTTCGGATTCACGGACGAATATCGGCCAACCAGACCGGCTATCCGCTCCTGTGCGTCCACCATCACCAGCGAAATTCCCCTCAACATGAGATAGCGGCCGATGGCGCCTGAAAATCTCACGAAACTGTCAACGTCGCGGGAGTAAACCAGGAAACCAAAGCGAAGCAGGCCGAATCTGCGGCGCACTGAAAATACAAATGGATATCGAGATCCATCGATATCCGTGCAGACCAAGCTCAGGCAGCCGTAATCAGCATGGGTTCTCAGCAGGTTTATTTCGAATTGCGACAGGCCATTGCCATGCGCCGTGACGTTTGAAATCCGAATAACACGGCAGCCCCAAGCATTATTGGAAAGCGCCGGAATCGATGTGACTCGGCCGGTGGAAAATCGCCGATAGCCTTGCGCGACGAGTATGTCCCAGGTGTGCGGCGCGGGAGTGAGGTTAAAGTAGATGACATGCTTGTGCTTCAGCGCGAATGCGACCAGCAGCGTACCGAATGCCCGGAACCGGGGTTCGACGTACCAGCTCGACACGCTGCATTGGATATAAGCGGGATCTGCTCCATTCTCGATCGCAGTAAAAATAAGAAGAATGACGCCAACGGGCACACCTTCATTTTCCAAGATATATCCATATCGCGGATAACCCGGCGGTGCATTGTGCGCCGTCATGCGCTCGATCGCAGTTTCCCAGAATTTTCGGTCGCGCGCGGGACTGAACCCTTGAGTGAGAAGTTGGACTACTCCGTTTGCATCGTTTGTCTGGATTTCCCGGCATATTACCTTGGGTGCGGATAACGGTCGCGCCGACGGCCCTTCAATTGCCCGAGATGCTTCAGCTAACTTCATTCCAACTCCGTGATCCAAAATCGATCAGTAAACAGATGGAGAAATCGGGAATTATGTCTGTCAGGTCCACCGTAATCGCACAATTCACCCAAGTGGCTAATGAGCAGAACAAGCGGGTCGACAGCCTCTCAGATGAGGTAGTACTTCTGGATTCGGGCCTGGATTCCCTATGTTTTGCGATCGTCGTCGCACGACTTGAGGATATCCTGGACTGCGATCCGTTCATGACAGCCGATTCAATAGAATTTCCAACAACGGTCGGAGAATTCATCGGATTATATGAACGAGCTGTTTCGTGATTACTTCGATCTGGCAGATGAGCGATCGATGGCTCGCCGGCCGTGGGGCGCGAATTTCCGACGGCTTGGAGACATATGCCCTGGATCGTTTCTCGGCTCAGACCCGGTTCGGCAACCGATTGGAAGAGCTCCGGGGAAAATCGGTGCTGCTGATCGCGCGCAGCCAGCTCGACGCAGTCTGGGGGATGGTCGAGCTCGACGGCGTGGCGCGCAGGATCATCATTTGCCCGCCGGATGCGAGCGATGCATTCGCAGGCGCGGCGGTGCAAATCGGCAACGCCGACGTGGTTGTCGGCGACAGCGGGCGCAGTCTCGAAGAGTGTCCGGCGGAGCTTTGGAAATTCGAGCTTCGGCAACCTGAGGACCGGCGGGCGGCGACCGAGAGGACGCAACCGACGGAGTGGGTCTTGCCCACATCCGGGACGTCAGGACCACCGAAACTGGTGGTCCATACGCTAGCCACGTTGTCGGCGGCATTTTCCGGCGCGACGCACACTGTGAAGCCGGTGAGTTGGGGTACCTTTTACGATATCCGGCGGTTCGGCGGCCTGCAGATACTACTCCGCACGTTGATCGGCGGCGGGAGTCTCTTTCTGGCGGGAGCGCAGTCCACGGGCGAGTTTCTGCGCACGGCCGGCGGGCTTGGCGTTACCCATATCTCCGGGACACCGTCACATTGGCGGCGCGTGTTGATGGCCGGCGAGCCTCGCGGGGCCGCACCGGATTATGTCCGCTTGTCGGGAGAAATCGCCGATCAGGCTATCCTGGATGGCTTGGCCCGTATCTTCCCGGCTGCCAGGATTGCACATGCCTTTGCATCGACCGAGGCAGGCGTCGCATTCGAGGTCGAGGACGGCATCTCCGGCTTCCCCGCCGGCGTCGTCGAGCCTTCGAACAGCGACGTCAGGCTCGAGGTCAGAAACGGGTCCCTGCATGTGCGCTCCAACAGGATGGCGACGCATTATCTGGGCGGGGAAAGTCCCCTCAAGGACGACCGGGGCTTTATCGACACCGGCGATCTCGTCGAACGTCAGGCAGACCGCTACCGATTTATCGGACGACGAACCGGCGTCATCAATGTCGGCGGGCTGAAGGTCCATCCCGAGGAGGTCGAAGCGATCATCAATCGCCACCCATCCGTGCAGATGTCGCGCGTCATGGCCAAGGCAAGCCGGATCACGGGGGCGATCGTCATTGCGCAAATCATGCCGCGGGCCGGGCTAGGCGCCATCGATTTTCCGGCCATCGAAGAGGACGTTATCCGGATGTGCCGGCGCGGTCTCCCCGCCCATAAGGTCCCCGCGCGAATCCAATTCGTGCAAACGCTGGAAGTCGGCTCATCCGGGAAACTGGTTCGGCACCATGCCTAGAATATTGGTGACGGGCGGCAGCAAAGGGCTGGGGCTGGGCATTGCCATCCGGCTGACGCGGGCAGGGCATGACGTTATTGCAGTCGCGCGCGGGCAAACAGAGCAACTGAGCAGGGCGATCGAAGAACTGCCCCGCGACGGCGGCAGTCTCCGTTTCAGTGCTGCCGACCTCTCGGACATCGAGGCGCTTCCGGATCTTGCGCGGCGCCTGCGGCGCGAGTTCGGCCACATATACGGCCTCGTCAACAACGCCGGCTTGGGGCCCAGCGGCCTGCTCGCCAATATGCACGACGTGCGCATCGGGGAGTTGATAAAGCTGAACGTCGAGTCCCCCATCGTCCTGACGAAATATGTCCTCAGATCGATGATGGCCGGGGGCGGCGGTCGCATCGTCAATCTGGCGTCGATCGTGGCGCATACCGGGTTTAAGGGCCTGGCGCCATATGCGGCGACCAAGGCGGCAATGATCGGCTTTACCAAGTCACTCGCGCGCGAGGTCGGTCCCTTGGGCATCACGGTCAATGCGATCGCGCCAGGCTTCATAGAAACCGATATGACCGATGAGCTCAGCAATCATCACCGCGAGCGCATAGTACGGCGCAGCGCGCTTCGGCGGCTGGCATGCGTCGAGGACGTGGCCGGCGCGGCCGAGTATCTTTTCAGTGAAGCGGCGGCAAATATCAGCGGCACTGTATTGACGGTGGACGCCGGCGCGACGGCCTGATGCCCTAAAGCCGCATTTCCCCCGAGACGATACGCTTGTGGAGCACGGGGTCGAGTATGACGAACGCATCGCTGCGGTCGTCGCTGAAAAACAGCGGATCTGTTGTCGCGCCGGGATCGAAGCCATCCCGCATCAGGTCGGCTTTTCGCGGGCGGAACGTCGATGTCGTGTCGATCGTCCTGCAGATCCGCAGGAAGTACGGCCGCGCGTATGAGGCGAGCTGACCCGACAGATGCTCCCTTAGAGATTGCAGGCAGAGGCTGTCGTCGGAAACGATGGCCAGCATTCCAGCCCGTCCGTCGCATGCCGGTACGGTGACGCCGAATGCAACCGCCTCGACGACGCCGGGGTGCCGTGAAGCGGCCTGCGCGACCTCCTGCGAGGACACGTTTTCCCCTTTCCAGCGGAACGTGTCACCGACCCGATCGACGAAATAGTAGAACCCCCTTGCATCGCGACGCATGAGATCGCCGGTGCGAAACCAGGCGTCGCCATAGGCGAAAACATTCCTTATGATTTTCTGCTCTGTCGCATGCCTGTCGGCATAGCCGTCAAATCGGTGTGCTGTTTTCGTGATCTCGCCGAGCGCTTCCCCGACCTCACCATTCGGGCAAGGGATGCAGCGACCATCCGCGTCGCGGACCGGCAGGCCAGTGTCGGTGTCGAACCGCACCAGCGCGACGCCCGAGCGGTGGCTGAGAAATGAGGGAATGCGGCCGATGGAGCCCGGCTCCTCCTCGCAATTATACAGGGAAAAGGTTCCCTCGGTCGCAGCATAGAATTCCAGTATCCGCGGGATGCGAAACCGTTCCTTGAATGAATCCCATATATCGGGACGCAGGCCGTTGCCGCAGCACAGCCTGAGCTTATGGATCGACTCCAGCGGATGCGCGGGCGTTCCCACGAGGTATCGGCAAAGCTCACCGATATATTGGAATATCGTGCAGTCCCAGGACCGTATCTCCTCCCAAAATCTTTGCGAGGAGAAGCGCGGCCGTATGACAACGGACCCACCGCCGACAAGGGGCGCGCCGACAGCGACGATGCCGCCGATGGAGTGATACATCGGCAGGCAATTATACATCCGATCAGATGCGGTTATGCCCATGAGACCGGCGAACCAATGGGTCCATCGCATCACGCGGTGATGGCTGACATTGGCTGCTTTCGGCAGGCCTGTGGTACCGGAGGTATAGATCAGGAGGGCGCGGTCACCGAGCTTCGGCTTTGTGTACTTTTTGGGCTGCAATGGCCCACCGGGAAGAGCGTCGCATGCACCTGTGAAAGAACGGAAACCGGTCTCTGCGCCGTAAGACCAAAGAACGATATCGCCGGGCAGCTGCCCCGAAATCTCGTCCACCGCCTGGCTGAGCGTCGCGTGGACTATGAGATGCTTTGGGGCCGCGATCTTGATTGCATGGACCAGAGGGGCAGCCGTGAGGTTGGTGTTGATCAAGGCCGCCGTGGCGCCGACCTTCGTGATGCCCAGCCAGAGGGCGAAATAGTCGGCGCAATTCGGCATCGACAAGGCCACCACCTCGCCGGGTCCGATGCCTTGCTGCAATACCCAGCGCGCATATTGATTGACCCGCTCGGCGAGCGCGCGGAACGTCATCGTCCGGTGATCGTCAATAAGGGCGACTGCTTCGCCGAAACGGCCGGCCAGGTCGTCTATGACATGCGGAAAAGTCCGGAACTCGTCGCGGTCGATTTGCACTGTCATTTCAAGCGCGCGGCGCCAGGCAGCAGACGCCGACGACCCTTTGCCCCCGTTCATCACGCCCGCGCACCCTGGCCAGGAAGCACTTGGTGGAGGGCCGCTTGCAGCGTATCGACCAAGGTTCGGATATCGTCCGGCGACGATTCCCCATGCGTGACGCAGGCCCGGATAACATCCTTGTTTTCGAAGCGTCCGCTCGAAACCCAGACGCTGCCGCCGGAAACCACATGCTGGACGATCGCACGCGGCGACGGCGAGCCCGCGGGCGGTATGGCGCAGACGACAGCGAGAGCGGGGTCGTTGACGACCGTCCACCCCCTGGCCTCGAGCTGGTCCTTCAACGCGGCAGCGAGGCCGACCGACTTCTCGACGTGATGCCCGTATCCTGCCCAGCCGGCGGTGGCGAGCGCCATGAACAGGCGCAGACCGAGAAACCGTCGCGACCACTGGACCGTCGACAGGTATGGATCGGCGCCTTTCGACTGGGAGGGCGGCATGAACGCCGCTTCGACACCGAACACCGTGTTCAGGATTTCCGGACGCGCGCAGATGAACATTCCGCATCCCATCGTGGTTGCGAACCACTTATGGGCATCGAACGTCGCTGAATCCGCCAGCTCCACACCCTTCAGCAGGCGCCGCAGCTGATCGGACGCGATGGCGGCCCCGCCCCAGGCGGCGTCCACGTGGTACCAGAGACGCTCATGCCATGCGATTTCCGCGCAGGCCTCGAGGGGATCGATCTCACCGGCGATGGTGGTGCCGGCGGTCGCGACGAGCATCACGGGGATGTCGCCATTGCGGCGATCCTGCTCGATTGTCGCCGCCAGATGGACAGGATCCAACCTTCCGTGGCCGTCGGTATCGATAAATCGAACGGCTGAGCGACCTATACCTGCCTGATGCGCGATCTTGATCCAGGCAAGGTGGCTGTCGACCGACACATAGATCCTGGGAGCACCTGAATAGGCGCGCGCTCCATGCGTGGCATAGGCATGATTGCCGAAGGTAAGGGCGGCCAGCAGCGCGGTGTAGTTCGCCTCCGATCCGCCATTCGTGAAGTGGCCCGATATGCGATCTGCGGAAAAACCGGCGCGCCGTGCGACCGCCCGAATGGTGTGGGCTTCGATCGCGACTGCAGCGGGAGATGTTGTGGCGCTGGCGAGCTGCGGATTGAACAGGCTCGCAATGCGATCCGCGACGACGGCCGGAAATGCCGGGGCGGGATTGAACAGGCCGAAATATCTGGGGTTGGTGATCTGGACAATGCCGGCGGAAAGCTGCCCGATGACCCAGGCGGTGACATCTTGCAATGGCTCGGGGGCCGCGAAATCGAATGCCGCGAGTTCGTTCTCAGCATCCTGCCAGCCAGGATCCGGAGCCACCCGACCGCCCCGGACCAAGGCGGCAGCCGCATCCAGGATGAGCGTCAGATCGTTATCGAATTCGCGACGTGCGACCAGACTTGGGAAGAGGCTGGGGTCGGGCGCCGGCTGCCCGAGCGGGTCCATGGGGCCGTCCAATTAGCGCACCGCCAGTTGTGGAGCGTGGGCAGCGTCTCCCCGCACCGGGCCCGGCTGTAGTGA
>Ga0207694_10000708_pt1 | contig 29982 bp, 24 predicted proteins | sample KBSC34metaG_FD_184353 | JGI IMG/M metagenome (GOLD analysis project Ga0207694, IMG submission 184353) | Corn rhizosphere microbial communities from Kellogg Biological Station, Michigan, USA - KBS C3-4 metaG (SPAdes) (version 2) | ecosystem: Host-associated > Plants > Roots > Rhizosphere > Soil... | reverse complement strand
ACTCTGCCCGCGCAGATGGCCTTCGCAGCACCGGTGACTGCCACTTCCACGTGCGGTGGCACCGTGACCCTCAACGCTGGCGCGGGGACCGGAACGCTGAGCGGCGGTACGATTCCGGCAAACGGCAGTTGCACGATTCAGTTCAACATCGTCGCCGCGACGCCGAACAATGCTTTTGCGAATCAAGCAAGTATCCAGATAGCCACGGGCAATCTTACGTCCACACAAGGCGTGACGAACTCGGGTATCTCCGATCCTCTGACGGTGTTGACTGGGGCAGCCGTTCTCAAATCGTTCTCGCCCACCTCCGTGGTCTCCGGGGCCACCTCGACTCTGACCATCTCGCTCCACAACTACGACGTGTCGACCGCGTCGCCTGTGAGTATCACCGACAGCTTGCCCGCCGGCATGACCGTGGCCGCCACGCCGAATGCGTCAACGACCTGTTCGGGGCTGACGGTCACGGCCGCGGCCGGCGGCAGCAGTATCCAACTCTCGGGCGGCACGTTGGCAGCGGGGCCGACCAGCAGTCCCTATAACTCCACATGTACGGTCAGCGTCGATGTGGTCGCGATCAATAGCGGCACCGCGTCGACCAATCTGACGAACAACATTCCCGCCGGAACGGTAGGAAGCGAGAAGTATCCGGCTACCAGCGCGCCCCTGACGGTCACTCCCTCCAGCGGCATCGTTGCTACCAAGACGATCAATAAACAAGACGGCAATGGCGCCTTTGACGGATCGAATATCTCTTTTACGATCACGCTGAATAACTACTCCGCCACGCCCGCCAACATCACCACGCTGACGGACGATCTCAAAACGATGGCCGCCGCCGGCTACTTCACGGTCGGCTCCACGCCCGCCTTTTCCACTACCTGCACCGGGGCGACGCTCACTTCCGCCGTGGGGTCGACCACCGCGACCGTATCGGGCGGGGTGATTCCGGCGCGCGTCGGCAACACTCCCGGCACCTGCACGCTGACAATTCCTCTGGCCATCTCTGCAATAACGCCGCAAACCACATACACCAACACGATTCCTATCGGGGCGATTCAGACCGATCAAGGCAACAACACCGTTGCGGTTACGGGAGGGATAAACGTATATCGAGCGATTTATGTGGCCGAGTCTTATAGCCCGACCACGCTACAAGCGGGTGGAACGACCGTTCTGACGCTGGTCCCGGAAAACGACAGCAATAGTCTTTCTTTTACCGGCATGAGCTTCCCGGTCACCTTGCCATCGGGTCTCGTCATAGCGCCTTCGCCCAATGTGAGCTCGACCTGCCCCGGGGCGACGATTACGGCGACGCCGGGCGCATCCAGTTTTACCGTCTCGGGCATCTCACTGGCGGCGCTGGCTACCTGCAACATCAAGGTGACGACGCAGGTCCCTGCGGGCACTCCGCCCGGCACCATTACCACGCCCATTGCTCTGGTCGGCGGAGCGGTAACTACGAATGAGGGGGCGACGAACCGGCCCAATCCGGAAACGTCCTCTATTACCGTCGTCAATTCGGCGGTTTCGTTGAGCAAGTCGTTCACGCCGGCGACGGTGGCGCTGAATACGCCGACGCAGTTGGCGATCCAGTTTTCCAACCGCAGTTCGGGGGCCGTGCAGCTCAACGGTGTGACCCTGACCGATTCGCTGCCACTCAACATGACCGTGGCCACGCCGGCCAATGCGACATTTACCGGATCGGGCTGCTTTTTGGGAACGCTGACGGCCACGCCGGGCGGCACGAGCGTGAAAGTCTCCGGCGCCAGCATCGCCGCGAACTCGATCTGCACGCTGCAGGTGAATGTGGTCTCGAATGCCGTGGGCAACCTCGACAACGACATACCGGTCGGGGCGCTCACTACGACGCAAGGAATCAGCAATGTCTCGCCGGCCTCGGCCACGCTGAGCGTGGCCGGCACCGCCGATATCTCGGTCACCAAAACCGACGCAGTAACCACTCTGGCAACCGGCACCAGCACGACCTACACGATCGTGGTCCGCAATGCGGGTCCGGACAATGTTGCCGGCATCACGGTGAGCGACCCGGTACCGAGCGGGATGACGTTTGGCAATTGGACTTGCACCGCCTCGGCGGGCGCTGCGTGCGACGCCGCGTCAGGCAGTGGGGCCATCAACGAGCAAGTCACGGTCAACGTCGGCAGCACCGTGACGTATACCGTTACCGCCACGTTGGCGTCGAACTATTCCGGCACCACCGTGGCCAATACCGCCACGGTGACCCAGCCCGGAACGGTCGCCGATCCGAATTCGGCGAACAACACCGCCACCGATACGGATTCCGTTGGCCAGGGTGTTGTGCTCGCTCTGACCAAGACGGATGGCAGCACGACGTACACGCCCGGCGGCACGGCGACCTACACCATCACCGTAGCCAACACGGGACAGGCGAGCGCCACGCAAGTCAATGTGACCGACTCGCTTCCGAGCGGGGTGACGCTCAACGGTACCGTGACTTGCAGCGCAAGCGGTACGGCGGCCTGCGGAACGGTCAGCGGCAGCAGCGGCCAAACCAGCTTCGGCGCGACGAACGCGGTGGTGCCCAGCGGCGCGGCGAACAAGCTGACGTTCACTGTCCCCGTGAGTTTTGCGAGCACGCTGACGACCAGTCCTTTGGTCAATACCGTATCGGCCGCCGATGCGCCCAGCGGTGCAACGGGCTCGGCGAGCGATAGTGACACGCTCGGTTCGGTGGCGGATGTTTCTGTCGTGAAGGCCGGCCCGGCGTCCGTGACGGCAGGCAGCCCGATCACGTACACGCTCACCGTCAGCAATGCGGGCCCCAGTTCGGCCAACGGGACGACGTTCAACGATGTCGTGCCCGCGGCGATTGCCGGCGTCACGGCAAGCTGCGGCAGCGCCGCGGGTGGCGCGGTGTGTCCCGCCTCGGTCAATGTTTCGGGCAACACGGTGAGTGGCGCGGTTCCGACCCTGCCTCCGAACAGTTCGGTGGTCGTGACGATTACCGGTACGACCTCCGCGAGCAGCAACGGTGCGCCGCTGACGAACACCGCGACCGTGGCCCCGCCTGCGGGGGCCACGGACCCGACTTCCGCCAACAACACCAGCACGGTGACGACGGCGCAGAGCAATCAAGCCGACCTGTCAATTACCAAGACCGACGGCAAAGCCGGCTATGTGGCAGGTACGACCAACACGTACACCATCGTGGTTGCCAACGCCGGTCCGTCCGATGCGTCGAACCTCAACATTAGCGACGTCGTGCCGGCGAGCCTGACGGGCGTGACGGTCACGTGCGTCGCCAGCGGTACGGCCAACTGCGGCACGAACGCCTCGTCGGCGAACACGCTCTCATTCACCGGCGGCAGTGTGAACGCGGGCGCGGCCAACTTCCTGACCCTCACCGTCAACGGCACGGTGGATCCGGCAGCGACCACCAATGTCGTCAATACGGCGACCGTCTCGGTACCCGCCGGCGCCAACTATACAGACCCGAGTCTGGGCAACAATACGGCAACCGACACCGATACGCCGCTGCCGCAGCAGGTCGATCTGGCGATCACGAAGACCGACAACCAGACCTCCTACGTGTCGGGTGCGCCGATCACGTACACGATCGTGGTGACCAATGCCGGTCCGTCGACCGCGACGGGATTCAGCGTGGCCGATGCGGTGCCTGCCTCCATCACGGGCGTCTCGGTGAGCTGCGCCGTCACCGGCGTGGGCAACTGCGGCTCCAATGCCAGTGCGGGCAACAACCTCTCGTTCACCAACGCTTCGCTCAACCCCGGCGCCGGCAGCAACGCGTTGACCTTCACGGTCAGCGGAACGGTCAGTGCCAGCACCAGCGGTGACCTGACCAATACGGCGACGGTCACGGCAGGAACGGGAGCGACGGAGAACAACACCGCCAACAACACGGCCACCGATACCGACATCCAGGGCGTTGCTTCTGCCGATCTTGCGATCACCAAAGACGACGGTCAGGCGACCTATGTGGCCGGCAGTCCGGTGAGCTACACGATCAAGGTGACCAACAATGGTCCGTCCAACGCACCCAACTTCGACGTCAAGGATGTCGTGCCCGCCAATATCACCGGCGTGACGGTGACGTGTACGCCGACGGGAGCGGGCAATAGTTGCGGCACCAACGCATCGGCGGGCAATACCGTGTCGTACACCGGCGCCAGCTTGAATGCGGGCAGCGGCAATGTGCTCACTCTCACCGTTCAAGGCACGATTTCGCCTTCGGCGACGGGCAATCTGGTGAATACAGCGGCCGTGGTCGTCCCCACGGGAGCTACGTATACCGACCCGGATCTGGCCAACAACAATGCCACCGATACCGATGCTCCGGCGGGTGCGGTGGTGGATCTGGCGATCACCAAGACCGACAACCAGACCACCTACGTAGCCGGCGCACCGATCACGTATATCCTCGTGGTGACCAACGGCGGTCCGTCGTTGGCTAGCGGCTTTACGGTGTCCGACACGGTTCCTGCCGCGATCACCGGCGTGACGGTGACGTGCGCGGTCACCGGCACCGGCAACTGCGGCACCAACGGCAGTACGGGCAATGCGGTGTCGTTCACCAATGCGACGTTGAGTCCGGGGGCCGGCAACAGCCTGACCTTGACAGTCAGCGGCACGGTGACGGCCAGCACCACCGGTTCCCTCGCCAACACGGCAACGGTGACCGCGGGGACCGGATCGACCGATGCGGATCTGACGAACAATTCGGCCACCGACACCGACACCCAGGGGCCCGGTGTGGCCGATCTTTCCATCGTCAAGGACGACGGCAGTGCAACGTATGTTGCGGGAATGCCGATCACCTATCAGATCACGGTGAAGAACAACGGTCCTTCGAACGCGCCGAGCTTCTCGATCGACGATGCCATAACGACGCAGATCGGCGGTGTGACGATTGCCTGTGCCGTCGGCACCGGTACCGGCAACTGCGGCACCAACGCGTCTTCAGGCAATACGTTGTCGTTCACGGGCGCGAGCCTAACGGTCGGCAGCACGTTGGTCCTGACGGTGTCCGGCACGATTGATCCGGCCGCCACGGGCAGTCTGGTCAACACGGCCACAGTCACTGTGCCGCAAGGCGCGGGTTATACCGATCCCGACCCGACCAACAACGCCAGCACCGACACGGACACGACGACGCCGCAAGAGATCGACCTAGCGATCACGAAGACCGACGGTCAGACCTCCTACGTGCCGGGCACGCCGATCACCTACACGATCGTGGTGACCAATGCCGGGCCGTCGACCGCGAGCGGATTCAGCGTGGCCGATGCAGTGCCGGCGGCGATCACCGGTGTGTCGGTGACCTGCGCCGCCACGGGCGCAGGCAACAGTTGTGGTTCGAATGCCAGTGCCGGCAACACCGTCTCGTTCACCAATGCAACGCTGAACCCCGGCGCGGGCAACAACCTGACGTGGACGGTCAGCGGCACGATCAGCGCCAGTGCCACGGGCGATCTGAGCAATACGGCGACAGTGACTGCGGGCAGTGGTTCGACGGAAGCCAATGTGACGAACAACTCGGCCGCCGATACCGACACCCAAAGTGCACCTCAAGTGGACCTGGCGATCACGAAGACCGATAACCAGACCTCCTACGTGCCGGGTGCGCCGATCACCTACACAATCGTGGTGACCAATGCCGGTCCGTCGACCGCGACGGGATTCGGCGTGGCCGACACAGTGCCGGCGGCGATCACCGGCGTGACGGTGACTTGCGCCCCTACGGGAGCCGGCAACAGTTGCGGCTCGAATGCCAGCGCCGGCAACACCCTCTCGTTCACCAACGCGACGCTGAACCCCGGCGCGGGCAACAGCCTGACGCTGACAGTTAGCGGCACGGTCAGCGCGAGCGCCACGGGCGATCTGGTCAACACCGCGGCGGTGACCGCGGGCAACGGTTCGACGGACACCAATCCGGCGAACAACTCGGCCACCGATACCGACACCCAAGGTACCCCTCAGGTCGACCTAGCGATCACGAAGACCGATGGCCAGACCTCCTACGTGCCGGGCGCGCCGATCACCTACACGATCGTGGTGACCAATGCCGGTCCGTCGACCGCGACGGGATTCAGCGTCGCCGACGCGGTGCCGGCGGCGATCACCGGCGTAACGGTGACTTGCATCCCCGCGGGAGCGGGCAACAGCTGCGGCTCGAGCGCCACAACCGGCAACAATGTCTCGTTCACGAACGCGACGCTGAGCGCCGGCGCGGGCAACAACCTCACGTTGACGGTCAGCGGCACGGTCAGCGCCAGCGCCACGGGCGATCTGGTCAACACGGCCACGGTGACGGTGGGCAGCGGCGCGACGGACACCACGGCGGCGAATAACTCGGCCACCGATACCGACACCCAAGGCACCGCTCAGGTCGATCTGGCGATCGTCAAAGTCGGCCCCGGATCCGCGAAGCCGGGCGACGCCATTCAATACACCCTGACGGTCAGCAATACCGGCCAGGCGGACGCCACGGGATTCAGCATCGCCGACGTCGTGCCGGGCGCGGTGACGGTGTCGAGTGTGAATTGCGCTGTCACCGGAACCGGCAGCTGCGGAACGAACGGGAGTGTCGGCAACAACGTCTCGTTCACGAATGCGCAATTGAGCGCGGGAGCGGGCAATGTCTTGACCATTACCATCAGCGGACATATCGCCGCCAATGCGACCGGGAGCATCGTCAATACGGCCACGGTGACCGCGGGTGCGGGCGCGGTCGATGTGAGCACGAGCAACAACTCCTCCGCCGCCACGACGTCATTGACGCCTCTCCAGCCGCCGGTGCCTGCGCCGACCTTGAGTTGGGCGGTGTTGATGGGATTGATCCTATTGCTGTTGGGTATCTCCTATGCCCAGCTAGAGCGGCATAGGAAATAGGGCCTTGCCCTGCCCGCATCGAGCCGGACACGGAAGTTCAGCTCGATGCGCAGTCGCAATAGCGGTGGTACATCGCATCGGGGTAGCGCAATGAGCGGGTTTGTGTGGAACCTTTAAGCACCATCGTTCATTGCCATTCGTGTGGCGAGATATGGCTGCTTTTGGGTAAGCCGTCCGAATGATTTTGCGGCTGCTTCTGGCCTAGCTCGGCCGTCTGGAAGCGACCCATGGCTGCCGGTAACGAACGGCTGCAGTCGGGCTGCCTGGTGATGCGGAGTACAACAACTGTTATTAAGCTCGCCTGGAGTCCCCAGTCAGCTCGCTTCTACTTCTAGCATCGAAGCTAGTTGATCCAAGGGGCTTTGGACCCCCAGCGCTCGGTTGAGGACATGGGTGTAAATCATGGTCGTATCGACGTGACGATGGCCCAATAGCTCCTGGATCGTGCGAATGTCTTGGCCACTTTCGAGTAAATGGGTGGCAAACGAGTGTCTTAACGTATGGGTTCCGATCGGCTTGCCAATCCGAGCCTGGGCTGCTGCCCGTTTGATTGCAGTTCCCAGCGTTCCCTCATACAAGTGATGTCGACGACGCACTCCGCTTCGCGGGTCGACAGACTCGTGGTCGGCCGGGAACACCCAGAACCACGCCCAGCTTTCACTCGCGCGGGGATATCGGTGTTGTACGGGAAGAGGGGTCGCCACACCCGGTCGTCCCAGTTACCGATCTACCGTCCAAAGGGACTCGGCATACTCCAGCTGGCGACGTAGCGGTCCCTCCAGCGTGGACGGCAACACCGTGATCCGATCCTTGTTGCCTTTGCCTTCGCGAATGATGATCTGACGGCGTTCAAGGTCGAGATCCTTGACGCGAAGCTGCAGACACTCGAGCTTGCGCATGCCCGTCCCGTACAAGAGCCGAAAGACGAGCTGATACACACCGGCTGCGGCACGGAGTAGCCGGCATACCTCATCCCGACTCAGAACGACAGGCAACCGGTGCGGCGTACGAGGACGCCCTATCTCCTGCATCCATGGCAGTTCGATTTCGAGCACGTGCTTGTAGAGAAACAAAAGGGCCGCCAACGCCTGCTTGTGGGTGGAAGCGGAGACGCGACGTGCGTTGGCAAGATAGGAAAGAAACTGCTCTACCTCCGCTTGGCCCATATCGCGAGGATGGCGCAGCTCATGGAAGCGGATATACGTCTTGATCCACATGACGTAGAGCCGTTCCGTATTGAGGCTGTAGTGGTGGTAACGAAGTCTCTCACGCACCTGATCAAGCAGGCGCGTAGCTCGCAACGGCGGCGGTGGCGTTGCCGGGCGCATGACGTTGGACGAGCAGCATACGACTGCGACAAAACAGTCTCGTGACAGGCTGAGATGCAATTTTTAAGGTATTGATATTCAGGGAAAACTTGCGTTATCTAGATTTTTGTCTGGTTATCCGGTTAACTACAAAAATCTTGTTAAAACAAGTTAGGCACCAAACAGCAATGTCTTCGGCTCATGTTCTTGTAAGCCTCTCGCCAGCAATGGACGTTGCTCCGTTGCTTTCTGCGCCACAGGCATCGTTTCCCCTGATTCTGACTTTTGGTCAAGAATCTTTTTCCGCGGCAATAGCATCCGAGCCTCCCAGCCAAATTCCCATCGGCTCATCTGCATCTGTGGCGCTTAAGTTTCTTGTTCCACCAGCAGCCTTATTGCTCGCTACTGCTGGCGCCCGTTTCTCGTTCTGGTTCCCACCCGCGGGCGAAGGAGGCGGCAAGGTTAAAGGGCACGGCAAGGTCCTTCAGGTGTTTGGCGCCTAACTATTCGCTCAAGCGGACCGCTACGACGGGTTCCGGTATCCTGACTTCCTCCGCGGCAGCGGCCGCTTAGCTCAAACGTTAGGCATGCAATCTAGCTTGCTAAGTTTGTCTGGGTCCGCGGAACTTGGCGCCATTCAGGCGTTGCGCCTCGCGTTTCCGACTTTGCCGGACGAGTACTTCTCATACCTCTCACTACACAACGGCGGCGAAGGCCCGCTCGGTGTCGAACCTGGCTGGTTTATTCTGTGGCCCGCTGAAGAAGCGCTGGTCGCTACCGCCGAGTATCAAATGTCCAAGTATCTACCCGGCTACATGGCTTTTGGCGGCAACGGCGGCGGTGAGCTGTTCGTGTTTCCTATACAGCCCGCCACTGGTGCTATGCCTGTGTATATGGTGCCTGCAATCGGCATGGAGCCCGCAGTTCTCATCGAGGTGGCGTCTACCTTCGGCGAGTTCGTCTCAGCATTTCGCGAGCATCTGGCGCCGCATGCCTAACTATTCGTTCAAACGGACCGCTGCGACGGGTTGCGGTACTATCATGCTGCGGTCAGCAGCGGCCGCTTAACTCAAGCGTTAGATTTGCCAGACATGATGTTGTCTAGACTTGCCGCCACGCTCCTCATCTCAGCGGTCTACGTTTCATGCGTTGGCGCCGGAGAAGGGCCTCTGTTCGTCGACCCTGCCGATTTTTCAAGCGCTCTCTTCTTTGAAGCGCGTCAGTCATCTGTCCTAAATCGTTCGCAAATTTCACAGCTCGAATATGTTGCTGAAACGCTAGAAAGTCATCCGAAACTACGCGTCCTTGTAAAAGGGCACGCCGATACGAGCGAGGGATCTGAGGCCGAATGCAATGCCATCTCGGAGCGACGTGCGAAACTCGTCTTTGACTGGCTCGCAGCTCACGGTTTTGAGTCACGACTCAAAGGACACGAGGGCTTTGGTAAGTCTCAGCTCGTCGACTTCAGCGAAACTGAAGAGCAACGTCGGCATAACCGCCGAGTTGAACTTGCCATAGAGTGAGGGTCAAGAGCCCCGCCCATGGCATATCTAACTATTCGGTCAAGTGGACCGCCGCGACGGTTGCGAGGTAATCTGTTATCTCGTGTGGCAGCGGCCACTCACCTCAGGCGTTAGGGCTCACAACGATGCGAATCGAAAGTATTGCTGGCTTGGTCTTTAGAGATCCACGCGGCAATGAGTTTGGCCGCATTCGCGCTCTCGGGGGTTCGCTCCCCAACGAGCTGCAAAGCTCTTCGTTCAACGCCTTCGCGGAAGACGACTGCGGCAATTATTTTGTCAAGAACCTAAGCGCGATAGGTTTCTGGGATCACGAGACGCACGAGGTCACAATCCTCGCAAACTCCGAGTCGCAGTTCTTGGCAGGCGTCGTTCCCCCTTCAAGCGTTAACCTCAGTCCGTCGCAGGTAAAGTCGGCATGGGTTGATCCCGAGTTCGCAGAGTCTTTGGGTCTCATCAAATCGCGTGAGCCCTAACTATTCGCTCAAGCGGACCGCTGCGAGAGGTTGCGGTATCCTAATACGTATTGCGGCAGCGGCCGCTTAGCTTAAGCGTTAGGTGTGCGAATGGCCCGATGGGTGCTGATAGGTTCGTACGTGGTACTCAACTTCGCCCTCATTGATCTCATTTGGGGGAACGGTTGGTTGTCTAGCACCACCGGCGTCGCGGCAATCTTCATCATTGTTGTTGGCTGGCTCTTCACTGCTTATTTCCTTTTCGGGCATTTGCAGCTAACAACGCGAGGCAAGACTATTGGGTGGTTCTCAATAGCGGCGTTTGTGGGTTACACCATAGCTCGGCGATTTGGGAGCTACTACTTCATTCACGGGGCTTGGTTGCGATCCGCTGAATCAGACATCATTGGCGTACTTCTTGCCATTGCTCCTATTGCACTTGCAGCGCTCATGCTGCCCAAGCAATCCGCGCGCAGTGCTACGCCATATACCGTCGAGTCTGAGGCACCCGATCACGTTCTCCACGTGGACAGGCACACCTAACTATTCGGTCAAGTGGACCGCTGCGACGTGCCGCGGTAACCTGACGCCTACTGTGGCAGCGGCCGCTTAGCTTAAGCGTTAGGCCTTGCATGGCGCCATCTTCAGAACTGAGTCCCTCGCAAGCCAGACAGGCAATGATCTCTGCGCTTCTCGCGGTCGGTGATCAGCTCACGCCTAACGCGCGCTCGGCGCTCGGCATTGCCGCTCAAACAGATGATTTAAATGCAAACGAGCAAGCGCGAGTTTCACTTTGGAAAAGCATCGGCGGTCGTGCCATGGAAGCAACGCATGACATCCTTTGCGCGCGTCTAGCTATCTGCACTTTGCATCCCAATGCATCCGTGGCGGACACGCAAGATACCCTTGAGTACTTCGCTTACACCTACCGTTTGTGCGGGCTTCCGGAGAGTGCGCTCTCGCATGCTTTCGCAGCAGAACAGGGCAACGCCTAACTATTCGGTCAAGTGGACCGCTGCGACGTTGCGCAGTAACCTGACGCTTACTGTGGCAGCGGCCACTTACCTCAAGCGTTAGCCCGCTTATGTCAGACCTTCAGGCACTTATGCGCAACGTCAACGCAACCGACGTTGCGCTTGTGTCCAATTGGTCATGGCTCGTCCCCCACGAGCATACGCCGCTGCTTCTTTCCGTCTTTGGCGATTGGGTATTTGGCGCCCCAGATGGCAGCCTTTGGGCGCTTTCAACACTTGAGGGCAGCTACGAGCAAATTGCACGTAGCTCGTCCGAGTTCAATGCGCTCAAGCAGTCACCTGAGTGGCTCGACAAAATTTTCATCGCATCTTGGCAAGAAATCGCAGCACGGCATGGCATCGTCCCTTCGGCAAACGAGTGCGTTACGTGGAGGGTCCCGCCTGTGCTCGGGGGCTCTTTCGAAGTGGGCAATCTTCAGCTACTTCCGCAAAGCGCATATCAGTCCGTCATCGCTCAAGTGCACCAGCAGCGCTTAGCTAGCGGCGCGGGCTAACTATTCGGCCAAGTGGACCGCTGCGACGGGTCAAGGTAATCTGACATGCAGTGTGGCAGCGGCCACTTACCTCAAGCGTTAGGCACCTATGCACGGGTTTATCTCTCTACCAAACGCGTGGTCTCTCGCTTTACTGTCGCTCGCACCTCTGATTGGCGTCGCGGCGGGAATATGGGTCAAACCGAAACATCCTTTCGTACTGTGGCTAATTTACTGCGCTTGCTATGCCGCTGCAGTTGTCTGGATTGCTTTCGGCTACGAGTCCACCAAATTCCCAGGCACTTACGATTTGCAACCGTGGGCCTTTCTCGTCATTCCAGTCTTCATTTTTGCTCTTCCAGCCATCGGTTTACCTTGGGCAGCAGCAAGTGCGCTCCGGCGCGCCGCCAACGGAGGTGCCTAATTATTCGCTCAAGGACCGCTGAGTGGGGTTGCGGTATCCTAATATCCATTGCGGCGGCGGCCGCCTACCTGAAGCGTTAGGCATGCCTCGCGTTGTCATATTCGTACTCCTTGGCCTAGTCTCGTGGCAGTCTTTCGCTGCCAGTCCACTAGATTTGTCGCGTCGGGATGCTTTGGCAATTGCCAAGAGAGAAATCAAGGCGCAAGGAATTGACCTCAAACGCTATAAACTTTCAAAGTTTCCGCAAGAACTGAGCGCAGATCGCAACGAATGGACGTTCTATTATCAATGCACTCCAGACCCTATACCTCCCGGCTGTTTTTTCTGGCTTTCCGTAAATCGCATTACGGGAGTTGCTAAGTACTTTCCCGGGGAATAGGTAGCATGCCTAACTATTCGGTCAAGTGGACCGCTGCGACGTGCCACGGTAATCTGACACGTACTGTGGCAGCGGCCACTTACCTCAAGTGTTAGGGCGCTAAGAAATGCAGTACTACATCATGGTCATTGTCTGCGTTTGCGCCGCGCTTGTCGTCTTTGTTGCTCACTACAGGTCGTTTCAACCGTACTTGTCGCGGAATTGCCAAGGCTTTGGCTGGCGTCGCGCTTTTCCCGACGCCAGCGCAGACAACATTCGCTCTTTCTTGAATGTCTTTGGCACGGCGTTCGGATTCCGAAAACGCCACTTGCTCAAGTTCGCGCCAACAGACGGCCTCATGCAAATCCATAGCGCAAACAATCCGTTTCAAGGCGTTGACGCTCTTGAGTTCGAATCTTTAGCTGTCGAGCTGGAAAGTCACTATGGTTTCGCCCTTGAGAACGCCTGGCATCCCGACTTAACGCTCGGCGAGTTGTTCGCCCGAGTCCATGGCAACGCGCCCTAACTATTCGGTCAAGTGGACCGCTGCAACGTGCCGCGGTAATCTGATCCTCACTGTGGCAGCGGCCACTTACCTCAAGCGTTAGGCTCACAACATGCGTTTGAAGATTCTTGTGCTCGTCATTGCTTTGTGCGGCCTTCTAGCCGCATGTTCGCATTCCGCTAAAGACTCAAGCCATAACTCGTTACAAAGCAATCAGTCTTCCATACTCGAATTGACCATCGGTCAAAACGGTACATACGCTTGGCACGGGCGCTTTTGGCAAATCGACGAGCTTACAAGCACCCTAAAATCACCTCTGACGCCACACGTAACCGAAGTTCACTTGCTCAATGGCCCCAATCCTTCCTCTCTGCAGAATCTCATCGAAATCGGCCAGCTCGCAAATTCTCTCGGCGCAAAAGCACTTTTCGAGCGCAACGGCGAATTGAGGAGCATCAACATCGTACAGTAGTGCGCCTAACTGTTCGGTCAAGTGGACCGCTGCGATGTGCCGCGGTAACCTGACACTCACCTGTGGCACTTACCTCAAGCGTTAGGCACCTAAGGAGAGTCAGATGGAACTGAACTGGAAACGTGGGCTCACGCGACTGTATTGCGTCTTTTGGGGCCTTTGGATCTTATTTATCGGCATTCGCATCTTGGTTGCCACGCCTCAAATCCTTTTTGGTTCAATACCTAGCGTCGCAATTTTCTGGTTCGTCGTGTTGGCCTTCGCCATTCCCGCACTTCTGTATTTCGCGCTTCGGTGGGCCATTAGAGGATTTTTGGCCAACGGCGCCTAACTATTCGGTCAAGCGGACCGCTGCGGCGAGGTTGAGCTAACATGTTATTTACTGCGGCAGCGGCCGCTTATCTCAAGCGTTAGATCCGCAGACGGACCCGCGAGTGACTGCTTGAGGGCAAGAAATTCGATCACCTGTAAGTCTGCTTCTGGCCGAACTCGGCCGTCCGAAAGCGACCTAATGCTGCCGCTCACGAACGGCAGCTATATCATAGGCTGATGGCGTCCAACTGAGCAGGTAGCTGACCAGGACTTCCAGCGGAGATTCAAAGTGTTTGGTGGTTACCGTCCAGCGCATTTCCACTAAGTGTCGTGGGCTTCTCGCGCGTGCATCAACCGCCGGCGGCCGGGTTTTCGTCGTGCCCGCGGTACTTCTTTTCGCCGGCTTCCACCGCAAGCCGCACTACGTCGCCCTTGTCGTCCTTCTGCGCGAAACGGTTTTCCGGCGGCGGCACCGGGCAAGTCGCGTATTGGGTGAACGCACACGGCGGGTTGTAGGCGCGGTTGAAGTCCACTACCACCGTGCCGTCCGTTGCCACCGGGCCGATGTGCAGGAAACGGCCCACGCCGTAGGTTTCCTTGCCGCTGGTCGCATCCTTGAAAATGAAGTTCAGGCCCTTGGCCGGATCGCCGGTGGCTTCCAGCCGCCACGTTTTTCCGTTCTTGTCGAACTCGACATAACCGGGATTGGGGGTTTCGTTGACGTTGCCGATGATGTTGGATATCTGGATGGTAGTGCCCGGCGGATGCGCCACGAAACGCGCCTTCACCTGCCATTGTTCATCCGGCGGAAAAACATCCAGCCCCTTGAAGTGCAATCGGTCGGGCGAATCGGCGTGACGCACGCGCAAAGCCAGGCGGCCCTGGCGGTCTATTACTGAGATCTGGCCCTTGCCGTCGTCGTAACCCAGTTTGGTGCCGCCGTCTTTTCCTTCTGGTTTCAGTTGCACCGTGCCTTGCAGCGGTTTGCCATCCACCGTGACCTTGGCGTCATCGACTGCGCTGAAGAACAACGCGCCACCACGTTGCTCCACGTTGCCCAGCTTGTCCGGAGCGATGAGCAGACGGATGTCGTTGCCTTTGCCGCCGCCCACGCTCTCCTGCTTGCCGTCCACCCAATGCAGGCCGATCAGACTCGTCCAGCCGTCGGGTTGAGTCAATTCCGCTTCACGCTTCTTCACCCATTGTGCATGCTGGCTCCGGAAATCGGTGGCGGTTTGCGCTTCGCTGCCTTCGGCAGCGTCGACGAGCGTCGGCGTGCCGCTCAATGCCAGCAGCACCGCCGCGAACGACCCAGCGCCAACACCCGCAGACAACGCCAACGCAACCGAGACGGGAAAGAAAACATGTTTGCGATAGTTGAGTGAAGTTTTCATGGTGAAATCCAGATGAGTGAGAACAAGTCGAATACAAAGAATGCTGTTGGGACATGAAAGATGCGGTCGATTACCATTTGCTGCCGATGTTCAAGTAGAGGTAGCGGCCATAGTCTTCGTACAACGCGGGCAGATAGTTGCCGCCGGCATCAAGCGGAGGCTGCTTGTTGAACACATTGCGCGCACCGACTTCGACATAACCGCCCTTGAAGAAGTCGTGGCTGAAGTCTTTCCTCAGGGACAAGGTCCACAACTGGGTCGAGTCGACCTTTTGCGGTGCAGTGGCGGCAACGTAACTGTACGCAGCACTCGTCACACTGCCGATGTAGTTGTCGCGCACGCGCACTGTCCAATCGGCGTAGTTCCAGATCAACGCGGCGCTGCCGCGCCATTCCGGTTTGGCGCCATTGAGGCCGACCTGATTGTAGGCAGCCAAAGTAGCGGGGTTGACGATTCCGACTAGCTGGCCACTGGCAATCGCTTTGGCTACCGCTTGCACTTCCGGCAACGGCGTCTGCGAATAACTCCGCAGTTGGCTGACATCGACGAGGAACGACCAGTTGCCCCATGCGGTGTCGCGCTTGCGCCAACTGAAATGGTAGTCGATGCCCTTGGCAGTGAGTGGCTGACCGTTGACGTAGTCCGTTACCACGTATTGCAGCGCGCCAACCGGGGCGATGCCGGAACCAGCAAACTGCGCGACGTCTGCGGCAGTCGGAGCAAGGCGAACGACGTTTGGATTGGAGCCTTGGCCGCTTGCACGCAGGTAAGCGTCGTACAGCAGTTCATTGGTGGTGCCGAGCGAGGTGATCGGATTTTCAATTTTGATCTGCCATGCGTCGACGCCAATGCTGAGCTTGCCCACAGCTTCAGGCAGGAATTTCGGTTCAAACACGAAGCCGTACGAATACTGCTTGCTGGTTTCCGGCTTGACGGCACTTTTATCGTAAGTGGTACCGGTGTCGACCGTCGGATAGAACGTCGGATTGCCACTGTTCGCGGTGACGCAGCTGCTGTATGTGGCATAAGCGCCGGTTTTTACCGACGCATCGCATCGGATCAAATCGAGGGTACTGCCGCCGCGCCAGATGGTGCCGGAATTGGCCAATTCCAGAGCCGGTGCGTGGAAGCCACCGCTGACCGAGCCGCGCAGCAACAAGCTATCGGCCACGTTCCACGCCACGGCAAATTTCGGCTTGGCCACGCTGCCGGCATCGCTGTAATTCTCATAGCGGCCAGCAATCTGCAAGTCCAAGGACTTCACCAGCGGGATACCCATTTCGGGCGACACCAGCGGCACTGCCACCTCGGCGAAGACCGATTTCACGTTGCGGCTGGCATGGATATCGGACGAGTAGCTGGTCAAAAAGACATTGCTTGAGTTCACATTGCCGGTGTACCAGTCGGTGTATTGGATGGTGCCGTCGACGTTCGGGTCGCGGTCGTCAGAAGTGGTTTCGTGGCGCAACTCGACCCCGGCGGCTACGCCGATGTCGCCGGCGTACCAATGCACCGCATCCGGACGGTTGATCTTGAAATCCCACAACCCTAGCGTGTTGGTGCCCACGCGAGTGGTCCAGCCGACAATGCCGGAGATGTCGGAGGGCGTGGCATCGCCATAGCTCGGGTGCGCCGGGTCGCCGCCATTGAAGGGGTTGTAGGCGCTGGCAGTGGTGCCGTTCAGCGCAGCGATAAATTGGTTGAACAGGCCGCTCTGTTGGCTGTCAACGGTGCGCGAACGCGCATACAACAAGGCCGTTTCCCAATTCCAACCGTTGTCCGTCCAGCCACGCAAGCCTGCCAGGACGCGCACTTCCGAATTGTCATCCGTCAACTTGCGCAACGGTTCATCAGCAAGATTGTAGTTATATAAACGAACAGCATTGGCGCCTGCATTGGCAGCGGCTGTTTTCAATGCCGCTGGTACCCAATAAGCATTAGGATCGATATAGACGTAGTTGGGGACGGTGGAGCTGAGGACGCTGTCAGGATCACTGCCAAACCAGGTCTCGGACTTGGCGCGGTAATAGCTCAATTCGCCGAATAGCTGCGATGAGTCCGTCAAGTCGTAATGAGCGTTGGCGAAAAAATTGCCTCGGTTGATCTGCGGTTCCTGGGTGACGCCCGGCGTACGCGCAATGTCGTATTTCAATGAGGTCGGAAGTGCTCCTTGCTTGAGCGCGCCCGTGGGATCAACGTAGTACGGTTGCCCCGCAGTGGATACCGAGCCGTCGGCGTTCTTCTTCACCAACTGAAACTGTCCCCACGGCGTATATGAGCTCAAGCCGGCGGCCGTGCCGTTCGGGTCGGGTATCGCATCACCATCAGCAGTGATACTGCGGCGATCCGTCGCGGTGTACCACTGATCGCTGTTCAACTGCGCGCTTTGGTGAGAAAAACCATACAACACGCTGATGTTGCCGCGACCACCAGCAAAGTCGCTGCCCCAATAGCCGTTAATGGAGCCGTTGGAGCGCAGCGTGCCTTCTGCATGCCCGTATCCGACTTCGACTCCGCCACCGTTGAGATTGCTCGGCAGAATCAAGTTGACCACGCCGGCGATCGCATCGGAGCCATACACCGCCGCTGCGCCGTCTAGCAGCACATCCATGCGGTCAAGACCGAAGATCGGAATGGCATTCGCGTTGTACGACGGCGTATTACCGCTCAACGGATATTCGACGGTGCGACGGCCGTCGACCAACAGCAAGGTATATTGGGAGCCGATGTTGCGCAGGTTGATCGAAGCCACGTCGCCACGAGCGTAGTTTTGATTGCGCCCTTGATTGACTACTTTTTGGGTGAAGGCGACATCGCCGAATTGCGGCAAGTCGCGAAAGAGTTGGTCGCCATTGGCGGCGCCGGTGGAGTCGATTTGCTCCTTGCCCACGCTTACCACTGGCAATGCAGCCTGTGCGCCGCCACCCGCGATCTGCGAACCGACCACGGAAACCGTATTCAATGTTTTGGTATTGCTCTTTCCATCCGCCTCTCTACCGTCTGCCGTTTTGGCTGGATCGGCTGGTGCTGCGCTGGAACCATCGGGCGCTTGCTGTGCGTGCAAAGCGCCGCTTGCCAGCACGGCATACAGCGCCAAAGCCAACGACGCGCGAAGGGGAACGAAGCGCCGAGCATGCGCAGAAGTGTGTTGAGGCATTGATGTGAAAAACTGTGCGTGGGTAATAGGGCCTCGCAAGGTATTGATGAAAGTTTCCACGCGGAAATTGCTTTTACCTAGGTGCTTATGCCGCGCGCGCTGGTTGCACATCGGTTGCGCACAAACGGTATTTGCACATGACGACGTGGCATGTGGCCCTGCGGCATGTGTACCGCAGAATGGCGCTTCCCCTTCAACGCCAACAACGGAACCGCGTTCATGCGCATCACCACTCGCAAGCATCCACTTACAGTCACCGCTACGCTCGCACTGGCTGTATCGCTTTCTATTGTTGCGCTTGGCGGCATCGACATCGTCCATGCCGCGGAGGCCCATGCGGATGCTTCACCACTGCGCGATTACTTAAAAGCGAAGAAACAAGCCATTGTCGCCCAGCAAAAGCAGGACGCTGCGCCAAGTCGCTTGCACGCTCATGTCATCGCCGAAGGCCGTTCCGGTGTACGTCGTTTGCGCATTGGCGACAAGGAACAATTCCAATGGCTTAGCGACAGTCCGCGCAATGGCGCGGGTTTCAACCTCGCGCCCGGTTCGTGGGAGTCGCTGGTCGCAATGCTGTCCAGCGCGGTGGCCGACGAATACTTGGTGCAGGCGGCGTTGAAGGACATCCCGCTTGACTCGCTTGATATCGTGTTCACCAGCATCCCGCAACGCAAGAGCGCCACGCTGACCTATCCGAACAATCTTTCTTACGAGGCCTATATCCAATCGCCAGTATCGGATGCGAAATTGGAAGAACTGAAAACCGCTGTGCATGCCAATTCTTCGGTCATCGACTTAGTGACGCAGCCGCATCAAGTCAGTCCACTCACTATCGAATACACCCAAACACCGACGCAACGCGCCCCAAACTCGCAACCGGGTTTGCGTGATTTCATCATCGAAGATCAGGTGCCGGTGACGAAGGGAACGTTGAAACCGAGCGGACCAAAACCAGCATCGACGCAACCGCGCACCTTGATTGCGCATACTCGCGTCGAACCGAACACCGGCTTGCGCCAAACTTGGCTGGGTCACGACAACTACTTCCAGGCGTTGCACGACAGCTCAACGAGTCTGCTCGGTCGCGGCCTCGCCCCGACCGTGGAAGAAAATCTGCTCGGCGTCGTCACTACTTGCCCGACCCACATCTTTGAAATCCAAGCGGCGGCGCGTGGCGTGCTGCTGGACAAGCTCGAACTCACCGCCGATGCCGACCTTAGCCCGCGTTTCGCTAAGAATGTCACTTCGCCCGCGCACTACGGCTACATCACCTATAAAGTGAAAGTCGAGTCGCCGAACAGTGCTGCCGATATCGATGCTTTGGCCAAAGCGGTGGAAGATACTTGCCCGCTCTACAACTTGGTCAAAGACGCGCAGAAGTTGGAAGGCAAGATCGTGCATCGCGCTTATGTCGCCGAGGCGCAGTAATTCCCGATTCTCGGAAAATCGCCATATTTTTCTCTCGCAAAGATGCCTTTCGGGAAAGGATGTCAATGGCGGGCGAACTCAGTCGCCTAAAAGTGACCCGAAGCTGTCTCTTGCGCCCCTTGGTATCCTGCTGCACGGTCGGCAAAAACAGGCCCGTGCCGTTTTTGCCGCCGTGTGCCCAGTTAACGTCTTCTGCCTCCAAAATTTCGAGCCCGCGGGTATTCCGGTTCGTCAAGCAATCGGAGCGCATGCCATGAGGCTTCCAGCTTTGGCCGCTATGTGACCGCCCGGGGCTACCCCCTCCGTTCTATATTGCAAAAGACGAAAGCCATTCCAAAAGCTATTCTTTAATCGCATCGGGGTAGCGCAATGAGCGTGTTGTGTGTGGAACCTATAAGCACCATCGTTCATTGCCATTCGTGTGGCGAGATCGTTCTTACGCCCAATCAAGTTCAATAGCTAAGGGAGTCAACTCAGGACGGCAGATGATCTTACGCGGGAGTTTCATCTTCGCGATCCCGGTCAAAATAGTCTCCAGTTCTATCGCCCATTGTCGGCAGCCAAAAGCGTAGGCTAATTGCTCATTTCGGAAAACCCGTTATGTCTGACAACCCAACCTTTCAAATCGCCACGGGCGTCCAGGCGCGACGTGAGGGTCGGCTGGACGATGCTTACCACGCCTACCAACAGGCCGCCGACACTTCACGTGCAAGCGGGAAAGAAGAACATCTCATTACGGCGCTGGCTGGGTTGGGCCAAATCGAGCGCGATCGCGGACGCCTAGATCAAGCGCAGAAACATTACGCTGAGGCGCTAACGCTCTGTCGCGATCAAGGCTTTCCGCTTCGCACTGCTTCTGTTGCTCGGCATCTCGGCGACATCTTCCGCTTAAATGGGCAGGCGCAACAGGCCGAATCGCTGTTATCCGAAGCAATTTCGCTTTATCGTCAAAGTCTGGATACGAAGGTTCTCGATCTCGCTAACGCGATAAGTCCTCTCGCGCTGCTCAAAACCGCCGAAGGCGATATCGATGGTGCTCGTTTGCTTTGGCAAGAGGCGCAAATCCTTTACTCCGCGGTCAATGTAGACGCGGGTGCTACCGAATGCTCATTACAACTGGCGAAGCTCCCTCACCGTGCGTGAGAGGGCCACGGCCTGACCATTCGCTCAAGTGGATGGCTGCGAGTCGGAGTGTCAGGCTGACAGGTGCGACGTCTGACGCCGCTTGGCACAAGCTCTGCCAATTCAATCTGTGATCGATCTGATTGCTAAGAGCATCGATTGCCGGCAAGCGCTGTCTAATTGCCGCACCCGAAATGCCGGCGAGAATTGGCGCAGACGGTGTCTTCCATACGCATTCCGCCAAAATCGTTCTGAACCGAGCACTCGCCGCCGCCATCAACGGGGAGTGTGAGGCGACAGCGATTTTCAGAGGAGTGATCTTGGCACCTGCCGCGACGGCTACCGCTAGCGCAACGCTGGCGCGTCTACTTCTTAGCCTAAAGCGTGATTGCGTGCATATGCTCCTGTAAACCAACCTCGCCGCTCCGCGTTGAATGCTCCCCGCTGCGCCACACACTTTGCTTCGCAGCAGTTGTTTCCAGCATTCCAACGGGACCCTCAACAGGATCTACTGTGCATCACCGAGCCATTCGAATCTTTGCCATTTTTGTGCTCCAGGCCAGCCTGTTGTTTGGTGCCGTTCACACAGCATTGGCGTGCGAGGTGCCTTCTCCTCTAAAAACCATCGATCCGCCCGGCTTCTACGACGACGCGCCCGGCTACGCGAAAGCAGTGAAACCGATGCGCGACTTCGTCGCCAAACTCAACAAAGCCGCGGATACCGGAGACTGGCCGTGCGCCGTGGATCTGCTCGAACATTGGGCAAAGGCGGCCGCGCTGATGGGTCCGATCTCCGGCTATCAGGGTCACTACGAGCGCTCATGGGCGGGCACCGATTTCGCCATGGTGATCCTGCGCATGCCGCCGGACTTCAGGCAAGCGAATGCCGGCCGCTTCGGTGCGATCGACCGCTGGCTGGAGCGCATCGCCATCAGTACGCGTGATTCGGAAGCCATCAATCATCTGCACAACAACCTCGTCTATTGGGCCGGCTTGAATCTCGTGGCAATTGGGACGGCGACGCAGAAAACGTCGCTCATAGACTCCGGCCTGATCCGCGTGCGCGAAGGCATTCGCGACATCGGCCCGAACGGGGCACTGGAACGCGAAGTGCGGCGCGGGGACCGCGCCCTCCATTACCATACGTTCGCGCTCCTGCCTCTGGTGTTCAGCGCCGAACTCGTGCAGCGGCGCGGTATCGATCTCTACCAGGAGAACAACCACGCCGTCGCGCGATTGGCGAACCTAGTGATCGAGGCCGTGATCAACCCAGCCAGTTTCGCCAAGATCACGCCGATCAAGCAGAAGCTCTTCCCATGGACCTTCCAGGATGAGCTGGCCTGGGTCGAACCATATTTCACGCGCACGCGAGACTCGAGGCTACCAACGATTATCGCCCCGCGCCGCGCGATCAGCGAGTGGCGACTCGGCGGTGATATCACCGCGGCTTGGGGCACGTCGCTCAAACATTGAGAGGCGCACTTTACGGTGATATCCACGCTATTCCCATAACTATTCGCTCGAGCGGATCGCTGTGACGGCTTGCGGTATCCTGACGCTCGTCGCAGCAGCGGACGCTTAGCTCAAGGGCCACGCCGACACGTTGATCCGCAAGTGGCTGCTTGGGGGCAAGCAATTCGAACATCTGCAAGTCTACTTCTGCCCGTTTGCAGCCGATGGCTAAGGGGTAGGGCGATTAGCGAACCTTATCGTGGGTAGGGAAGGGCAGCTGTCGGCCCAGAAGCGGACGTTTGCCTGGCTAGATTCGGCGACTAAAAGCGGAGATTGCGGACTGAATTACCTCGTAACGTGCTGGCGTCTGTTCAGGGCAAATCAACTCCGATCCAATTGGTCTTCATTTCTGGAAACTCATCACTGTTGCAGAGAGTATCCCTGCTGGCGCCTTGAAGATGGATATCAAAAAAGGTCCGGATGCATTCCCGACTGATCGACAGCTGACGAGGTGGGTCCATTTTGTGAGCGATCAGATCCATCAGTCCGACGGCAATCGGGCTCTTCGTATCGTCCGCGAATCCAAAATGAGTCGCCCCGCGAATCGTGAGGCGCTCGGTGTGCTCTGGCGCCAAGCGGCCAAGCAGTTCCGAGAAGTTCGCCCGAATCCGGCGACTTTCTGGATCTACCTCGTTGGCGTGGTCACTCATGAGAAAAAGGAACGGCTGAGACAGTCCTTCGTGGACAACGTTGCTGAATGGAGCGCCATCGATGTCGATGCCCGCCTTGCAGCGCGGGTCGTCGTGGCAGAATTGCAAGGTTTCCGCGCCCCCCAGCGAGTGCCCGAACGCTCCCAGGCGTGAAAGGTCGAGCCGCCCAGAAAATCGACTCCCCGCGTCGGACGCATTTAACCGTTCGAGCTGGTCAACAGCGAACCGCATGTCGGCACTCCACGCCCCCACCAACTCAGTTGCACGATCGACCGCCGCCTGTCCGCTGACCCGCTCGACATTATTGTTATCCGTCCTTTCTATCGGCCCGCGATCTGGCAACACAACGACGAAAGTGCGGTAGGGCGCATCGATACCCACTACGACATAACCGTGGCTCGCAAGATCTTCAGCCAGAGTGGTGTAAGCGGCCACTAAGGCAGTGTGTCCGCCTCTTAGCAGCACGACGGGATAAGTGCGTTGACCGGCCGAGACGTCGGCGTCTTGAAAGCTGTGCGCTTGAACTCGAGATAAGTCGCGCTGAAAGAGATCGCTAAGCAACGCGCTGGTGTGTTCAACAAGCGCTTGCCGCCAGGCAGCTGGCAAATATTCGCCGTAGGTTGATTCACCCGACGGTGTCGTGGCCGGATACCAAACCCAAGCAACGATCTCTCGCCGTTCATCAGGCCGTGGCGCCCGCGTATCGACCGCTTGATCCGACCAAATCAGGTTCGCGCGTCCTACCGGATACCGTCCAGTCGGTGGCAAAAGCTCTGTGGATCTCCAGTGATCAAGCCACACTACGACTAAGAACACCACAACGACGATGGCAACCGCAATCGGCGTCGCGACAAGCGCTTTGACAAGGACTCGAATCGGTCGCAAGGAATTCGCCGTGGCTACCAATCGCTGCTGAGCAGATCCACTTCCACCAAATATTAGCGCAAAACCGACTACGGCGCGCACGCGCCGCAAGGGGAGGCTTGGGGCCGTCGGGGCTCGCGTGGCCTTCTCAAAAGGGGACGTTGCTCAAGGTCCGCTTTGGGTCGAAGCGGGTCGCCCAAGGTGATTAGCCATTCTTATCGCAGGTGGGAAGGGCAGTTATCGTATCGAATGCTCCCAGTAAGAAATACATACAGTTTATCTGTACAGATTAACTGTATGTATGCTATCGTCCGCTCATGGTCAAACAATCACGAGCGTCTGGAACTCCCGAGTTGGCCGCCCTGGCTGGTGATCTGCGCATCTCTCTGGGCAAACTGATTCGACGGGTGCGGGAGCAGACGCATGCGGACGACTTCACATCCGCCCAGAAGTCCGTTCTACTCCGCGTTGAGCGCGATGGCCCTACAACCGTCTCCGCGCTTGCGCGGGCTGAGAGTGTGCGTCCGCAGTCGATGCGCATCACGGTGGCTGGGCTGGAGGCGATGGGGGCCATCCGCGGTGAACCCGATCCGAGCGATGGTCGGCAAACCTTGATCGCTCTGACCCCCGCTTTCCGAAAAACTGTCAAAGCCAGCCGGGCCGCCAAAGAGGATTGGCTGGTCCGTGCCCTGCAAGCGCAACTGTCTGCCCAAGAACAACGCGAACTCGCCGCCGCGGTGAAACTGTTACAGCGGCTCGCCGACTTCTGAGCCATTTCCAAACCCCTTCAGGAAAAACATGGCCCTCACCACGCTCGATCCGAACACTGCTCTTATCATCGTCGACCTGCAGAAAGGGATTGTCGACTCCGCCTTCATTCACCCCATCGACAAGGTTGTGGAGCGCTCGCGCGCGCTGCTCGACGCGTTTCGTGGACGCGGCTTGCCGGTCGTGCTCGTCAACGTCGCCGGCGGGGCGCCGGGCCGCACCGAGCGGCCGCGCCGTAACGAACTGTTCCCAGTCGGTTGGACCGATTTCATCCCCGAGCTTGACCAACAGCCCAGTGACATCGTCGTGACGAAGCGGACCTGGGGCGCATTCGCCAGCACAGACCTCGAGGAGCGGTTGAAGGCGTTGGGGGTTACTCAAGTCGTCGTCACCGGCGTCGCCACCGCGACCGGCGTCGAGGCGACCGCTCGTCAGGCCTATGAGCAGGGATTCAACGTCGCCTTGGCTCTCGACGCCATGACGGACGGGCGTACCGAGGCGCACGACTACAGCATCAATAACGTCTTCCCGAAGCTGGGAGAAACCGGCTCGGCTCAGGAAATCATCGAACTGCTCGGAACGAGGAGCGCCTGAAAATGGAATGGCTGCATTTCGTGTCGTGGTTCTTCGGCGGTGCCTTTCTCGCGAACTCGGTTCCGCACTTCGTCAGCGGAATGAGGGGAGAACCATTTCAGAGTCCATTCGCCAGGCCACCGGGGCAAGGGCTGTCTTCCTCCACCGTGAATGTGCTCTGGGGCTTCTTCAACATCGTCGTCGGCTACGTGCTCGTCTGCCGCGTCGGCGATTTCGACCTGAGGAGCACGAGTGATGCCGTCGCGCTCGGGTTCGGTATCCTGGCGCTGAGCCTGCCTATGGCGCGACGTTTCGGCCGCTTCCACGGTGGCAATACACCGGAGCATTCGTGAGTGCGGCAGCAACTGGCATCTTCCGTTCGCTAAGGAATTTCAACTACCGCATCTGGGCGGCCGGTGCGCTGATCTCGAATGTGGGGACGTGGATGCAACGCACGGCCCAGGACTGGCTGGTCCTGACCCAACTCACGCATCACAACGCGTCGGCCGTGGGCACGGTCATGGCGCTCCAGTTCGGACCTCAGCTTTTGCTGCTGCCCTGGACCGGTTTCGCCGCCGATCACTACAACCAGCGCAAGCTCCTGATCGCTACCCAGGCAACGATGGGCGCGCTTGCTCTGGCGCTAGGGGTGCTCACCGTCACGGGTATCGTCCGGCTCTGGCACGTCTATGTGTTCGCCTTTCTGTTCGGCTGCGCGGCGGCATTCGATGCTCCTGTGCGCCAGATATTTGTGGCAGAACTGGTCGGCGATGCGGATCTGCCGAATGCGGTCGCGCTCAACTCGACCTCGTTCAACGCGGCGCGAATGATCGGGCCTGCGGTGGCTGGTCTGGTCATCGCTTCGGTGGGCACCGGCTGGGCGTTCCTGCTCAACGGCGCCAGTTTCGTCGCGGTGCTGGCCTCCTTGTTTCTGCTCCGCGTCTCCGATTTGCATGCGAGCGCACGGGCACACCGGACCAAGGGCAGTCTCACCGACGGGCTGCGCTATGTCTGGTCGCGACCGGACCTCAAGGCAATCCTGGCCATGCTGTTGCTGATCGGTACGTTCGGACTGAATTTTCCGATCTTCATCTCGACCATGGCCGTCGGGGTCTTCCACACCGATGCGCGAGGCTATGGTCTCCTGTCGTCGATCATGGCCATCGGTACCGTCTCCGGCGCACTGCTTGCTGCCGGCCGCGATCGGCCACGGTTCACCTCGTTGCTCATCGGCACCACGATTTTCGGACTCGGCTGCACGCTGGCCGCCATCGCCCCGAACTATTGGCTGTTCGCCGGCGCGCTGGTCGTCATCGGTGTGGCCGCCTTGACCTTCACCAACGCAACCAACAGCCTGATGCAGCTTACGACCGAGCCCGGCATGCGGGGGAGGGTGATGGCGCTGCGCGTCGGCCTCGCGCTCGGAGGTACGCCGATCGGCGCGCCGATCGTGGGTTGGGTGGCCGACCATCTTGGCCCGCGCTGGTCGCTTGGCATCGGTGCTGCGTCGGGTTTTAGCGCGGCCGGGGTGGCTGCTTACGCGTTGGCGCGGCTAGTTCATCCACCTCGTCAATGTGGACCGGAAGGGCACAACCTTCGTTGATTAAGCTGAGAGAGGTCCGCTTCCGCCTGAGGTTGTGTGAAAAGGCCTTGGCCGATACCGGCTCATTCGGTGAGATGCAACCCTGGGTCAATAGGCAGGTAGCCCCTCCTGCGAATCACACATAAGGCCGTAGCCGAAATGGCAGATGTCACTGACAGTTGAACGATGCCAGCACCGCGGCGTTTCCACCGGCAATGAGCGACTGACCCGAGGTGATCGCGAAGGTCACCAGCGAGTTGGCCGCGATAGCAAACGATGTGGGACTTGGCGCGCCGCATGAAGAAGTCCCACTGGCGATCGTGCAGCTGATCGCACTGACGCCTTTGACGCGTAACGCAACCACGGTGGCTGTCGTCACGTTGACGGGGCTGAAACCCAGATCGATGACTTGAACCGAGAAATTGGAGGCTGTGCACGCAGAGGCGAGCGCTGTCGCGGCGGCACCTTCAAACCCTGCGCCCACGCCTCCACCAGTCCAAGCGCCCATTCCCCAAAATGTTGGGATCGTATTGACTCCTGTCCCGGGGCCGTTGGCAGTAAGGTTGCCCGAGAAAAGCGCCACACCCGACGGACCGGTCTGACCGACAGCACCCGCCGATCCCACGGGACCGGCCGAGCCGGTCAAGCCTGTGGGTCCCGTTGGCCCGGTCGGACCCACGCTACCCATTGCGCCAACAGCACCTACGATACCGATGGAGCCGGTCAAACCCGTGGGCCCCGTCGGTCCGGTTGGACCCATGCTACCCATTGCGCCAACAGCACCTACGATACCGATGGAGCCGGTCAAACCCGTGGGCCCCGTCGGACCGGTTGGACCCATGCTACCCATTGCGCCAACAGCACCAATCGGACCAGCCGGGCCGGTTAAGCCAAGACCAGTAGGGCCGGTCGGCCCCGTTGTTCCGCTGGCTCCGGTCGGCCCCGTTGTCCCCAGTCCTGTTGCACCGGTAGCACCGATACTGCCTGTCATCCCCGTTGCGCCTGTCGCGCCGGTGGCTCCCATGGGACCGGGTGGCCCAATGCCGGTACCGGCAACGCACGGTCCGAATTGTCCGCTGCCAGTGTTGAAGCAAACCAATGTACCTTGCTGGGCCGCGGCGCCCAGATTGGGAACAATCACGTTGCCGTTCGCGTCGACCTGAAAATGCATGCCGCTGCCGCTGCTGTCTTTGACCACAAAGCCGCCGCCGGTCGGTGGTATTACGCTGACATCTTGCGCGTGCGCGCTCGGAACAAGCGCGCAGGTCACGGCCAGCGAAAGGGAGGACAGACGAAGAATCGTCACGACGAAATTCCTTGAGAGGAATAGGCCCAAAAGAAGTAGACCGCTGCAAGGACGGATCGCGGCATACGCGAGGCAGACCTAGACGTAGCGTTAAAACCTTTCATTGGCACTTGAACGAAGCGACGACGGAGACATTCCCCGCAACAATTAGCGGCAGGCCAGAGGTGATCGCAAAGTTCACGGGCGAGTTGGCGGCGATTGCAAATGTTGCCGGACTTGGCGCACCGCATGAAGAAGTTCCGCCGGCTAACGTACAGCTAATCGCACTGACGCCGTTGACGCGTAGTGCGAACACGGTGGCTGTCGTCGCGCTCACAGGGTTAAAGCTCAGATCGATCACTTGAACCGCGAAATTGGAGGCTGTGCAAGCAGATGTGAGCACCGTTGCGGTCGCACCCTCTGAACCCGCGCCTTTGCCGCCGCTGACCCAAGCACCCACTCCCCAGAAAATAGGAGTTGTAGTCGAAGGGGCGGTCATGACAAAGCTGCCCGAGAAAAGCACCGCGCCCGCCGCACCTGCCGCACCCGTGGCGCCAGTTGGCCCGGTTGGGCCTGTACTGCCCTGCGGCCCCACAGCACCGATGGGACCGAGCGGCCCGGTCAAGCCTGTGGGTCCCGTTGGCCCGGTCGGGCCTGTGCTGCCCTGCGCCCCCACGGCACCGACGAGACCGAGCAGCCCGGTCGGGCCTTTGGGTCCCGTTAGCCCGGTCGGACCCGTGCTACCCATTGCGCCCAAAGGACCTACGGGACCCGCCGAACCGGTCAAACCCGTGGGCCCCGTTGGCCCGGTCGGCCCCACGCTGCCGACAGGACCGGTCGCTCCCATTGGACCGATCGGCCCCACGGCTCCTGTCGCTCCGGTCGCGCCCAAGCCTGTTGCCCCAATGGCGCCGGTACCGCCCGTAGCCCCTGCCGGACCGGTGGCGCCGGTTGCGCCAGTGGGGCCGGGCAGGCCACTGCCGATTCCGGCGGTGCACGGGCCGAATTGTCCGGTCACGGGATAGAAGCAAACCAGTGTTCCTTGTTGAGCGGCGGCGGCCAGATTGGGAACAATGACGTTGCCGTTCGCATCGATCTGAAAACGCACGCTGTTACCGCTGCTGCTCTTGACCACGAAGCCGCCGCCAGTCGGCGGTATCACGCTGACATCCTGCGCGTAGGCACTCGGAGCGAGCGCGCAAGCAATGGCCAGCGAAAGAGAGGACAGACGAAGAGTCGTCATTACGAAATTCCTTGAGGAAAATCGGTGCAGAAAGATTCATAACGGCGGACGCGATGCAGGCCCAAACCGGCGGTCAACAGGATTAATAGCGCGAGTACAAAAGCGGACAGTGCGGGCGCAGGGACGGTGGTACTGCCGCCCGGTTGAACGGCGCTGAACCAACCCATCGCATTGCCGGAGCCGCCGTCGTTGGTCAACATCGGCGCAAGATGCTGACCGGTCGCATGCACATCCGACACACCGACATAACTGATGTTCTGCGCGCCAGAGGGGAGCAGATTGATATTCGCGACCTGACCGGCAATGCTGCTCTTGAACTGAATGCCGACGCTCGGAGTCCCTGCAATCGCCAGCGCGGAATTGATTGTTTGCGTGCTGCCTACGGCGAAAACATAAGACTTGCCGTTCGCGCTGATGAAAGACAGGTTGTTGAAGACATTGCTGCCTGCAATATTCGAGCTGCCGGCAACACCGTCGATGAAAAACACGGTCCCTCCAGCGGGGTTGAACACGCCGGCATTGGACCAGTCGCCCGATAGGCGCAAGTAGCCCGAACCACCATCGAGCATGCCGCCGGCAAGGATGTCGATATTGTTCGCGCCATTAACGCCGCCGCTGCCAGTGGCAAAACTTCCCGCAATCACAAAGTCAGT
>Ga0207694_10000706_pt1 | contig 30004 bp, 22 predicted proteins | sample KBSC34metaG_FD_184353 | JGI IMG/M metagenome (GOLD analysis project Ga0207694, IMG submission 184353) | Corn rhizosphere microbial communities from Kellogg Biological Station, Michigan, USA - KBS C3-4 metaG (SPAdes) (version 2) | ecosystem: Host-associated > Plants > Roots > Rhizosphere > Soil... | reverse complement strand
TCTCGAACAGTCGGTCATGATTTCCGCCACAGACGATGCGATGCGCGAAAGGCTGCTCTCCAAGCCAGCGATTGAATGAGACAACTTCCCGCAGATCATAACCTGCGTTCATGAAATCGCCAGCATGCACGAGAATGTCACCTTGCGGCAGTTGCGGAACCCGATCATGGAGACCGTGGGTATCTGAAATCAAAACGAGACGCATCCAGCCAAACACCTCCGAGTCGTCACTTCACGCATTAAGCAGCTTTCACTGAATTCGTGAGAGCAGTTCGATCAGCCGGCCCTGTCTTCCTCGATGGCCTCAATCCATAATTGAAGCGTCAAGTCTTCTCGATTCGGATTGCCGAGATAGGGCCGAAGCTCTTGCTGGTAACGATGTCGAAGCAGCTCCAGATCAAAAGGAATGGCACGAGCCAGATATCGCACATCGCTTCGGTCTCGCTCTATATTGCGTTCGAGTTTGGTAAGCGCGAGATCGTATGGATCAAGTGCCATCAGGCGCAAGTTTTGAAATGCTCCAGGAAACATTTCCTGAAGGCGACTTTCGTATTCGTAGGGTGGCTGCGCAACAGTCACTCGATCCAAATAGACGCCATATTTCTGGAACAATGGCCCGCCCAGCATCGCGACCTGAGAAAAAGCGTCTGCCGCAGCACGTGGGGCGATTTCAAGCACATCCACGTCGGCAGTAGGCCGGCTCAGCCCGTAAAGCATCGTGACTACAAAACCGCCGATACAATCAAGACGCACCGTCGATATCGCAATTCGATCCAGTTCGTTGAGGAAGGACCGCCACGGTTCCGGTGTCGCTTCACGAGGGCACATAAGCCAAGTGTTTCACGTCGAGGTCCGTAAGCAGGTTCCAGTGTCGCGCCTTTGGCGGGCGGTTGCGTCGGAGCCATTTGCGTTCAGCTTGCGTCATGGAGTCGTTGGAGAGCGTATCCTCTCTTGCGAGTCGCGAACGCTCTATTTGAGCCTTATTTTGCGATAGGCTTTGTCTTCGTGATGCATCGCCGGCCTTCTCTGCGACTTCCTCGGCAAGATCCACCACGAACCCAAGCCTGTTCTGACGGTCATTCAACTTGGCGTTGCGTGTGAGCCAGTCCCAATCCATGCCCGGATACGTGTAGGCCAGCCAGGGAAGTGCCTCCACCACTCTTCGATCGAGGCTGTCTTGGTCGAGTGCAAGGAAGAGCAATCGAGCAGGATTGTAGTGGGACTTTCCGCACAGGTAGGAGAAGCCCGGATACCCCAGTGCACCGAGTTCCGCTTTGAACGCACTTTCATCCAGACTCGAAAGAAAGTCCGCTTCCAAGGGCAGAGCGGTTGGCGGGAGGTGGAATACCTTTATTGCTTGCGCAGCGAGTTCCGTGGTCACAGGCCGACGCCCTCGTTCGAGCATCGACAGGTAAGCTTGCGTGAGACCAAGCCTTGACGCCGCTTCTTGCTGCGTGAGTTTGGCTTCCTCGCGTCCAGTTCTTAGGGCATTTCCAGTCACAGAATCCTCGTAGGGTTTCTAGTATAACATAAGTTGTTATATTGCAGCTGCTTTTTTTTGACGCACTCCACAGGATGCGGTCGAATCGTTCAGAAGTAATACAAGCAACAGCTGTATTTAACAGTCTTTTAGGCGCGCGTCCGCTCTTTGGTGCAAAGAACATCGAAGCAGGTCGGAAATCTGAGAATCAAAACGAAGCGATCACTCAAACCAATAGTCCAGCGATCCACTCGAGCCTTTTCCGAAATCGCCTTGGAATCCGCCCTCGCCGCGCAAACCAGAAAGGTCACCGGTCCCTGATCCGGGCACCACAGACCACGTAGCATTGATTCTTCCGTTCTCGACGGTTTCGGTGCCTTGGAGCACAAACGTTCCTTCGCGCCCACGGAGCTTCCCGCGGAACCGCTGCATGCTGATCAATCTGGTGGAGTGATCGTCGCCTAAAACCTGCAGAGCCCGAACAGATGATTCACCGTCGATATCTCCGGTGAATGTTTCCGTTAGGTTGATTTCTATCAACGCCGGCTTCGCGGTCTGATCGAAGGGCTTTGCTTCAGAATTATGAACTGTGATCTTTGCCTCGGCGTGCGCACGCTGATGTGGCTGGGTATGGGATTCTTCAGCTCGTTGGATATTGTCATTCATTGTTGCGGCATCCTTTTGTTGTCCAAACGCTACCGGCCATTTAGCCGAAACCAGCAATGCTAGGGCGAACACGAGATGTTGCCGGCATATTGTGCGTCTCGTTCGCATTCCATATTGGATACTGCAAGGTCAGCCATGGTTTCCCGTTTATACAAAGATCAACCTGGCAGGCAAACTCGATACAGATCAATAGTGGACGTTCATTCTGATCCAGAGGATCATAGTAACGAGCGCGGCGGCCGCCACTGGGATGCGAATGTAGTTGAGGACGCTCCAGGTATGCAGCAGCTTGCGCGTTCGATTTAGATCGGTCTGCGGCTTGAAAAACAGATCGAGATTAATATTCCGCACTACGTAAAATGTAATTCCAACCCCGACGAAGAGAAGAATGCACGACGCGACAATGAAGCCTGCTCCCGGAACGTGGTTGCGAACGCTGACAATTGCCAATGTAGTCTCGATGGGGGCAACCAGCGCGACCGCTGGAACATAGTACGCAACCGGGCTCTTTCTTTTCGTTTTAAATAGAGCTTCTCCTGAAGCATTCGTTAACTTGAAAAGAGATATCAGATTTGGCACGAATGCGATGGCTTCGTATATGTTTCCAAAAAGCCATTGCGCCAGCAGCAACAATGTCAGCCAACCCAGAAATTCATTCATGACAATGTCCTCTATTGCGATCCGTCCAGGCGCTTTGGATGTATGGAGTTTACAGAAAAGTACTCGACACAAGGAGGTAACCAATGAAAGCAATTGTAGTGACGGATCAGGCTGCCGGAACGGCCGGTGCGAAGCTAGTGGAGCGTCCCGAGCCGCAGGCGGCGATAAACGATGTCGTTGTTCAGATTTGCTCGTCGGGATTCACGGGAGATGAGTTGACGTGGCCATCGACCTGGACCGATCGCGTCGGCCGAGACCGGGTGCCTTCAATTCCCGGACACGAACTGGCCGGAGTGGTCACCGCTCTCGGCTACGGCACGACGGGGCTGTCGATTGGACAGCGGGTATTCGGCCTCACGGACTGGTATCGCGACGGCACGCTGGCTGAGTATGTCGCTGTTGAGGCACGCAACCTCACACCACTGCCGGGCGACGTTGACTTCACGGTGGGCGCGGCCCTCGTGATGCCGGGCTTGACTGCGTGGCAGGGACTGTTCGAGCACGGTCGCCTTCAGGCAGGGCAGAGCGTTCTCGTGCACGGTGCGGCCGGAGTCGTGGGTTCAATGGCGAGCCAGCTCGCACGCGAGGCCGGCGCCTATGTCATCGGCACGGGGCGCGGCGGTGCGCGTCAGGCGGCTCTCAACTTCGGTGCACAGGAGTTCGTCGATCTCGATAACGATGCGCTGGAAGATGTCGGCGAAGTCGATCTGGTCTTCGATGTCATCGGCGGCGATATCGCGAAGCGATCTGCGGGCGTGATTCGCGCCGGAGGAACGCTGGTGACCGTCACCGGCCCGACTGAGACGCGGCCCGCTCGGGGCCGGACTATCGATTTCGTTGTCGAACCCGATCGCGCCCAATTGAGTGAGCTCGTCCAGCGGGTCCGGAATGGTCGTCTACGGACTAACATCGGCAACGTGTCTGCCCTCGATGATGCCGTAGCTGCCTTCAACCGGACCGAGCGGATCAAGGGAAAGACGATCATCCGCGTTCATCCGTGAGGATCTATCTTTCATTTTGATAATGCTGGCGCAGTGGTCTATAGCGCTAAGGGAGGCCCGAGCGATTCTATCGCACGGGAACTGTGACGGCAGAGATCGCGGGTTCGGCCTGGTGCCGCTTTTGGTGCCACTTTGTACCGCGTTTTGGTTCTTTTTTGTGCAATCTTGTGCAATGTGGATATCAGGTCCAAGCCATTCATTCTGCTACTGTTATTCGCTGCCGTGCAGGGGAGTGCAAGACTATGCTTTGGCCCGTGAAATAGGACTTAAAATTCGCATCGAGCAATCGAGTGGGGGTTCGAGTCCCCCTCCGGGCACCATCTTTGAGACATGTTAAGCGGTTCAATCTATTTGGCTTAATGCAAATGGAGACAGTCTGTTTCTAAGGGGTCGTCGGTGTATCCATCTAACTCTGGGCACAAATTCAGGTACACTGCCCATCCTCTTTAGTTTCAATGCGAAACGACTAATCCATCCGTGCGGCAGGCACGGCCGCTATATGAAATTCATCTCGTTTACGCTCGATTACGGCATGCACTGCGGATTGCTGGTGCGATCTCAAATATCCACAAGTACGACCAGACTAGCGATTCGCCAGTTGGTCGACAAGTTTCTTAATATGGCTCTTCAGAGAATCGCGCGCCGCGGCGTAGTCGACGCTAGCGGGTGGTACATCGTTCCACTGTTCGATCTTGGGCTGAGCCGCGGCCTGTGCACCCGTGGGCAGAGCAGTTCCAATCATGATCACACGCTGAGATGCGGATATGTCGGAAGGCCTGACCGCTGACGGATGAAACGAACTCACGTCGAAACCGTCGCCGCGCAGGCCCTGAATAATTGGGTGTGGCACCGTCGTTGAGTCGGGAGCGCCAGATCGAGTGATGAGAATCGAGGTGCGATCTGGATATTACGCTCCTGCTCCGTGACGATGCGATCATTCCTCCCGTAGAACTGTTAGCACATCCGCTCGAGAGGCATGAATTGCCGGGACGAGTGCGGCGGAGAGCGCAACTGTCGTCATAAGAGCCACTGCGCCTACGTTAACGAGTGGATCGTGCTGCCCGATTCCCACGAGCATTGCACCGATTGCACGGCCGGAGGCAGACGAGATTACCAAGCCGACCAGGCATCCGAGATTGAGGATGGCCCAGGTCTCTTTGAGCACGATTCTCAACAGATGCGCTCGAGATGCACCCAGTGCGAGGCGAATGCCCATTTCGCGGGTTCTCTGCGCAACCATATACGCAAACATACCGCCGACACCGACAGCAGATACGATGACTGCTAGCACCGCAAAAACAGATACCAAACCCATGATGGCCTTGCGAGTGAGTACGCGGTAGGCAATCCTCTCATCCATGGTCTCGAGATGGTTGACCGGGATCGTAGGATCTGTATCCGCGACGGCCTTAACGATTGGCGAGGTGAACAATCCGGGATTGCCTGTATAGCGTATTGCGATCTCAAACTCCGATTGAGGAACCTGAGCAATAGGCAAATATACCTCTGGCTCAATTGGCTGCAAGAGTCCGTTGTGCGGCACATTCTCCACGACACCTACAATCGTCGCCGCCACAAGATGCAACCCGGAGGAACTGAGATCGTGAACGTAGAGTTGATGACCTAGTGCATTGCCACCGAAAAAGCGAGTCGCCAGATTCCGATTGACGACCAGGACTCGCGACGATGTTAGCGTGTCATCGGAGTTGAACGTCCTGCCTCTAAGAAGTGAAGTTCTCATCGTCCTAAAGTAGTCGGGTGAAACTGTAACGAATGCGACAAGGTGTCCCGGATCAAACGACGGAGTGGGCTCGTTGGTTAACGAAAACTGAACTTTCGCGGAGTTCTCCACTGGCAACAGATTGGTCAGAGCCGCTCCCTGTACGCCCGGAAGAGCTTCAAGGCGGCTCAGCAACTCGCTGCTGAACCGAACCAAATCTGACGGAGTCCGGTACCGACTTCCTGTCAGCCGAACGTTGGCTGTCATGGTATTGCCTGGGTCGAAACCGGATTCATAGCTCATGATGTTCTCGATACTTCGAAGCAGCAGTCCAGCGCACGAGAGCAGTGCAACAGAGCAAGCTATTTCCAATGCGAGCAGGATTTGCCCGAACCGCCATCGTCCACCTCCAGCCGTGATCTGTCTCCCTTCGCATTGGAAACCGGGGAGAGCTGCCGCCGCAGTCGCGCGAAATGCGGGCACAATACCAAAGATTGCGGTAGCCAGAAGCGGAAGCGCGAAGGCAAAGAGGACGATAGCGGCAGAGACATGGACGGCATTTCCGTATTTGCCGAAGAGGCCGGCAAATGCGGGCGCACCATATGCGGTCTCAATGGCTTTACCGGTCAGGAAGCCGGAATTTTGCAATATTGAACGCGAAGCACAAGCCAGTGCCAGTCCGAGCAGGGATGCGACAGTTGTTAAGAGCAAGTTCTCAATCAGAAATTGCTGGATCAACCGGCTGCGGCTGGCGCCCAGCGCGCGCCGAACCGAAAACTCGTGCATCCGCGAAGCTGTTCGCGCAAGCTGCAGATTCCCGACATTGGCACAGACAACCATTAGTATGCACAACATGCACGCCAGCAACAAAAGCAACGGCTTGCGTATGTTTCCGGATACATGCTCTTGAAGCGTTTCAACTGAGACATCAGGCCGAGCCCAGTCCGAGGGATGGAATCGCTCTCGGGCAGTGAAGAAGGCCCTGGCCTCAGCGTCCACCTGGGCAAGCGTCGCGCCTTCGCGCATCCTTGCAATGACACTGATCGGCGTTACAGGACCGCCAGCGAAATCCGTAGTAGTTGGTACATTTGCGGGAACAAGAATGTCTGGCTCGATGCCTGGATCGGGGAACACAAAATCGCGGGGCAGAACACCAATGATGGTTCGCCGCCCTCCATCCAGCGTGACAGATTTGCCGATGATCGCAGAGTCGGCTTCAAAGTGAGTGCGCCAAAGCCGGTCACTGATCAGAGCTACTGGTGAGGATTTGGCGTTATCGTCTGTACCCAATAGATCACGTCCAAGTTGAGGATGCACCTCAAGCGTATTCAGGAAATTCGACGTGACACCAACGCACTTGAGACGTTCTGGAATGGAACCGTCGATAAGGTTCACATCAGAGCGATCGACAAATCCAGCTTCCTGCTCGAGCGAATGCATCTCACTCGAACGCATGGCCATAAAGTCCGGAGCAAAAATCGCATTCTCACTGCCGCCACGGAATCCTTGAGAGACGAAGACCAAGTGATCTCCATCCGGATAAGGCAACGGACGGAGGATCAGCGAATAGACGGCAGTGAAGATCGCTGTGGTAGCGCCCATTCCCAGTGCTAGGGATGCCACGGCTGCAGATGTGAAAAGCGGCTGCCGGATTAACTGTCGAGTCGCAATGCGAACTTCATGCCAAAAAACCACAATCTCGATCCCCGTTCGAAGGTCGCGGATGGTCTGCTCCAATTGCGTTCTTCCGCCACATCTCACCGCGGCGATGCGTTCGGCCTCCATGCGAGGAATTCCGGAGTCAACGAGCTCATCTGCGACAAGATCCATGTAGGCTGAGAGCTCAGCGGCTTCATCACGATCCCGTCGCGACTTGTGCCGGAGGTTCTGAAGTGCGGCCCACAGCCTGAGAATGGAATTCATCACCGCTCCTGCACAGCGTTGTGACGTCCGTAGATCGAGCCTCCAGGAGTCAGCCAGCCATCGCGCAAATTCTGAAAGCTAAACATTAAGTCTTGTCTTTAACGCGAACTAGGATCCGAAATTGAGCGGATAAAAGGAACACACTATTCGGAATGCAGCACATCGATCGCATTCGTTCGGCAGGCAGAGAGCGCGGGAAAACTGCTCCCCAGTATGGCAATTGCCGTCATCAAACACCAGCCAAGTGAAAGTGAGATAGGGTCGTGTACCTTGACGCCCACGAGCGTGCTCGATAGAAACTGATCCAGGAACCAAGCTCCTGCGAGCCCTGTCATGCCGCCAACCAGGACCAGTCGGATCGACTGCATCATAATCAGGCGAAGCAGGGCAGGTCGTGATGCGCCAAGCGCGAGCCGAATCCCCATTTCCTGTTTGCGTTGATTCACCCAATAACTGAATACTCCGTAGACGCCGACACCTGCGAGAATCAGAGCAAGCAGGGAAAAGGCTGCAATGAGCAGCATGATCAATCGTCTTTGTGCCACCAATTGCGAGATACGACCGCTCATTGTTTGCACATCAAATACCGGCTGACCATGATCAACATCAATGACGGTCTTTCGGAGGGTAGACGACAATGATCCAGGATCGACATTGGTTCGCAGGAGAACGTTCAGGAAGACCTGGGGAACTTGGTCCATTGGCAGATAGATGACCGGTTCGAAGTGTCCTTCCATTCCGTTGTAGCGGACGTCCTGTACCAACCCAATAATCGTTCTTGCGGTGAATTGATCGGGACCCTGTGACCTTGAGTTGATGTTGGTTCTAACTCGCTTGCCAAGGGCATTTCCTTTGAAGTGCTGCTGTGCAAATGCCTGATTAACGATGGCAACTTGAGTTGAGCCAGCCCGATCTTGGTCATCAAAGGCCCGTCCCAAGAGGATCCGCGTACCCGCAGCGCGAAAGAAGTCAGGTGTGACGCTGATCGCGTTGGAGACCTGCCATTGCTCCCTCGGAGGCAGAGGACCGTCACCCGGTAGGATAGCTGTATTCAACACAATATTCTGGAGCGGTAGATGACTGGTGATTGCTGCCTCTTGCACGCCAGGGAGTGCCTGCAGCCGCGGTAGAACTTGTTCCGCGAAAGCAGAGGTCTTTTCAGGGGACTCCTTGTAATTGCGTAGCATCCGAGCGGTAAGGCACTGCTGAGCGTCAAAGCCCGAGTCGACATGCAGCACATTCACGAAACTTCTGAGAAGAAGTCCTGCTCCCGTAAGGAGCATGACTGCCAGACCAATTTCGGCGATGAGCAGGACGCTTCGTAGTCCGCGCTGTTGACGGCCAGATGAAATGCGCATCGTCGCTCCCTGAAGCGTGCTACGCAGATCGGATCGAGTTGCACCCATGGCCGGGGCAAGGCCGGAAAGAATCGCCGTAAGAAGTGCCAGGCCTGCTGTGAATGCAAGCACCCACCCATTCACCTCTACGGTTGCGCTCAGCTTGCCAAATGGCACATGGAGCAGTTCGGTGATTCCCGAACTTGATGCAACGCCGCCGGGCATTCCTCCATGACGAATGAGCCAGGTCACGATGGCAGCAATTCCCAGACCGAGAAACGCAGCCAAAGTGGCGAGGGTGACACTCTCAACCAGGAACTGACGCATCAGTCGTAACCGTCCTGCTCCAAGCGCACCGCGCAAGGCCATTTCAGGCTGCCGAGCGACAGTGCGAGCAAGTTGTAGATTGGCAACATTCGCACATGCGATCAGCAGCACCGCTGCCACGCAGGCCAACAAAATCAACAGAGGTTTTCGATTATCTCCAGTCAGATATTGATGCAGAGGTTCCGCTTGGATCTCACGCCCTTTTGTCCACGGCAGAAGTTCAGCGGGATAATCTTTGAGGCGCGCCTCAGCGAATACTCTAAGCTCCGCTTCCGCCTGCTTCAGATTTGTGCCCTCGCGAAGGCGCGCGATCACGCGAATCATCGATAGCTGTTTGGTCGGGCCAATCGTCGTATCGGCATCCAGATCGGCAGGGAAGTAGAGATCAGGCTCAATTGCCGAATCAGGAAACACGAAATGGGCTGGGAGAACGCCTACGACGGTCCGTGCTTTCCCGTCGACGACAATCGACTGCCCGATAGTTTTGGCTTCGCCACCAAACTTGCTTTGCCATAGGCGGTGGCTCAGAAGCACAACCGCGGGACCACCCAGACGGTCTTCACTGTTCAGGAAAGCTCGCCCCTTCTCAGGGATGACATGAAGTTGGGGAAGAAGGTTCGCCGTGATACCTATGACCCTTACGCGTATCGGGTCGCCAACGCCAGTCAGGTTCATGTCGTCGCCCGTGTCGGTAAATCCCGCAATTGAATCAAAAGACCTTAGGCTCGATTGCGCGGCGACGAAGTCTGGCGAAACTAAAGGTCCACCCTTCTCACCACGCTGCGGATTACCATCCAAGATTTCCATTAGGCGCTCCGAATCCTGATACGGGAGCGGACGGATCAACAGCGCATAGACCGCGGAGAAGATTGCGGTTGTGGCCCCTATTCCGAGCGCAAGAGAGATCAGTGCAGTCAAGGTAAATGCTGGATTGCGCCGCATTTGGCGCAGCCCGTAGCGAATGTCCTGGACAACGGATTCAGCAACTGTGCTCACACGCTGATCCCGTACTGCCTGCTTCACCTGCTCCAGGCCGCCTGACTCTGCCAGAGCTTGCCTGCGCGCCTCACTCGGTGAGATTCCGCCTGCAATCTTCTCATCGGTGATTGCATCAACATAGCTCCGGATTTCCAGGTCGAGTTCCGACTCAACTCGCCGTTTCCTTAAGATTGTCAAAAGCGCAGACTTCAATCGCGAGCTCATGCCCATAGCGACTCCTAGGTTGTCTTCAGCGCTGTTGCAATTGCACGGGAAATCGTCGTCCACTGCTCGGTTTCGATTCCCAATTGCCGGCCACCTTCTCTCGTCCGCCGGTAGAAGCGAGCACGTCTGTTATTCTCCGACTCGCCCCACGAAGAACTCAGCCACCCAGCCTCCTCCATGCGGTGAAGAGCTGGGAATAGGGAACCGGGTCCAACCTTGAATGTTCCGCGGGTGATCTGCTCGATGCGACGAGAGATTCCCAAGCCGTGGAACTCACCGTCGCCAACGGCTTTGAGGATCAATAGATCCAGCGTCCCCTGCAGGAGATTAGCTTGATTCCGATCCAGGCGGTGCCTCCTATCGAATCACGATAGGAGGATAGGCGAGCACGTATCGAATGTCAATAGGAGTCAGATCTGAGAACGAGGCTTTTGGGAACCAATGTCGAGTGACGTCCTGACCTGGAAAACTGGCGACATGCCGACTTTTCGATACCGATTCAAGGTAGGTAAGTTTGATGAGGATTCAGCGGGCGTTCAGCAAAGATCATGCTGTTCGGTCCTCCGGTCCTCCCCAGCGCGGCCAGATCAATCAGCCAATGACGGGGCCAGGAGCATTGAGGTCTCGACTGAGTTCTGCTGGGCGACCGTCGAAGCTGAATCCGAAGCGAGATCCTATGGGGCGAGAGCTAAAGCAATCGATGATCGCAAGGGAAGGCTTCGGAAATAGATTTACCTGAGTGCCTCTTGAGCTAGATCACTTCCGGTGATCAAAAAGCATATTGCCTACTGATTGTGAGCCGCCGTGAGAGCGCGCATCTTCTTGATGAATGCTTTCCACCGCTCTTGGTCCGCAAGGGGTGTCCTCGGATTGGACGAGCGTTGATTCCCCGCTCCGGCAGAGATGCGGCATGCGCTAGTGCTGCCGAGAACGGATGACGGAAGATCCGATTTCAGTACTGCTGTTCCATCGCATGTGACGGAGCCGCCCATATTCGAGAGGATCGTCGAATTGCCGAGGTCAACGCTGGAGTTCACAAGGTTGAGAATTCCCGGGCCACCGTTCTGCGAGATTGTGGCTCCCCGGACGTACGCGTGAGAATTGCCTTCTACCAGGATCCCAGATCGGGAGGGGTCGAGACCGGTGCCATTGTGGCTGATCTGGTTGTTACCGTAGATGGCGGCTTGACTATTGGAAAAGATGTCCACGCCTGCGGTGGTCTGGTCCAGTATTTGTGTGCCTCCGAACACCGTTAGCTGAGACCCGAATTCAGTAAAGATCCCGAATGGTCCGTTGCCCTGGACCGTGATTGGATAGGGAGCCCAAGACTGGCCGCCACCTACTGAAAATTCCGAATTCTCCGCTAGAAAAATGCCTCCGCCCTGGTTGTTGTTGAGGACATTGGGTCCAGTCATGCCAAACAGACCTCCCGCCGACCCACCGAACGCGATCAGCCCAAATGCATCGGGGAACACTCCGCCGCCTGAGGGAACCGTGTTTGCGATCGTGGTATTACCAGTTGATTCGAAAACTGACCTGTCAAGGTGCAGGCCTGATCCGACGTTGCCAACCATCTCGAACTGAACACCAGTGTTCGGCCACCAACCCGAGAAGTACAGGGTTGAATCCAAGCCCGCAACGACTCCACCGCCTGCGTTGTAATCGAAGATCCCTAGATGGTTAACTGTCACTTCCGATGCATTTAAGTTCAGCCCGAGGCCAGAGTTGTTCGAGCTTCCGCAGTCGTCAAGCGTAATAGCTTTGCCGTTGCTGACATCGATCCCATCGCCCGAAGCGTTCGATACCTGCGCACCGTATATGTACACGGAGCTCGAGCTTTGTATCGAGAGATTACCAACGACTTTGAATGTCGAGCCCTGGTCCGTAACAATTCCAATATTCGTTAGATTGGTAACCGAGGCCTGCTCGTTGCAGACCGACCCAGGGTATACGTAAATGCCAGTTCGGTCGGTTGCGGCAGTAAGCGCGGCGTGAATTGACGCATACGTCGGAGGGCTGTCTACAGTCAAAACACAGTTGACGTTAAGCCAGTGGGTGTATTGCGCGAGGGCAGGGTTTGGCGAGAAGAGCAAAACAGCGACTAAGGCAACATTTGCTGAGAGGACGTAAAGCTTAAGTGAACTCATTGTTCTCCTGTATAGACCCCAGTATTCTTCGCAACATTGGGAAGGCGAGCGGGTGAGAGACGCTCATACGTCCATCGCTCTTGTGTCTGCCCAAATTCACACGATTGACAGATTTCATCAGGTGTTGCACACACCTGAAAGCTCATTTGTGAAACAAGTGCTGAATGTCTGGGAATCGCTGGGTCATTCTGGCTCTGATCGCAGCCAATGACTCTGGGCTGAGGTGCGTAGATTTGGACTCGGAGATAGATTTTGTTTGTGCTGATGCGGTCTCTTCTCTAGCGCTGTGACAATCGACCGACTCAGTACTTGAACACGGTACCAAGACAACGATATGCTGGTCTCCATTCGGCAAAACCCCTACGGTAACAATCTCGCCACGATCGTTCACGAAATGGGATTCGAACAGAACAAGATTGGAACTGGGAGACAGAAACTCATTGAGATCTATGCCCGACCCATCTCGTTCCCAAAGGGTTGCACGTCCATTGCTGAAGTCGGCGCAATCGAAGGATTGACCAGCAATTTCGCCTCGGGCATTGATCTGTGCAGTTACGCTACAGGGGAGGCCAGCAACGGTCCCAAGGTCTTCGATTTTGCCACGACGCCAACGAACTGCATGAACTGGGCCATCGCTAGTGAACGCGTTCCCCACTATCTCGCCGGCCTCGTTGACCCATGTGGCCCCGCTGAAAGTTCCGCCCAAGCCTCCAATGTCTTTCATTCCCTCTTTAGGGCTCCAATCGAAGGCATGGGCAGCTGCATCTCCTTCAAGATTAGAGAACCCGACTATTTCACTGCGGTTGTTGATATTAGATGCATAGCCGAAGGTGCCACCGAGCGTTCCCAAGCTGCGCATATGCCCGTTCTTCCAAATGAAAGGCTCCACGGAGGGCATCCCGGTTTCCGGGTTTGGAATTGAGCTAGTAAAGGAAACTCCATCGATTTCATCAAGATCGTTAACAAAGAAAGCGAATGAGTCGGGTCCTCCGAGAGTGCCCAGGTTTTGAAGCACTCCGTCACGCCAGGCGAACGCCCGCCAAGAGGTTGGCGAGGGCAGTCCCAAAACATTTCCGCCGAAATTGAAAGAGTCAAGATCCTCGTTCTCTGCTCCCCCAACTACGATGTCGTTGTTATTGACATCATTTGAGAGCCCGAAGTGACCGCCAAACGTACCCAGATCCTGTACAGGGCCATTCTTCTTCCTAATGTCCGGGTGTATTTCGAATAGCCCCGACTGCGGATCGAAAACGTCGTTATCCGATGAGCCTACAATCGTGCCCCGATCATTTATCGCATTCGGCAAACTGCCACAGCCGCCAGGAAGCAATCCCAAATTCGTTAAGACTCCTCTGTCCCAACTGAACGCCGGAGACTCAAAGACAGGAGCATGAGGACACAACTGGGATGAATCGGCCATCCCTGCCACAATGCCCCCGTTGTTCATAATGCGAGTTGTACCGTTTGTTTGGCTGGTTGGGCCCCCCAATGTACCAACATCGAAAATTCGATAGCGAAGGTTGTGCGCGGGAGATGCCTGCGAAGGTGACCGATGCGGGAACATCAACAGTGCTGTCATTCCCATGGCGAATCCTATTCGGCTCAAGATTTCGATTCGTGCTTGTTCGGCGCTCTTTCTCGGGAAGTCTACTGACGGGCTATCGGCTATCATGCGAGCTGAGGGCTTGGAGGCGAGGCGGAGCGCGCTCCATATGTGATGAATGACATTGTTCGGCGACGGGCTCATGTGGCGAACTCCTTGAATGTTGTTCAGTACGAACTGCGATCGCGGACATGCTGCCCGAAATCGGTAGAGGCGTCAACCTATTGACTGCTCAACTTCCGATGAACTGGCAAGTCATTGATCTAAAATGGGTTTACTAGCCTCGATGAACAGGTGCACTTGGGCTGATGAGCGTGCTAGACTGCCTGAACTATTCATTTAGGTGACGCCGATGGAGATCCGTGACGAGCACAAGCGGGTCAAATTCGGAGTCTTCGAGGCAGATCTCGAAGAAAGAGCGCTCTACAAGCGCGGGACGCAGATTCGTGTGCAGGAAAAGCCTTTCGCGATTCTGCGGTTGCTACTCGAACATCCCGGACAAATCGTTACGCGTGAAGAGCTGAAGCGGAGTCTTTGGGCCGATGGCACGTTTGTTGACTTCGAAAAAGGCTTGAATACAGCAGTCAAGAAGCTTCGGCTTGCGCTCGGCGACTCAACCGAAAACCCCGTTTTCATCGAAACGATCCCTCGCCGCGGCTATCGGTTTATTGCTCCGGTTGTGCATTCCTACTGGGACAATGGCGATTTTGCGGGCGCGGAGCCCCGGGCGAACTCGACTTCATCTCCGAATACCAATGATTCGGCAGATCGATCAGTTCGCGGTTTTCTATCGCGCAGCCGAAAGAACCGTCTACTAACGCTGTCTTTCATCGTTTTGGGTATCGCGGCGATACTAGTTCTCATTTTTCTCAGACCCAAAACACCGAAGCTCGATCAACGGTCAGTCGAGTTGACAAAATTAACCGAAAGCGGCACGGCGGAAGTTGTGGCGATTTCGCGGGATGGTCGCTACGTAACGTATACCCAAGGAGGCGCACAGGGCCAGAGCGTGCGACTCCGCCAGGTAGCCACAAACAGCGATTTGGAGATCGTTCAGCCTGATCAAGGTCGTTTACTCGGTCTTACCTTCTCTGCTGATGGGGAGTTCATCTATCTCGTAAGGGCGGACAAGAAGGACGGAGAATTTAGATACCTTTTCAGGGTGCCGCTTCTCGGTGGCGCTGTTCAAAGGCTTTTGGCCGATGTCGATTCGCCAGTTAGCTTTTCTCCCGATGGCAGCCAGTTTGCATATGAGCGTTGTGTCCCGTCTCGCAACGAGATTGAGTTGAGGCTTGCAAGTGCGGACGGAACTGGGCAGCGCGTGCTCGCAGTGCTAGCGAATGGTAGTTTCCTTCAGTTCGGACCGGGTCTGAGTTGGTCGCCTGACGGAAAGACTGTTGCTGTTTCTTATTCGCTAATGAAAGGTCACCCTCATTGGGTGATCGCCGTAGCTTCGGTTGAAACCGGGAACGTCGGTAAATTGTTTGAAAGCGCGGATAACATTGGCAAGCCTGTGTGGAGGCCCGATGGAAGCGGGGTCATTGTTCCGCGCGGAGATTCGAACGCTCATCGGACGCAATTATGGGAAGTCTCGTTCCCCACTGGGCTGCCCAAGCAGATAACCAAGGACCTTACTGATTACGGTTCGACTTTGGACGCTACACCCGATCTCGCAACTGTCGTAGCCATCACCATGTCGGCACATACGAACATCTGGATAGTTTCAGCAATCAATCCCGGAATGGGCGACCAGATGTCAAGTGGGGAGCCGGCCTTATTTTCCCCGATCGAGTTGCCGAGTGGGAAGATATTGACGTCAGCTCAGAACCGGCTTTGGCTAATGAATCCCAACGGCTCGGGCCGGATCCTGTTCAGCAGTGAAGTCAAAGCCGCGGCGGCGCCGAGTCTCTGCGGTTCATCGGTTGTATTTCTATCCACTGATTCCGGAACAACAACGCTTATGCGAGCAGATCTTGATGGCGGACACCTCGCGAAGTTGCAGGAAGGCAATTTGGCTTCGCCGGTTTGCTCTCCGGACGGTAGGTACATCTACTACGTAAACTTCAACCAACCCCAGAATGTGTGGCGAATTGCGAGCACCGGGGGTGTGCCTGTGAGAATAGCCCAGATTCTTGGAGGGAGTATCAGTGGTCGCTTGAGCATATCGCCGAACGGCAAGCTTCTTGCATATCCGCACACCGTATCAACGAGCGAACCAAATCTCGGATGGCGGATGGCGATAACGCCAGCAGACGGTGGAGCAACATTTCGAGTCTTCGACATCCCCTCAAATATCGGGGGACCCCGCTGGTCTCAGGACGGCAGGTGCCTGCTATACCTGCTCATGCAAAATGGGGTCAGCAATGTTTGGGAGCAGCCTATCGCAGGGGGCAAGCCGAACCAAATAACTCACTTTGCTTCTGGTTTCATTTTTGACCTTTCACCCTCGCTCGACGGCTCCCGTCTGCTGCTTACTCGTGGCGATGTCAGCAGCGACGTGGTAGCACTGAGAGGTCTAAGGTAGCGCCTCCTCTGGGCCGCTTCGTCAGCGGCGCAAGGGAGTTGAATGACAGATGCATGAGTCACGGCATTCTATCGATGTACTGCATCCCGAGCGAATGAACACAGATAATGACCTTTGCGAAAGTTCACGGGGGCGAGGTCTGCCAGCGCGGTTTCTCTGGTCCGGTGGGATCGTTGGCAACAATACTGCGAAGACTCGGGTGAATATTTGGCGATTCGGGTATCAGCTCAAACTCATAGCTTTGTGCGCTCGCGAGAGTCAATGGGTCAATCACCCACCCGCCATAGCCGCCACAGACTGCAAGGAGGATCCGAAGGTCGATGTTCTTTCAGAGATAAACAACACATGTAGAACATTGATTGACGATACTAATTCTGATCGTTTGCTATACTTCCGGGATCTTGAGCGGTTGTTCAAGGTGCCGATTGCACAACCAGACCGGCTCGATCTGGAGTCGACAGACCAACTCTTCCTTAGGTACACGTACGGGCTTCAAGAGAGCAGTCGACTGAGTATCAAGAAGCTGCACCGGCAAGCGCCGCCGCAACTTTTGCGAGAAGATCGTTGGGGGCCATGGGACGCCAGAGCACCTCAAAATAATATCCAGCTGCTTCTGCCGGCTCAAGAAACTTCAGGTTCTCATAATGGCCGGTCGTGAGGAGGACGGGGCAATCTGGCCATCGCTGCTTCACTGCCATCGCTACCCCCACGCCGTTAACCCAACCCATTACGATGTCTGCAAAGACAAGATCGGGCCGAACCTGCTCGATGAGGGCGAGAGCTTGTTCCCCGCTATACGCCATCAGCGGGTAATAACCGCTCTGGTTCAGGATTATGGCGAAGGTGTCAACGAAAACGCGCTCGTCATCGACAACAAGGACCATGGGACGAGAATCGTGTTCGGGTCTTTCCAACTGGATCGGATGATGTACTTCATAAGTTGGGGGAGACTTTCGCATCTTCCCCGATACACGCCGCAGGATGTCGCCAATCTTTTTCATTCACGCATCGTAGCGCTCGGTATACTCCTCGTAAAGATCAATACGCATCTCTTTAAGAGACTCATTGACCCGCAATCTACTCAGGATCCAGGCTGAGGACTATCACCTGGCGAAGAAGCTTTGTGTCCCTAAACATGCGAGACGGAATTAATGACTCGTTGGGCGAGGGCAATCCCATTCTCAGCTCATGCCAGAAGCCGGAACTGCTAGGCTATGTCAGACTCAGGCAACGAACGGAGCCGAACGATTACTCTGGACTCCAGCCTCGCACTTTACGCCTTGCTCGGCCATACTGCCGTGTTGGCGCTCATCGTTTACAGACGCATCTATAAATCTTTTCCTATTTTCTCCGCGTATCTCCTGCTCTCTCTGATCGCAATCGGGATGTCTTATCTCTTCAGGGGATTTAACTCCGTGGGGACTCTCTACCTCGCGCTGTCCTTTGTCGATGCAGCGTTTATCGTCGCTGTTTTGAGTGAACTGTCGATGTCGGTGCTGAGGTCGCTTCAATCATCTCTTCAAAGCTGGACACCTTTGGCGATCGCTTATCCGCTCGCTCTGTCATATGCTGTCATTTGGCAGTTTGTGAAGGGGCTGGACGCACTAGCTTGGCTTACGCCGCCCCTCGACTATCAGGTGTGTTTGGACTTGAGCGGTTCCGGGCTGCAAATAATCTATTTCATCGCATTCACGGGGGTCAGCCGAATCGCGGGTATTGGATGGCGCAGCCGACAGTTGCAGATTGCCGCGGGGCTTGGCTTCCTTTCCTTCGTCAACTTCTGGACAACGATGGTTCAACTGAACCTAGAATCTTCCTATGCTGCGCACATTCATCAGTACCACTTGATGGACGAGTTGAAGAGTTTCGGCTGGTGCTGCTTGATGCTGTATTGGACGGTCAACTTCGCTCGTAAAGAGCGGGAGTGGGAGCCAGGTTGGTTTCAAAAGAATCTGTGACACTCTAGAATCGTGCTGGAGCAACTGAGACATGGTGACCGGATCGAGCAAAGATCGTTTCTTCTTGTGCATTGCTATCAGTGCGAAGAAGCCAAGCGACGATGAACGACTCCAAATAGCATTGTCTAAGATTGCAAGCCGTGACCCGCAGGTCGGCGTCAAATCCCAACCAGATGGTGTGTTTCACACGGTAGAGGGAGAAAGCACGTCACAGCTGGAATCGGTCTGTAGTCTTCTCCGCAACCAGTACCTTGCGATCAATACCGATGGCCCCAAGCCTGTGTTCCTCGAGACGTTTCGCGGAAGCTGCGAGGCAGAGGGGAAATACATTCGACAAGTGAGTGGCTTAGGCAATTATGGACACTGCCTGATGCACATCGATCCAGCGGCGCGGGGAGAAGGCTACTTGTTCATCAGCCAGGTATCCAGCGATGTACTGCCAGATCAGCATGTGAAAGCGGTCGATCGCGGCGTGCAGCTTGCGATGCAGTCGGGCGGTCTTCACGGCTATCCAGTCGTTGATTTGAAGGTGACTCTGATCGATGCCAGCTATCAGGGTGAAGACTGGAACCCCGCTACATTCGAAATTGTAGGCTCAGCCGCATTCTTAAACGCTGTGAAGAAAACCTCCTCGGTCGTGCTTGAACCAGTGGTGAGATTTGAAATCGAGGGAAGTGGATGGTACATGGAAGAGATCAGGCATGAGGTCAATCGACGGCACGGACGTATCCACGAGATTGGTAAGAGTGAAATCACAGCCACCTTACCCCTGTCGGAACTTCTCGCTACGTCATTTAGAGAACTTGGCGCTTTCACGATGAGATTGGCAGGGTACGAGCCAGTGGGCGGTGGTGGACTGTCAGACGAGGACGCATCTGGAGTCATTGCAAACAAGCCAAACTCTCCGCAGAATCGGATTCGTTTCGAAGCGGTTCGACCTGAAGACGGGTTCTGAGCTCTCGCAAATGAGAAGTTCAGGAGATCCTGCGGCTCAATTCACCTGGCCGACAAGTGGCTCAGACTTCGCTTGTACGCTTAGATCTCATTCGCGATTCGAAGGCTTGACGCGTCCTTTCCCATGCCGCGTCGACAAACGCGGAGTCGAGATTGGATGTGAACTGGAGTTTTCCAGTTGAGCAATTAGCTGGCTCATCTGGTTCGAATGGTTGGAGCCACTCGGTGAGTCGATCAAGAGTCCAATCTCTGCTCTGCATAACGTGGTAGTCGAAGAGATGCGCCAGAATGTCCTTGACGCGCATCTCACGGGGTAGATGGAAGATGGGGTATCGAGGGTGCGTCACAGTCTTCTTGCGGCTAAGACGATTCAGCACGAGGGGGACGCCGCAATTGCAAGGCCTAACGACGCGCTGCAGGAGCCATGCTCCCCAAACATCTTCGACATTTAAGGTCCGACGCTCAGTTTCTGGGACTGGGTGCTCTCGACGTACGAATGTGCCACCGCTTGCAATCACTGCCATGCCAAGAGCGCACCCTGAGTTTTCATTGGCGAAACGAAGGGCTCCGGGTTTTGGTTTCATAACTGTGCTCCCCAGGAGAATGGCTTCGCTGAGTCTCATGTGTCGTATCCTCCGCACGTGTGTCAGGCTAAACCTTGCTGCAGCCTGAATGCACCTGTGGTTGGCTGCCGGATCTCCGCCCCTGAAGAGATCGATCCACAGATTACCATCGCGTTGATATCCTACCCCGGAACGCCCTGGTCCCTACGCGCCAGCAAAGAGTTCACCCCGTGGAAACGGAAAGGCACGCCACTCGACCCGCCGGTTTGTTCAGAGGATCTCCGGTCCAAATGGTCCATCCATTTTCCTGAAACCATGACCTATTGAAATGGCGACGTTCTGCCGGAGGTTTCCATGCGCCGTCATGGCAGTGACTGATGAGGATTCCATTGGGATCTAAACGCTCTGCCAATTTGTCCAGGATTGTATTGACGCCGGAGGCACTGTAGAGCTGCGCAGTGCATCGTTCAATAACCACATCGAATGGCCCGGAGCAGATTTCGGAATTGCGGATATCGCCAACCACGAAATCCACTTGTCCGCCAGGCCGTAACATCTCAGGTTCGAAGAAATGATTAAGCCGTTGAGGATCCAGTCTGATGGATTGAGCGAGTTCCATGGCCCGCGGGGAGATGTCCAGCGCGACAACTTCGAAACCCGCAGCGGCAAGAGCCTGTGGTTCTTGAGAGATTCCATTACCGGCACAAAGAATTCTCGTCATCCCTTCATGATTCATGGTTGTGACCAACTTGTGGTCATTACAAACCATATCGAAGATGACAGGCCCCAATCCGTGTGCAAACTGCTCAGACCAATATCGATCCCAGCCGGCGACATCAGCAGAATTCTTTGGCGGGTAAAGCCAATCAAGGTCCAGGTCTTCGTCAATTTCCGGTGCCGGTGCTCGACTGAACTGGAACAGCTCTAATACTCGCTTAAACCTTCCTTGCACGGGACCTCCGGTCTGGTAAACATACCAGGATCAGAATGTTGATGTAGTACATGTTACGTAAACAAGCGATCTCGGCTCTTGACCACTAGTTCACAATCGCTGCGAAGCGCTTCAAAGCGCTTCGCACGAAACGGCTAAACCTCCTGGCTTGCGCCAGGACAACTCCGGTCGGGCACACGCTCGAGGCTGGAAGCTGCTCCATTGCTATCATGGCCATCTGTCCGGGAATAACCGATTCGAGATTACGGGCCAAAGCGGACTTGCAGACGTTTTGGCGCTGCAGGGTACTTGTGATCAGATTTGTTGCACTGCGACCCGGACAGTCGCGCACCCCGCCTTCACTTGGCTGTTTGATCAAAATTGAATCTGCGAATACCTCGGAAGACGGGTCGATCATCATTCCCTCTAATCCTGAATGCGGATGATGGTGCATTGAGTTGAGGAGGTGTCGAGTTGGTGTCTACCGCAGAATAGTCACAGCCGACAATACCGGTATGATGGTCATCGCAAGGGATGAGAAGAGCAAGATGACCGAGGTCAGCGTCATCATTGGGAGTAAAGCCGAGCGGAGCAGCCTTTGCAAGAATTTCTCCGCGATCATTTATGTTGATCGCGTTAGTCAGCTGATAGCCAGTTCCCGGCTGGATCAGAGTGTTCAGATCAACCATCGGACCACCCTCCTGCCACACAAAAGCATGCAGAAAGCTGTGGCAATCGGAGGAGCCACCTACCACTTGGCCTCGCGCGTTTATGCCGCGACCTCGGCTGCATGCATCGCCGTCTACCGTTCCTAAGTCCTCAACCCTTCCCTCGCGCCAGAGAACCGCATCGTGAAGATCGGACCCAGGAAGGTCCGCAGAGCCCGCAATGTCGCCGCTTTCATTCAGCCAAATCGCCTCAGAGTTGTTGCCGCCTAAGGTGCCGAGGTCGGTCATCACCTGTTTGTACCAGAGAAATGCATGGCATCCGGGGCCTGCGCCTGCAACAGGAAAGCCGCAAGCCCCGTGATTTGAGGCCAGACTTGACTGGCCGATGATTTGGCCCCGACGATTAGCGCAGATTGCAACGCCGTTTGTACCTCCGAGAGAACCCAGGTCGCTCATCTTACCGTGTTCCCATAGGAACGGATCCACGTTAGGGATACCGCTCGTCGGGTCGGTGACATTGCTCGTCGTACCTCCACCGAGAACAACGCCTTCGGGTGCAATGCCGCAGTCGGCTCCCGGAAATGTATCTGCGCCGCCCAAGGTGCCGATATCAGTTTTCTTTCCTTTTTCCCAGATAAATGTGTGTGTGGGGAAGCCAGCAAAGCCGACTGGGTCCGATGTCGTATCAACTGTTGAGAACCCAATCACCTGTCCGGCATCGTTCACATAGATTCCTAAGCTCTCCGTGCCACCAGGAAGCGTTCCGAGATTGACAATGTGCCCATCCTTCCACAAAACGGCGCGAAATTCAGGGATGCCTAAGACCGGATCGATCACATCGCTCTCTGACTGCCCAGTAATCCATCCCCGCGCGTTGATCGACCCGCCCGCGCTGTTATTATCGACCGGAAGAGCCCCTAGGTCGGTCATTGTTCCGTTCCTCCAAGCGAAGGCATGTACCTGATAGCAATCGGGACAGCCATCGCTCGGGTTCGGATTTGACGTAGACAGGTCTGCGTACGACGTCACCACTCCGGAGTTGTTCAGCAGCCTGAAGCTGTCGCCGTTAACCTCGCCATAGCTGTGAGGTCCGCCCAGAGTGCCCAGGTCGACGAACCTGTAGTGATAATAGTGGGCTGGTCCTTGCTGGGCCGCGGCGAGAATCGGCATCAGCGAGACGAGGGTTTTGAAGGGAAGTGTCCATCGCATTTTGAGTTCCTCCAGTTCTTTCAATTTAGAAATCAGATGACCGGTTCTCGTGACCTTCCAGCAACGCGGAGAGCAGGTCGTAGATGCACGCCTAGCGACTGTGGGTCGCAATCAGAGCACGGAGTCCCCTGATGTAGGCCTTCCACCGTTCTTGATCTAGAACGGGTGCCCTCGGATTAAGCGAGCGTTGATTCCCGGCTCCGGCAGCGATGCGGCATGCGCTAGAACTGCCGAGAACGGATGATGGAAGATCCGATTTCAGCACTGCTGTTCCATCGCATGTGACGGGACCGCCAATGTTCGAGAGGATAGTCGAACTATTGAGGTCAACGCTGGAGTTCGCAAGGTTGAGAATTCCTGGGCCACCGTTCTGCGAAATGGTGGCGCCCCGGACGTACGCCTGGGAATTGCCTTCTACCAGGATCCCAGACCGGGAGGGATCGAGACCGGTGCCATTGTGGCTGATCTGGTTGTTACCGTAGATGGCGGCTTGACTGTTGGCAAAGATATCCACGCCTGCAGTGGTTTGGTCGAGTATCTGCGTGGCCCCAAAAATCGTGACTTGGGCTCCGAATTCGGTGAAGACGCCGAAAGGTCCGTTGCCTTGAATCGTGATTGGATAGGGTGCCCACGACTGGCCACCACCTAGCGAGAACTCAGACTTTTCTGCGAGGAAAATGCCGCCGCCATTGTTGTTGGTCAGGACGTTAGGACCGGTCATGCCGAACAGCCCCCCGGCTGATCCGCCGAACGCCATGATGCCAAACGCATCCGGGAATACTCCACCAGTCGATGAAACCGTGTTTGCGATCGTTGTATTGCCAGTCGCCTCGAAAACGGACCTGTCCAAATGCAGACCTGATCCGACGTTCCCAATCATCTCGAACTGAACACCGGTATTCGGCCACCAACCCGAAAGATACAGAGTCGAATTCAAGCCCGCCATAACCCCACCACCGGCGTTGTAGTCGAAGATCCCCGTATGGTTAACGGTGACCTCAGACGAACTCACGTTAAGGCCGAGACCGGAGTTGTTCGAACTTCCGCAATCGTCAAGAGTGACGGCCCTGCTGTCATTGACGTTGATGCCATTTCCCGAGGCATTGGAAACCAGCGCGCCATACACATAAACAGAATAGGAATTCTGGATCGTCAGATTACCGATGACTTTGAACGTCGAGGCTTGGTCTGTAACGATGCCGAGGTCGGTAAAGTTGGCTACCGAGACCTGTTCATTGCAGACAGACCCAGGGAACACATAGATGCCTGTTCGGTCAGTTGCGGCAGAAATGGCGGCGTTAATAGACGAATATGTGGGAGGACTGTCGGTGCTTAAGGCGCAGTTGACATTTAGCCAATGCGTGTATTGGCAGATGGCAACTGGTGGCGAGGAGATCAAAGCAAGAATGGTAGCCACATATCCGAAAAGGGTAGCGCGTTTCAGTGCAAGCATTTCTCTTCTCTTTCTTACCCCGTCTTTTGATAGCAACGGCGATTACGCATGCGCTTAGCGAGACGCGGGGGAGGGCTGATGCGAGTTCGCCATCTGACGAATGATCTACGTCTCTTCCTTCAGCAAGGCAATGCAACTGATCGAGATTTCGCATCGTTTTGGGTTTATTGCCATTGCCGGAGGATGACTTCTAAGCGACTTGTATCTGATCAACTAAGAGGTGCGGAATGATTAAGTTGTAGTCGATCAATCCCAAATTGAGATAGATTCCTGAGCTACTTGGATCGTCCGCGCAGGCGCGCCATGAGGGGAAACAAGACAACGAGCTTCCATCAGCCCTTAGCAGCGCCATTCGATTGTCTAGCTCAGCGTGTCTTACTCGTGTTCGAAAGGTATGGAATAGATCTGGTCGCTTCGAATGTCATGAAGCACGAGCGGTGTGTCCTGAGGATCCAGTCCGAGCCAGGTGTCACCAAACGCGCCGGTGATCTTGTAATCCTTGAGATCGGCTATCTGCTCAACCGTTCCACTGGGAATTAACATGCGGTAAATACCTCTTGGCTGAACTGTCTGAATGAAGTAGACAGAGCGACTATCTCTCGACCAGTTCGCATAATGCATTTCAAGGGCGTGAGGGAATAGCAACCATTTCTTCGTCTCGAAATCGAAAATCAGAGCTGATGTCCTCAAATCTGTCTCGTAGGACAGGCAGAATATGTACCTTCCATCTGGAGACCACCGCGGACCCCGCAGCGGGCGAGGCGGTTTGGGGAGAGGAGAGTCTTTCTTTGCGGCCAGGTCATAGATTCGGATCTCATTCGGGCTCATCCCGTGATCCGCGGTTGCCGAATAGGCAAGGCGATTACCATCCGGAGACCATGTCGGATCGCTGGTATAGAAGGCGTCAGGAAGCGGTACCTTTACCGGGTTTCCCCCATCAGAAGGAACTATGAAGATCTCTTCGCGAGACTGGTCAAAAAGCCACGAGCCGAAAAGGATCTTGGTACCATCTGGAGACCATCGCACGCCATATGCCTGCCCCTTTTGTTCAGCTAGCAGAATTTTCTGAGTACCATCGCTACGCGCACGCCAGACTTTGCGATCAGGAAACGAAACATAAGCAACGTACTTGGCGTCCGGTGAGAACTCCAGCCATTCGGCGGAGATCCCATTGAGAAATCGCCGGAACTGCCCAGACTTCTTTTCGAATCGCACCAACTCTCCCTGTTTGATTATCCCTCTGGCATAGATGGTCCTTCCATCCTTCGAGATAACTGCAGGAGGGACCCATTCAACCGGCTCCGAAGTGAGCTGAATAGGATCAGGCAATGAGCGCCGAAAGAAGCTGCGACGCTCATCCTGGGCCCAGATCTGCGCGGTATCCAACGTGCTCTCCGCGAAAATCAAATAGAAGGCTCCATCAGGGGTCCATTGCCCACGAATCATCCCGGGAATCTTCTTCGCAACTTTCTGAGGGGTCGACCCTTCCGCAGAAATCTGCCAAACACCGTCATCTCGCAGGAAACGGATTCGACGACCATCCGGGGACATAGAAAGCTCCCCAGCCGGCCCGGAATCTCGCGATAGAAATTTGGAGGCTATCATGCGAGGGTCGCCACCCTCTATCGGCAAGGAATATATCGACCCATCAAGCGACGAGTAAATGATGCTCTTCCCGTCCGGCGTCCAAGTTGCATCGCGCGCCGAACTCAACCCACTCAGATTGCGAATCGGGGTTCCAGATACACTGAACAACCACTCCGTCCGTACATCTGCCGCACCATCCGATTCTCCTACCAGTAGGTAGGCCCCATCTGGAGAAGAAGACCCCAGAAAAGTGCACGCATCATGATGCCACGGGAGGTTTAGTGGGATCGTTTTCGCATCACTGCGGTGTAGCCCGATTGCAACCATCGTAGGAGTCGGCTTACCCGGACATGGGCCAGAGTAATCAGCGACATACAGATACTGGCCGTCTGTTCCCAGGAGGTACCGGTCCTGTCCGCTCAAATTCTGCACTATCGGAACAATGTTGCCCACATGCGGGGGTGTGAGGGGGCGAACATACCAAAGACAACCCATGCCTATGAGAACAACGACCGCTGACCCAAGGATCGTTAGCCATCGTCTCTTGTTGAATTTGGTTCGAGGTTCCTCTACGCGGACCGCTTGCATTTCATCCGGTTCGGTGACTGGTCGTATGTCCGATCCTTGACTTTCATTGGGTGGTTGAACCTGGCTCCTGATCCGATACCCTCTTCGAGCAATTGTTTCGATATAGCGCGGCGAATCCGCTGAGTCGCCTAGTGATGCCCTGAGCTTCTTGATCGCTGAATTAATGCTCTGATCGAATTCGACCATCGTGTTGTCAGGCCAGAGCCGCTTTCGAATCTCGTCGCGAGGAACAAGCTCACCCTGTGCGTCAAGCAGCATTTGCAAAATCTGGAATTGCTGTTCGGGAAGGCGAACTCTCCTCCCGTTCCGGGTCAACTCTGCGGTTGAAATATCCAACTCGAATGGTCCAAACCGTATATGCGCTGGCATGACGACCTCGAAGGCTTTCAGAAGTTTCGCTTGATATTTGTTCTATTTGCAAGAGTTTTCTGCTACATGCTCGGTCATCCAAAGATCACTTGAAAGTGATTCTCTAGCCATTGCGAGAAGCGCGAAATCCCAGCAGACTCGAGGAATGTTCGAGTCTAACTCTCTTGGCCGGTGTGTTCGTCTTGCATGCATACGATTGTTTCCGGTGCTGCTCTTGGCCTGTTCCATTCCGGCACTCTCCCAGGGGTGTGAGCCTTCCGCTTCGACCAACGCCATTCTCGAAAAACTGCAAGTCCCGGACGATGTGCATCTTCCGGCAGTGCGTCGTCGTGAACTCCGGCTACGCTTGCTTCGCACCGCACTTTCGAAGGCTAGCAAGGATGTCTTTCTCAATGAGGCGTATCAGTCAGAGCGCTTTCTCGATGGAGATCGATCCGGTGTTATCGATGAGTATGAGAGTCTTTTGGCTGAAAATCCGCAAGAGCCAACTCTGCTTTACCTTGCGGCAAACGCAGAGTCTGGGCTCAAGACGAATGAAGCGATCTCAAAACTCACGCTTGCTCTCAAGCTAGCGCCCGACTTCGCATTACCCCATCTGCTACTAGCGCAGATATTTTCCTCCGAGAGGTACAAGAATCCCGCTCAGGTGAATCTCCACCTCAGGCGATTTTCAGCACTGTGTCCGGGAAGCGTGCGCACTCTATCCACTCTTGCCTGGAGCAAGGACGTTGACCTGATTAAGGCAGAAGCGGTTCGGTTGCGAACGAATATCGACGCTCGCACGGATTCCACGGCAGTGGCAGCCTACCCTACGCTTTGGATGTTGGAAGGCGCTGGGGTACGCTCCGATCAGCAGTCCGTGAATCAGGCTCGGATGCTCCGCGATCTGGATCGTCTGTTTACTCCTCAGTTCGCACGCAACTCTGCCTGGCACTCCACTCTCTGGCAAGCCACGGGCTTTGAAGGCACACCGTCGGACATCGGCTATAAAGGCCAAGAGGAGATCGCGAGGCTATATCCAGACTCTGTCGAGGCATGCAAATATGAAGCGCATAAAGTACGTGCCCATCTCGAGTATCCAGTAAAGGGCACACAGAGCCAACTTACTGCTTACTGGAGCAGCACTTGGCGGGCAGTACTGCCTGTCACGCTAAGGTGCCCGCGGGTGCTCGAGGTGGCATTCACCGTTGCGGACGCAGCGGTTCGTGACCGCTCTGCCTCTGATTCTGAGGTCAGCACGGCATTGGAGGCGTACTTGAAGTCGGTTGAGCTGGATCCCGCGGGTTATCGACTGTTACCTCCGGGACCAATCTCAATCGCGCAGTTGCTTGTTGAACGAGGCGGACCATTCGAACGCGTTCCCGATCTAGTTTCGAAAGGCTTATTGGAGGTTGACCGAACAGCAGCGAGCGATTCCTCCGACCTTTACGATGCAAGTCGCTTCACTCCCAGCCACGTCAGCGCTTCATTGTACGTGATGGGCTACTTGCCCTTAGCCGAAGCCCATATTCGCTTGGGAAACCTTTCAAAAGCGAACGAAACAATTCTAGAAATTGATTCGAAGCTCGATCAGCTTCGCCCTGTCCCGGAAGCCAGTTCTCAAGAGAAGACGAGTTTTGCGGAACTTGCTGCTCAATACTGGTTCGTGCGCGGACTTTACGCAGAGGCAGATCACAGGTCAATAGACGCCTTGGTGGATTATTGGAACTCTGTTCAACTCTTCCCCGTACGTACCTCAGCCTTGGACCGTCGCGAGGAAGCGATGGATTCTGCGAAACGGATATGGAAAGCTCTCGGCGGCTCAACGCAGGGCTGGAGTGATTGGGCCGAAGCTAATCCGCTTACTGCCTTTTTCGCCGGTAAGGATGACACTGCTGCGTGGTTGAGGTTGGCGCGTATATTTCCGCACCTTGTTTTCAAGGACACGCTTGGCAATTCTTGGAAGCCTCAAGAACTAGCAACAAAAACCACGTTTGTTGCACTCTGGGCGAGTTGGTGCGGTGGATGCCGAGCAGAGTTGCCCTATTTGGAAAAGCTATATCAGCGATTTCGTGGTCGAGAGGATGTCGTCATTCTAGCTCTCGATGTAGATGACGATCCTAGAGAGATGACTGAAGTCCTGAACGCATTGAAAATTTCGACCCCATCGGTCGTTGCTCGCGATTTCGCGTATTCGTTGGTCTCGGAGACGGCTCTGCCGGCCAACTGGATAATCACTCCAAAAAAGTCCGAAATGTTCCAAGGAAACGATCGTTCTCACGAGGCGTGGCTCCAAGAAGCTACTGAGGCACTCGAAAAGGCAACAGGACGGTAACACGACAGTGTTAATCGTCGCTAGACCTCGAGCGACTGGTATGCACCTGCAAGCTGCTCATAGCTCTGCGAGATACTCCACTAGCTCAAGGTCAGGTGAAAGGGCCAGTTGTTCCGACAAATTGCGATGCCGATCGCTTTGGGGTGCGTTCCTACTTGGCGACCTCAGATCGGGGATCTCAACCCGAGTGACCCTGCGAAAATGCCTCTTTGAAGCTGGTTTTCGCTTCATGGCCCGCAGCGATCAGCCGATCAGCAGGTTCTATCGTTTAACTGATCACCTGAAAGCCATCGAGAAGTCATGCACAGACAATGGATCAGTCGTTAAGAAGCGTGTCAGGGTCTTCCTCAGATGTCACCTAAGCAGGACATCCGGAGGTTTCAATGGCCGCGTTTCTTCGCCGTCTCATTCATGTTCTTGCCTTCGTTTCTTTTACGCCTGGATTAAGTGGAGAATCCGTTCCAAACCTGATTGCCCTGGTCCCAACCGGGATAGGGCTTGTGGCCGGGATGGAGGCCCTGAACCGGGATGCAGAAAGTCGGAATTTGTTCATTCCGCTTCCAGGCAAGAGCCTGCGCGACCTCGACTATCTTCGTTCCCTTTGCGGCGCGGATCCTGCCAAGTCGGTGAACGAAGTATTATTTGCTGATGACCATCTCGAGCGACCAGACTTTGCTCACACGTTAATGGCCCTGACCTGCTCCCCTGGATCCGCACACAACCGAGTACGATTTTCGTATTCAGGAGCGAGGGCGGAGCATGTCGAGGAGCAAGCACACGGAGGCGCAGATGATCGCTGCGCTGAAGCAGGTGGAAGCA
>Ga0207694_10000694_pt1 | contig 30277 bp, 24 predicted proteins | sample KBSC34metaG_FD_184353 | JGI IMG/M metagenome (GOLD analysis project Ga0207694, IMG submission 184353) | Corn rhizosphere microbial communities from Kellogg Biological Station, Michigan, USA - KBS C3-4 metaG (SPAdes) (version 2) | ecosystem: Host-associated > Plants > Roots > Rhizosphere > Soil... | reverse complement strand
TGTGGTCCAGCCGCGTTCGGCCTGACACCACCGGCCCGGTCTGCTTGGGCAAGCCCCGCATACGCGGCGTGGGACCCAGAACACAACACCCTTATGGTGAGAAGGATCCACCGAACCACGTGCTCGCCTCATGTCGTGCCGCGAACCCAAGGGGGCCTGGTTCACCGTCGTGAACCAGGCCCCTGTTCGTCCTACCTGAGCTGCGCCGCTATGGCAGCGTCCACTTCTGGGCAGCGGTCGCGTTGCAGGTGTAGATCTGCAGCTGCGTTCCGTCGGTCGTGGAGCTGCCCGGGTCGTCCAGGCACTTGCCGGACTGCGGGTTCATCAAGGATCCGTTCGAGGTCTGCTGCCAGACCTGGGATCCGGTTCCGTTGCAGGTGTACAGCTGCACCAGGGTGCCGTCCGCGGTGCCGCCGTTGGTCACGTCCATGCAGCCGCCCATGATGCCGAGGCTTCCGTTGGAGTTGACGGTGAACTGCTGCGCCACCGATCCGTTGCAGGTCCACAGCTGGATCTTGGTTCCGTTGGTGGTGCCGCGGTGGTCGTCGTCCGCGCACTTGCCCGAGATGCCCGAGGTGAGCGGGCCGACGGTGCCGCCGCCTCCGCTGCTCTGGTCGTAGGACGGCGGGGCGTCGCCGGAGCCGGTGCCCCAGGAGGAAGCCGCCGAGCCCAGTGTGAAGTCCAGCGTGACGCCGGCCTTCCAGGTCGAGGCCGGCAGCCAGGTGTGCGTGCTGGCCGTGCCGTTCACGTTCAGCGACTGCACGTAGTAGTTGCTCGACGAGGCCGCCGGCGCGTTGATGGTGATCGTCTTGCCGGAGTCCAGGTGGACGACCGCCTGGGTGAACAGCGGGCTGTTGAACGCCAGGTCGGCGCTGCCCGGGGTCACCGGGTAGATGCCTAGGGCGCCCCACACGTACTGCGAGGACATGGTGCCCAGGTCGTCGTTGTTCGGGAAGCCCGAGGGAGTGTCCTGGTACAGCTGGTTCAGGAACCGGTTCACCACGGACTGGGTGTGCGAGGGCTCGCCGGTCCAGTCGTAGAACCACGGGGTGCCCAGGTCCACCTCGTTCGACAGGAACGACTGGTCGGAGTGGCTGGAGTTGAAGGTCTGGAAGTAGTAGTCCAGCGCCGAGTTGATCGCGCTGTTGCCGCCGTAGAGCGCGGCCAGGCCCGTCTGGTCGAAGCCGACGTCGAAGCGGTTCTGCGCGGCCGTGGACTCGGTGAACCCGGTCGTGGTCCCGGTGGAGATGCTGTCGAAGCTGCCGTTGCTCGACTCGGGGTTCAGCAGTTGGTTGGCCGGGTTGAAGATGTGCTTCCAGTTGTTGGCCCGGACGCTGAACTTGGTCGCGTTCGCCGAGTCGCCCAGGGAGGAGGCGAAGCGTGAAAGGGCGAAGTCGGCGTTGTCGTACTCGATCAGGCTGGAGGCCGAGTCGCGGACGTTGCAGCAGCCCAGCGAGCCCGTGTACAGGTCCGAGGGCAGGTAGCCGTAGGTGTTCTCCAGCGAGGTGCCGCGGCGCACGTTGTTGTTGGTTGTCGCCTCGGTGAGCATGTCCGACAGCGCTGTCGACGTGTCGAAGCCCGTGCCGCCGAAGGCGTAGTAGTTCGCGATCGCCGCGGTGGCCGGGTCACCGTCCATGACCCAGTTGTAGAAGTTCATGAAGCCCCACTGCGGGAACGTTCCGCCCTGGGCGTAGTCGTTCACCAGCGACTGCGCCTGGTCCGCGGCGATCGAGGGGTCCACGAACGCGGCGAGCTGCGTCTGGCCCTTGTAGACGTCCCAGCCGGAGAACTGGTCGTACTGCGCGTGGCCGGAGGCCGCGGTGTGCACGGCGTTGTCGAAGCCCATGTACTGGCCGTTGACGTCGGTCACCGTGTTGGGGTGCAGCAGCGCGTGGTAGAGCGAGGTGTAGAAGAGCTGCTGCTGCGTGGAGGTGCCGCCGGCGATCTGGATCTTGCCCAGCTGGGCGTTCCAGGCGTTGTGCGCGGCGGTCTGCACCGTGGAGAAGTCGAAGCCGGACTGCTCGGCGGCCAGGTTGGCGGAAGCGTTTGCGGCCGAGACGTAGGACAGGCCGACCTTGGCCTGGACCACCTGGTTGGAGGTGGTGTTGAAGTTCAGGAACACCGAGTTCGGGCCGGGCTGGCCGGATTCGGTGACGATCTGCGAGGACGTGAAGTTCTGGGAGAAGACCATGTCGAAGTGCAGCGTGTAGCTGCCGGTCTCCCCGCAGAAGCCGCCGGAGGTGGCGGTGCCGGTGACCTCGTTGCCGCCGACGATCTGCGCGCTGGTGGCGGTGGTGCCGTTCTGGCTGTCCAGCAGCTTGAGCAGGACGTCGGCCTGCGTGGTGGACGGGAAGGTGAAGCGGGCGATGCCGGTGTGCGCGGTGGTCGTCAGCTCGGTCTTCACCGGGGTCGAGCCGGTGCTCACCGAGTAGTAGCCGGCGTTGCCGACCTCGGTGCTGTGGTTCAGCGACTCGGTGAGCACGCCCGGGTCGCCGGAGGGCAGGCCGCCGGTGAACGGCAGGACGGGCACGTCGCCCATGGCGCCGCAGCCGGGTCCGGCCATGTGCGTCAGGGAGAAGCCGCGGGTGCTGGTGGCCCCGTAGTCGTAGCCGCCGCCGTCGTTGCGGCTGCCGTTGGGGGAGTCCGGGCTCCACTGCACCATGCCGAACGGGGAGTCGGCGCCGGGGAAGTCGTTGCCGCCGCCGGAGGTCATCACCAGAGTGTTGACGGTCGAGGCGGGGTCGGAGACGAACGCGGCGGCGGCCTTGGTGCCGGCCTGAGCGGCCCCGGCGGACAGGCCCGCCGTGGTGAGAGCCGCCGCTGCCACCAGGGCTCCGGCGGATATCAGCGTGCTGCGGCGCTGTGGGTGGCGCCCTGTGCGGTTCGGACCGGTCATGGTGTCTCTTCTCTTGGACGGACTGCATGAATGTGCACTGCGGCGCGAAGCGTCTCCTTGACGGGCGGTGGTGGGAGACGGGTGGGCGTTGTGAACGTTCACAGGCATCGGGGATTGTCTGGCCCCTGAGAAGAGTTGTCAATGGGGCGCCGCTACTGAATCACGGATGGTAACGTTAACCAGCCGAACTAGGAGGTCGGATGGCAGCGCGGCCCACGATGAAGGACGTGGCGCGGGCGGCGGGGGTGTCGCTGATGACGGTCTCGCGGGTGGTGGCCGGCGAGACCGGCGTGGCCCCCCAGACCGCGGCCCGGGTCGAGGAGGCCATCAGGGCCCTGGGGTACCAGCGTAACGACATCGCCCGCAACCTGAGGCGCAAGGCGCAGGATTCCCGGACGATCGGCCTGGTGGTCGACGACCTGGCGAACCCCTTCTTCTCAGCCCTGGCCCGCTCGGTCGAGGACGAAGCCTACCGCCGGGGCTTCCTGGTCCTGGTCGGCAGCACCAACGACGATCCGCGCCGGGAGCGCGACGTGGTCTCGGCCTTCAGCGCCCGCCAGGTCGACGGCCTGGTCCTGGTCCCGACCGGCGGCAACCGCCCCTTCTTCCGGGCCCAGATGGCGCGCGGGGTGAAGGTGGTCTGCGTCGACCGCCCGGCCACCGGCCTGGACGTGGACTGCGTCGCCGTGGACAACCGCGCCGGCACCGCCACCGCGGTGCGCCACCTGCTGGACCGGGGCCACAGCCGCATCGCGTACCTGGGTGACCGCCAGGAGATATGGACCCAGCGCGAACGTTTCATCGGCTACGAACAAGCCATGGCCGCCGCCGGCCTCGACGTCGACCCGGCCCTGGTCCGCCACGGCCTGCGAGGCGTCCCCGAGGCGGCCCGGGCCATCGCCGACATGATGAAGGCACCCGACCCGCCCACCGCCCTGTTCAGCGGCAACGACCTGGTCACCCTCGGCGCGGTCGAGGCCGGGGCCACCCGCCGCCTGGCGCTGGTCGGCTTCGACGACTTCCTGCTGGCGGACAAGCTCGACCCGCCGATCTCGGTCGTCAGCCAGGACCCGGCCGCCCTCGGCCGCACCGCCGCGCAGCTGCTGTTCGGCCGCATCGACGGCGACGACGCCTCCGCGCGCTCGGTGGTGCTCGCGACGCGCTTCATCGACCGGGGCTCCGGCGGGGCGGCGGTGGGTCCGCCGCTGCCGGGCGCGCTGGTGACCGGGGTGGTGGACGGCGTGGCGGGTGAGGTGCCGGCGTAAGGGCGTCAGCCGCCCCGGCACGCCGAACACCCGCGGACCGGCGAAGGTCCGCGGGCGGTTCGCTGTCGCGCGGGACGACATGTCAGAGTCGTGCGTCACGAGCCCGACTCTGCCGCTCCCACCGGATCTACGACAGCGCCGACAAGCACGTCGTCGGCGTCGCGTGCGCCGGGTCCAGCGCGTTCATCGTCTCGTGCAGGGCGATCTTGTCGGTGGTGCCGATGAGGACGTGCTCGGACAGGTCGGCGGCGCACAGGTTCTGCAACAGGACGTTGTGCACGTTCGGTCCGTTCAGCGCCTGCGACTGCCAGGGCGTGACGACCTCGTCGTACTTCGTCGAGATCACCGTGTACTGAACCCCGGGAACGGTGTCGCCGCCGGCGTTCAGCTGCTGCATCAGCGGCGAGCCGACGATCTGGTCGGTGCAGGCCGGGCAGGCCGTGCCGATCAGGCTGACCGCGGCGGGGAAGTAGTTCGCGGCCAGCGTCTCGATGCCGTCGAGGTTGGTGCCGTGGTTGGAGGGCGCCAGGCCCACGAGCGTGTGGACCTTGGCGGCGCCGCCGAGGAACTTCAGGTAGTAGCGGGGCATCATCCCGCCCTGGCTGTGCCCGACGATGTCGACCTGCGAGGCGCCGGTGGCGGCCAGCACCTGGTCGACGTAGCCGGCCAGCTGCTGCGCCGACTGCGCGACCGGCGCCAGGCCGTGGATCAGCGGGATCCCGGGCTCCTGGCCGTAGTCGAGCTCGAAGACGCAGAAGCCGCGCGAGGCGATGTACGGGCCGCCGACCAGCCAGTTGTCGTCGGCGTTGGCGAACGTGCCGTGCACCAGCACCACGGGCCGGGGGTGCGCGGCGCTGGGCCGGCACGAGAAATCGTTGATCCCCGAGGAGGTGGCGGCCTGGGCGGGGGCGGCCAGCGCCAGGAACGGCGCGGCGAGGAGCAAAGCGGAAATGGCGTGGGCGAAGCGATGTTTACGCATACTGACTCCATTGCGACCGGGGCGAACGGTTCGAGTGAGCAGGGTCACACGCGCGTGGTTACCGGTCGGTAAAGCTACTCGCAGGTAGCCTGGAAGTCACGAACTCATGGCAGTTCCTTTGCCGAGTTGCACACGGCCTCTACCAGGTCGATCACCCGAAGCGCCTCAGCTGTCGTACATGTAACCGTCTCATCGCCCATCCGATACGCCTTCGCCTTCGCGCACAGATCCGCGTACTTCGGGAACAGCCTCGCCGTGTAATCCGCGGAAGCCTCCTTCGAGATGACCTTCCCCGTCGCGATCGTCGCGTGCAGCCGCCCCGGCCCGGTCGCCTCCCAGGCCAGCAGGTACGGATCGACCGCCGCCCCGGGCTCCTGCTTCGCGAGGTGCGACCGGTAGTTCACGTGGCCGCGCCAGTAGGACTCCAGGTTCCCGCGGTTCCACTCCCGCAGCCACACCGGATCCGGCCCGACCTTCAGCTCCGCCGCGCGCGGCCCGCGCAGTGTGACGCCGTACTGGTCCAGAATCGCCCACAGCACCGGATCGGTCGTGTGCCCCTCGGGCTTGAAACTTCCGTCCACCGAGAACGGCACCCGCGCCTCGCTGCGCGCGCCGAGCAGATCCGGCGTGACGTAGTGCGCGTCGCTGTGCGGACCGCCGGCGCGCGTGGCCTCCAGTACGGTGTGCATCTCGCCGACCATCGCCAGGTCCGAGTCGGTCATCGGCCGGTCGAGCACCACCAGCACGTCCAGATCGCTGCGGCCGGGCCGCCAGCTGCCGAGTGCGGCCGACCCGACGACGTAGACGCCGCGCACCATGTCCGGCGCGAGGGTCGCCTCCAGGGCCTTGAGATACCGGTCTGCCGCCTGCTGGTAAGCCATCTTCGGAGCTTAACAACGTCGCTTCTCAGGGCGGTATCGGACAAGAACAGGAAACGGGCCGGCCGACTCCCCCCTCGGAGTCGGCCGGCCCGCGCTCGGTGCGCGGCGCCGACCCGGAACCCTGGTTCGGCGCTGCGCTCGGTTACGCAGGACCCTGGCTCAGTCGACCTCGGCCAGAGCCTGCGCGAACTGCGCCGCGTACAGCCGCGAGTACGCGCCGTCGGAGTCCAGCAGCTGCTCGTGCGAGCCCTTCTCCACGATCCGGCCGTTCTCCATGACCAGGATCATGTCGGCGTCGCGGATGGTGGACAGCCGGTGCGCGATGACGAACGAGGTCCGGCCCTCGCGCAGCTTGTTCATGGCCCGCTGGATGAGGACCTCGGTGCGGGTGTCGACCGAGGAGGTCGCCTCGTCCAGGATCAGGATCGCCGGTTCGGCCAGGAAGGCCCGGGCGATCGTGATCAGCTGCTTCTCGCCGGCCGACAGGTTGGAGCCCTCCTCGTCGATGACGGTGTCGTAGCCGTCCGGCAGCGTGCGCACGAAGTGGTCCACGTGCGTGGCCGCCGCCGCGGCCTGGATCCGTTCGATCGAGGCGCCCTGGGTGCCGTAGGCGATGTTGTCGGCGATGGTGCCGCCGAACAGCCACGCGTCCTGCAGCACCATGCCGGTCTGCGAGCGCAGGTACTCCCGGGACATCGAGGCGGTGTCGACGCCGTCGAGCAGGATCGCGCCGGAGTCCACCTCGTAGAAGCGCATCAGCAGGTTCACCAGCGTGGTCTTGCCGGCGCCGGTCGGGCCGACGATCGCCACGGTCTGCCCCGGCTGCACGGCCAGCGACAGGTCCTCGATCAGCGGCCGGTCGGCGGAGTAGCTGAAGTTCACGTCCCGGAACTCCACCCGGCCCTCGACCCGCTCCAGCTCCACCGGCCGCGCCGGCTCCGGCGACATCTCCTCGGCGTCGAGGATCTGGAAGATCCGCTCCGCGGAGGCGACACCGGACTGCATCATGTTGGCCATCGCCGCGACCTGCGACAGCGGCATGCTGAACTGCCGCGTGTACTGGATCGAGGCCTGCACGCTGCCCAGCGACAGCGCGCCGGCCGAGACCCGCAGCCCGCCGACCACCGCGACCAGCACGTAGGTGACGTTGCCGAGGAACATCATCGCCGGCTGGATCAGGCCGCTGATGAACTGGGCCCGGAAGCTGGCGTCGTTCAGCGCGTCGTTCTGCTTCTTGAACTCCGCCGCCGACTCCTCCTGCCGGCCGAACGCCTTCACCAGCTGGTGGCCGGTGTACATCTCCTCGATGTGCGCGTTCAGCCGGCCGGTGGCCGCCCACTGCTTGACGAACTGCGGCTTGGACTTCTTGCCGATCCGCCCGGCCACCAGCACCGACAGCGGAACCGTGGCGATCGCGATCAGGCCCAGCAGCCAGGAGGTCCACAGCATGAAGGCCGTCACGCCCAGCAGCGTGAAGACCTGCATCACCACCTGCGCCAGCGACTGCTGCAGCGACTGCGCCAGGTTGTCCACGTCGTTGGTGGCCCGGGACAGCACCTCGCCGCGCGGCTGCTTGTCGAAGTAGGACAGCGGCAGCCGGCTCAGCTTGGCCTCGATGTCGGTGCGCAGCCGCGCCATCGCGCGGTTCACCACGATGATGACCAGCCGCGACTGGATCATCATGCAGACGAAGACCAGGACGTAGATCCCCAGCAGGATCGCCAGGACATGGCCGACCTCGGTGAAGTCGATGCCGCGCCCCGGGGTGAAGTCGATCGACTTCAGCAGGTCGGCCTGGGTGCCGTGGCCGCTGTCCCGCAGCCGCTGGACGATCTCCTGCTTGGTCGGGTACCGCCCGTCCGGCCCCCGCTCGGCCTGCTGGCCGATGACGCCGGCGAAGATCAGGTCGGTGGCCTTGCCCAGCAGCTTGGGCCCCCAGACCGACATCCCCACGCCGATCGCCGCCATCACCATCGACACGATGAGGATCGGGCGCTCCGGGCGCAGGTAGGCCAGCAGCCGGCGCGAGGAGCCCTTGAAGTCCTTGGACTTGGCGGCCGGGCCGGACATGAACGCGGCCGGGCCGCGCAGCGCGCCGCCCTGCTGCGGACGGGGCGCGTCGCCCTCGCTCTCGGTCTCCAGGCGGTCGTCGCCGGGGCCGGCGGGTGCCGGGATCTTCTTGGCGCCGTTCTGGCTCGCGTTGTTCGAGCTGGCACCGTTCGAGCCGGCACCGTTCTGGCTGGCGCCGTTCTGGCTCACGATGCTCTGACCCGCCCCGTTTTGGCTCGCGCCGGTTTGGCTCGCGCCGTTCTGACTTACACCGTTCTGCGTGGCGCCGTTGTGAGCGGCGCCGTTCTGCTCGACGTTCCCGTTCTCAGGAATCTCGCTCATGCCGCGGCCTCCTCTTCGGTGAGCTGCGAGAGCACGATCTCCCGGTAGGTCTCATTGGAGTCCATCAGCTCGCTGTGGGTCCCGGACCCGACCACCACGCCCCGGTCCAGGACGATGATGCGGTCCGCGTTGCGGATGGTGGACACGCGCTGCGCGACGATGACGACCGTGGACTCCCGCGTCTGGTCCACCAGCGCGGCCCGCAGCCGGGCGTCCGTGCTGTAGTCCAGCGCCGAGAACGAGTCGTCGAACAGGAAGATCTCCGGCTTGTGCACCAGCGCGCGGGCGATCGCCAGCCGCTGCCGCTGACCGCCGGAGACGTTGGTCCCGCCCTGCGCGATCGGCGCGTTCAGGCCCTCGGGCATCCGCTCGACGAAGTCCCGGGCCTGCGCGGTGTCCAGCGCCTGCCACAGTTCGTCGTCGGTGGCGTCCGGGCGGCCGTAGCGCAGGTTGGAGGCGATGGTGCCGGTGAACAGGTACGGCTTCTGCGGCACGATGGCCACCGACTCGGTCAGCCTCTTCGGATCCAGGTCGCGCACGTCCACGCCGTCGACGAGCACCGCGCCGTCGGTGACGTCGGCCAGCCGCGGCACCAGGTTCAGCAGCGTGGTCTTGCCCGCGCCGGTCGAGCCGATGATCGCGGTGGTCTCCCCGGGCCGCGCGGTCAGCGACACCTCGTTGAGCACGCAGTCCTCGGCGCCGGGGTACTTGAAGCTCGCACCGCGCAGCTCCAGCGTGCCGGAGGTGAGCGGAACCTGCGCGGCCGCCGGCGGCACGACGCTGGACTCGGTCTCCAGCACCTCGCCGATCCGGTCGGCGCAGACCGCGGCGCGCGGCACCATCATGAACATGAACGTGGTCATCATGACGCTCATCAGGATCTGCATCAGGTAGCTCAGGAACGCCGTCAGCGACCCGATCTGCATCCCCCCGGAGTCGATGCGCTTGGCGCCGAACCACAGCACGCCGACGCTGGCGAAGTTCACGATCGTCATCACGACCGGGAACATCAGCGCCATCAGCTTGCCCACGCGCAGCGAGACGTCCAGCAGTTCGTTGTTGGCCTGGCCGTAGCGTTCGTACTCGTGCTCGTCCTTGACGAAGGCGCGGATGACCCGGATGCCGGTGATCTGCTCGCGCATCACACCGTTGATCTTGTCGATGCGCACCTGCACGACGCGGAACAGCGGGCCCATCCGCCGGATGATGATCCCGATCGCGATGGCCAGCGCCGGGATGATCGCGATGAGCAGCCCGGACAGCGGCACGTCCTGGCGCAGCGCCAGGATCACGCCGCCGACCAGCATCACCGGGGCCGCGGCGGCCATGGTGAAGGTCATCAGGACCACCATCTGCACCTGCAGCACGTCGTTGGTGGTGCGGGTGAGCAGCGAGGGCGCGCCGAACCGGCCGACCTCGCGGGTGGAGAAGGCCTGCACCCGGTCGAAGATCCCGGCCCGCAGGTCCCGGCCCAGGGCCGTGGCGGTCCGGGCCCCGAAGTACACCGCGCCGATCGAGCAGGTGATCTGCAGCAGCGAGAAGAGCAGCATCAGGGCGCCGGTCTTGAGCACATAGCCGGTGTCGCCCTTCACCACGCCGTCATCGATGATGTCGGCGTTGAGCGTGGGAAGGTACAGCGCGCACAGGGTCTGGACGAACTGCAGGGCCAGGACCAGCGAGATCGGCCCTCGGTACGGTCGCAGGTATTGTTTCAGGATTCTGACAAGCATGGAGGTCGTCCCATCTTGCTCGGCGTGCGCCGGCGAGCGGTGGCGGTCGGCGGTCGGCGTGACCGGGCGTGCACTGTATGCGAAATCAGGGGTTTGTGTTTTCGGGTAGACTGGCCCCCAGCGGGAGCGCGGGTTGCTGAGCCAGCGCCGCGGCCGTGCGGACCGCCTGGCGCAGCAGGGCAGTGTAGGGAACGTCGACGTCCTCGTGCAGCCAATATTTCGTGGCCACCCGCACCGCCCCGTTCACCGCCGCCGCGACGATGCGCGGCAGCAGGTCCTCATTCGGGTCCAGGCCCAGCCGCTCGGCGATGACCGGGGTGAGCTGCTCCTCCAGCTGGCGCATCGATTCCAGCAGGTGGGGCCGCGCCCCCTCTTCGTCCATGACCCGGCGCAGCGCCTCTTTGCTATAGCCGCCCTCGGCCATGATCTCCCGCAGCTTGCGCACGCCGGCCTTCTCCGGCTCGTGCCCGAGGGTGTACTCGGCCACGACCGCCTCGGCCAGCGCGACGTCGAAGGGCTCCTCGGCCGGGCGCTCGCTGAAGGCCAGCGCCACGCGCCGGGCCCGGTCCCCGGGCAGCGCGCCCAGTGCGGCCTCGCGGCTGTGGAAGTAGTTGTGGAACGTGCGCGCGGAGACCCCGGCGCGTTCGGCGATCTCGTCGGGGCTGACGTTCTGCAGGCCGTCGTTCTCCAGGGTCAGCTGCAGGGCCGCCTGGCTGATGCAGTTGCGGGTCTCCAGCCGCTTGCGTTCGCGGCGAGAGCCCGATTCGTGCTCGTTGTCGTTCGGGCTCTGATTCTCGGTCGCGGACACGGGTCCACCTTCCCCCATACTTGCGCTCAGCGCAATTATTTATTTGCGCTGAGCGCAAGCTTTCACGCCGCGGCGGTTACGCGACGTCCCGCGCGCAAGGTCTCGGCGGCCCAGGTGAGCTGGTCCAGCAGAGCGGCCACGGCCTTGTCGCGGGCCTCGGAGGGCGCCGGCCAGGACTGGTCCTCGGCGAACTGGTTCCAGTACTCGGTGAAGCTGACGGTGTCCCGGATCGGGACCGCGGCCAGCTCGATGAAGACGTGGCGCAGCTGCTGCACCGCGCGCAGACCCCCGGAGACGCCGCCGTAGGAGACGAAGGCGACGGGCTTGCGGCTCCACTCGCCGTGGTACCAGTCGATCGCGCTCTTCAGCACGGCCGGGAAGCTGTGGTTGTACTCCGGGGTGACGATGACGAACGCGTCGGCTTCGGCCAGGCGCGGCGCCAGGGTGGCCACCGGTTCCGGGCGCGGCTGGCCGAAGGCGGTCATGGTCAGGGGCAGGTCCGCCTCGGCGAGATCGATGACGTCGATGGCCAGATCGGGGCGTGCTTCGGCGGCGCGGGCGACGAACCAGTCGGCGACGGTCGGGGCGAAGCGGCCCTCGCGGGTGCTGCCGATGATGACGGCGACGCGGAGGCGGTCGGTGGCGGTCATGGTGATCCCCCTCGGGAGGTGTGTACGGTGTACGCTCTCGACGGTACCCGGCAGCGTACGGTGTACACAAGTGGCCGAGCCTGGGAGACTGCACGCCATGGGGAAGACGATCTGGGAGCGCATCGACGCCCCGCGCAGCGCCCGCACGACCCTCACGCACACCCAGATCGCCCAGGCCGCCGTCGCCCTGGCCGACGCCGAGGGCCTGGACGCCGTGTCGATGCGCAAACTCGCCGAACGCCTCGGCGTGGCCACCATGGCCCTGTACCGCTACGTCGACAGCAAAGACGAGCTCGTGGAGCTGATGACCGACTCGGTCACCGACCCCGCGACCCTGACCGCCGACCCCGCCGACTGGCGCGCGGTGTTCCGTGAGGTCGCGCGGCGCCGGCGGGAAACAGCGCTCGCGCACCCCTGGCTGCCCGCGGCGCAGGCGCAGGTCCCGACCACGCTGACGCCGAGCCGCAACCAGACGCTGGAGCGGATGCTGGAGGCGCTGGAGCCCTTACCGCTGACCGGCGACCAGAAGATGCAGCTCATCAGGGCGCTGGACGCCTTCGCGCGCGGCGCGGCCGACGGCGAGGTGAACCAGCGCATGATGCTGGACCGGCGCGGCTACGGCCCCGACGGGGACGTCAGGCTGCTGCTGCGCGCCAACATGCAGTGGCTGCTGCGCAGCGGCCGGTTCCCGCGCTTCGCGCAGCTGGTGAACGACGGGCTGGCGCCGGTGGACGCGGTGGGGGAGTTCGAGCTGGGGCTCGAGGCGATGCTGGACGGGCTCGCGGCTCGGTTCGGGATCTGAGGAGTTCTCCGGCTACGCCAGCCGCCGCGCTGCCACTTCCGCCGCCGCGTCTCCGACCTCCGTCAGCATCGGCGGCGCGAGCTTCCACTGCTGCCAGTACAACGGCACGTCGACCGGCCGCCCCGGCGCCAGCTCGACCAGCTCCACCTGCCCGAACTGCCTGGCCTGCACATCGGGGATCAGCCCCCAGCCGAGACCGGCCTCGACCGCGTACAAGAAGGCGTCGGTCGCCGGCATGTAGTGGCGCGGTCCGCTGGCCGGAGCGCCGACGCCGCGCAGGAATGCGTCCTGCAGGTCGTCCTTGCGGTTGAAGATGATGACCGGCGCGGAAGCGAGCGCAGCCGCCAGATCCGTCGCGCCGACACCGTCCGGCAGCCACCGCCGGATGAAGGTGTGCGTCGCGACCGCCCGATAGCGCATCCGCCCCAACGGCCGGACCACACACCCCTGCACCGGCTTCGGCGAGGACGAGATCGCGGCCATCACCAGCCCGGCGCGCAGCAACTCGTCGGTGTAGTCCTGGTCCTCGCGGTGCAGGTCGAAGCAGACCGCCGCATCCGTGCTGAAGCGCGCTGTCACCTCGGGGAACCACGAGCTCAGAGAGTCGGAGTTCACCGCGATCGACAGTGTCTGCACCGGAATGGTGCGCGTGAGGCCGCCCTTGCCGCTGCCGTCGTCATCGTCGTCCGCCTCGGCCCCAGCGCCGGTGAGTCCGAGCTCGGCGCGCGCGGTGTCCTCCAACCACGCCAACTGCCGCGCGAACCGCACCACCGCGACGCCGGACTCCGTCGGCCGCAGCGGCTTGGAACGCACGAGCAGCACGCGGCCCGTACGCTGCTCCAGCGCTTTGATCCGCTGGCTGACCGCGGAGGGGGTGACGTGCAGAATGCGCGCCGCCGCCTCGAAAGTGCCGGCATCCACCGCGACCAGGAGCGTGCGCACGTGGTCCAGGGGCAGATCCGTCATCATGATCTCTAATGATAGCCAAGAAACATTAGCTGGCCTGGCGATCACAGGCCTTCCTAGCATCGACCCCATGACCTCCTCCCTCGCGGCGGCCGCGGCCGGCCTCGGCACCGGCTTGTCCCTGATCGTGGCGATCGGCGCGCAGAACGCGTACGTCCTGCGCCAGGGCATCCGCCGCGAGCACGTGGGACCGATCGTCGCCATCTGCGCGGCCTCCGACGCGGTCCTGATCGCCGCGGGCGTGGGCGGCCTCGGCGCGCTGGTCCGCTCGATGCCGACGGCCGTGACCGCGATCGCCTGGATCGGCGCGGCGTTCCTGGTGACCTACGGCGTCCTGGCCGCCCGCCGTGCCTGGCGGCAGCAGGACCACCTCGCCGCCGAGGGAACCGGCGAGAAGTCACTGCGCACCGCCGTCCTGACCTGCCTGGCCCTGACCTGGCTGAACCCCCACGTCTACCTCGACACGGTCCTGCTCCTGGGCACCGTCGGCAACAGCTACGGCAGCGCGCACTGGTCCTTCGCCCTCGGCGCCGTCACCGGCAGCGTCCTGTGGTTCTCCGGCCTCGGCTTCGGCGCCCGCCGCCTCGGCAAGGTCCTGGCCCGCCCGAAGGCCTGGCGCGTGCTCGACGGCGTCATCGCGGTCACGATGATCATGCTGGGCGTGGCGATGGTGGCTCGCAGCTAGGCGCCAAATTCCTGATGTCGATCAGGATGCTTTCCGGATGAGCCGCGATACGCGGCGAAGGGCGCGCGCGGCAATCAGTGGCTCGACCTGGGCAGATGTCGTTCCTTCGGCAGGACTGGGCCGGAAGCTGCGTTCAGCTCCGGCCCAGCCCCGACAATGCCGGTGTCGGTGATGCGAAGCAGCGGCTACTTCACCGGACGCACCACAGCCGCCGCACCGCCACCGCGCCGAGCCGGCTCGGCCGCGGCCTCGATCGCACCGTTCGGCAGGAACTCCAGCCCGGTCGCCGCCCCGATCTCAGGGGTCGGAGTCCCCGACGGCGGCGCGAGCGTGAACGTCTCACCGAGCGCCTCCAGCCCCGGGACCACCGGCAGGTTCAAGAACGCCGGCTCGGCCTGCGTGGAGGACCCGTTGCGCTGCGAGGCCCGGGGCGCCGCGATCGCCTGCTCCAGGTTCATCCCCAGATCCAGGCGGTTGACCAGGATCTGCAGCACCGTCGTGATGATCGTCGCGCCGCCCGGGGAGCCGACCGCGATGAACGGCCGGCCGTCCTTCAGGACGATCGTCGGCGACATCGCCGAGCGCGGACGCTTGAAGGCCGCCGGCAGGTTCGGGTCGGGCACGCCCGGATACAGCGGCGTGAAGTCGAAGTCCGTCATCTCGTTGTTCAGCAGGAAGCCCCGGCCCGGCACGGTCATCGCCGAGCCGCCGGTCTGCTCGATGGTCAGGGTGTAGGAGACGACGTCGCCCCACTTGTCCGCGGTCACCAGGTGCGTCGTGGACATGCCCTCGGTGTCGGTGTAGGAGGTCCCGCTCGGCGCGGTCGAGGAGCACTGCGTGCCGCCGCCCGGCGCGAACGGGTTCCCCGGCGCCACCGGCGTGGCCAGCGTGCTGGTCGTGCTGATCAGACAGGACCGGTCCTTGCCGTACGCCTCGGAGGTGAGCTGCTTGGTCGGGACGTCGTTGAAGTTCGCGTCCCCGACCCAGCGGTTGCGGTCGGCGAAGGCGATCTTCGAGGCCTCGTCATACAGATGCAGCGCCTGCACCTGGTTGGACGCGTTCAGGTCGAAGTTCGACAGGATGTTGAGAGCCTCCCCGACCGTGGTGCCGCCCGAGGACGGCGGCGCGATCGAGTAGACGTCCAGGCCCTTGTAGTTCACATGCGTCGGGGCCTGCACCGGCGCGCTGTAGCCGGCGATGTCGGCGGCGGTGAGCTTGCCGGGCCGGAAGTTCATCGTCGGGTTGGCGATCGTCGGCGGGTGCTGCGAAGTGCTGGCGACCTCCGAGCCGAGCTCGCCGCCGTAGAACAGGCCGGGGCCGTACTTCGCCAACTGCTTGTAGGTGTTCGCCAGATCCGGGTTCTTGAACACCGACCCGACCGCCGGCGGGGCGCCGCCGGGCAGGAACAACTGCGCCGTCGGCGCGATCTGCGAGAAGCGCGCCTGGTTCATCGCCGTGAAGGAGTTGAACGTCGGGTCGACGACGAAGCCCTTCGAGGCGATGTCGATGCCGCCCTGCAGAGCCTTGCCCAGCGAGATCGTGCCCCAGTCGTTCAGAGCGGTGGTCCAGGTCCTCAGCGTGCCCGGAACGCCCACCGACAGGCCGGAGTTGACCGCGTCGGTGAAGGCCAGCGGCTTGCCGGTCGCCGGGTCGATGAACCAGTCGGTGTTCATCGCCGCCGGGCCGGACTCGCGGCCGTCGATGGTCGAGACCTTGTGCGTGCGCGCGTTGTAGTAGACGAAGAAGCCGCCGCCGCCGATACCGGACGAGTACGGCTCGGTGACGCCCAGCGCCGCGGCCGTGGCCACCGCCGCGTCCACCGCGTTGCCGCCGTGTTCGAGCACGTTCAGACCGGCCTGCGTCGCATCCGGGCTGACACTGGCGACCGCGCCGCCGTAGCCGGTGGCGACCGGGTCGCGGGGCGGCTGGCCGCCGCCGTGGCCGCCGGCCGGAGCGGCGCGCGCCGCGGTCAGAGTGCCGGTCAGGGCGACCGCCGTGACCAGGGCGGCGAAAGCTTTGGCGGGTCTGCGTGTGGGGACGGACATCTTTGCCTCCGCGTGATCGTTCCGGTACTCCCTGCAGGGAGTCCACTTTGGCAGAGGGCTCATTTCCTGGGAAGCGCCCATGGAATATGCTCAGGCCCCCCGCGGCTGTTACGAGGGGTGGTCAGGACGGCTTCGACCGGGGGTTTCGCCGACTGGCCCGACCATTGGGTTCGTTCGATTTCGTCGCCTTGAGGGGGCTCGCGTGTCGAAGCGGGGATGGCTGCTGTTCGCGGCCATGTCGGTCATCTGGGGCATCCCCTATCTGCTGATCAAGGTCGCGCTGGAAGGGATGCCGGCGCCGTTCATCGTGTTCGCGCGCACCGCGATCGGCGCCGCCGTGCTGCTGCCGGTGGCGATGCGGCGCGGCATGATCGGCCCGGCGCTGAAGCAGTGGCGCTACATAGCGACGTTCGCCGCGCTGGAGATCGCCGGCCCCTGGCTGCTGCTGGGCGACGCCGAGCAGCACATGACCTCATCGCTGGCCGGTCTGCTGATCGCGGCCGTGCCGTTCTTCGTGGCGCTGATCATGTGGCGCCTCGGCGACCGCTCGGCGGTGTCCGGGACGCGGCTGGCGGGGCTGTTCATCGGGATGGCCGGCGTCGTGGCGATCGTCGGGCTGAACGTCGGCCAGGTGCAGGTGGCGCACATGCTCGAAGTGATCGCCGTCGCGGTCGGCTACGCGATCGCCCCGATCATCGCCGACCGCAAGCTGGTCGGAGTGCCGACCCTGGCCACCATCGCGCTCTCGCTGACCGGGGTCGCGGTCCTGTATCTGCCGATCTCCGTGGCCGGCCACCCGGCCCACATGCCGAGGTTCAACGCCCTGGCCGCCGTCGTGGGGCTCGGCCTGATCTGCACCGCCGCGGCGTTCCTGCTGTTCTTCCAGCTGATCGCCGAGGTCGGCCCGGCGAAGTCCTCGATGATCACCTTCGTGAACCCCGCGGTCGCGGTCGCCGGCGGCGTGCTGTTCCTCGGCGAGAGCATCAAGGCCGGAATCATCGTCGGCGCGCCGCTGGTGCTGATCGGGCTCGTGCTCTCGACGCTGCGCAAGGAGCAGGCGGCCCCGGCGGCCGAAGAGCCAGTCCTCGCTACGGTCGCCGAGGTGGCCGGCGGGCCCGAGGCGGCTATCGCGTGAGGCGGCCGACGACGCGGCCAAGCGCCCCGGCCAGGCGGTCGAGCTTTCCCGTGCTTTGAGCCGGTCGACCCGCCGACGGAACGGGATTGCCGCCGCCCCGGTCTCGCGGCTCGTCGCCGCGATACGGGATCCACCGGTATCCGGGCTGGAACTCGACATACTCCGGCCCCAGGCCGAGCTCGGCGTGCAACGCCTCGGACAGGACCAGGCCGTGGACACTGCCGTCGGACAGGCTCTTCAGATAACGGGTCTTCAGATCGTCGACGAACAACAGCGGCCACGGTTCCCAGCCGACCTTCGCCGCGACATAGCCGTCGAACTTCGCCAAAACGCGGTAGAGCTGGTTGCCCAACTCGGTCAGCTCCTCCGCGGTGAGGTCGAACCTCGGCAAGCTGCCGTCCATCGCGACGCGGTGACCGACCGCCACCGGTATGAGCGACAGCTCGACATGGCCGACGTCGGTGTCGATGAAGGCGCTGTGGAGCGGGATCCGATACCTCCCGACGTCGTGCACCGTCGAGAGGCGAGGAGACAGCGCCGCGGCCTGCGCGGCCTCCAGGTCCGTCCCGAAATTCACCACCAGCTCGAAGCAGATCGGCATCGCAGACCCCCGCCCGCCCCTACTCCGTCACCCGGTGCACCTTGTGCTGCGCCGCCTGAGCCCGCGGCCGCACGATCATCAAGTCCACGTTCACGTGCGCCGGACGCGTCACCGACCACACGATGCAGTCCGCGACGTCCTCGGCGACCAGCGGCCCGGGGACGCCGGCGTAGACCGAGGCCGCCTTGGCCGCGTCGCCGCCGAAGCGCTTGAGCGAGAACTCCTCGGTCATCACCATGCCGGGGGCGATCTCGATGACGCGGACCGGCTGGTCGAACAGCTCCAGGCGCAGCGTCGCGGTCATGGCCTGCATCGCGTGCTTGGAGGCCGCGTAGCCGGCGCCGCCCTCATAGGCGGTGTGGCCGGCGGTCGAGGTCAGCATCACCACGCTCCCGGCGCCGCTCGCGATCAGCTTCGGCAGCAGGGCCTGCGTGAAGTTCAGAGCCCCCACGACGTTGGTCTCGAACATCGCGCGCCAGTCGGCGGAGTCGGCGGAGGCCACCGGATCGGTGCCGATGGCGCCGCCGGCGTTGTTCACCAGGACGTCACATGCCTCGAGCCCGGCCGCGAACGCCGTGACGGCTGAGACGTCGGTCACGTCCAGCACCACGGCCTCGGCCGCGCCCCCGCTTTCGCCGATCTCCTCCGCCAGCGCCTCCAGCCGCTCCTTGCGGCGCGCCACGAGCACCACCCGATACCCCTCGGCGGCCAGCTGGCGGGCGGTGGCAGCCCCGATGCCGCTGCTGGCTCCGGTGACGACGGCGGTCTTGGTCATGGCGGGTCCTATCGGTGCGATCAGTGTCGAGGCGTCGGCAAGTCGGCGGCGTCGGCGTCTGTGTCTGTGGTGCTGTCTGTGGCGGTGCTGGTGGTGACGGTATGGGTTGTCAGTCTGTCAGTGCCGTCGCAGACAATGATCGGGTGCAGATCGCCGCGACCTACGACCCCGAGGGTTTCAGGGATCGAGGCTTCGTTCAAGCGATCACCGACGAGGGTGGTGCGGCCGGCCCGGCGCGCGCCGTCGACGACCTCGAAGCCGAGGTCGGGGCCCTGGAAGGGGCCGGCGCCGCCGACGAGCCCAGCCACCCGCGCTGGGTCTGGCCAGCCACCGCCGACATCGCCCCCGCGCTGCTGCGCCGCGGCATCCGCGTCGACCGCTGCCACGACCTCGCGCTCACCGAGGCCCTGCTGCTCGCCTACGAGGGCCACTGCGGCGAGCCGCGCTCCCTGGGCGCGGCCTGGGCCCGCCTGCACGGCCTGCCGGTCCCCGAGGACCGCGCCGAGGGCACGATGACGGCCCCGGCCGACAACCCCACCACCCAGCCCGCGCTGTTCGAACCCGACCGGTCCGGCCTGGCCAAGGACGTCGATCCGCTGCGCGCCGTCCGCGAGGTCTACGCCGCCCAGCTCCGCCGCATCGCCGCCACCGCCAACCCCGGCGCGTTCCGGCTCCTGGTGGCCGCCGAGTCCGCGGCGGCGCTCGCCGCCGCCGAGATGGCGCACCACGGCCTGCCCTGGCGCGCCGACGTGCACAGCCGGATCCTCGAAGAAGTCCTCGGCCCGCGTCCCCTCGACGGCTCGCCGCCGCGCGAGATGGTCGCCACAGCCGCCCAGCTGGCCGCGGCGCTCGGTGTCCGGGCCCTGAATCCCGACTCCGCGCCCCAGGTCACCAAGGCCTTCTCCGACGCCGGGGTGAAACTGCCCTCGATGCGCCGCTGGGAGCTCAAGGAGATCGATCACCCGGCGATCCCCTTGCTTCTGAAGTACAAGGAGCTCTCGCGCCTGTACTCGTTCAACGGCTGGGTCTGGCGCGACACCTGGGTCGTGGACGGCCGCTTCCGGCCCGAGTACTCCGTCGGCGGCGTCGTCACCGGACGCTGGGCGGCCCGGGGCGGTGGAGCGCTTCAGATCGCGCGGCGGCTGCGCAAAGCCGTCATCGCCGACCCCGGCTGGGTCTTCGTCGCCGCCGACGCCGCGCAACTGGAGCCGCGCATCCTGGCGGCGATGGCCCAGGACCCCGGCATGGCCGAAGCGACACAAAGCGATGACATGTACGCCGCACTCGCCGGCGTCTTCGAGGGCTCCCGCGACCAGGCCAAGATCGGCCTGCTCGGCGCCATGTACGGCCAGACCGGAGGCGGTGCCGCCGCCCCACTGGCCCTGATGCGCCGCCGGTTCCCGAAGGCCACCGCGCTGCTGGACGACGCCGCCCGCGAGGGGGAGCGCGGGCGCCTGGTCCGCTCCCACCTGGGCCGTACCTGCCCGCCGCCCTCGGAGCGCTGGCAGAGCGCCATCGCCGGAGACGCCGAGGCCGACGCCACCGACGACAGCAACCGGCGCTCCGGCCAGGTCGCGCGAGCCCGCGGCCGCTTCACTCGCAACTTCGTCATCCAGTCCACGGCCGCGGAGTGGGCCGAGGTGCTGCTGGCGCTGCTGCGCCAGCGGCTGCGCACGCTCGACGGTCCGGAGCTGGTCTTCTTCCAACATGACGAGGTCCTGGTCCACGCGCCCCGCGAGCACGCTCCGGCCGTGGCTGAGATGATCACCCAGTGCGCCACGGGCGCCGGCCGGCTCGTGTTCGGTCCGTCACCGGTTCGTTTTCCGATGAGCGTTCACTCTGTGGAGTGTTATGGAGACGCCAAATAGTGCACATCCAGTGACAGATCGGTCACTGTCGCGGCATCCTCGGATGGGTGGAAACTAACGTGGAAGTCGAAGAAGTAGTCCTGCTGTCCGAGGACGGCGCGCCCATCGGCACCGCCCCCAAGGCCACGGTGCACACCGAGAACACCCCGCTTCACCTGGCCTTCTCCTGCTACGTCTTCGACGGCCGGCAGCGTCTGCTGGTGACCCGGCGTGCCGGCTCCAAGCGCACCTGGCCGGGCGTCTGGACGAACTCCGCGTGCGGACACCCGGGGCCGGGAGAGCCGATCGAGGACGCCGTCCGGCGGCGGCTGTCCAGTGAACTCGGTCTGAACATTCCCCGAGTCCGGCCGATCCTGCCGGACTTCCGTTACCGCGCGGTAATGCCGAACGGCATCGTCGAGAACGAAGTCTGCCCGGTCTTCCGGGCCGACGTCGTGACCGGAATTACGCCGTCACCAGACCCCGACGAAGTAGGCGAATACCGCTGGATTCCATGGATCGAATTCACTAGTCAAGTACTTTCCGGTTCCTTCGAGGTGTCGCCTTGGTGCCGCCTTCAAGTCGAGCAGTTGGCCGTGGCGGGATTTGGACTCCTGACCTATTGATCTTCTTGGTGATCGTGTGATCAGCCAGGGGCTTGTTCGACACCTGGGAAGTAGGACATCATTGCGCGGTGCCCGATCCCTTTACTCGGTCTTGGGAATTGCTTGACGATGCCCGACTGCCGGATCCCCCGCCGGCAGCCGCCTGAGACCCTATGAGCCCCCACGACTTCAAGCCCGTCATGCACCCGGCCGGTTTCGACGAACCACTGGCGCGGATTCTCGGTGAGGTCCGCACCGGTCACTGGTTCTCCATGGCCGACCTGCTCGCCGCCTCCGGCCGCGACCGCCGCCTGCGCTGCACCCGCATATCGCTGCTGGCGCAGGTCGCGGCGGCCTCCAACGCGGTCGACCAATGGGTCGCCGAGCGCCCGAACGACCCGGATGCCGTGGCCATGGCCGCCCGCGTCGCGGTGGAGCGGGCGTGCAAGGCCGCTGCCACCGGCCACGCCCAGGCCCAGGCCCTGGGCGGGCGCGCTGCCGAACTGTGCGCCGAGGCCGCGGGCATGGACCCGGCCGACCCCGTGCCCTACCTGGGCCGGCTGGCGCTGGCCGCGGGCTTCGGCGAGCGCATCGAGGGGCCCGACTCCTGTCCCGTCCCGGGCCCCTGGCACGCCTTTCGCGATCTGTGGCGCATCGACCCGGCCAACCGCGAGGGCTGCCACCGGATGCTCGGCGCGGTCGGCGGCAGTGCCGGCCCGAGTCCGGCCGCCGCGCAGCTGTTCGCCTCCAGCATCGTCGGCACCGTGGGTCAGGACACCCGGTCACCATTGCAATTGCTGCCGCTGTACGCGATCGTGATCGCCTACGAGTACCGCAAGGCGCAGAACGACGGTCTGGCCCACCTGCTGTGGACCACCGACACCGCGCGCGCGGAGATGGCCCGGGGCTGGAACTGGTTCGTCAACAGCGGCAAGGAGGACTGGCTGGTCGTCGACCTCTCGCACCTGGCGCACGCGCTGGTCGTCGGCGGCCGCTCCGACCTGGCCGCCGAGGTCTTCAACGCGCTGGGCCCCTACGGCTCCAACCGGCCGTGGGCCGCCTTCTCGGCCTCGGGGGACGCCGTGGAGGAGTTCGTGCGGGCCCGCTCCACCGCGCTGTCGGCAGCGGCGCGGCGGTCCGACCCGCCCGGGCGGCAGCGCGCCGGACCCTGATCCGGCGCCCTCGCCGATCCCCCACGATCGCAGGGTTCTTATTCGGAAAGCGAAAACCCGGACCCTGATGCAATCCGCACCATCGCAGTGAGCTCATTCGCACCATCGCCAAACGCACAATCCTTCCCCGCTGTTGGGCCCCGAAGCGAAAACGGAACGAGAGCATGTCGATGACTCAAAGCTCAGAGAACTCCGCCTGGAGTGAAGCGGACTCCGCCGACGCCGCGCAGTTGCGCGCGATCGGCTACGAACCAGTGCTGTCCCGCAAGATGTCCGGCTTCGGCAACTTCGCGATCAGCTTTTCCATCATCTCCATCCTGTCCGGCTGCATGACGCTGTTCGGTTTCGGCATGGCCACCGGCGGCCCGGCCGTCATGGTCTGGGGCTGGATCGGCGTGACCATCGCCGTCCTGCTCATCGGACTGAGCCTGGCCGAGGTCACCAGCGTCTACCCGACCTCCGGCGCGCTGTTCTTCATGGCCCACCGGCTCGGCGGCAAGGGCTGGGGCTGGATCACCGGCTGGCTGAACATGCTGGGCCTGTTCGGCGTCATAGCCGGCATCGACTACGGCGCCGCGGAGTTCATCGGCGCCTTCACCGGGATGGCCTTCGGCTGGACCCCGGACAAGTACGGGCTGATCGCCGTCTTCGCCGGCGTGCTGCTGCTGCACGGCATCCTGAACACCTTCGGCGTGCGGGTCCTGGACCTGTTCAACCGGGTCAGCGTCTGGTGGCACCTGCTCGGCGTGGCGTTCATCGTGGCGGTGCTGTTCGTCGTCCCGGCGCACCACCAGAGCGCCAGCTTCGTGTTCACCCACTACGCCAACGCCACCGGCTTCAAGAGCGCGATCTACGTCAGCGCCATCGGCCTGCTGCTCACCGGTTACACCCTGACCGGCTACGACGCCTCGGCCCACATGTCCGAGGAGACCTCCCAGGCCTCCACGCTGGCCCCGAAGGGCATCGTGCGGTCCATCTGGGTCTCCGGCATCGCCGGCCTGGTCCTGCTCGTCGCCTTCCTGTTCTCCATCCAGGGCGGCGCCAACCAGTACGCCACCGAGTCCGCCGGCTCCGGCTACGGCGGCGCGGTCACCGCGCCCTCGATCATCATGCTCGACGCCCTGGGCCAGCACTGGGCCGAGATCCTGACGTTCGTCATCATCATCGCCCAGCTGTGCTGCGGCCTGGCCGCCGTGGGCTCGGCGGCCCGCATGGTCTTCGCCTTCTCCCGCGACGGCGCCCTGCCCGGCTCCAAGACCTGGCGCAAGGTCAACCGCTCGGCGGTCCCGACCAACGCCATGTGGCTCGTGGTCGTCGTGGCCTTCATCCTGGCCCTGCCCTCGCTGTGGACCATCCAGGCCTACGGCGCCGTGACCGCCATCGCCTCCATCGGCCTGGCCCCGGCCTACGTCATCCCCGGCTTCCTGCGCGCCCGCCAGGGCAAGAAGTTCAAGGCCGGCGCCTGGAACCTGGGCAAGTGGGGGCCGCTGGTCGGCTACACCGCCTCGGTGTGGGTGGTGATCGAGGTCGTGCTGTTCTGCCTGCCGCAGGCCTCGCCGGTCACCGCGCTGACGTTCAACTACGCGCCGATCGCGCTGGTCGCGGCGCTGCTGCTGTCCGGCATCTGGTGGCTGGCCCGCGGGCGCGCCAGCTACGCGCCGCCGGCCGGCGCGGTCGAGCAGGAGCAGTTCGCGGACCTGGACGTGATCTGAGCTCGGCCCTTTCTCGCCGGTCACCGAAGCGCGCCCCGGTTCTTCCGGGGCGCGCTTGCTTTTCTCCCGCGCTCAGCGTGGTACCGGCAGCCGGGACAGGAACACCTCGAACGCCGTCGGATCGACCTTCATCGTCCCGGAGTAGGGGTAGCTCATCTCCCTGACCACCACCAGCGACACCACCACCAGCCCGGCCAGCGTCATGACCATCACGGTGTGCGCGAAGGAACTGGACAGGCCGAACAGGAACGTGAAGGCGATCGTCACCAGCGCGCTGCCGATGAGGATCGCCCACAGCAACGGCGGCAGCGACTCCTCGGTCTGGTTCAGCCGCTCCCTTCGCTGCTCGGCCAGAACCTCCACGTGCGTCATCGCGTGGTCGTAGAGCACCTGCTGGGAGACGTCGGCCGGATGGAAGGAGAAGACGCTGGAGCGGATCTGGTACACCAGGTCCGTGGCCTTCGGGCTGGTCCGGTGCTCGGCCAGCAGCGGCCACTCGTCGTCGATGACGGTGTGCGCGTAGTCCAGCGTCTGGTGCTCCAGCCGCGAGCCCAGCGGAAGCGGCATCTGCCGCGAGATCCAGTAGATCCCGGCCAGTTCGTTGGCCTCCTTGAACGTGGTCTGGTGCGCGTTGTCGTTGTTCGTCCACAGCGCCACCACGACGAACGCCAGCGGCACCGCGAACACCACGGACACCGTGGCGAAGATGAAGCCGGCGACGTCGTTGTGCGGCTCGCGCCGGTGGTGCGGGATGAAGCGCTCGAACAGGCGCAGGGTGACGAAGGTCAGGATGAGGACGGCGACGATGATGCCGTAGTCCTTGGCGGTCATGACGACCTCCCGGTGCGTGTGGTGCTGTGCGGTGTGCGGTGGCGCCTTTCCTCGGGGATGTCCTTCCAGCCGGTCGGCCGCTAGCTGGTCCGCCGCGTGATCGACTCGGCGATCGCCCGCAGGTCGTGCCCGGCCGCGTGCTCGATCCCGGGCGCGTGCCGCAGATGCGCGTACGCCCTCGCCACGCGCGCCGTCGCCTCCGTCGCCGCCCACGCCCGGCCCCCGGCACGCTCCACGGCATCGGTCGCCCGCCGCACCTCGTGCTCGGTGAAGTCACGGCCCAGCGCGTACAACCTGGCCAGCTCACCGGCCGCCGCCGACCCCGCCGACCCCGCCGACAAAGCGGCCACCACCGGCAGCGACTTCTTCCGGGCGCTGAGATCGGATCCCACCGGCTTGCCCGTGACCGCCGGGTCGCCCCAGATCCCGAGCAGGTCGTCGGTGAGCTGGAACGCCATCCCGATCTCCCGCCCGAACAGGTCCATCGCCGCCACCGTCAACGGATCGGCCCGCATCGCCAGCGCCCCGAGCGCGCACGCGCACCCCAGCAGCGCGCCGGTCTTCTTGCCGGCCATCGCCAGGCATTCCTCGAGCGTCACGTCGTCGCGCTGCTCGAACGCGCAGTCCTCGTACTGGCCGTCGCAGATCTCGATGACACACTCTGCCAGCCGGCCCGCCGCCTCGCCCCCGGCCAGCCGCAGCGCCAGGGCCAGCATCGCGTCCCCGGCCAGGATCGCGTTCTCGGCACCGAACACCGTCCACGCGGTCGGCCGGTGGCGGCGGGTGTGGTCGCGGTCGATGACGTCGTCGTGCAGCAGCGTGAAGTTGTGCGCCAGCTCCACGGCCGCCGCGACGGCCACCACCGCCGGCTCGGTGACCCGCTCGCCCCCGACCGCCGTCGCGGCGGCCAGGACCAGCCCCGGCCGCAGCAGCTTGCCGCCGTTGCCGTCGACCGCCGCACCGTCGGCATCCTCCCAGCCGAGGTGATACGCGGAGATCGCGCGCAGTCGGCCCGGCAGGGTCTCGACCGCCGCGCGCAGCACCGGTTCGACGGCGTCCCGCGTCCGTCGCAGAGCGGCCTCGGCGAGCGCGGCCACCGATGCCGACGCCGATATGCCGCCCTCTCGTGGAGCCGGATCCCCCGCCGTCTCCCTCTGCGATTGCTCCATCACCTCAGCCACGGGGCCGCGCGATCTCGACGTTCTCCAGCACGCCGAGAGCGTCCGGCACCAGCACCGCCGCCGAGTAGTAGGCGCTCACCAGATAAGAGGTGATGGCCTTGTCGTCGACCCCCATGAACCGCACCGACAGTCCTGGCTGGTACTCGTCCGGGATCCCCGTCTGGTGCAGCCCGACCACGCCCTGCTCGGCCTCGCCGACCCGCAGCGCCAGGATCGAGGTGGTGTGGCCCTCCGCGATCGGGATCTTCGGCACCGGCAGCAGCGGCACGCCGCGCCACGACGGCACCTGCGTCCCCAGCAGATCCATCGTCCCGGGGTAGATCCCGCGCTTGGTGCACTCGCGGCCGAACGCGGCGATCGCCTTCGGGTGCGCCAGCAGATGCGTGGTGTCGCGGCGCAGCGAGAGGAGCTCGTCGAAGTCGTCCGGCGTCGGCGGACCGGAGTGGGTGTGCACGCGCTGCTCGAAGTCGGCGTTGTGCAGCAACCCGAAACCGCGGTTGTTGACCAGCTCGTCCTCCTGCCGCTCGCGGATCGCCTCGATGGTGAGCCGCAACTGCTGGTCCAGCTGGCTCATCGGCTTGTTGTAGAGGTCTGCGACGCGCGTGTGGATCCGCAGCACCGTCTGGGCCACGGACAGCTCGTATTCGCGGGGCTTGAGCTCGTAGTCGGCGAACGTGCCCGGCAGTTCGGCCTCGCCCTCGTGGCCGGCGGCCAGCGCGATCTCGGCCTCGCCGTGCGCGTTCTGGGCCTTGCCGCGCGTCGTGCGGTGCTCGGCCAGGTGCCGTCGCAGCGCTTCGGAGCGCTCGATCAGGGTCCTGACGTCGGAGGCCGGGACGGACAGGGCGATGACCGGGGTCGCGGCGCGTGCCGTGTTCTTCCAGCGCGGGGCGTGGCCGTTGGTCGCCGGGCCGCCCTGGGCCGTGATGCGGAACACCTCGTCGCCCAGATGGTCGCCGTCGGCGAGGTGGCCGTGCACGGCGTGGTCGCCGTACTTGCCCCGGCCGGTCAGGTCGACCTTGCCGTGCGCGATCAGCCACAACGTGTCCACCGGCGTCCCGGCCTCGGCCAGCATCTCCCCGGCGCGGAACTCGCGCGCGGTGAAGCGGGAGGCCAGCTCGGTCAGCAGAGCCTCGTCGCCGAAGTCGCGCAACGGCGGCAACTCGCTCAGGGTCGGGGCCACGACGGTCACGTCGTCGTCGCCGGCCTGGCTGAAGGCCACCCGGCCGCGGCCGACGGCGTGGCTGAGGCGGCGGTTCACTCGGTAGGCGCCGCCGGAGGCCTCGACCCATGGCAGGACGCGCAGAAGCCATCGTGAGGTGATGCCCTGCATCTGCGGCGGAGTCTTGGTCGTGGTGGCCAGGTTTCGCGCCGCCGCGGTGTCCAGACTGAGCTGATCGCCCTCGGCGGCGGCCTCCGGTGCCGCCGCGCTCTGCTCGACCGTCATCGTTCCCCCTCTGCAAAGCGGTGGATGCTCGCTTTCTTCATCGTGAGTCCGATGCCGGACCCGGTCTATTACCGCAATGGGTGACAAACGCCAGGACGATTCACGATTGGTCGCGGCATACCCGGGGCGGTGGCGGGCTGCGGGGGCATGTGACATAGTACTGGCGTGAGAGCCGCCGCCAGGGAGCCCCGCCCGACGACCGACGTCGTCGTGATCGGGGCCGGCATGATCGGCGCGGCGTGCGCCTACTACGCGGCGCGGGCCGGCCTGTCGGTGACCGTGGTCGACAGCGGCCCGGTGGCCGGCGGCACCTCCGGGGGCGGCGAGGGGAACCTGCTGGTCTCGGACAAGGAACCGGGGCCGGAGCTGGAGCTCGCGCTGCGCTCGCAGGAGCTGTGGCGCACCTTGGCCGCCGAGGACGACGGCGCGCTCGGCGCGGCGTTCGAGTACGAGGCCAAGGGTGGGCTGGTCGTCGCGTTCACGGCGGCGGATTTCGAGGCGCTGGAAGGGTTCGCGGCCACGCAGTCGGCTTCGGGGGTGGTCGCCGAGCAAGTCGCGGGGGAGCGGCTGACCGAGTTCGAACCCTTCATCGCCCCGGGTCTGGCCGGAGGCTTCTGGTATCCGCAGGACGCGCAAGTCATGCCGGCTCTGGCCACGGCCCGGCTGCTGAGGGCGTCGGGTGCTCGACTGCTACCAGGGCGTGCGGTGACCGGCCTCCTGCTCTCCGGCACCGGCGCGGTACGCGGTGTCCGCACGTCGTCGGGCGAGATCTCCGCGCGATACGTCGTCAACGCTGCGGGTTTCGGCGCGTCCGCTGTCGCCGCCTTCGCCGGTTCGGCTTTGCCCGTGCAGCCGCGGCGCGGATTCGTCTTGGTGACCGAGCCGCTGCCCGCGATGGTGCGGCACAAGGTGTATTCGGCGGCGTACGTCGCGGACGTTTCGAGCTCTGATGCGGCCTTGCAGTCCTCGGCCGTGGTCGAGGGGACGCCTTCGGGCCCGGTGCTCATCGGCGCGAGCCGGGAGCGTGTCGGACTCGATCGCACGCCTTCCTACGACGCTCTGGGCCGCCTTGCAGCGCAAGCCGCTGAACTCTTCCCCTTCCTGGCGGACGTGAAAGTTCAGCGCTACTACGCCGGATTCCGGCCCTACCTCCCAGACCACCTGCCCGCGATCGGCCCGGACGCGTCTGTTTCAGGACTCTTCCACGCGTGCGGCCACGAGGGCGCCGGCATCGGACTGGCCCCCGCGACCGGCGAGATGATCGTCGCTCTGCTGACGGGGGAGGACCCAATCGTGTCGCCGGAGCCTTTCCGCCCGTCGCGCTTCGCTGAGCCCGGAGAGGTCGCCGAATGAGCGTGGAGTTCACCTTCGACGGTCGGCCTTTGACCGCCCAGGCCGGCCAGACCGTCGGCGCGGCACTGCTGGCCGAGGGCATCCGCTCATGGCGTACGACGCGCTTCGGCGGTCGTCCTCGCGGGCTCTTCTGCGGCATCGGCGTGTGCTTCGACTGCCTGGTGACGGTGAACGGCGAGCCGAACGTGCGGGCCTGCCTCGCCGTGGTCGCCGATGGGGACGCGGTGCGGACGCAGGTCGGAGATGGACGTGACAGCGGTGAATGAGCCCGAACTTCCCACCGAGCCTTTCAGCGACACCGGCCACCTGCGCGGCTTCGACGTCGCCGTCATCGGCGCGGGCCCCGCCGGCATGGCAGCAGCCGCGACCGCAGCCGACCGAGGACTCCGCGTCGCCCTGATCGACGCCGGCCGCCAACTCGGCGGGCAGTACTTCCGCCACCCCGCGCCCGGCCTGACGGCGCCCTGGCTACCGAAGCTCTACCACGGCTGGCAGCACTTCGAGCAGTTGGTGACGCGCGTGGAGACGGCCAGCGGCATCGAGGTCCTGTTCGGCCACCAGGTCTGGGCCGTCGAGCCGGGATTCAAGGTGCTGACAGACCGCGGCCCCGTCGAGGCCCCCTACGTGATCCTCGCAACCGGCGCCTACGAGCGCGTGGTCCCCTTCCCCGGCTGGGACCTCCCCGGCGTCTTCACAGCGGGCGGCGCCCAAGCCCTGCTCAAGGGCAACCTGGTCCTCCCCGGCCGCCGCGTGGTCGTGGCCGGCACAGGCCCCCTGCTCCTCCCGGTGGCCACAGGCTTGGCCACCGCGGGTGCAAAAGTCCTCGCCCTCTACGAAGCCAACAACATCCGCGGCTACGCCAAAAACCCCCTCCCCCTCCTTAGCAACCCCACCAAACTCGCCGAAGGCCTCGACTACGCCCGCCAACTCACCCGGGCCCGCATCCCCGTCCACACCGGCCGCATGATCATCGAAGCCCAAGGCACCGACGCCTTGGAGGCAGTGGTGGCAGCCCGGCCCGACGGCACAGACCCCCAGCGCATCAGGTGCGACTCCCTGGCCATCGGCTACGGTCTGGCCCCCCAAATCGACCTGGCCCTCACCCTGGGAGCGGCCACCACGCACCTCTCCGACGGCACCATCGCTCTCCGCGTCAACACAACTCAGCGCACAACCATCCCCGGCCTCTATGCCGCCGGCGAGGCCGCAGGCGTAGCCGGAGCCGAAACGGCCCTGCTGGAAGGCGAGATCGCCGGCCTGGCCGTCGCGCAGGCCGCAGCCCGCGCCCGGCGCGTGGCCGACAGGGCGGCGGGCATCGCGACGCCGACCCCTGATACGCCCCCGCCTTCCGAAAACGCTCCCTCGACGACCCCCGAAGACAAACCCGCCAGCCCGATCACCAGCCGCGCCATCGCCGCCGCCCGCGCCCGCGTCACGCGCCGCACCGCTGATGGTGATGCAGCCAGTTCCGACACCGCCGGCTCCGAGCCCGCGCCCACCGAGGGCAAGTCCGCCACTCGCGT
>Ga0207694_10000692_pt1 | contig 30286 bp, 24 predicted proteins | sample KBSC34metaG_FD_184353 | JGI IMG/M metagenome (GOLD analysis project Ga0207694, IMG submission 184353) | Corn rhizosphere microbial communities from Kellogg Biological Station, Michigan, USA - KBS C3-4 metaG (SPAdes) (version 2) | ecosystem: Host-associated > Plants > Roots > Rhizosphere > Soil... | reverse complement strand
TGATCTTCTCGGCGAGGCGCTCGCCCATGCGTAGGCGCGCCTTGTACACCGAGACGTCTTCGATCATCGAATCGGGCCGCGCGAGATAGACGTACTCGAAGATGCACGGCGCGTGCAGCGCGCCCTCGGCGCATTGACGGCTGAACAGCTTGCCATCCTCGGTGAGCAACACCGCCTCGCCCGGCGCGACGTCGCGCACGAGGCGAAACCCGAGGATGTCCATCGCCACCGATTCGGAGGCGACCATGTACTCGCGCCCTTCGGCCGTATCGCGTTCGCCGAGTACGAGCGGGCGGATGCCGTGCGGATCGCGGAACGCGACCACACCGTAACCGAGCACGAGTGCGACCACGGCATAGCCACCGCGCACGCGCGCGTGCACGCCGGCGACGGCTTTGAAGATGTGGTCCGGTGTCAGCGCGTGGCGCTCCTGGATCTGCAGCTCGTGGGCGAAGATGTTGAGCAGCACCTCCGAGTCGGACTCGGTGTTGATATGGCGACGATCCTCCTCGTACATCTGTCGGCGCAACTCGACGGTATTGATCAGGTTGCCGTTGTGTCCGAGCGCAATCCCGTAAGGCGAGTTGACGTAGAACGGCTGCGCTTCGGCAGCCGCTTCCGAACCCGCGGTCGGATAGCGGCAATGACCGATGCCGATGTTGCCGCGCAGTTTGAGCATGCTGTCGCGGCCGAACACATCGTTGACCAGACCAGCGCCCTTGTGCAGGCGCAGCTTGTCATTGTCGATCGTGGCGATGCCGGCCGCGTCCTGGCCGCGGTGCTGGAGCACGGTCAAGCCGTCGTAGAGCGCCGAAGCGACTTCGGATTTACCGACGATACCGATGATTCCGCACATGAGGGATACAACTCGGGAATGGAGAGGGGAAAAGCTGAGGCCATTCGGCGCGGAACAACGTGGGGCAATTTTACCAAAACTCCAGCGAAGTTTTGTTAGCTGTTCAGCGGCATCGGAACCGGATGCCCGTTCGGAGCCGCCTTTTTGCCATCGTTTTGCGGCGGCTGAGGCAGCAATCCGCGCAGATCGAGATATTTCGTGACCTCAACGGGCATGTGCGCCGAAGCCCATTGCGCAGCCTGCTGGAAGCTCGGAAGCACGCGTGATTCATGCCACCACGGATCGCGCGGGAACGGCGTGAAGCCGAGCAGCAACACGACCAGGGTCACCAGCGCCAGGCCGCGTGCAAGGCCGAACGCGGCGCCGAGCAGACGATCGGTACCGCTCAAACCGCTGCCCGCGATCAACTTGCGCAGGAAAAATCCAACGATCGCTCCGGCGAGCAGGACGGCGATGAAGCAGAGCGCATAGCCGAGCACGATGCGCGCCGACGGCAGACTTACCGCGGTCAGCGATGCGGCAAGCTGCGGACCTAGCGTCCAGGCGACCCATATCGCGACGAACCACACCGCCAGCGCCAGCACCTCGCCGAGGAAACCGCGCCACAACCCCATCAACACGGACAGACAGAGCGCGGCGATGATGACGTAGTCGGCCCAGTTCATGAGGCTGCTGCGATCACGGCTGGGTTTTGACGATCGCCGCTAGCTGGAACTTCTGCTTGAGCGTCGACACGGCCGCGTCGGCACCGCCACGATCGGCGTAAGGACCGGCGCGCACCTTCCAGAACGTCGTCTCGCCGTCGCCGGACTTCTCGACAAACGCCGCGACGCCACCGTTGCGCAGCCGATCGCGCAGCTTGTTCGCCTCGTCCTCGGATTTGAACGCGCCAGCCTGGACTACATAGGCGCCGGCGCGATTCGCCGGCAGGCTCGGCGCCGGCGCAGCCGGCTCCGCTGCCGCGGATTTTGCCGCCGCCGGCTTCGCCTCGCCTGCCCCGGCCTTGTCGGCGGGTTTGTCGGTGGGCTGATCCGGATCCGCGGTCTGCGCGATGCCGCTCGGCAGCTTCGCATCGATCTGCTTGATCTTCAGGCGCGCATTCTCCGCCGATGCGCGTTCGGCATACGGCCCGACGCGCACGCGCTGCGCGGGCTTGCCCTGATAGTCCGTGGTCTCGGCAAATGCCGGATAACCGAGCTTCTTCAACTTGTCGACGAGTGCGCTCGCGTGACCCGCATCGGCATACACGCCGAGATTGACCAGGAAACGCCCGTCTGTCGCTACGGCCGGCGCGGGCGGCGGCACGGGAGTCGGGGCCGCAGGCGCGGGAGTCGCCGGCAATGTCTGTGCGTTCGCGGATGCGGTCGTCGGCTTCGCCGCCGGTGCCGGTCGGGTCGCGCTGTCAGGGGCCTCGAAGCTCGCCGGCGCACCGGTGTCGACCGTGGCGAGCTTGTCGCCGGAAGTGGCTGCGGTCGCGCTGGGCGGCGCACTCGGCGCCGGAGTCGGTGCAGCGCCGGGTTTCGGCGGATCGACGCTGAGATTGCGTGTCTCGAAATTGCGCTCGGGTGCCGGCGGGATACTGAGATTCTGCGTCGTCGTGCCATCCGCTTTCGGCGGCGTACCGGAAAAGAACATCGGCACGAAGATGATCGCCAGTGCGATCAGCACGGCCGCGCCGAGCAGGCGTTGTTTCAAGGCAGAATCCATAGGTTATCTCCATCGGCCTTCCCGACCGAAACTAGGCCAGCCATCCAAGCCGGTCTCTTCAAAGAAAGACCAAGTGTCGCCGATTATAGCCACGGCCTGCGCCGAACCCGCGGGCATGCGCCCGCATCGTTCACCTCAGGTTGCGGCGGTGAAGTCGTTGCGCGCGGCCCAGGTCAGCGCGGGCGCGGCGACATGGAACGAACCGAACGCAAGAATGCGATCCCGCGCCTGCGCCTGCGCGACCGCTGCATCGAGCGCAGCGGCGACATCGCCGAAGACTTCGTGCCGCAACGGCGCGACGGCGGCATCCATGCGCGCGAGGAGATCCGGCGCGGCGAGTCCGCGCGGCGTGTCCGTATCAAGGCCGGCAACGAACCAGCGATCGATCCGCGCGGCGAGCGGCACAACGATACCGGCGATGTCTTTGTCCGCAAGCGCGCCGAACACGGCCAGCGTGCGTCCGCCGGCGGGAGTCTGCGCGAGCCAGCTTGCAAGCACCTCGGCCGCCTGCGGATTGTGTGCGACATCGATCAAGAGTTCGGCCGCGCCGGGTTTCACGAAACGCTGCAGGCGGGCGACCACGTGCGCGCTGCGCACGCCCGCAGCCAGCGCTACGTCGTCGACGCCAAGCTGATCGCGCAGCACGTGCAACGCGGCGATCGCCGCGGCCGCGTTCGCGCGCTGCACGGGCGCGGCGAGCTCGGGATCAGGCAGCGCGATCTCGCGCCCGCGCGTCCGCCAACGCCAACCTCGCGCGGCCGGTTCGAAATGATAATCGCGTCCCGCCTGGAAAATCGTCGCGCCGGTTTCGCGTGCGCTATGCGCCAGCGCAGCGGGTGCATCGGCGTCGCCGATCACGGCAGGGCGTCCAGCGCGGAAGATGCCGGCCTTCTCGCGCGCGATCTGCTCGCGATCACGACCGAGCCAATCCTCGTGGTCGAGGGCGATCGTGGTCACGATCGACACATCCGCATCGACGATGTTGACCGCGTCGAGGCGGCCACCGAGGCCGACTTCGAGCACGGCGACATCGAGGCGGGCATGCGCAAAAATCCACAATGCGGCCAGCGTACCGAATTCGAAGTAGGTCAGCGTGACCGGGTCGTCCGCCTGTTCCAGGCGCGCGGCTTCGATGCGCTCGAACGCTTCGACGAGCACTGCATCGTCGGCATCCGTGCCGGCGACGCGCACGCGTTCGTTGTAGCGCAGCAGATGCGGCGAGGTGTAGCAGCCGACGCGCTTGCCGGCCGCGGCCAGCATTGCTTCGAGGAATGCGATCGTCGAACCCTTGCCATTGGTGCCGCCAACGGTGACGACGACCGGGGCGATGCGCGGCCCGCCCATGCGCCGCCACACCTCGCGCACGCGTGCGAGGGCGAGATCGACGCCGAGCGCGTGCACGCGCTGCTGGTAGTCCAACCATTCGTCGAGACTGCGTGGAGTCATTGCAAATTCGCCCCTTCTCTGGCGTCATGGCGGGATGCCGCAGTTGTCTCTCAGCGACCGTCTTGATTCCGCCCTCGCCAAGCTGCCGCCCGGCGCGCTGGCGGTCGGCTACAGCGGCGGCGCGGATTCTAGCGTGTTGTTGCACACGCTCGCGCGCAGCGCGTCCGCACGCGCGCGCGGCATGCGTGCGATCCACGTCGATCACGGCCTGCATGCCGACAGCGCGGCATGGTCCGAGCATTGCCGCGCGGTGGCGGCGGAACTCGACGTCGCGCTCGACGTCGTCCGCGTCGAAGTCGAGCGCAGTCGCGGCACCGGTCTCGAGGACTCGGCGCGCGTGGCGCGTCGGGCCGCGTTCGCGCGCCTGCTGCATTCAGGTGAAATCCTGGCTCTCGCCCACCATCGCAACGACCAGGCCGAAACCGTGCTGCTCAAACTGCTGCGCGGCGCCGGTCCGGAAGGACTCGGCGGCATGCGCGACCTGCGCGGTTTCGGCGCGGGATACCTGTGGCGACCGCTGCTTGCCGAATCGCGCTCGACCTTGCTCGCTTACGCGCACGAATACAAACTGCATTGGCTCGACGATCCGAGCAACTCCGACATGACGTTGCGGCGCAATTTCCTGCGCGGCGACATCCTGCCGCGCCTGCGCACGCGCTGGCGCGATGCCGACGCCGCGCTCGTGCATAGCGCAGTCTGGGCGCGCAGCGCGGCGGATTTCATCCACGGCGAGGCGCGCAAGGCACTGGCGAAAATGCAAGGCCTCGATCCGGCAACGCTGTTCTGGCGCGATTGGCTCGCGCTGCCCGATGCGCTGCGCGATCCGGTGCTGCGCCTGTGGTTGCGCGAGCTGCGCCTCGACGAACCCGCGCATTTCCACGTCGCCGAACTCGAACGCCAATTGCGCGATTCCGGCGAGGACCGCCTGCCCTGCGTGCGTTTCGGCGACAGCGAGCTGCGCCGCTACCGGGATCTGCTTTACGCGTTACACCCACTGCCAGCCGTTCCGGTCGACTGGGAAACCCAGTGGGATGGCGGCGGCGCATTGGCTCTGCCCGCCGGCGGCCAGCTCGAGCTCGCCCCGCCACAGAAGTTCGAGCCGCCACTCGTCGTGCGCTATCGCCGTGGCGGCGAACGCATCCGGCCGGCCGGCTCGGCGCATACGCGCGAATTGCGCCTGCTGCTGCAGGAAGCCGGCATGCCGCCGTGGCTGCGTGGGCATATCCCCCTGGTCTTTCGCGACGGCGAGCTGATCGCGGTCGGCGATCTGTTTTTCAACGGCGCCCTGGCCGATTCCGGCACACGCATCCGCTTCGATCCTCCCGCCGCCCCTTGACGCTGTGCGGGACGACATTTCCCGTCACGCTGCATTGATTCCGCAACCTGCTTGCGCTAGCTTGCACGCCATGTCGCAGACCGCCGAACCGAACAAGATCGCCGAATTCGAAGCCTCGCTCGACGAGTTGGAAAAACTTGTCGCGCGCATGGAAGGCGGCGAGATGAGCCTGGACGAATCCCTTCACTCCTTCGAGCGTGGCATCGCGCTATACCGTAGCTGCCAGGGCGCGCTCGACGAGGCACAGCTGCGGGTCAAGCTGCTGCGCGATCCGGCCGCGCCGGAGAGCGCCGAAGACTTCGATCCGCAAACGCCGTAAGAATCTGTCCTTAAAGCTACTGCGCTCGATAATTTGCGCGCCGGCGGTGCTCGGAATCCTCATGTACTGACATGTACACTCCGGTTCCTGCGCTCCGGCGACGCACAAATTCTCGTCGCTCGCTACGCTTTAAGGATAGATTCTGACTTACTTCCAAGTGTCCGCCGATTCCGCCAGCGCCGCCACTGCGGCATTGCAGCTGTGGGGCGCGCGCGCCGATGCAGCGCTCGCCGATGCGTTGCCGCACGAGGACGCGCCGCCGCTGGAACTGCACCGAGCCATGCGCTATGCCGTGCTCGGCGGCGGCAAACGCCTGCGTCCCGTACTCGTCTATGCCACCGGCAACGCATTCGAAGTCGCGCCCGAGGCACTCGACTCCTCAGCTTGCGCGGTCGAAATCATCCACGCCTACTCGCTGGTCCACGACGACCTGCCGGCGATGGACGACGACGACCTGCGCCGCGGCCGCCCGACCTGCCACGTGGTGTTCGGCGAGGCGATGGCGATCCTCGCCGGCGATGCGCTGCAGGCGCTGGCTTTCGAAGTGCTCGCCGACGATCCACGACTGCGGGCCGATCCGCGCAACCAGGTCGAGATGCTGCGCACGCTCGCCGCTGCCTGCGGCGCGCATGGCATGGCCGGCGGCCAGGCCTTCGATCTCGCCGCGGTCGGCAAAGCGTTGACCCCGGCCGAACTCGAGCGCATGCACGTGTACAAGACCGGTGCGCTGATCCGCGCCTCGGTACGCCTCGGCGCGCTCGCCGCCGGGTGTCGCGACGCGGCCGTGCTAGCCGCGCTCGAACATTACGGCCACGCGATCGGCCTCGCCTTCCAGATTCGCGACGACATCCTCGACATTGAGGGTGATGCGGCGACGATCGGCAAGACCGCCGGCAAGGACGCCGCGGACAACAAGCCGACCTACCCTGCCATCCTCGGCATGGCTGGCGCGCGCGCGCATCTCGCCGAACTGACCGGCGCGGCGCTCGATGCGATCACCCCGCTCGGCGAGCGATTCGCGATGTTGGGCGAGCTGGCCCGTTTCATCGCCGAACGCGGCTCGTAACCTGCCCCGTCAAAAAACTCGCTTTGCCCGATGCGGCATTCTGATAAAATGTGATAGATTTCACATTTTATTGAACCCTTAAATCGGTGCGGTCAGAAGCCTCGTCGCCCGAGCCCATTGCATTCGGGCTGGCACCGCAACCGCGCAGTTTCATTCGCATGCTTTCTCCCCTTGATTTCACCCGCGCCGATCCCGATCGGGTCGCCCGTGCTGCCGACGAGCTGCGCAAGCATGCCTGGCCGGTGGCGGAACGCCCCGATCCGCCGAAGGCCTTCTATCTCACTGTGCGCACGAAGTACTTCATCGTGCTCGGCTGCTCGCTCGCGTGGACCTTGCTCAGCATAGGCCTTTCGCTGCCCTGGCTGCGCGAACTTTCGGGTGTGCTCGGCTGGCCGTTGGCGCTGTTCGTGATCGCGTTCATCGCCTACTTTCCCGGCTTCATGAACGCGTTTCTCGTCGGCACGATCCTCGCCGACCGCCGGCCGCAACGGCGCACGGCGATGCGCTATCCACCGGTGACTGTGCTCGTCGCCTGCTACAACGAGGGCGCGAGCATCCGCGATACGCTGATCAGCCTGAGTCACGAGGACTACCCGGGGCTGCTCGAGATCATCGTCATCGATGATGGGTCCACCGACGCCAGCCTCGACATCGCGCGTAGCACGGCAATCGGGCTGCAGCGTGAGCGGCTGCGCATGCGCGTCCTCGCGATGCCGAAGAACGGCGGCAAGGCAGCGGCGCTCAACTACGGCCTGGCGCACTCGACTGCCGAGCTGGTCGCCACCGTCGACGGCGACTCCTGGCTATATCGTTCGGCGCTGCGCCACCTGATCGACCGTTACATGAGCGATCCGCCCGGCACCGTCGCCGTCGCTGGTGCCGTGTTCGTGCGCAACTCGCGCAACAACCTGATCTGCAAGATGCAGGAATGGGACTATTTCCACGGCATCGCCGCGGTGAAGCGCATGCAGAGCATGTATCACGGCACGCTCGTTGCGCAGGGTGCGTTCTCGGTCTACACGCGCCAAGTACTCGAATCCGTCGGCGGCTGGCCCGAATGTGTCGGCGAGGACATCGTCGTGTCCTGGTCGATACTCGAACAAGGCCATCGCATCGGCTACTGCGAAGACGCCTGCCTGTTCACCAACGTGCCGCAGACGATCGCTCAGTTCGCGCGTCAGCGGCAACGCTGGTCGCGCGGCCTGGTCGAGGCGTTTCAACGCCACTGGCGTCTGCTGTTGCATTGGCGCATGACGACGCTTTTCATCTGGTGGAACCTGTTGTTCCTGCCGATGGACCTGGTTTACACCTGCGCCTTCATTCCGGGCGTCGTGCTCGCCTGTTTCGGCCATTTCTACATCGCCGGCCCGATGACGCTCGCGGTGCTGCCGTTGGCCGCGTTCTGGAACGTCGTCATCTTCGACCGCCAGTCGCGCATGTTCCGCCGCCAGGGCCTGCGCGTGCGCCGCAGCTGGCGCGGCTTCTTCCTGTTCGCCGTCGCCTACACGCTGATCCTGCAGCCGGTGTGCGTGTGGGGCTATGTCAAGGAGTTCTTCAAGATGCGCAAGACCTGGGGCACCAAATGAAGCGTCGACTTTGCCTGCTGCTGGCGATGCTCGCGACGACAGCGCTAGCCGATCCCGTCGCACTCGATCTGCAAACGTTCCAGTCCTCCGACGCAGCCGGCTTCGAAACCTCCAAGCAGCTCGTCGGCCTCGACTTGCACTATCGCGACCCTGAGCACTATCTCGGCATTGCCGCGCAACGCGCTCACTATGCAGGGTCGGGCTTCGATGCCGGCTACAACCGTCTCTATATCGACTACGCCGACAGCCACGACAACGGCGACGGCACGAGCTGGAAATGGAACGCGTTGCTCGGCGGCGACGACCGCACCTGGCTTGGCAGCGTGGAGATATTTCGCGAGCGCACGGACGGCAGCCGCGACGACCTCTTTCTCGAGCGCGACGTCGTCAAAACCCGCGAGGGAACCCTGCGTGGCATCTACTACACCTTGCTCGGCGTCGCCGAAGACTTCACGCTCGCGCCGCGCTGGAGCGCCACGGCTGTCGTCGCCGTACAGGATTTCAGCGGTGACAATACGCGCACGATCTTCAAAGGGCGTGTGGTCTACCTACTGTCGGAAGACTGGGGCCTCAGCGCACAACTGCGCACGCGCTGGTTTGGCGATTCGCATCCTTACGAGTACGACTACTTTTCACCGCGCTGGTACGCCGAGTGGATTCCCGCCCTGCAACTGCGCCGCTTCTACGAAGGCCATCAGTTCCGCCTCGCGCTTGGCTACGGCCGCCAGCGCGCCTCGGATCGCGATTGGCAGGCGACCAAACTCGCCGAGATCGGCTGGACGTCGCCCAAACGCGGCGCCTGGTACGCGAAGATCGATGCCGGTTACACGAATACACCGGTCAACACCGGTTACGCGTACGCGTACCGTTACATCAATGCCCAGCTCGTGCTGCCTTTCCGTTGATCCGCGGCGCATTGCGCGACCGCGGATCGGTGCAATCACTTGATCAGGCGCAGGCTGATCGGATAGCGATAGGCCACGCCTTCGTTGGCCTTGACTGCGGCGACGATCGTCAGCACGAGCCAGGCGACGCCGGCGATGATCCCGACCGGAATCGCGATCAGCAGGCCGAGGCCGAGCGTGATGATGCTGAGCACGAGCAGCGCCAAACCAACGATCGCGAGCGTGATGTTGAAATTGAGCGCCTCCTTGGCCTGATCGTTGACGAAGGGCAGCGTGTCCTTCTTGATCAGCCAGATCACCAGCGGACCGATGAAGCAGCCCCAGGCGAACATGTGTCCGGTAACGATCGCGCCGAGTAGCGCGGACAGGTGCGCGAACATTGCCCATTGCCGCTCCTCCGCGCTCGGCGTGCCGGAGGGTGCCGGCGGCGGCGTGACGATGTCGTTCGGTGCGGGACCGTTGCTCGGAGGAACGTCGTTCGGCGGAACGCTCATGCGAATCTCCTGCGTGGTTGAAGGCGCGACCAGTTTGGTTCGGACCCGCGGCGAGAGCAAGCCCCGAAGGTCATGCTTGAATTCAAGCGCTTGCGCCGCATCTGCCGCGCAGGCTATTGTCCGGCGATCGTCATCCGCTCGACCAGGATCGATCCGGTCAGCACATGCGAGCGCGGATCGACATCGGCGCCGATCGCGGCTATGCCGCGGAACATCTCGCTCAGATTGGATGCAATCGTGATGCCTTCGACCGGATACGCGATCACGCCGTTCTCGACCCAGAAGCCCGAAGCGCCGCGCGAGTAGTCGCCGGTGACGATGGACACGCCCTGCCCCATCACTTCGGTAACGAGCAGGCCGGTGCCGAGCTTGCGCAGCATCGCTTCAAAATCGTCTTCGCCGGTCTTGACGATCAGGTTGTGGATGCCGCCCGCATTGCCGGTCGACTCGAGGCCGAGTTTGCGCGCCGAGTAGCTTCCGAGTACGTATCGTTCGAGAACGCCGGCGCGGACCAGGGGGCGTTCGCCAGTCGCCACGCCTTCGCCATCGAAGTTGCCCGACGCATGCCCGCGCGGCAGGCGCGGTTTCTCCACGATGTCGACGAATTGCGGAAGTATACTTTTACCCGCGTGGTCGAGGAGGAAGCTCGACTTGCGATAGAGCGCCCCGCCCGACACCGCCGAAACGAGATGGCCGATCAGGCTGCGCGCGACTTCCGGCGCGAACAGCACGGGCGCCTCGCGTGTGCTCAACTCGCGCGCGTTCAAGCGCGCCAGCGTGCGCTCGGCCGCCTTGCGCCCGATCGCGGCCGGATCGCCGAAATCGCTCTCGGCGCGCGCCGATTCGTACCAGTAGTCGCGCTGCATGCCCGCCTCGTCACCGGCGATCAGCGCGCACGACAACATGTGCCGCGTGCCGCGCTCGCGGCCGACAAAGCCGGCCGAGGTGGCGAGCACCGACAGCGACTCGCCGGCCTGCACCGAGGCACCTTCCGAATTGGTGATGCCCCGGTAGGCACGCCCCGCCGCCTCGATCTCGATGCCGAGACGAATGGCGTCGTGTGGGTCGACGCGCCATGGATGCCAGAGATCGAGATCGGGAAAATCCTTCGCCAGCCGCGTCGGATCAGCGAGCCCCGCGCAGGGATCCTCCTCGGTGTACTTCGCGATCGCGCAAGCCTGCTCGATCGTCTTCGTGATCGAATCGGCCGCGAGATCAGCCGTGCTTGCCGAGCCCTTGCGCTTGCCGAAATACACGGTCACGCCGAAGCCGCGGTCGCGCGAATGCTCGACCGTTTCGACCTCGCCCAGACGCACGCCGACGTTGAGCCCCGAGTCGATGCTCGCGCCGACTTCGACCTCGCTCGCGCCGGCCGCGCGGCAGCGGCGGATCACGTCCTCGGCAAGCGAAGCGAGGCGGTCGAGCTGGGCAACGCTGTCGTCCTGAGATGCAACTGGGGAATCCTGGATTGCGACGTTCACTCGGCAGTTCCTTGGTTCGATCGGCTATTATCTGTTATATGCAGATCGGCGAGCACGAACTCAATCCATCCGGGCCGGAACAAGATGACGAGGGCCCCAGCCGCAGCCAATTGCGCCGCGAGGCGCTGGACGTGCTCAAGCTCGCGCAGGCGCTGGTCGATCTGACCGATGCCCAGCTTGGCCAGGTCCCGCTGGGCGACGATCTCCTCGAAGAGGTGCGGCGTGCGCGCGCGGTGACACAGCAGATCGCGCGCAAGCGGCAGACCCAATTCCTCGCCAAGCAGATGCGCAAGCTCGACGATGCCGACGTCGACGCCATCCGCGCCGCGCTCGATCACGACCGCAACAACATCCGCCGCGAAGCCGCGGCCCTGCATCGCGTCGAACAATGGCGCGACCGCCTGCTCGAAGGCGATGACGAGACGCTCAACGAATTCATCGCTCTGCACGCGCAGGCCGACCGCCAGCACTTGCGTACTCTCGCGCGTCAGGCGCGCATCGAGCGTGAGCACAACAAGCCGCCTCACGCAGCACGCGAGTTGTTCCGCGCGCTGCGTGAAGCGATGGACGAAAGAGGGAAAGGCTGAACGCGTAGCGAATGCTATTCAGCTGGTCCAAATCGTTTCGTTTTCAGCTCAAAAAACTCTCGCTCCAGACCAGGATTCCCAGGCAAGGTCGGATTAGGCTCGCGCCCCGAATCACGCAAGCTCGAACCGATCCAGGTTCATGATCTTGCCCCAGGCGGCCACGAAATCGTCGACGAACTTCTGCCGCCCGTCGGCGCTGGCGTAGACCTCCGCAATGGCTCGAAGCTGCGCGTTCGAGCCGAAGACGAGGTCGACACGAGTGCCGGTCCACCGGAGCTCGCCCGTCTTGCGATCGCGACCCTCGTACACGTCATTCGCCTCAGAGGCCGGTTTCCATTCGATCGCCATGTCGAGCAGGTTGCGGAAGAAGTCGTTGGTCAGCGCTTCCGGCTGTTTCGTGAAGACGCCGTGCTTGCTCTGCCCGACGTTGGCGTTCAATGCGCGCAGGCCGCCGACGAGCGCGGTCATCTCGGGCGCAGACAACGTGAGCAGTTGCGCCTTGTCGACCAGCAACGCTTCCGCGGGAACGGTGTACTTGCCCTTGAGGTAGTTGCGGAAACCGTCCGCGATCGGTTCGAGCACGGCGAACGACTCCACGTCGGTCTGCTCTTGCGAGGCATCCGTGCGCCCCGGCGTGAACGGCACCGTTACTTCGCGACCGGCATTCTTCGCCCCCTGCTCGACGCCGGCGCAACCCGCGAGCACGATCAGATCGGCGAGCGAGACTTTCTTGCCAGCCGACTGCGCGGCATTGAATTCGCTCTGCATGCCTTCGAGCGTCTTCAGCACCTTGGCCAACTGCTCGGGTTGGTTGACCGCCCAATCTTTCTGCGGCGCAAGGCGAATGCGCGCGCCGTTGGCGCCGCCGCGTTTGTCGGAACCGCGGAACGTCGATGCCGATGCCCATGCTGTCGACACGAGCTGCAATACGGAGAGGCCGGAGGCGAGAATCTTGCTTTTGAGGACGGCAATGTCCTGCGCATCGATCAACTTGTGATCGACTTGCGGGGTCGGATCCTGCCAGATCAATTCTTCGTCCGGCACTTCCGGTCCGAGATAGCGTGCGCGCGGGCCCATGTCGCGGTGGGTCAACTTGAACCACGCGCGTGCGAACGCATCGGCGAACTGATCCGGATGTTCCATGAAGCGGCGCGAAATCTTTTCGTAGGCCGGATCGAAGCGCAGCGAGAGATCCGTCGTCAGCATGGTCGGTGCGCGACGCTTGGACGAATCGAACGCATCGGGAATGGTGCCCGCGCCAGCACCATTCTTGGCGACCCATTGATGCGCGCCGGCCGGGCTCTTGCTCAATTCCCATTCGTAGCCGAACAGGTGCTTGAAGAAGTCCCCGCCCCATTTCGTCGGCGTCGTGGTCCAGGTGACTTCGAGGCCGCTCGTGATCGCATCGCGTCCCTTGCCCGTGCCGAACGTGTTCGTCCAGCCGAATCCTTGCGCTTCGAGGCCCGCGGCTTCCGGCTCGGGCCCGACATGCGACGCGGGTCCGGCACCATGGGTTTTGCCGAAGCTGTGGCCGCCGGCGATGAGGGCGACGGTCTCTTCGTCGTCCATCGCCATGCGCGCGAACGTCTCGCGGATATCTCGCGCCGCCGCGACCGGGTCGGGATTGCCGTTCGGCCCTTCCGGGTTCACGTAGATCAGTCCCATCTGCACGGCGGCTAATGGATTCTCGAGCTCGCGAGCGCCTGAGTAGCGCTTGTCGCCCAGCCACGTCGTTTCCGCACCCCAATACACATCTTCGTCCGGACCCCAGGCATCGATGCGACCGCCACCGAAACCGAAAGTCTTGAAGCCCATCGATTCGAGCGCGACGTTGCCGGTCAGAATGATCAGATCGGCCCAGGAAATCTTGCGGCCGTATTTCTGCTTGACCGGCCAGATCAGCCGGCGCGCTTTATCTAGGCTCACGTTGTCCGGCCAACTGTTGAGCGGTGCGAAGCGTTGCTGCCCCGACCCGGCGCCGCCGCGGCCGTCAGCGGTGCGATACGTGCCGGCGCTATGCCAGGCCATGCGAATGAAGAGCGGACCGTAGTGGCCGAAATCCGCCGGCCACCAATCCTGCGAGTCAGTCATCACGGCGAGGAGATCCTTCTTCACCGCGGCCAAGTCGAGGCTCTGGAATTCCTTCGCGTAGTCGAAGTCCTCACCCATCGGATCGGACTCGGCCGGATGTTGCTGCAGGATTCTCAGGTTCAACTGGTGCGGCCACCAATCGCGGTTGGACGCGCCGCCGCCAGCGGTGTGGTGGAACGGGCATTTCGACTCGGACGACATGGAGTTCTCCTCAAGAGTTGATACGAGGTCCAGTCTGGCGCGCCACCTTCAATAGATCAAATTGTCATTTCTGATAACTTCCATAGGAATGACGTATCGAAAGCGTCACGTTAGCCACTTGGAAGTCTGCAGATGAAGAAAACATTGCCATGACGGTATCGAAGCGTGACTGCCGTGGCAGGTCGAAATGATCGCGGCAGCCTTGGGCACGTCCGCGCGTTTGCACATAAAAAAAGCCCGCTGGAAAGCGGGCTTTGACGTGCTAGTCGACTCTTGAGGAGTCGCAAATTCTGATGGTGCCGGAGAAGGGAATCGAACCCCCGACCTACGCATTACGAATGCGCCGCTCTACCAACTGAGCTACTCCGGCACGGAGCCGCATAGTTTAGCTGCACGAACCTCTTCGATCAAGGACGCCGGTTCCGCGGCAGCTTGCCACTGCGCTGTTGGTCATCGCTGCCGCCGACAGAAGCTACGAATGTCGCTCTCGCCTGCGGCCTTTTCCTACACGGCGACGCGCAATCCGTGGATGGAGCGATTCTGCGCAGCTCCCTAGCATGTCCCCGTCCCTGAGAGCCAGGAGATCGACATGCAAACCACACGCACCACGCGACAGACCGGCTTCACCCTCGTGGAACTGGTGTTCGTCGTCGCCATCGTCGCCGTGCTCGCCGGTGTCGCGAGCAGCAGCGTCGCCTCCGCGATTCACGCCGCGCGCGGCAGCAACGGACTTGCCAGCTTCGTTGCTTCGCTTACCCGTGCACGCAGCAGCGCGGCGAACGCGGGCGTGGAGATCGTGCTCTGCCCGAGTCTCGACGGTGCGGCCTGCGCATCCGGCGATCATTGGGAGAACGGCTGGATCGCCTTCGCCGCCACGCACGGCGGCAGCGAGCGCCAGCCGGGCGACCCGATCCTGCTACGCCAGGAAGCGCTACCGCCGAAAGTGCATCTGGTCAGCACAAGCGGACGCACGCGCATCCACTTCCAGCCCAGCGGCGGCAGCGTGGGCAGCAATGTCACCTTCACGCTTTGCGACGGCCGCGGGCCAGCGAAGGCGAGCGCCTATGCGATGGGCAACAATGGCAATCTGCATTCGACGACGCCCAATCCGGCCAGCGTTGCGGAAGCCTGTTCGGGTTGAGCGTCGCCTGACCGACAGGTAGAAGGGCATCGTAAATACTTTGTTGCGCGCGCGGTGGCACGCAAACTGGGCTTATCTGAGCAATTCGGCGCGCGCTGCTGGGAACGTCGTGAACGAAAAGGAACTCGCTTATCGACGTCTCCAATTCCGAAGACGGCAGTTCATTGCGTACACGTGCCTGCCGTGTAGGTGCAGTTCTTGCCGTTGTTGTTGCAAGCACCGCAAGTCCCTGCCACAGAATAACTATTCACAGTATCCTGGGTAAAGGTGATAACGAGCTGATCCGGAGCGGTAGAACTTGTACTGGAAAAGCCCGTAAACGCCGGGGAGGTCATGCTTGCCGGTACCGTAACGACGCCACTGACGTTCATTCCATTCGGATCAGTGGTGCTTATCGCAAGACTGGATGCGCTTAGCGTATTGCTTCCCAACGTAATGCCACTCACCTTGTAGACTTTGCATTGTGTCTGTACCTCGCTCGTGCAACCAACAACGTTTCCGCCCGTTGTGGCACTACCCAAGATTTGTGCGTTGTAGCTCTTGACCGAGACATTCAGGCCGACTGGCGCGGAAGCAATTGGAGTCGCAGACAGGTTGGCGGTAACCACCCCTTTGTTCGAGCAACTTGACGCGTAAATGATCGAATAGCTTCCTGCCGAACCAGTCTGACAAGGTGTACTCGTACCGGTGCTCAACGTATGGCTCTACGATGTTCCAGCCCAGGTCACAGTGGGGGACGAAGTAGAGCCATACGTGGCGATTTGCGGCAACCCAGACATGGCAAACTGGAAGTAAACGACGCCCCCACTCGAAGAACCACCGGTCGTGAGCGTGAATTGCTGTGAGGCGGGAACGGTGCTGACGTCCTCGGTATTGATCGGAGCATTGCTCAGCACCCCGGTGACCGCGGAGTTCGACAATCCCATATTCGCAACCGCATTGCCGCTGGCGTTGTTCGCCGCCGTGGCAAGCGCGTTCACGGCGCCGCGCAAGGGCGCACCGTTTGTGCCGACGCCGGTGATGGCATTGTCGGAAACGGTAACAACCTTGCTACCGTTGGCGTCTGTGGTCCACGCGGCAAGTTCGGTGAGATTGATCGTCGTGAACGGGATCATCTGCAACACGCAATCGGAAATCGTGCCGCTGCAATTCGTGATCGCCTTGTTGATGGCGGTCACCGCCGCAGGTTCAAGATGATCGATATAGAACCCTCTGGCATGCAGGTAGCGGTAATCCGTCGTGGCGCTATAGGTAATGTTGATATTGGCCGGACTGTTCAAGCCGTTGTCCGACCAAAGCTGGGCCGCCTTGTTAAGGGCATTCGTGGCATTTGTGGAGGTCGGGTAGCCATTGCTAGGCGAATCGTACGGAAAACCGCTCGCGGTGATCGCTCCACCAAGGTTCTTCTTTAAATACGCCAGGACGAAATTAGAATAGTTAGTCGTCGCCGTGGACGTCGGCGTTGGGCTGCTGGCGACGTTTGTCGATGTCGAGTCGGTCGGAACCTTCGCATTGGACGCCGTGTCGGTGGCGATGAAGCCGAAGAAATAGCTCTGTAGATCCGTTGCCGCGCTGTACTGACCGTTCACGCGAATCATGCGACAGGCATTGACGTAACTGCCTGTACTCGTACCGAACGCGGTGCTGCCGTTGCTGGAGGGCGCCGCAGCGACTTTCGTCAGCGTGTTTCCGCTGTAGCCCCAATGGTCGTAATCGGTGTTCCAAGGATTGAACAGGACACCATCCTGCCCCGTCGTCGTGTTTACGGTGGTGTCGCCCTGCGTGTCGTTGCGATCACGGCAGCAGACGTCGCAGAATTCGTCCTGGGTGGAACTGTAAGCCGGGTCCGCACCGAGATTCGTGTATGCCCAGGTTGTTTTCACTGGCGTTGAGTACTGGGTTCCGTTCCAGTACGTGGGCCGGTAAGGCTGCGCAAACACGCTTGTGGTGTCGGTGACGCCCGCGCCGTATTTGCAATGGCATCCGATGATGCGGGTATCCACTTGCTGCTGAACCTGTACTTGATTGGCGGTACCGTCCGCAGCGGTGGCCGGATTCGTGTACGTGAGCACGTTGTAGGAGACACCGGCCAACGTTTGCGTCTTCGTTCCGAGAATCTCCGGTTTCGGATTGGTTGCCGCAGTACTGTCCGACGGATTGACAGCAATGGGGATAACGCCTGCGGTGTAGTCCGGCCGAAACTGGCGCACAACCGGGGTCATGGTCGCCGAAGCCGACAGCGGCGTACCCGAGGTCAATGTGTTGCCGTGACTGACCGAGGTCGGACTGATGATCGTTGACAGCTTGAGGCTGCGTGATTGTCCCTGTGCATCGGTCCACGACGAGGTGACGTTGACTTCCTTGTATTCCGGAGTGGTGCCGTCGACCGACGAGGGCGCAGTCGTCGTGAAGGTGGAGCCGCTACCGTAGTAACGAGCGACCGTGATTGCCGTCGACAAGCTGCTGACCCCGGTAGCGTTCTGCATCGTCGTAGCCGCAGATTTTTGTGCCGTTGTGCCGCTGCTGGCGGAAATGGTGCCCGCGGCGATGTTGTCGTAGCCCGACGCCCGCAATTGATCGATCAATCCATCGGCGTAGGCGCCGATTTGCGCGCGCGCGCGCGCATCGGCCGAGTTGCGCGTCAGTGCGGCCTGCAGCGCCGCCAGTGCGAGCAAGCCTGTGGCCAGGACAATGATCGCAACCAGCACGTCGATCATCGAGAAACCGAGGTTGCGGCGGGTCGTCGCGAATTGGTTGTTCATGATGGACATTGCATGGTCTCCGTCAGTACGCGAACCGGTCGGTCCATGCGGCCGGCACCGCACTGAAAGGATTGAGCGGGGTCTCGTTGCTCAGGTTGTTCAGCACCTGCTGCGAGTAAATAATCGCCGAGGTGCCGTTGATCCTGGTCACCGTGCCGTGCACGACCACGGCGCCATAGATGGCCGCCCCGGCGTCGGTACTTAGCGCGCCGGTTCCGTCTGCCGCTGCGCCAGTGGTTGGGTCCAGGGGCCCGGTCGACGAGCCGTAAAGATAGGGCCTCACGTACAGCAGGCCGAACAGGCGGCCCTGTATTTTCGTCGTGCCGTCTTCGACAAGCATCACGGGATTGTCCACAGTGCCGACCTGCTTGTTGCTGCCGATGCCGCAACCCTGCTGGTCCCAGACCAGCCCGTAGGCACTACCTTTCAAGGTGTTCGTCGTCACCGAATCGTTCAAGATCTTGTTGCAAGTCGTCAACTGTGTGGATTTAGCGACGGTTGAGGGTGTGCTGCCACTGGCGTAGGTGACGTTTGTATTCGGGATGATGAACGTCGCATTGGTGTAGAGAAAAGCTTCGTCGGCACCCATCGTCGTCGCCTTGCCGTCGGCGCCGGTATACGTGGTGACGATCCGCTTCTCGCAAAAACCATCGCCGTTCGTATCCGTCCAGGCCGCCTGCGGAAAGACGAAGTTGAACAAGTCGCAAGGAAACTCGCCGCTCTGGACATTGAGATTGGGCTTGCATGAGGTCGTGACGCTGTTCGTGCATTGCGCCGACGTGTCCACGTCGAGAATATCGATGCCCTGCTGTTGCTTGTTGCCGGAATCCGTATACGAAAGCGCCGTCGACGAATTGCAGATGCAGGTATCGCAGGCAATGATCTTGGTTTTCGAGCCCTCGTACTCGGGGGTAGCATTGTTTTTCTGATCGCGGATGAACCCGTCGAGATAGCAGGTATTCGGTGTACCGGTCTTAGATGCATCCAGGCGAGTCCAGACCGACACGGGCACGCCGGGACCGCCTGAATTCGGATTCGTCACGATTTGCAGGTTGCCGTTGGCGGTAATCGTGCCGCTCGCAGTAACCGGAGGCGCATTCGCGGGGTTGTTGACCGACGCCGAGGTACCCATCATCGTCGACAACGTCGTGCTCGCCCCCTCGCCGGGAATGGTGGCCGTGGCAACCAGCGTAACGAGCTTGACTCCCGAGGCTTTCGACGCATCGGTGGTGCATTCGGTGGGCGGCGTCGGCACTGTGCTGGTCGGTGCCGTCTTCCTGACCATGCAGAGCAGTGCGCCAACACCGTAGTTCACCGTGTAGCCGTTGCCTACGGTACCGGCTGCGCTGGTGTTGGAGCCGACGGCACCGGTCGTGATCAGGCGATCCAGCGGCAATGAGCGCTGATCCATCGTATCGTTACTGGTTTTGGAGCCGTTGACGTCATACCCCGCACCACCGATGTAGTAGAACATGTTGCTCCGGCGCGCCGTGGAAATGCCCAGCGAGTCGTTCGCGCAGGACGTGGTTCCACCACCTGTGGCACACCTCGGCACCGAGCCGCAGGGAAATGACGTATCGGCATCCGTGCATTGCTTCCACAACGTGGCGTTGGTCGAGTCCAGCACGGTCGAACTGTTCAACTTGACGTATTCGATGCCCTGCGACAAAGCGGTTTCCGCAGCCTGCTGCACGAGGCGCGAGCGCACATCCGCCGCCGAGGAACGCTGATCAGATAATCCGACATTGACCGCAAAAAGCGCGAGCAGCGATGCAAGCAAGATCAGCAACAGTGCGACTACGAGGGTAGTGCCGGACTGTCGGATTGACCCCATTGTTCCTTGCCGATCGATTCGATTCATGGTCATTTCTCGCAGCGGGCGTCCGGTCAGCTCGTTTTTACCGAGCCGGAACGAATGAAAATGGGTTGCGTATAGGTGCGGGATATCGCGCGCATGTAGGCATCGCCAGACGTCAAGTTGCCGGTCAGGCTCAAGTCGATTTCGCTGCAGGCTTCTTGAGCCTGCGTCGTCGTCAAACCGGTAGTAGTGGTTGCACAGTTGAACTTCATTGCTGTGATATTGATCTGCGTCGAATTCAAAGCCGTTCCGTTCGTGTTGCAGTTCACCGCGGCGTTCGACGAGGCGAAAATGACCGAGCCAACGCCTCCGGTGATGCTCAGCCGGATCACGCGATAATTGTTGGTCGCATCGGCCGTCGAACTTGCATCGTTCATCGTCGGGTCCTGATATCCGTAGAGGATGCAACCGTCAGTTGAGTAGTTCACCAGATCAAATGTGCCGTTCGTGATCGCTCCCTGCGAAATGTTGAATATTGGATCGTGCAGGCGGCGCGTGCGTTTGAGCTCGCTGGATATCACCCCGGCAAGTGTGCGCAACTCCTGGTTGAGGCGCGTGGATTGGATGGTTTCGGAATTCGCCTTGTTGATCGCAACGATGAGGGCGATGGCACCCGCCATCACGATCATGCCGATCACCATGGCGACCATCAATTCGATGAGAGAAAAGCCGCGCATCGCCGGCTTTCCGGGTAACCTGTTGCCTACGATCAACATGATGGGTATCCCGGGACAAACGTGCTGGTACTCGGTACGCATACAATGACCTGACCCAGCGGCGAAACGGTTATTTGCGTCGAATACCTGCCCGAAACGAGGGTAAGGCTGGGCGTGGTGGCGAGCAGATTGCCTGACGAATCCGTCACGGCGCCCACCTTGGGATTGAATGTCACCCCTCCGCTGGTCGCCGAAGCATAGGCGATATCGGAACTGGCCGCCGTCATCGACACCCCCGAATAATTGCTCGACGAGACCAACGCGGTCTGGCTATCGACCAGACAACTCACCGTGCTCGCCGAGCAATTGCAGGTCGCATTGCCGAGGGCCAGAGCGTCTCCGGCGTTGGTGGGGCCGGCCTCGGCCACGGCGCCCACGCACCAGGCCGTTCCGGTCCCTGTTCCCTTTTCCGAAACATTGATCTGACGCTGAAGCTTCACCGAATTGATACGCGAAGCATTGAGCAGGCTGACGACATCGTCGGTCGCGCCGCGCAGACGCGATTTCACGAAAAAATCGGAATAGCTCGGTATGGCCAGCATGGCGAGGATGACGAGCACCGCCAACGTGACCATCAACTCGACGAGAGTGAAGCCAGATTGCCGCCAGCGCCGCATCGTTGCCCCCGGTAGTCCCTGAATCGATTGCAGATTCTATGCTGTTGTCGGCAGTTTTCGAAACGAATCCGACCAGTGGCGCGAATTTCCTGTTATTCGGCTGGACGCATCAAGGACACGGCGATTAGTATTTGCCCTACGAAGCGCAGTCCGGGGGTGAGGCGTGAGCAGAAATCGTGGGTTTACGCTGATCGAATTGGTGATCGTCGTCGCAATCATCGCCATTCTTGCGGCGATCGCACTGCCCAGCTTCCTTGGCCAGATACGCAAAGGCCGGCGCAGCGATATGGAGCAGGCCATGCTCCAGATCGCGATGTCGCAAGAACGGTTTCGCGCGGATTGCCCGGAATACGCGAACGCTTTCGGATACACCTGCTCAACGCTCGCAACGTTGAAATTCCCCTCGAACCCTTATACCGGATCTTATTATGGAACGCCTACTTTGGATCGGAGTGTGGCCAATACGGGGTTCCGGATTTCTGTGGCTGCCAATTCAGGGCAGGACAAGGACAGTCAGTACGGCACTAATTGCAAGACTTTGATCTACGACTCAGGCTATACGACAGCCGGAGTACTCAGCAAGACACCCGCAAACTGCTGGGCGCAATAGATCGAATTTGCCGAACAACAGCGAATTATTCGACGCGCGTCAGCCCACCATCACCACCCGCAACTCCTTCGGCAATGCAAACGTCACACTCTCCGGATCGCCAGCCAACTCGCTGAGCTCGGCATCTGCCCCGCCCCACTCGCGCAACCGCGCGACAACGCCCTGAACCAGACTTTCCGGCGCCGACGCACCTGCGGTGACGCCAACGTTTGATTTGCCGACCAGCCAGGCGCGGTCGATGTCGTCGGCGCCGTCGATCAGGTGAGCCGGGACGCCCTGCTTCTGCGCGAGTTCGCGCAGGCGGTTGGAGTTGGAGCTGTTCGGCGAGCCGACGACTAGAACGAGGTCACATTGCTGGCCGAGCTTGCGCACGGCGTCCTGGCGGTTCTGGGTGGCATAGCAGATGTCGTCGTGCTTCGGGCCTATGACCGCCGGAAAATGCGTGCGCAGGGCTTCGATCACGGCCTTGGTGTCGTCGACCGACAATGTGGTCTGCGTCACATAGGCGATCTGTTCGGAATTCTTCGGCTTGAGCTTCGCGACGTCTTCGGGCGTCTCGACGAGATGGATTTCGCCGCTCGCGCCGGCCTTGTCCCACTGGCCGAGCGTGCCTTCGACCTCGGGATGGCCAGCGTGGCCGATCAACACGACGTCGAAACCCGACTTCGCGTAGCGCGCCACCTCGATGTGCACCTTGGTCACGAGCGGACAGGTCGCATCGAACACGCGCAGGTCGCGCACCGCCGCTTCCGCACGCACCTTTTGCGAAACGCCGTGCGCGCTGAAGATCACCGTGGCGCCGTCAGGCACTTCGGAGATTTCGTCGACGAAGATAGCGCCACGCGCGCGCAGGCCATCGACGACGAACTTGTTGTGCACGACTTCGTGACGCACATAGATCGGCGCACCGAACGATTCGAGCGCGCGCTCGACGATCTCGATCGCGCGGTCGACGCCGGCACAGAATCCGCGAGGGTTGGCGAGAAGGATTTGCATGGCAGGGATTTTAACGCGGATAGCCGCGTCAAGACGTTTTTTGCCCCTTCGCGAACAGGCCGAACCAGATCAGCAAGACCGCACCGACCGTGATCGCCGAGTCGGCGACGTTGAACGCGGGGAAATGCGCATCGCCCCAGTAGACATCGATGAAGTCGGTGACCTGGCCGAAGCGCAGGCGGTCGATCAGATTGCCGAGTGCCCCGCCGATGACGAGCGACAGCGGCAATGCGTTGTGCCAATCGCTCCGCGGAATCGTCGCAAGCCAGCGCACGAGCGCTGCGCTGACGACCATCGCCAGACCGCTGAACAACCAACGCTGCCATCCCGGCCCGATGTCGAGAAAACTGAAAGCCGCCCCGGTATTGAATGCCAACGTCCAGTTGAGCAGGCCCGGAATGACTTGGTGCGGCTGATAAGGCGGCAACATTGCCAGTACGACGGCCTTGGCCGCCTGGTCGAGCACGATCACCACCAAGGAAAGCACCAGCCAGGCCAATGCGCTGGCCTTCCACGACTCAGGTTTGTCCATCAGAAATACCGCCGTTGCTCGCCCGGACCGTGCGGCAGGTTGGAGACGCAGCGGCCGCAGATTTCCGCGTGTTCGGGGTAGATACCGACGTCAGGACGGCGGTGCCAGCAGCGGATGCACTTTTGTCCATCGGCGACACTAGCCGAAATCCAAGAGGCGCCATCGCCCACTTCCACCTTCACCGCGTTCGCCGGCAGATTCTTGTCGTCGGCGAGATGCAGACCGGAGGTGATGAAGAAGAAACGCAGCTCGTCCGCGACCGGCGCGAGGCGCGCATGCAGCGTTGCATCCGCATGCAGCGCGACATCGGCTTCGAGTGCCGCGCCGATCTCGCCTGCATTGCGCATGCCTTCGAGCAGCTTTGCCGCGGCCGCGCGAATCGTGAGCAGGTCATTCCAGAATGCGCGCTGCTCGGGCTTGCCCTGTGTTGCCGCGAGGCCGTCGTAGAACATCTCGAACAGCACCGAGGCATCGCGCTTGCCCGGGATCAACGGCCAGATTTCCTCGGCCGTGAACGACAGGATCGGCGCGAGCCAGCGCACCATCGCCTCGACGATGCGGTACATCGCGCTCTGCGCGCTGCGCCGGCCGTGGCTGTTGGCCTGCATCGTGTACAGGCGGTCCTTGGTGATGTCGAGATAAAGCGAGCCCATCTCGTTGGTGCAGAAGTTCAGCACGCGCTGCACGACCTCGGGGAAATCGTAGTGCGCGTAAGCGGCGATCACGGCCTGCTGCGTGTCGTAGGCCTGTTGCACGGCCCACTGGTCGAGCAAGAGGCTGTCTTCGACTTTGACCAAGTCCTGCGCCGGATCGAAACCATGCAGGTTGCCGAGCAGGAAGCGCGCGGTGTTGCGGATACGGCGATACGCATCGGCGACGCGTTTGAGGATTTCGTCCGACAGCGCCATCTCGTTGCGGTAGTCGGCCGAGGCGATCCACAGGCGCAGGATGTCGGCGCCGTAGTTCTTCATCACGTCCTGCGGTTCGATGCCGTTGCCGAGCGACTTCGACATCTTGCGGCCCTGCGCATCGACGGTGAATCCGTGCGTGAGCACTTCGTCGTACGGCGCCTTGCCGTGCATCGCGACCGAGGTCAGCAGCGAGGAATGGAACCAACCGCGGTGCTGATCGGAACCTTCGAGGTACATGACCTTGTCGCCGGGCTTGCGCGCGAGTTCGGCGCGCTGGTCGAGCACGCAGTAGTGCGTCGTGCCCGAGTCGAACCAGACGTCGAGGATATCGGTGACCTTGTCGTAGTGATCTGCTTCGTCGCCGAGCAGTTCGCGCGCATCGAGCGCGTACCAGGCATCGGCACCGGCCTTCTCGACGCGTTGCGCGACCTGCTCCATCAGCTCGACGCTGCGCGGATGCGGCTCGCCCGTGGATTTGTGGATGAACAACGCGATCGGCACGCCCCAGGTGCGCTGGCGCGAGATGCACCAGTCCGGACGCCCGGCGATCATGCCGTAGATGCGTTCCTCGCCCCAAGCCGGATACCAGTCGACGTCATCGCGAATTGCCTTGAGCGCGCCCGCGCGAAGACCTGCCGTCTCCATACCGATGAACCACTGTGGCGTCGCGCGGAACACGACCGGCGTACGATGGCGCCAGCAATGCGGGTAGCTATGCGTGATCTTCTCGGCGGCAAGCAGCACACCGCGCTCGCGCAGTAGGTCGACGATGGCGTCATTCGCCTTCCAGATGAATTGTCCGGCGAACAATTCCGTGTCCGGCGTGTAGACGCCGTTCGGACCGAGCGGATTGACGCTGGCGATGCCGTACTCGCGCGCGACGACGAAGTCTTCCATGCCGTGGCTCGGCGCGGTGTGCACGGCGCCGGTGCCGTCCTCGGTGGTGACGTGGTCGCCGTTGATGACCGGGATTTCGCGCTTGTAGAACGGATGCTGCAGCTTGGTCAGGTCGAGCCCGGCGCCCTTGATGTGGCCGAGGGCGACGGGATTCTCGAGGCCGTAGCGCTTGGCGATTTTTTCCAGCAACAGTTCCGCGACGACGAGGAGCACGCGCTTGCCGTTGCGCGCCGGCCCTTCGATCAGCACGTAATCGATATCGGGACCGAGCGTGACCGCCACGCTGGCCGGCAGCGTCCACGGCGTCGTCGTCCAAATCGGCACGGCGACGATATCGCCATCGTTAAAGGTCACGCCGAATTTGGCCGCGAGCGCCTTCGGATCGAGCGCGTCATACGGCACGTCGATCGCCCACGATTGCTTGTCCTGATATTCGATCTCGGCTTCGGCGAGCGCCGAGCCGCAATCGAAGCACCAGTACACCGGCTTTTCGCCGCGCACGAGGTGGCCGTTCGCGATCACCTTCGCCAGCGCGCGAATCTCGTCGGCTTCGAACTTGAAGGCCAGGGTCTCGTACGGACGGCTCCAGTCGCCGAGCACGCCGAGGCGCTTGAAGTCGGTGCGCTGCAGATCGATCTGCTTGGTCGCGTATTCGCGACAGAGCTTGCGGAATTCGGCCGCATCGACCTTGACGCCGACCTTGCCGACCTTCTTCTCGACCGCGACTTCGATCGGCAGGCCATGGTAATCCCAGCCCGGAACGTAGGGCGAACGCAGGCCCGCGACGAGCTTGGACTTGACCACGATGTCCTTGAGGATCTTGTTGACCGCGTGGCCGAGGTGGATCGCGCCGTTCGCATACGGTGGGCCGTCATGCAGAATGAAAGCGTGCTCGCGACCGGCCGTGCGGATCTGGATCTCGTTGTAGCGGTCGACCTTCTCCCATTCGGCAAGCATCGCCGGCTCGCGCCGGGCGAGGTCGGCCTTCATCGCGAAATCGGTCTGCGGCAGGTTGATCGTGGATTTGTAGTCGATGCTCACTTCTTCGCTCCAGTCGCCGCCGTCGTGCGGCAACTTCTTTATTTGTTTCGTGTTCCGGGACGGAACAGACTATTTGTCATCTTGTTTCGAGGCGAAACAAGTTATCTATCTATCCTGCTCCGAGGCGGAGCAGGATGTCGCGCGCCTGTTCGGCGTCGCGGTCGATCTGCCTTACCATCGCGTCGAGGTCGCTGAACTTTTCCTCGTCGCGCAATTTTTCCACAAATTCCACTTGTATACGACGACCATACAGGTCGCCGTCGAAATCGAAGACATGCGCCTCGAGCAGCGGCTCCTTGCCGTTGACCGTGGGTCGCACGCCAAGGCTCGCCACGCCGGGGCGCACCGAATCATCGATGCCATGCACGCGCACGGCAAAGATGCCGTCGACCGGCGACGTGCGCGAACCGAGGCGCACATTCGCGGTCGGATAGCCGAGCTTGCGCCCCAGCTGCTGGCCGCGTACCACATGACCGCCGATCGCGAACGGCCGACCTAGCCAGCGCGCCGCGAGTGCGAAACTGCCGCCGGCGAGCGCCTCGCGGATCGCCGAACTCGAAATACGTTCGCCTTCGACCACGACCGGCTCGAGTGCCTGCGCAGTGAAACCGTGTTCGCGGCCGAGACGCTGGAGCAGATCGACGTCGCCACCGCGCGCATGGCCGAAACGAAAACCTTCGCCGACCCAGACTTCGCGTGCGTTGAGCCGCCTGACCAGCACCCGCTCGACGAAATCCTGCGCACTCATCGCCGCGAGCGCGGTGTTGAAACGCAGCAACAGCGCCCGATCCACCTGCGCCTCGCGGAATTGCTCGATCTTCTCGCGCACGTTGCTCAGCCGTGCCACCGCTCGTCCATGCGCGAAGAACTCGCGCGGCAATGGCTCGAAACTGACGACGACGGCATCAAGATTCAGCTCGCACGCCCGTCCGCGCACGCGCGCGAGCACCGCGCGATGACCCAGATGGACGCCATCGAACGCACCGATGCAGACGACACTGCCTCGCGCGGCAACCGGATCGCCGGCGATGTCCCGGAACAACATACGCATCGCGCGATTATAGCGGCGCTCTTTTGAGAAGTGCGGCCAAGGATGGCCGCTTTTTGACTTTGGCGATCAGGGATGAGCACGCGAATCGTGGTTCCTGCCGGTCAATGCGCGCGCAAATCGCGCAGACGCAGGCCGCCAGCATAGAGGGCGGCCACGTAGACGCAACCCGCCGCAATGATGATGGCGCCGAGATGCCAGGCGCGCTGGACCACGCTCGCCGAACTCCACTCGGGCCAGATCAGCAATCCTGCGACGATAACGCCCACCATCAGTCCGCAGGCAACGGCAAGGCGCAATAGATGCCTGCCCCAGCCAGGCTCACGCTGGTAGATCGCCTCGCGCTGTAGCGCGCGCCACAGCAGCAGCAGGTTCAGATAGCTCGCCAGGCTGCTCGCGACCGCGACCGCCATGTGCAGCCCGCGCACATTGGCAATGCGCGTAAGCAGGCCCTCGCCCGGGGTCTCGACTCCGCGCCAGAGCAGATACAACGCCCCGACCAGCAACACGTTGAGCACCATGTTCGCGACCATCGCGGCGATGCCGGCGCGCACCGGCGTCTTCGTATTCTGTCGCGCGTAGAACGCCGGGACGAGTACCTTCACGAGGGCGAACGCCGGCAAGCCGAAACTCAGCGCAGACAGACTCAGCGCGACCATGTCGGCATCGCCCGCGGTGAACGCGCCGTGCTGGAACAGCGTCGCGACGATCGGCTTGCCGAGCAGGACCAGGCCGAGCATCGCCGGAATCGCGATCAGCAAGGTCGTGCGCAGGCCCCAATCGAGCGCGCGCGAAAATCCTGCGTGATCGGTGTTGACGTGATGGCGCGACAAGCTCGGCAGGATCACCGTGCCGAGCGCGACGCCGAAGATGCCGAGCGGCAATTCCAACAAACGGTCGCCCTGCTGCAGCCATGTCTGCGAACCTGTGATCAGCAGCGAGGCGATCACCGTGTCGAGCAGCAGGTTCACCTGCGCGACCGACGAGCCGAACAGGGTCGGGATCATCAGGCGCATGATCCGGCGCACCTCGGGATGCGCCCAGCCCCAGCTCGGCCACGCCAGCAGATCGAGCCGGCGCAGCGCGGGGAACTGGAACAGCAGCTGCAGGATGCCAGCGAGGAAGATCGACCAGGCCAGCGCCTTGATTGGCACGTCGAAATAGCGCCGCCACCACAACGCTCCGGCGATCATGCACAGGTTCAAGATCACCGGCGTCAGCGCCGGCAAAGCAAAACGATGGAAACTGTTGAGCACGCCGCCGGCGAGCGCAGTCAGCGAGACGAACAGCAGGAAAGGGAAGGTAATGCGCAGCAGATCGGAGGTCAGGCGCGCCTTCTCTGACGTGTCGAGCGCGCCGAACGAAAACAGCCCCGCCACCTGGTCCGAACCGAGGATGCCCAATGCGGTGACCAGTAGCAGCACGCCGCCAAGCGTGCCGCTGGTCTTCGCAACGAGCGCCTTCAACTCGGCGTGCGAGCGCTTTTCCTTGACCTCGGTGAATACCGGCACGAAGGCCGTGCTGAACGAACCTTCGGCGAACAGGCGGCGCAAGAAATTCGGGATGCGGAAGGCTACCCAGAACGCGTCCGTCATCCAGCTCACGCCGAACGCGGCGTTGATCGACTGATCGCGCACGAGGCCCAAAATGCGCGAAATGAAGGTCATCGCGCTGAACGAGAACATCGAGCGCAGCAGGCTGGGGGTTTTCATGCCGCGGCCCGATTCCTGTCGTGGTTGACGCAACGCCTCGCAACACTTACAATTTTGGCCCTTTTTACGCCCCCGATTTTCATCCTTTTTTCTGGAGTCATCCTTTGGCCAATATCAAATCCGCGAAGAAGCGTGCGCGCCAGGCTGTCAAGCGCAACGCCCGCAATTCCAGCGCGCGTTCCGCGCTGCGCACCGCCGTAAAGAAGGTCGTCAACGCGATCGCGGCGAAAGACAAGACGGCCGCCGAGGCCGCCTACAAGTCCGCCGAACCGATCCTCGATCGCGAGTCGAGCCGCGGCCTGATCCACAAAAACAAGGCTGCCCGTCACAAGAGCCGCTTGAGTGCGCATATCAAGGCGCTGGCGTAAGCCAAGCCTAAACAGATTGCCAAAAAGGCCGGCGCATGCCGGCCTTTTTGTTTTTCCGATTCTCCGTGTGTCCACAGGGAAATCGACGCGGAAACGCACGGACTTCACGCGTCCTCGCTCCGCGACTCCTCCGCTGCCTCGGCGCGCAGCCGGTCGAAGAAGTCCTGGATCTTCAGCGCCACTTCCCACGTGCCCTCGCGCGCGATCGCCGAGACGAGGAACCATGGCTGCTTCCACTTGAGCCTTTTCACCAGTGCCTTGGCGAGCTTCTGGCGCTCGTCCTCGGGCACGAGGTCGGCCTTGTTGAATACGAGCCAGCGCGGACGCTCGAGCAACTCCGCGTCGAATTTCTCCAGCTCCGCCTCGATCGCGCGCACCTGCTCGACCGGGTCGGTCTCGTCATCGAGCGGCGCGACATCGACCAGGTGCAGCAACAACCGCGTGCGCGAGACATGCTTGAGGAACTGGATGCCAAGCCCGGCGCCATCCGCCGCACCCTCGATCAGGCCCGGGATATCGGCGATGACGAAGCTCTGGTCGGTGCCGATGCGCACGACGCCGAGATGCGGCTGCAAGGTCGTGAACGGGTAATCGGCGACGCGCGGCGTTGCGGCCGAAACGGCGCGAATGAAAGTCGACTTGCCTGCGTTCGGAAAGCCGAGCAGACCGACGTCGGCGAGCACCTTCAGCTCAAGGCGCAGTTCGCGCGTCTCGCCTTCGGTGCCCGGCGTGGCCTTGCGCGGCGCACGGTTGGTCGAACTCTTGAAATTGACGTTGCCAGCGCCGCCGCGGCCACCCTGGGCAACCTTGATGACCTGGCCGTGGTGGGTCAGGTCACTGATCGTTTCGTCCGTATCGACGTTGATCACGGAAGTGCCGACCGGCACGCGGATGACCTTGTCCTCGCCGGCCTTGCCGGCCATCTGCCGGCCCATGCCGTTCTCGCCGCGCTGCGCACGGAACACGCGGTCATGGCGGAAATCGACCAGGGTGTTGAGACCT
>Ga0207694_10000689_pt1 | contig 30335 bp, 29 predicted proteins | sample KBSC34metaG_FD_184353 | JGI IMG/M metagenome (GOLD analysis project Ga0207694, IMG submission 184353) | Corn rhizosphere microbial communities from Kellogg Biological Station, Michigan, USA - KBS C3-4 metaG (SPAdes) (version 2) | ecosystem: Host-associated > Plants > Roots > Rhizosphere > Soil... | reverse complement strand
CCTGACGTTCGACCAGATCGTCTCGCCGCTCATACCGGCGACTTTCCACGGCGCAGCGTGTCGAGCGTGTCCTGCCCGAACATCGCGGCGATCATGTCCGACAGATCCGGGTTCTTGCGGATCTCGTTGCCGCCATCGACCGCGAAGCTCTGCCCGGTGACCCAGGAGGATTCCGGCCCGGCGAGGTAACGCACAGCCTCGGCGATATCGTCGGGCTCACCGGCGCGGCCCAGCGGGAATTCGGCGATGAAGCGCTTCAGGATATCGGGGTTCTCGATCATGCCGCCGGTACCGTCGCTGCGGGTCAGGCCCGGGCGCACGGCGTTGACGCGGATGCCCGCCTGGCCCAGCTCCTCCGCCGCGGCGCGGACGAAATTCTCCAGCCCGCCCTTCGACGTGTGATAGGCCGGCAGATAGGCGAAGGGCAGCGTCGCCGCGGTGGATGAGATGCAGACGATCGATCCGCCGTTCAGCAGCGGCGCGCCGTAGCGCACGGCCAGGAAGGCGCTGATGATGTTGACGTTCAACTCGTTGCGGAACTGATCGGCATCCAGCATCAGCAGCGGCTTGAACCCGCCGCCGCCGACGGTCGGGACGATGATATCCAGCCGGTTCTGCATGGAATGGGCCTTGTCCAGCCCGGCGCGCACGTCCTTTTCGTCCACCGCGTCGCCGGCGAAAATCTCGACCTTGGCGTTCGGCACGGTCTCCAGAATCCAGGCCTTGCTCTTCTCCAGCGCATCCTTGCGCCGGCCCATGATCAGCACAGCGGCACCGTCCCGCGCCAGCAGGCGGGCGCTGTGCGAACCGATGCCGCCGGCGCCGCCGGTGACGAAGGCGGACTTGCCCGCCAATGCGTTGTTACCGCTCATAATCTTCCCCCGAAGTTTTGAAATGTCAGCCGATCATCGTGACGGTGGAAACTTCCGTCCATTCGACCAGCAATTGCCGGTGCGTGTAGAGCCATTTGCCGGCCCGCCGGACATATTTGTCCTGATAGCGGATCGCCCAATCCAGCCGCGTGCTCTTGCCCTCCGCGTCCGGCCTGTTGACGTGATAGGCGATGCAATAAGTCTCGCCCTCAGCCGTGTCGCCGTGGATGGTCACGGTCTGGTTCATCACCGTATGCATCGTCGAGGCGTACATCTGCTTCAGCGCGCCGGGATTGCCGAACAGCTGGTCATAGCCCTGGACGTGGAAGCCCGGACCGTCGATCGCCGCATCCTCGGTGAACAGGGCAGCGAAGCCGGCCCCGTCGCCGCGGTCCACGGTGCGGGCATAGGCCATCGCCATCTTGCGGATTTCCCACTCGTCCCGCATCAGCGCATCGATGTTGGTCATGCCAGGGCCTTCGCTGCCAGGATCGCTTTGAAGAACCGGTCGAGATCGTCCGGTCCTGCGCACAGATAGAGCGGATGGAATTCGACCACCGTGACGCCGGCCTTGATCAGCGCCGGCAGCTTGGCCAGGGTCGCATCCAGGTCACAGGTGAAATCCTCGCGGAAGACGTAGGGCGCGACGATGCGCACGTCGATCTTGGACGGGTCGCGGCCTGCCGCCTTGAAGGCGGCGCGCAGGTCGTCCAGCATCGGCGCCAGTCTGTCCGGCTCGTTCTCCATCGGGATCCAGCCGTCGCCCAACTCGGCGATGCGGGCGAAATTCTTCTCGGTCGGCGCCAGGCCGAACCAGACCGGCAGCCGGTTTTGCGCCGGGCGGGGCAGGGCGTGGATTTTCTCGAAGCTGACGGTTTTGCCATGGAACGCGGCCGGAGCCTTGGTCCACAGCTCACGGCAGACGCGCACCTGCTCTTCCATGCGCAGGTACCGGCCTTCCCACGGCACGCCGGCGGCGTCGTATTCTTCCTTCTGCCAGCCTAGCCCAAGGCCGACATCCAGGCGGCCGCGCGACAGCACGTCCAGGGTCGCCAACTGCTTAGCCAGCAGCACGGCCGGGCGCAGAGGGGCGATCAGGATGCCCATCGACAAGCGGATATTCCGGGTCACGCCGGCGAAAGCGGCCAGCGAGGTCACCGGCTCGTACCAGGGCGCCTCCAGATTGTCGCGGAACGGGCCGTAGGGGTAATTCTCCAGATGCTCGCCCATCACGACATGGTCGGTGATCGAAACCTGGTCGATTCCGGCCTCATCGGCGGCGCGGACGACATCGATGACCGGCGCGAAGTCGCCGCCGAACCATCGTTCCAGCCCGTACACACCGATGGCTATCTTGGTCATTCGCGTTTCCCCATGCCTGATTGCGTAATTCTAAGGCGCCTTGGCAGCGCATCCGTTTGTCATCGCGCAATCGGATGCGTTTGTCACCAGTCTGGAATGACGATTCAGACCAGAGGTTGCGAACCGCGCCGAAATGGATCAAAAGACCGCCGCGAGCTTGTTTCGCATAGGGCACCAGGCCTAGTGTCCGGCTCGCCGATTTCGGCATATTGGGGCGTCGCCAAGCGGTAAGGCACCGGTTTTTGGTACCGGCATCCGGAGGTTCGAATCCTCCCGCCCCAGCCAATCTCCACGGCGCCGTTCAGGCGTCTATCACGACGTCTCCTCGCGGCCGCGAGCAGCAGATCAGCACATTTCCCTTCGCCGGCGGATCGAGAGGATCCGGCTGGTAGCTGACGGCACCGGAGATCAATCCGCTCTCGCAATTGTGGCAGACCCCGCTGCGGCACGACCATCGGACCGGCACGTCGCAGGCCTCGGCCAGCTCCAGAATGCTTTGGTAGGTGGAGGGTTTCCAGTGCGCGGTGATGCCGCTGCGCGCGAACGAAACGCGGGGCCCGGTGCCGGGATCGTCCTTGGGAAGGTGCGGGGTGCGCGCCGGCGCGCCGGCGATACCAGGCGTCAGCGCCTCGCCGCCGCTGAATATCTCGGTATGAACCCGCTCCGGCGGTGCGCCCAGCCCGGCGAGAACGTCCTTCATGTCGGCCATGAAGCGCGCCGGGCCGCAGAGATAGATATCGGCATCCTTCGGGAGGCCGATCTTGTCCAGCACCGCTCTCGACAGGCGGCCGGGCGCGTCGAAATCCCGGCCTATCCGGTCGTTGGGGCCGGGATTGCTGTAACAGACATAAGCGCGGCCGTCAGGAAGCGCCTGCAACAGCCGGCGCGTTTCGGCGGCAAAAGGATGGTGCTGCCCGTCATGAGCCCCATGGAGCCATAGAACCTGGCGCCGAGGGCGGGCGGCGGCCAGTGTGTGCAGCATGGCAAGGACGGGGGTCACGCCGATTCCCGCGCTGATCAGCACCACCGGCGTTTCGCCCGGCTGAAGTGTGAAGCTGCCGCGCGGCGCGCTGACGTCGAGAACCTCGCCGACCCCGGCATGCGCCCGCAGCCAGGCGCCCGCCGCCCCGTCGGGCTCTATCTTCACGCCGATCCGATAGCGCTCGGTCGAAAGATCGCCCGAGAGCGAGTAGCTGCGCAAAAGCGGCGGGTTCCCTTGGTCCCGCTGCAGCCGCAGGACGACAAACTGGCCAGGGAGGGCCGCATCCAGCGGCTGGCCGTCGGCGCTTCGCAACGTCAAGGAGAGGACGTCCGCGCATGCCTGCTCGACGGCCGCGACGGTGAGCCGGCGAAATCCCGGCGCAGCGGAATGCGCGGTCGCGGCGGGCGCAAGCCCGGCATTCCCGTTCATGGCACCGGCCGCCTGGTTTTGCAGCAGTGCCTCGAACGACCCGCGCCAGCCGGGCGACAGCGCGTCGATCAGTAAGGCGCGCTCCAGCAACTCCTTCGGGTGAGGGGGCGAATACAGCAGCGCATTGGTCTGCGCGACGGTCAGGCGTTCTTTCGCCTCGGCGACCTTTTCGATTTCGTCGCCGGCTCCGACTTCGCCTTCGCGCAGGACCCGGAAATAGAATCCTGGCCGCCCGCTGGAGGTCAGCAATGCCGGCATCCGCGGCTCGTTCATCCGCATCCCGACGCGGTAGCAGGTGACGCGGGGCTGGGTGACCTCGAACAACGCGCCGCCGATCCGGTAGCGGTCGCCGATGCATACTGCGGAATCCGGCAGTCCTTCGATCGTGAAATTCTCGCCGAACTGTCCATAGGCAAAGTCGGCCCGGTTCAGCCGCTTCTGCCAATAGCGATAGGATTCGATCTGATAGACGAAGACAGCGCACTGCTCGCCGCCGTGTCCGGCCAGGTCGCCCTGCCCGTCGCCTGCCAGGTTCAACCGGCCGGCCCAGCACCGGCCGGGCAGCGGATCCTTCCAGATACCGGTATGGACGATCCGCCCGTTCCACGCGACGTTACGCGGAAGGCCGACATTCACCGACAGTAGCCGGGCCATATTCCCCTCCGCGGTCATGGCTGCCGGTCAGATAAAGCAGGCGCGGGATTCCGGCGTCTTGATCATACGTGCTGAATCCATCCGGCCGCCGGGCTTAGCAATTCCGTTGTTCGCGGTATCGGAACTCAATACCCTCGCGATCGAGCGGGAAGCGGGGGAAGTCTATGCGGGGATTGAAGGATAAGGTGGTGGTCGTCGCCGGCGGGGCGACCGGCATCGGGGCGGCGACCGCGCTGCGCATCGCGGAGGAGGGCGCCTCGGTCGTTATCGGCGACATCAATCTTCCGGTCGCGCAGGCGCTTGCGGACAAGATCGTGGCGGAGGGCGGCAAGGCCCTCGCCGTCGCGTTCGATATCGGTGACGACGCGTCGGTGAAGCGGCTGGTCGGCGCGGCGGTCGACACCTATGGCGGCATCGACGGATTTCATGCCAATGCCGCCCATATGGGGCTGCTGGCCAGGGACGGGGACGCGGTCGATATCGCGCTCGATGTCTGGGACCAGACGATGGCGACCAATCTGCGCGGCCATCTGCTGTGCACCCGCCATGCCGTCCCGGCCTTGCTGGCGCGGGGCGGCGGGGCGATCGTCTACACCTCCTCCGGCGCCGCATATGTCGGCGAGCCGGCGCGGCTGGCCTATGCGGTGGCGAAGTCCGGCATCAACGCGCTGATGCGCCATGTGGCCTCGCGCTGGGGCAAGGAGGGTATCCGCGCCAACGCCATCGCCCCCGGCGTGGTGATGACCGAGAATGCGCTGGCGAACATGCCGGCCGCGCGGCGGGACATGCTGCTGTCGCAGACGCGCAGCGCACGGCTTGGGCGCACGTCCGACATCGCCGCGACGGTTGCGATGCTGATGTCGGACGACGGCGACTGGATCAACGGCCAGGTGATCAGCGTCGACGGCGGGATCACGATGCGGGGATGACGGCCGGTTCCTCAGCCGCCCGGGATCTTCGCCTCGCGCTTCAGCTGGTCGCGGACCTCGGCCATCGCTTCCAGATATTCTTCCAGGAGTTCGGCCAGCAGGTATCTGTGATCCGGCGGCAGCCGCTGGATCACCATGCCTGACAGCATATCCAGCCGTCCGGCGATCTCGTCGGCCCAATGCCGGCCCGACGCGGTGGCTGTGACGTCGGCGCTGCGGCGGTCGTCGCTGGACTTGCTGCTGGTTGCCAGGCCCATCTGTGTCAGGCTGGCGATGATCCGGCTCGATTGCGACGGGTCGACGCCGATCGCCTCGGCCAGGTCCTTGATGCGCCAGACCGGTTTGCGCACCAGGGTCTGCAGTGTGTCGACCTGGACCGGCGTCAGTTCCCGCCCATCCACCCAATAGGCATGGCGCTGCAGGTCCTGGTTCAGGCCACGGCGCCGCAGGTCGCGGATGCTCTCGCGAATACGCGCCTCGATCGCTTTCTCCACCGCCGTGGAATTGGCCAGCTTCTGTTCCGCCATCGAATCACCTTGCCATCCGGTCACAAAATAATTGCGTGACGCACGCATATAATGCAATCCTTCTCGCAAGGGGGAAGCGATGCAGAACGATTTTGCCATTCGGGGGGGCACGGTGATCGACGGGTCCGGCGGCCCCGGTATGCGGGCCGATGTCGGCATTCGCGACGGGCGGATCAGCGAGATCGGCCCCAAGGTTGGGGGCCGGCAGGAGATCGATGCCGCAGGCCAGCTCGTCGTGCCGGGCTTCATCGACATCCACACCCATTACGATCCGCAGGTTCTGTGGGACCCGGCATTGTCGGCGTCGGCGGCACACGGCGTCACCTCGGTCGTCGCGGGGAATTGCGGCTTCAGCATCGCACCCGCCAGGCCCGAGGGCCGGCCCACCCTGATCGGGACCCTGGAGAAGGTCGAGGATATGGATGCCGCGACCCTTGAGGCTGGGGTCGAGTGGGATTTCGAAACCTACGCGGATTATCTCGACGCGGTCGCGCGCCGCCGTCCGGGGATCAATTTCGGCGGCTTCGTCGGCCACACCGCCGTCAGACTCTATGTCATGGGCGCGGCCAGCTATGAGCGCGAGGCGACGCCGGATGAGCTGGAGGCGATGAAGGCCGTAGTGGCGAACGAGATTCGCGGCGGGGCGCTCGGCTTTTCCACCGATCGCGCCGGCTTCATCCTGGGACATGGCGGCCGGCCGGTGCCGTCAGTGGTCGCGACCCAGGCTGAAACAGAGGCGCTGATGTCGGTAACGGCCGAGATCGGGCAGGGGATCGTGCATGTCGCGCCGGGCGAGGATTGCAGCTGGCTGGCCCCGTTCCAGAAGACGCTGGGCCGCACGGTCAACTGGTCGGCGATCCTGACCTATCCGCCGGGCAGCGGGCGGCAGCCGGCCAGTCAGAAACTCGCCTTGCTGCAAGACATCCGCCAGGACGGTGGGGATTTGTGGGGCCAGGTGACCTGCCGGCCGATCCTGCAGCTGATCTCGCTGCTGGACCCCTATTCCTTTTCATACATCCCGGCCTTTGCCGCGGTGATCGCCGCGCCGAAAAACGAGCGCCGGCGCTTCTACGCCGACCCGGCCTGGCGGGCCGAGGTCCAGGCGCAACTGGCCACCGGCAAACTGCTGCCGCCGCGATGGGAGATCATCAAGGTCGCGGAGACCCGGACCTTCGCCGCGCTGATCGGCACCAGCCTGGCCGAGTTGGCGGCCAGACGGGGAACGACACCGTTCGACGCGATGTGCGACCTGGCGCTGGAAGACGATTTCGCCACACGGTTCAGCGTCATCTTCGCCAATGACGACGAGGACGGGGTGCGCACGTTGCTGACCACGCCCGGCTGTATCCTCGGCCTGTCGGATGCGGGCGCGCATGTGGCGCAGATCTGCGATTCCGTCCTGTCGACCGATTTCCTGTCCAAGTGGGTGAGGGATCGCGGGGTGATGGGGATCGAGGCCGGTATCCACAAGCTGACCGGGGAGCAGGCGCGTGTCCTGAACCTCGACCGCGGCACGCTGATCCCGGGCGCCCCGGCCGATATCGTCGTGCTCGACCTCGACCGGCTGGGTGTCGGCCCCATCCGCCGGGTCAGGGATATGCCCGCCGGCGGCGAGCGGCTGATCGCCGACCAGCCGACCGGGTACAGCCACATATTCGTCAACGGCGTGCCGACGTTGCGCGACGGCGCGGCGATCGCCGATGCGCGCCCCGGCACGATCCTGCGCAGCCGCCCAGACCGCTAGAAGGAGATTTCCGATGGATGCCGTCCAAGCCTCGGTCGCCGATATCCTGCAGGCGACCAAGATCATCTCGTCGGACTCGCACATCATCGAGCCGCCCGACCTTTGGTCGGCGCATCCGCATGCGCTGGGCGACCGGATGCCCCGCGTCGTCACCGAGGGCGACGGCGACTGGTGGTATGTCGACGGCAAGAAGACGATGTCGTTCCTGGGCATCCAGACCGGGGACCGGTTCGACCGCGATTCCCATACGCTGCGGACCTCAGGAAAATTCACCGAGGTACGGCCGGCTTCGTACGATCCGGCCCGCTATCTGGCGGAGAACGAGCAGGACGGCATCTGGGCCTCGGTGATCTATCCGAGCCAGGGCCTGGTGCTCTACGCCGTGCCGGACACCGCGGTCGTCAGCGCGGCGATGCGGACCTACAACGACTGGATCGCCGAATTCTGCAGCCATGATCCGCGCCGGCTGAAAGCGGTTGCGATGATCAATGTCGACGATGTCGGCGAGGCGGTGGGGGAACTGGAGCGGGCCCGGAAGCTGGGCCTCGCTGGCGGGCTGATCTCGGTCGCACCGCCCGCCTGGGGTTCCTACCGCCTGCCGGTCTATGACCGGCTGTGGGCCGCGGCCCAGGATCTCGACATGCCGCTGTCGCTCCATGTCGGCACCGATAGGGCCGATCCGCGCGTGGGCGACGCGGCGTTCAAGCTGAACGTCAAGGACGTGCCGCCGTCGCGCTTCGTCAACCAGGACTATCAGGTGCGGATCGCGCTGTCTGAGATGATCTATTCCGGCGTCTTCGAGCGTTTCCCGAAACTGAAGATCGGCGCGATCGAGCACGAGCTGTCGTGGATACCGGTGTTCCTGCAGCGGCTGGATTACAACTATACCGACCGCCCGCCGCGTGGACCTGAATGGCGCCGCTTCGACGATCCGAACGCGATGCCCAGCGATTTCTTCAAGCGCAACGTGTTCGTATCGTTCCAGGAGGATCCCTTCGGCCTGCGCATGCGGGATGTCTATTCCACCGATGTCCTGCTGTGGGGCAGCGACTATCCGCATACGGAATCGACCTTCCCGCGCTCCCGCCAAATCCTCGGGCACATCCTTGAGGATGTCGACCGGCGGGAAATTCCGATGATCGTCTCGGGCAATGCCGCGCGGGTCTACGGCTTCGATCCCGGTTGATGGAGCACTGGCTCGCCTATTTCATGGACGGCAACGAGCAGGTCCGTGACGTGGCGCGCGCGGCCGAGCAGTTGGGGTTCACCGGCATAGCGCTGGTCGATCACGTGGCGATGCCGAAGGATTTCCAGTCGGTGCATCCGTCGGGCGAGCGGCAGGTCGAGCCGGATGCCGTGTTCAGCGACCCGTTCATCACTGCCGCGACGATGGCCGGCGTCACCTCCACCCTGCGCTTCATGACCTATATCTATCTGCTTGGGCTGCGCGACCCGTTCTCGGTCGCCAAGCAGGTGACGACCCTGGCGATGCAGACCGGTTACCGCTTTTCGCTGGGGGTGGGCGCGGGCTGGAACGCCGAGGAGTTCGCGCTGCTGGGGCAGGACTTCGCCACGCGCGGCCGGCGCATGGACGAGATGATCGGCGTGATGCGCGGCCTGTGGGCCGAGGGCACGTCCTCGTTCCACGGCGAATTCTTCGATTTCTCCCGGGTCTGCCAGTACCCGATGCCGGAACGCCGCATTCCGATCTGGGTCGGCGGAACCTCGCCGGCAGCGCTAAGGCGCGCCGCCCGCAACGATGGCTGGCTCGGCATGATGGAAACCTCGGAGAATGCAAGATGGGCGTTGGCGGCGATCGCGCGCGAACGTGCGATCCTGGCAGACCGTACGGGGGCAGAGGCGCCGTTCCAGAAGATCGTCGTCCCCGCCTCGGATACGCAGCATCGCGAACTGGAGGATCTGGGTTTCACCGGCTTCATCGCCTGGTGCTGGAACAGTCTCGATCCACGATCGGCCCCGCTCCAGGCCAAGCTCGACGCCATGGACCGCTACGCCGCGCGGCATATCCGGCGGCCGAATTAAGCGGTCGGGAAGGTCATCACCAGGCAGTTGCCGCCGGGCCGGGGCAGGTATTTGGCCGTGGCGCAGAGGCCCAGCACCAGCGCGATTCCGGCTCGGCCTTCCTCCCGGTCCTCGTCCAGGATCGATGCATCGCTCTCCCGCTCCCGCGCGGTGGGATCGAACGGCGCGGCATCGTCCTCATAGGCGATGGTCAGGCTGGTGTCGGTGCTGAGATGCAGGCGGACCGGGCGGTCGCACTCGGTGCCGTATCCGTACTTGATCGTGTTGGAGAAAAGCTCCTCGACGATCAGGCGGACGCGTGATACCAAACCGGGATCGAGGTTCCACGTGGCCCCGGTGTGGTCTATCGCTTCCAGCGATGCGATCAGGCCGTCCATGGTCGCGGGGAAGCTCAGTTTCAGTTCGCTCGCCATCGACACCCCTTCCAACCGGGATGGTAATCTAATGCGCGGCATCATTTCCAAGAATTTCCTGTATGGCTTGGCGTTTATCGGCGCCCTCGTCCCTTATACGGCGCGCGCGGCCGATCCGATTGGTCAGGTCAAAACAGCGGACGGTCCGGTCACCGTCGAGCGCGCCGGCGCCAGCCAGCCGGTCGCGGTCGGGGACCATGTTTTCCAGTCCGACGTGATCGTCACCGCCGCCGGCGGTTCGGTCGGAATCACCTTCATCGACAACAGCATGATGTCGCTGGGGCCGGACAGCCGGCTGGTGCTCGACAACTTCAAGTTCGACACCACGACCCATGAAGGCGAGTTCGACAGCTCGCTGCAGAAGGGTACGCTGGCGGTCAAATCCGGCCAGATCGTGAAGCAGACGCCGGAAGCGATGAAGATCAAGACGCCCGCCGCCCTGCTGGGCGTGCGCGGGACCGAATTCGTCGTTCGCGCCGACGACAAGAAGTGAGCGCGCACCGGGCGGGCCGCCTGGCGGCGGCATTCGGCTTATTGCTGCTGACCGGCTGCAACAAGAATCTCATCGTCGTCATCCCAGACCGCGTCGATGGCCATATCGGCGCGGTCGTGGTCGAATCGAACGGCGCCAAGGCTGTGCTGGATACGGCCTATGCGGCCGCGACACCGGGATCGGGCGCGCTCAAGCCCGCCACCTCCGACGCGAAGGAGGTCAAGGAGATCTTCGGCAACGCGCTGACCGCGCAGCCGGCGGCACCGATGGCCTATACGCTGTATTTCATCAACGGCACCGACGATCTGACCCCGGACTCCAAGCCCGCCTTCGAGAAGATCTTCGCCGACGCCCAGCAACGCAAGGCGCCTGAGATCGTGGTCACCGGTCATACTGACACGATGGGCGACCCGGCCTATAACGACAGGCTGTCGCTGGAACGGGCGAAGGCGGTGTCGAAGCTGTTCGTGGCCCGCGGCTTCCCCCAGTCATCGATCAGCGTCGCCGGCCGCGGCGAGCGCGAGCTTCTGGTGCAGACGCCGCCGAACAAGTCCGAACCGCTCAATCGCCGGGTCGAGATCACAGTCAGGTAGGCTGGCTCAGCCGACCCAGCGGACCGTCAGGATCGTCAGATCGTCGGACGGTTCCGCCCCGGCGACGAACTCAGCCACCGCAGCCTGCAGCGCATCGGTGATCGCCTGGGCGCTGGCGTCAGGCGGCATGGCGGCCAGCGCCGCCTCGGTGCGCTCGCGGCCCAGCAGCTCTCCCTTGCCGTTCATCGCCTCGGTGATGCCGTCCGTCGTGATGCACAGCACGTCGCCCGGCTCCAGCCGGATGATCTCGGTCATATAGGGGAAGTCCTCGACGATGCAGAGCGGCGGGCCGCCCTCGCCGTTGACGGCCTGCGGCGGCTCCCCGGCCCTGAGCAGGATCGGCGCGTCGTGCCCGGCATTGCAGAAATGCAGCTCGCCGGTCGCGATGTTCAGGATGCCGGCGAACATGGTGATGAACAGCATCTCGGCATTGTCGCGGGAGATTTCGGCGTTGGCGCGATTGATGATCTCGCCGATATCGATATCGCCGCGCAGCGCCGCGCTTTTGCATAGCGACTTGCCCTGGGCCATGAAAAGGGCGGCCGGCACGCCCTTGCCGCTGACATCGCCGACCGTCAGGAACAGGTGGTCGTCATCGATCATGAAGAAATCGTAGAGGTCGCCGCCGATCTGCCGCGCCGGGACCAGCAACGCCGCCAGGTCGAAACGCTGGTACTGGGCGACCGTGTCGGCGGTGGGCAGGATGCCCATCTGGATGCGGCGCCCGGCCTCCAGCTCGCCCTCGGTCTTGGCCGCGGCCAGCCTGCGCTCCTCCAGCTCGCGGCGCAGCCGCCTGCGCTGCCGGTCGGCCTCGGCGAAGCTGCCGCCGATGAAGGCGGCGACGACCAGCCCCTGGCCGATGATCGGCGTCGCCACATCGACCAGCATCAGCTTCATGTGCCACATCTCGAAGCCGATCGCAGCGCACAGCGCGAAGGACGAAACCACCAGCACGGTCTGCCAGCGCTGGCGCACCAGCGGCAGGGCGACGATCAGGATCGCGCCGAGGATGAAGGTGAGGGCGGGCTCTGCCAGATGCGCCCAATCCGGCCGCGCGGCCAGCCGTCCGGCAATGATGTTCTCCAGCAGCTGGGCATGGATTTCGGTGCCGTGCATGAAGCCCAGCGGCGTCATCCGCATGTCGCTGCCTGCGCCCAACCCGGTGACGCCGATCAGAACGATCCGCTGCTCGAACTCGTCGGCCGGCACTTTTCCGTTCAGCACATCGACGGCGGACACGAAGCGGCGGTCGTCGCGCGGCGAGAAATCGATCCACATGCTGCCGTCCGACTGGGTCGGCAGTTTCAGGTCGCCGACCGCGATGCCCTGGACTGTGTGATCCTTGAGATAGAGGTCGAGCGATGGCGACTGAGCCGCCAGCCGCAGTGTCTCCAGGCTGAAATTCGGCACCAGATGGCCGCCCACGATCGAGAACATTGGCAGGCGGCGATAGACGCCGTCAGGGTCGGGCGCCACCGACAGCAGCCCATGCCCGGGCGCGGCGCGATCCAGCTCGGGAATGCTGCGGATCGCGGCATTGAATTCCGGCAGCAGATTCCATTTTTCGACGGCCCCGCCGACCTCGCGCACCGGCGGCAGGGGCCCGGTCGGGCTCGGCCCTTTGTCCTGCGTGCCCAGCCCGATCACCACCGGCCCGGCCTTCAGCGCGGCGCTCAACAGGCTGTCATGGCTCGGCAGCTGGCGCAGCGCGTCGGCGGCGGCCGGCGGCAGGTCGGTCGCCTGCCGCAACCATTCTTCCGGGGACTGCCGGTCCGGCTCGGACCAGAGAAGATCGATGCCCAACGCGGCGGGATGCTGTTCCAGTATCTTGTGGATCAGCTGGGCATCGATCTGGCGCGGCCAGGGCCACTGGCCGATCGCCGCCAGGCTGGCATTGTCGATCGCGACGATCTTGACCGGATCGCTGTCGCGATAGCGCGGCATCGTGCGTTCATAGAAGTCGAACAGCGCCAGCCGCGGCATGGCGAAGATCGATCCGGCCAGGACCTGAAGGACGATGAAGACGATCAGCACCGGCCACGCGGCGCGGCGGCCCCAGCCCTGGCCGAGGCTGCGCAGGGCTTGGATGACCCCGCTCATGTTAGGCGTCAAACGTCGACGACCAGCCCGTCATAGGCGGTGATGACCTTGAGCGGCGTGTCGCCCGGACGGGTGATCTCCTCGAACCGGATCGTCTCGGCCAGGATTCCCTCGATCCGCTCGTCGTCATAGACCGGCTCGTGATGGAACAGCGCCAGCTTCCTGGCCTCGGCCATATGGCACAGCTCGACGCCCAATATGTTGCTGGAATGGCCCCAGTCTTCCTTGATCGAGATCGAATCCGCCAGTGAATACATCGAATCGAAGATCACCAGGTCGGCCTTGCGGAAGAAGTCCGCAGTGCGGCGCATCTCGTCGGCGTCTTCCGGCTTGTGCTCGGCGTCGGTGGTATAGACTACGGCCTTGCCGCCATTCTCGATGCGATAGCCGTAGCTGTCGTTGCCGTGCAGCTGCTGCATACCGGTGACGGTGGCGCCGGCGATTTCATAGCGCTTGCCCGGCTCCATCGCATGGAATTCGATCTTGGCGCCCAGCGCGGTGTACTCGACCGGAAAGCACGGCTCGTGGTTCTGGCCGCGGATCGCCTGCTCCACCTTGGCGTGGCAGCTGTGGAAGCGGATCACGTTGCCGGGGATGAAGGCCGGCACGAAGAAGGGAAAGCCCATGATATGGTCCCAATGCACATGGGACATCAGCACGTTATAGACCTGTGGCTTGCCCGGGCCATGCTTGCCCAGAGCCGCCAGCGCCAGCTCGCGGGCGCCAGACCCCATGTCGCAGATCAGATATTCGGGGCCGCCGGTGTCGACCTGCACGCAGGAGGAGTTGCCGCCGAACGTGCCCGCTTCGGCGAAGGACAGCTCGCTGTTGCAGAAGGCTTCCGCCTTTTCCGGCGTGTCGAGGTCCTTGCCGGCGGCTTTGACCAGGGCATTGACCAGCTTGCTGCGGACGACCTTGCCGTTGATGGGCGTCGGCAGCGATCCGCGGGTTCCCCAAAACGTGATCTGCATGGCCGGTCCCTTACTGGTACGAGTTGTTATCGAATTCGACCAGGGCGCCGGGAACCTGTTTCTCGATCGCGGCGCGCGCCGTGTCGAACAGCGGAAAGACGAGATGGAAGCGGCTGATTGTGAATATCTCCATCAGCAGCGGCTGGAGCGCGGTGATGGCGAATTGCTTGCCGGCGCCTTTGCTGGCCTTGAAGACGATCATCAGCGAGCGCAGGCCGGCGCTGCTGATATAATCGACCCCGCCCATATCGACGACCAGGCCGCCTGAGGCATCGCCCAGCGCGGCGCTCAGCTTGTCCTTGAATTCGTCGGCATTGGAGAGATCGACCCGGCCGGTGACGCTGAGAACGACCGCGGCGCCGAATTTCGTTTCCTTGCAATTCATCGACCGCTACCCCTCACGCACAATCGATCCTGCTTTTACATAGACCGTAAGCAATTTAAGCGGAATAGAAATTTATGATCTGCGATTGCCCGTCGCCATCCCCGCGGGTAAGGTGAACGAAAGAGTACCGTAAGCGGGGAAGGACTATTGAAATGCTGCCCAGATCGCTGATCTCAGCCGACTCCCACGTCGTGGAGCGGGCCATCGCCTTCAAGGATATAGATCCCAAATTCCGCGACCGCGCCCCGTCCGACGTCACCCTGCCCAATGGCGGCGCGGCGGTGAATATCGAGGGGATGTTCGCGGTCGGCTACGGACAGGCTGCGGCCTCGGGCCTGCCGCCCGAGCAGATCGGCAAGCCGATGCCGTGGGACAAGGTGAACCCGGCCGCCTACAGCTCCGAGACGAGGCTCGACGTCCAGGATCAGGATGGGGTGACGGGCGAGGTGATCTTCCCGTCGGTCGGCATGTTCCTGCACGGCCATCCCGACGTCGATTTCGGCCGGGCCTGCCTGCACGCCTACAATCGCTGGCTGGCCGAATTCTGCGCCAAGGACCCGAACCGGCTGATCGGCGTGGCGCAGATTCCGCTGCGGACGATCGAGGAGGGCATTAAGGAGCTGGAGGAGGCGAAGAAGGCCGGCTTCCGCACCGTCATGCTGCCGGGCGAGCCGCTGCATGAGGATTACGACCACCCGGATTACAATGAATTCTGGCAGGCGGTTGTCGATCTGGAACTGCCGGTCAATTTCCACATCCTGACCAGCCGCCGGGCGCTCGAATTCACCACGCTGGGCAAGAATCGCGGCCCCAGCATCTGCAACATGACCCGCTTCGTCCGCGGCAATCAGGACATTATCCTGCTGTTCACCTTCGGCGGCGTGTTCGAGCGCCATCCGAAACTCAAGGTCGTCGCGGTGGAAAGCGACGTCTCCTGGCTGCCGCACCTGCTGTCGCGCATGGACACGGTCTATCCGCGCTATCGCTATCACGAGAGCACGGCGACCCTGTCGATGCAGCCCAGCGAATATGTCGCCCGCAATGTTTATCTGACGATGCAGGACGATTATCCGGTCGCCCATATGACCGACATATTGCCGATGAACCGGGTGCTTTGGGCCAACGACTATCCGCACGGGGACGGCATCTGGCCGAATTCGCGCAGCGTGCTGGCCAAGATGGCCGAGACCATGTCGGATGAGCACATGCGGATGATGGTCCACGACAATATCGCGGAACTCTACGGACTTACGATCTGATCTTTCACATAGTATAAGGTCGGGCCGTCTACGAGATTTCGAATGCGTTCGCAGCTTTTCCTGGTCCCCGCCGCCATCTTCGCCTCCGCCCCGTGCGTCGCCGCCACCTATATGTCGGTGGAGCAGGCGCAGAAGGCGATGTTTCCGGATGCCAGCTTCTCGGAGAATTTCGTGAAGCTGGACCAGGATCAGTTCAACGCCATCATCACCGACTCGGACGTCAATGTCTGGAGCCGGGACATCAAGGCGTGGAAGGTTTCGACCGGCGGCTGGTTCATCCTCGACCAGGTGCGCGGCCGCGACGACTGGATCACCTATGCCATCGGCGTCAGCCCCAAGGGCGGGGTGAAGTCGATCGAGATACTGGAATGCCTCGACAAGTATGACGGCATCACCCAGCCGGAATGGCTGGCTCAGTTCTATGGCCGCCATCACGGCAACAAGTTCGACGATATCCAGATCATCTCAGGCTCCACCCTGTCTTCCAGCCAGCTGGCGGCCGGGGTGAAGCGGATCATGTCGACCCTGGCCCTGGTGCTGGACCCGCCGCCGGGATGACTCAGTAGCAGTTATCCAGCGCGCGGCGATGCCGGCGGTATTCGGCGCCCAGCTGGTCCCTCAGGTCATAGATGAATTCCTGCTCGGCCGAGGCTTCCTCGGCCTGATAGGCTGCCTGCTGATCCTTCTTGTCCAGCAGGGTGGCATCGTGCGCCGCGGCCCGCGCCCGCTCCAGATTGCGCTTCAGTGCGGTCAGCTGCTTCGGCTCCAGCGTGATGCGGACTTCACAGCGCGTGGCGTCGCCGTTGGTGATCTTGATGTAATAGAAAGTCAGCACGATCGCCGCCAAGGCGACGAAGATATAGCCGCCGATCCGCCCCAACCCCATTGCGCTTCCTCCAAGCCTGCTCCGCTGAATTAGATATAGGCTGGGATTTCCCCGCGCCCAAGCAAAGAACATTCTGCCCGCCGGCGGCATTCCTCCGTATGATAGGTCATCTCGGAATCGGAGGAACGGTCATGACGGATATAGCATCCAAGGCCGGCAAGCCGCCGGCGATCCTCGACCTGATCGGGCATACCCCGCTCGTTGAGCTCACGCGTTTCGACACCGGCCCCTGCCGTTTGTTCCTGAAGCTGGAGAACCAGAACCCTGGCGGTTCGATCAAGGACCGCATCGGCCTGAAGATGGTCGAGGCGGCCGAGCGCGAGGGCAAGCTCAGGCCCGGCGGCCTTCTGGTGGAGGCGACGGCCGGCAATACCGGCCTGGGGCTGGCGCTGGCCGCGGCGGCCAAGGGCTATCGCCTGATCCTGGTGATCCCGGACAAGATGGCGCTGGAGAAGATCAACCACCTGAAATCGCTTGGTGTCGAGATCCGCATCACCCGGTCGGATGTCGGCAAAGGCCATCCCGAATATTACCAGGACATGGCCCAGCGCATCGCCGAGGAACATCAGGGCTTCTACGTCAACCAGTTCGCCAACCCGGCCAACCCGCTGGCGCACGAGACCGGCACCGGCCCGGAAATCCTGGAGCAGATGGGCGGGGACGTGGATGCGGTGGTGGTGGGGGTGGGCTCCGGCGGCACGCTCACCGGCCTCGGCCGCTTCTTCGCCAAGGCATCGCCCAAGACGAAGATGGTCCTGGCCGACCCCAAGGGTTCGGTGCTGGCCGACCTTGTCGAGACCGGCAAATCCGGCACGGCGGGGTCCTGGGTGGTCGAAGGGATCGGCGAGGACTTCGTGCCGCCGGTCTGCGACCTCGCCTTCGTTGGCGCCGCCTACCGCATCAGCGATGCCGAAAGCCTCAATACGGCGCGCGACCTGCTGCGGCTGGAGGGGATATTGGGCGGCTCCTCGTCCGGCACGCTGCTTGCCGCCGCGCTGCGCTATTGCCGCGACCAGAAAGAACCCAAGCGCGTCGTCACCCTGGTCTGCGACAGCGGCAACAAATATCTCAGCAAGCAGTTCAACGATTTCTGGATGGAGGAGCAGGGTTTCCTGCCGCGCCGCCCCACGGGCGACCTGCGCGACATCATCGGCCGGCCGCATGATGAGGGCGGCACCGTCTTCGTCGGGCCCGACGACACGCTGCTGACCGCCTATAAGCGGATGCGGGTCAACGAGGTATCGCAGCTGCCGGTGCTGGACGCGGGCAAGGTCGTCGGCCTGCTGGACGAATCCGACCTGCTGCTCCGCGTGGTCGATGACGAGAACCGGTTCACCGATCCGGTCCGCTCGGCGATGACCGCCAAGGTCGAGACGGTGCAAAGCTCGGCTTCGGTCGAGACATTGCTCGAGACCTTCGACCGTGGTCATGTCGCCATGGTGGTAGGCGACGAGCGATTCCTCGGCGTCATCACCCGGATCGACCTGCTGAACCATCTGCGGCGGAGAATGAAGTGAGTAACAAAGGGGCCAACCGGCTGGCCTTCGGCACCCGCACCATCCATGCGGGGCAGGAGCCCGATCCGTCGACCGGCGCGATCATGATGCCGATCTACCAGACCTCGACCTTCGTCCAGTCCAGCCCCGGCGTGCACAAGGGCTACGACTATGCCCGCTCCACCAACCCGACCCGCATGGCCTATGAGCGGTGCGTCGCCGACCTGGAAAGCGGCCAGCGCGGCTATGCCTTCGCCTCCGGCCTCGCCGCCGCGTCCTCGATCCTGGAGCTGCTCGACGCCGGCAGCCATATCGTCGCCACCGACGACATCTATGGCGGCTGCTACCGCCTGTTCGAACGGGTGCGGCGGCGCTCGGCCGGCCTCCAGATCACTTATGTCGACCTGTCGGACCTCGCCGCGGTCGAGGCCGCGATCCGGCCGGAAACCAAGATGATCTGGGTGGAGACGCCGACCAACCCGCTGCTGAAGCTGGTCGATCTCGCCGGTATCGTCGCCATCGCCAAAAAGCGCGGCGTGCTGACGGTGGCGGACAACACCTTCGCCAGCCCCTGGATCCAGCGGCCGCTCGAATACGGCTTCGACATCGTCTTCCATTCGGCAACGAAGTACCTGAACGGCCATTCCGACATGGTCGGCGGCATCGCGGTGGTGGGGGAAAACAGGGAGATCGCCGAGCAGCTCGGCTTCCTTCAGAACGCCATCGGCGGCATCCAGGGGCCGTTCGACAGCTTCCTGGCCCTGCGCGGGGTGAAGACCCTGGCGCTCCGCATGCAGCGCCATTCGGAGAACGGGCTGGAGCTGGCGGGGTGGCTGGAAAAGCACCCGAAGATCGAGCTGGTGCGCTATCCGGGCCTGCCCAGCCATGCGCAGCATGACCTCGCCAAACGGCAGATGGCGGCCGGCCAGGGCGGCATGATTTCGGTGGTGGTCAAAGGGGGAATCGGTGCGGCGAAGGCGATGCTGGAACGAACCCAGCTCTTCGCACTGGCCGAGAGCCTCGGCGGGGTAGAGAGCCTGATCGAGCACCCGGCGATCATGACCCACGCGACCATCCCGGCAGAAGACCGCCGTGCGCGCGGCATCGCCGACGGGCTTGTGCGCCTGTCAGCGGGAATAGAGGATGTGAACGACCTGCGCGCCGATCTGGAGGACGCGCTGAAGGGGGCGTGAGGTTTTCCTTAGCTCCTCACTTTTCACCGTCATGCCCGGGCTTGACCCGGGCATCCACGGGATGCCATTCGCGCCAAATGTTTTAAGGTAAGCGCCTGTGGCGACGCGTGGATGGCCGGGTCGAGCCCGGCCATGACGGTATTGGTCTGTGGGGGAGGCTCTAGATGGTAGCTATTAAGCCGGTTCTACGGCTCAACATGTCCGGTTGCGGCATCGGCCCTGACAAGGAGCTTGAGGCCGCCCGCTACCAGGCCGCCCTCGACATGGCCGAATATGCCGACACGCACGGCTTCCACATCGTGAATGTCGAGGAGCATCACGACGTCGAGATCGGCTGGATGGGGAGCCCGCTGACCATGGCGGCGGCGATCGCGGCCAGGACCAAGCGGGTGCAGATCCGCGGCTCGGCGGTGCTGGTCACGCTCTACGACCCGCTGCGTCTGGCCGAGGACATGGCGCTGCTCGACGTCATCAGCCGCGGCCGTTTCGTGCTCTGCGCCGGCCAGGGCTACCGCCCCAGCGAGTATCACATGATGGACCGCGATTTCGCCGTGCGTGGCCAGACGATGGATTTCGTCATCGAAACGCTACTGAAGGCTTGGAGCGGCCGGCCGTTCGAGTATCGCGGCCAGATGGTCGGCATCTCACCCATGCCCTACACGAAACCGCACCCGCCGATCCATATCGGCGGCATGAGCAAGGTCGCCGTCCGCCGCGCCGCCCGCTTCGGCCTCCCCTTCTTCCCGGCCCAGCCGAACGCCGAGCTGGAGGCGCTGTACCTCGAAGAATGCGCCCGCCTGGGCAAGACCGGCGAGATCATCATCCAGCGCGAAATGCAGCTCTGGTTCCTCGCCGACGACCCCGACGAAGCCTGGGCCACGCTCGGCCCCTATTTCCTGAAAGAATCCCAGCAATATTCCAGCTGGCGCCGCACCGGCGTCGAACGCTCCTTCTCCAACACCAGCCAATCCGTCGAAGAACTCCGCGCCACCCGCGTGTACGACATACTGACCCCGGACCAGGCGCTCGCGCGGATCAGGGACGCGACGGCGGATTATATGCCGATCCTGCAACCGTTGACTGGCGGGCTGCCGCTCGATCGGGCTTGGCGGTGCATGGAGTTGTTTGGGGAGGTGATGGGGAGGGTGTAGAAAATAAGGCGCGATAATTCACCAGTGTCAGAACTCCCGGAGAGCCATGCCGGCGTCGCCAGCTTGGGGAAAGTGGCGCGAGCTTTTGATAGCTTCGAGTTCAACCTTGGCTTTGGCCGGAGCGGTTACCATCGTAAATTTCGCGGCTTGCACTCGGACCTGCATATTCGAGTGACCATATAGCTTCAGTAACTCAAGTTGTGCCTGATCACCCCTTCTCAGTAATTCTTTATTGATCGCGTCCATGTCACGGAAAAGCTTATTAAATTTTCTCCCCTCGTCGTATAATAAAGCTTTGTCTTGCTTGATGCCGTTATCGGCAAACCGATCGAGCAGTTCGGGAACACTCATTGATTGCAGATCGATTGCGGTCATTCCTTAAGCACTCCAAAATCAATGAGGGCCTGATGGCCAACCTCCATCCTTTCGGTCCAACTTTTGCCGCGGAGGTAATTCCGAGGTGATTGTCCCCCGAACTTCGGACTGGGATTAGGCGTACTGTACCACCTCGATATCTGCCAATGCTTCAACGTTGAAATCCGGACTAGATTTTGCGGGGATTCGATCTGATCATCTGAATATCCCTCTTTTCTTGCTGGCGTCTGCTCAACAATATGATGGATTTGATATCCTGGCTGGGGGTCGTTGACCGCATCCTGGAGATCCTGCAGGCTTTTTGGCGATTGGATGTAGGCGTCCAGATAAGGAAGGTATTCATATAGCCAAGCGCCGAGCTGGACGATGGGAGCGGCTTCCCCTACCCCTGGGATTAGAGCCACGACACCGCGCTTTAGAAGCCAGATGCCGAGGCTTTTGAGCAGCCCATTTACGATCTTCGGGGCCGGCTCCTCCTCCGGGATGTCCGGCATATCGTCGCTTAGCTGAGCGTCGGGGATACCATCGCTGTTGTTCCCAATCCGCACGCGCGGATTGTCGCTCTGACCTGCTGCTGTTTCTCCACCAGCATTGGCGGGCGCATATTCTCCACCTCGGCTTTCAGGATCGCCTTTCGACCATCTATTCTGATCCGAATCCCCTTTTTCGAATTCAGAAGCCGCTCCGCCGAATTGGCGAAACAAAGCGATTTGAATGCCGAGATTTCCGACACCCCAAGGTGGGCTCCGCATACCAATCCGCATTTCGAGAGGCGGGATACTCAGTTCCTCTGCCACCGCGCGCATGAGTACGGCACCTTCGGGCGACAGACGCTCAATCTTCGCGAGATCGAGCGCCAGCTGCGCCCCACTTTCGTCTCCGGCGGTTAGATGAGCCGACGCATGGATCAGCGCGGCCTCGATCTTTTCATGCTGGGCTTCCGCACCATGCAGCATACTGATCCAGGATCGAACCCAATGGCTCGGCAGAGGTCGAACTATGCCATTCTGCTCCATCGCGACAGGTATGCCGGGCCAAATCCAGATCGCACCGTCTTTCGCGATAAGCGTACGAGTGCGTTCGCGCGACCAGTCGGTCGCACGCGACAAAGGTGCTGCATGCATAAAACGCCTCGCGGTATGCAAGGAAAACGCCGGTGCAAGGCAGCGGCTTCAGAGATGACGAAGGGAAAAGGCCGCCCTCTGGCTAGCTTCGGCTCACGGCTCTGCCAGATTGTAAAAAGCGTGCGCCCGCCTGGGCAAGACCGGCGAGATCATCATCCAGCGCGAAATGCAGCTCTGGTTCCTCGCCGAGGACCCGGAAGAGGCCTGGGCCACGCTCGGCCCCTATTTCCTGAAAGAATCCCAGCAATATTCCAGCTGGCGCCGCACCGGCGTGGAACGCTCCTTCTCCAACACCAGCCAATCCGTCGAAGAACTCCGCGCCACGCGCGTGTACGACATACTGACCCCGGACCAGGCGATGGCGCGGATCAGGGACGCGACGGCGGATTATATGCCGATCCTGCAACCGTTGACTGGCGGACTGCTGCTGGACCGGGCATGGCGGTGCATGGAGTTGTTTGGGGAGATGATGGGACGGGTTTAGGCATGTACGTCGCTGTTCAGCCTTATAGTGGCTGCGTATCCTGAAGCTGTGGCTCGCAGCGGCTCAGCGCTAATTTCGTTGCGGCGCCCAGGATGGCAATGTCATCGGTTGCTGGAATATCTACGGTCTTTTCCTCCGGCATATCGGTCCAATAGCCTGGGCGCCGATCGCGCAGGAATGGTCTGATCGTAATTCTTCCTTCACTTCGCTCGACTTCACAGCAGAGCATGTTTCCGTAGGCTTGCCGTAGGCTTCTGTAACGGAAACGAGTCATGAAATCCGCATGCCAATGTTTGATAGCAGCGACCATCCGATCCGCTTTAAAAAAGGCGGCGTCTATTCGCGGGTCGACAAAACGGCTGACGTTCAACGCTTCGAGAATGGCCTGCCCTAGTTCTTTCTCGGTTGGCTCCGGCTCCAGGTAAGTCGGTCGTGGGTCGTCCTCCAGCAGGTGGCGACGATACCCGGAGAGAGAAGTGACAATCGTGACCTTCTCCGTTTGATTGATGAGCGCCCATTGCCGGAAGGGCACGTCGTTGGCGCTATTCATCCTTGACCCTCGTTATGATCACAGAAACGGGCTTGCCTCTACTTTTCCCGTATTCGATTGCTTTCTGAAGATACTCTCTTTGAGCAGGAGAGGTGTAATCACGAATGAATAGATGCAAGGTTCTCGATCCGATGTTGTTATCGCTCAAATCTCCGAATCTACTCCCTGTCTTATAGTTGGTTGCGGCGTCGATATACCTCTTGAGCTTCCAGTACACGCTCTGCGGCTTAGAAGCATAGGAATAGCAAAGTGGGTTGAGCGTTTTCACGCTGATCGCTTCGCCTGTCGCTTCAACAGAAACATCCCAGGTTTTGGAGCCCGGGGCCAGTTGCTCTGCACCTGGAGTGTTTTTTGTAACATATTCTTCGGGTCGGAGGCCCTGCTCCTCAATACCGCCATTCCAGTTGATACCAGCTTCCTCGGCTGTAACAACGCCTCCTAAGCCGTTGTGGGAGTCATTGGCGGGTGCGAAGGCATCAGGCTCTGTGGTTCGACTTGCCAGCTCGGAGGAATTATCCCCGACATCGGGTCGGCTTTCATTTTCCTCGGAAGAAATCCCTTCCCGGTTGGTGGTTTGTTCGTCACCTTCGGGGGTGCTTTGGCGCTGACCCCGCCCTTGGCCCAGCGCAGTCGCTTCTCCAGAGAAGTCTTCTTCAGCTGGAGCATGGCGTCCCCCAATCCCCGAACTGTCACCTGCCGGTGGCGCATCGCCGGCAGCAGCCATGTAGGAGTAGGGAAAATCGGTATAGTGCGCGGGAAGCGGAACAATTCCGCTTAAGATTCCGCCCTGGAAGAGGTTTAACGCGGCAGAGTTGAGGTTGGGAATCGCCTCTAACGGCATTTCGCCGTCGTAGGTCCCTCTCCAGAATGTCAGCCGGCTTTGAAGAAATTCGTACTCTCTTAGGGCGGAACTTCGATCCTCGGGGGATAATTCCTTGCCGTGTCCCTCGAGATACTCACCAAACCTGATGGCCTTGTCTGCAAGTTCGACCGGCCCCAGGCTGTCATATTTCTTTTCCAAGTCGGCGAAAGGGGATTCGAATACTTCCGTTTCCTGGACAGTGAGTGGCGCCGGCAAGTCGTCCGCAGAACGCGGGGTAAACCCTAAATCCAGAACCTTTTGGGGCTCCGGGATTGGAGTAGCGCCATTCTGATTCTCCTCGCCTCCGACGACATCGGGAGAAGGAGTGGCTTCCTTCGGATGTCCAGCTGCGCCGCCGGTGGTCCAGCGGCCGTGCGAGTCCCTCGGCTCATCGGGATCGTACTTCTCGAGCCACTCATCCACCTTCGCCAGGCGAGCGGCTGAGTCCCAGCTGAGTTCCGGCAGCTGCGTCAGCACGGCTGCCGTCATTGCAAAAGCGACGTCGCCGCGGTTGAGCGCATGTGCAATCGCCCCTAGCCCACGCGACAAGACGACAGCGTCGATATTCTCCCCGCAGGCGGCTTGGATGAGGGTTTCGATCTCGGCCAACGGTCGCGGTGCAAAGCCGCTTTCCACTTTGCGAAGCAACGGCACCCCGGCGAACGACGCTCCAGCAGATGTGCAACTCAGCCCGAGACCGCCGGGCTCATTCGTCAGTCGGTAGTGACGGTCGAGATACCCCGCTGCGGCCCTCATGCTCAGGGCTCCGCCAGATTGTAAAAAGCGTGCCGCCCGATCTCGACCAGCGGCAGCCTGAAATGGCCCCAGCTGAACGGCCACGGCGCCGCGGAGAGCTTGTAGGTAGTGGCCCCGAAAGTCGGGTCCGCGATCTTCCCCGCGATCGTGTCGGCCGCGATGCGTTTGGCCAGCCGGAACGCCGGGTCGGTGTCCTTGACCGTCAGCAGCTTGGCGCGGTTGGGGTTTCCCGGCCCCCAAGCACCGAACTGGCCGCGGGCGCGGCATACGCCGATCCAATCCGAGCCCCACCAATGGCGGCCGCCCAGCCTGGTGCTGATTTCCAGGCGGTTCTGGATCACGGCGGCGACTGCAGTCATGCCGGCTTCGCCCTCGCCGCGGGCCTCGCCCCACAGGGTTCGAGCGAGGGTGTCGATGGCAAGGTCGGGTTGGTCCATCACGATTGCCACGGCGGCGATCATGGCTGCGCCTTCCGGCGGAAGATGCGCCAGACGCCGGCGATGCCGACGATGGCGCCGCAGACCGAGGCGATGGTCGCGGCGACGATGTCGACCGCATACAGCACCTCCGCCCAGAAGGGCGTCGTCAGCAGAACGATTCCGGTTGCCGTCTGGGCATAGGCAGCGCTTCCCGCGCCGCCCGCGAGCGTCGGATCGGGCATGATGTCCTCTCGATGTTGGGTAATGAAGCCGCCCCTTTTGGGCGGGTGGACTAAACCCCGGCCGGCGGATAGCCGGCGGTCACGTCGATGGCGTCGAGCGCGGCCTGGTCGGGGGCGGACGCGATTGCGTCCTTGATCGCCCGGAGCCTGAGCACGCAGGCGCTGACATAGGCGCCCGCGGCGCGGCCGAAGCCGTACGTGGCGGCGGCGTCCATCGCCACGTGAGTGTTGTCGGCGGCGATCCAGTAGAACCCGTCAGGCCATGGGCTGCCCGCCGGGTCGGCAATGCTGCCCAGTGCCATAACACCCATCGCCGCGATACTGGCCTGGGCGGCGCTGTCGATCTGGAACAGCGTGCCGCCTTGAGCGAAGCCGGCGGCGATCAGCGCATTGAACTGCGCGGTCGCGGCGCCGGTCTTGGCGAAACGGTTCTCCGCCAGTGTCGGCGCGCGCGGCGCAAGAGTACCGTTCTGCACCATGTAGGCGCCCGGCGTATCCGGCGTGCCGTCCGGCGGCTGGAGCAAACGCAGGCCGGTGTCGAACGACAGGTCCGGCCGCGTCGTGCCGCTGACCGACCACAGGACTGGGCCGGGATCGTCGCGATAGATGAAATAGAGCGTGGTCATCGCTGCATCCCGATCGCCGTCAGTGTGCCGCCGTCGATCTGAACGCTGCTGGACGCGTTCCACTCCAGCACGACGGTGTGGCTGGTTCCGGCCGACGAACCGGTCAGCGCGCCGGACCATGAGATGCCGACGCTGACATCCGCCTGAGGGATGCCGGTCTGGATGGTCTGCTGAACCGTGCCGTCGACCTTGATACGCACGCCCCAGGTTTGCGGCCCCGCCGAATAGCCCAGCAGCACCGTCGCATCGACATAGGTGACAGCGTTGTCATAGAGCGTGACGCTGAGCGACGCGGCGGTCTGCCAGGCGCCGGTGCCGAACGGCCCGTTCGCAACGCTCGCCGTCGCCGCGCCCACGATCGAGCCCTGGACGACATTCCCGGTCGACACCACGCTGGTGCCCAGCGTCGATTCCTCGAAGATCAGGTTGCCGGCCGCATCCCTGATCCAGAGGCCCCAGGCGTCCTGAAGCTGGCCGATGATGACGCGGTTGAAGGTGCCGTCGTTCACCCTGAACCACGGCGCGTTCATGTGGCTGGTCACCGTATGAGGGTTGCCGCTGATCTCGATGAAGGGCTGGCCCGGGTTGTGGACGGTCGCGAACACCTCGCTGTCGATAAAATTGGCGTCTATCCGGTCGCCGGTGATGGTGCCGGCGGTGATCGCGGCGCCGTCGATGCCGGCGGCGACGATATGGCCGGTGGTGATCGCGCCATCCTCGATCAGCGTGCCGACGGACTGGCGCTCCAGGCGGATATGGGTGAACCACCACGCGGTTCCCGAACCCGCGGCGGATGGGTTGGTGCTCGGCACGCAAGGGAACAGCTGGACATAGCACGCACCGGCCGGCGCGGTTGCGATATTGGTGATGATCGAGCCGCCGGCGGAATCGAACAGATTCCCGTCCTCGCCGGTGTCCGTCGGGGCATAGGCGCCCCCGCTCTGCGGGCCTTCGGCGCCGACCGATGCTCCGATCACCGTCTTCGTGCCGTCGTACCAGATCAGGTAAAGCTGCCCGTTCTTGTTGACGCCCGAGCCTGATGCCGCGGCGTTGCAGCTCGCGCGATAAGACATGCCCTGCTTGATGGGTATCAGCGGCGTGACGGCCCCATAATTCGCGCCCGCATTGGCCGGGATGTTGCCGACCGCGATCTGTATGGCGGCCGCGGCGCCCATCTTGAACGTGGCGTTCGGCGGCGGCCCGGCCGAGGGTGCCTGGTAACTGACGATGACCGGGCTGGCTCCGGCATTGCGCAGCACCCAGTAGGTCGGGTCCTGGAACATGTCGTCGAGCACCAGGTTCGTCGTGTCGCCGATGAACAGCTTCTCCGCCGTCACGGCGTCGGCTGCCAGCAAGGCCGTGGTGATCGAACCGGCATCGATCGTATCGGTGGTGACCGAGCCGGCGCTGAGATCGCCGCCGTCAACCGCCAGTACCCAGCCGCTCGCGATATTCGAGTAGCGGTACAGCCGCCCGTCATGGCTCCATAATATGATCGAGCCGTTGACGCTGAGCGCGTTGGCCGGCCCCGGCAGCGCCGCCCCGGTCCAGAAGGCAGGCAGGCCATAGCCGCCGGCGATCTTGCTGATGTCGATGATGCTGTTGGCGAGGTTGGCGCCGGTGATCGTCGCGTTGTCGATCTGAGACCCGATGATCTTGCCCGTCAGATCGCTGGATGTAACGGCTTTGCTCGTCGCGGTGCCCGATCCGAGATAGGCGCTGAAATTGCCTGACGTGTCCTGCGCCCTGACCCAATAGAATCGCGTGTCGGAAAGCCCCAGGCCGGAATCGGCATAGCTGGTGGCATTCACCCTGGCGATGACCGAGGCGCTGCTGAGCACGTTGCTGCCGCTCGACGAGACCTCGTACCAGGCGACGTCGTTATCGGTCGAGGCGGTCCATTGGACGAGGATCTGCTTATAGCCGCCGGTGCAATGGATGGCGGTCGGCGGCGCCGGAGGATCGGTCTTGACGACGCTGGTGATGTTCAGCGCCTGGTCCCAGGCCGAATAGAACGGCCCCTTCGTCCGCACCGCGCGCACCTGCACGTCATAGGCGGTTCTGGGCGCCAGCGGGCTGATCCGGATGCTGGTCGTATCGCTGCCGACACGCCGGCTCTGCCACGGGCCAGGACCGGTATGAAGCCGGTACTGGACATCGTACATGTCGAAAAAGGGGTCGGGCGACGCTGTCCAGGCGACGATGCCGAATGAAATCCAGCTACCGTCCCCCTGCTGCTCGGTGCCCACCGAGAAGGTGACGTCGGCCGGCGGCGCGACGAAGGTGCCGGTGCCGTTCGGATTGTAGGCGATCGGCGAGACGCCGGAGATGTCCTGAAGCGCGCCGCCATAGATATTGAACGACAGAAACTTCAGATAGAGCGTCTTGCCGATATAGGAGACTGGCGTGACCGGCAGGTCGAATGACTTGACCGCTTCGTCCAGCCGGCAGAACAGCGTTCCGGCCGCGTGGCCCGCCGCCGTCGACCCGTAGGCCCCGCGCCGCAGATAGGTGAGATCGTACCGGTTCGTGCCGGTGAGGGTCCGGTTCTCATAGGCCAGCAGCTCGCCGTCGACATAGCAGAGCGTACGGAGGCTGTCGGCGTCCGGCTGCGTGGCCGCCCCCAGTACGCCGCCGCTCTCGGTCAGATCGACCGACAGCGTGTGCGTCGTGTCGGGATCGCCGCCGTTTGCCAGGGCCGCGCTCAGCCTCCCTATACGCGCCGGCGCGACGATCTTGCCGATGCGCTTATAGGTCGAATTGTCCAGCGAGAGATGAACCTCGCAGCCGCCCCAATTGGGACCGCCGCATGCACCCACCATGATCTGTGGGGCGGACAAGCCGCTGGCCGCCAGCATGGCCGGCGGCGGCTCGAAGATCAGCGTGTCGGTCACATTGCCGGGATCGGCGTTATAGTCCGCGCTATAGGGCGAGCCCGGCTCGAAATCGTAGAGTGGGGCGTGGCCGGTGCCGCCCAGATATTCTTCGGCGGTGACCCGGATATTGCCGCTGTCATCTTCCTCCAGCGACAGGATGCGCACCCATTGCCGGTCCAGCCCCAGGCCGGAATCGGTGATCTCGACGATATCCATCGGGTCCAGCAGGCAGTACCGCCAGCCCAGCGTGAAGCTGTAGACGTTGCGCACCGACTGGCGCTGCAGCTTCAAGGTCGCGGCCAGCTTGGCGGCGTTGGCGTCGCAGAAATGGTGCATCTGCTCGGGCTGTTCGCCGCGTAGCCCATAGGCCTCGATGGCCGCCTGGTTCTTTGCCTCGACAATGCTGCCGTTATAGTCGTGCGACCGGTCCAGGAACTCGAACCGGATCGAGTTCATCTGGTCCGACGGCCGGGTGCGCGAGCACTGGACCGGATCCTGCCCGTTGTCCTGCAGAAAGTCGTCATCCGTCAGGCTGAACAGCGGGGCCGCCGGCGGATCGTATTTGTGCGGGTCAGTACCCACCGATTGGTCGCCGTAAGGCACGATGGTCAGCGCCGTTCCGGACCAGACGAATTCGGAATTGCAGCTCTGGACGATGCCGTTCAGCTGGCTCGCCGCATCCGATTGCGTGTCGAACACGGCCGAGATCACGAGCCCGCTGCCAAGGCAGTAGTTGGAGAACAGGGTGAAGCCGGCGGCGGGTAGCCGGGCCGTCGGGAAGCCGATGCCGTAGCGCGGGTTGGTCAGCACGTCCTGAACCACCGCGGCGGGGTCGGCATCGGGCGTGCCGATCGCGCCCGACCCGATGCCGGTGACCTCATAGGACAGGTTCGGCATCTGCGCCGACTGGCCCAGATCGTAGGCCATCGCGGCGACATAACCGGTGCCGGAATAGGACAGCGCCTTGTCGGAATGCTTGCTGCCCAGATAGCCCCACGGCGCCTGGGCAAGGTCGCCGTTGAAGAAGCTCAGCTTGGAATCGGCGAACGCCGTCTTGGTCTTCGACGCCCAGACATTCTGGACATCGCTCAGCGTCCCCTCGCCCAGCGCGAAAATGAATGACGCCTTGTAGTCGTAGGTGTTCGTGCCCTGCCCGCTGTCGCCGCCCTTGCCTCCATTGCCGCCGGAGGACTGGACCGGGAGCGCCTGGAAATCGCCATACCACAGCAGATTTCCGGTCAGCCGCGTCCGGCCGTAGATGACCGGCACGACCCCGCCATAGCATGAGCTCTGGATATCGACCCCCGACGCCACCGTCTGGGTCTGCGCCTGGGTTTCGCCGCCTCCGAACATCACGAGCTCCACAAGGTGAAAAACCGGCAGGGGCGGCCGGCGAGGCGCCCGGCATCGCCACGATCCCGGATCACGCCGACATGGATGACGGCATGGACGATCTCAGGCCAGGCGATGACGATCGCGCCATGGGCGAAGCAGCGGCCCCAGCGATAGAGCACGAAATCCCCCGGCCCGGTCGGCGCG